>Ga0194132_10009261_pt1 | contig 13666 bp, 17 predicted proteins | sample TA2KigOf80mmetaG_FD_148612 | JGI IMG/M metagenome (GOLD analysis project Ga0194132, IMG submission 148612) | Freshwater microbial communities from Lake Tanganyika, Tanzania - TA2015054 Kigoma Offshore 80m | ecosystem: Environmental > Aquatic > Freshwater > Lake | place: Tanzania: Lake... | reverse complement strand
TGCTTCTCCCGTGTTTTCCTTTGTCCCCCACTCATTTTTGAGCACGTATGGTCTGTATTTTTGTCGCCTTTTCTTGTTCGAGCCGACCCTTTTCCTGCGCCAACTGCTGCCGCAACTCATTTACCACCGCGCTAAACTCGGCCCCGTGCATCCGTGCCGCCGCTGTTTTAATTTTTGACTCCACCATAATTTCTTGCTCGGCAATCTTGGCCTGATAGGTCTTTTCGACATCCGCTATCGCCGTGCGCTGTGAGTCGGTCAACGCCCCCCCCTCGTGCAGGTTGGCGGTTTTTTCCATGGCGATTTCCAGTGCGCTTTTCATTGTTTGTCTCCTCCAGATGGTAGAATAAAAACGATCCTTCGCCTGTCACGGCCGGTATGATGATACACCCCCCGGAAGACCATCCTGACAGGCAAGGGCAAGCCGGAACGTCTATCTGACTTCTATACCGGCCGCCGCCGCAGAACGCCGGATAAACCCACCGGCCGCCGCAATCTTGTCCGGCGGAATATGCTCGATCAACAGATACCCGTCGGGCTGACACGCCTGAAATCGCGTCAGAAACGTCGTATAGTCGAGCAACCCCTCGCCCGGAACTTCTTCGTCAAGATGCGAAACAAGATCGTTACCCACGCGGATATCCTTGGCGTGACCGATAGGGCAAAGATCGCCCATGCTATCGAAAATGGCATTTAGATGCATCGTGCTGTTAAACGCTTGATAGATCGACTCGAAATGATTTACTGGATCCATGACAAGACGGATACGCGGGGACCCCACCCGTTCGGTCACCTCGACACACACCTCCGGCGAACGCATGATCGACACGACGTGACACTCCACAACGACCGTGACGCCGTTGGATTCCGCATCTTCGCCTATGCGCTTCAGGGTATCCACAAACCGGTCTAAACTCGCCTGGGTGTGGTTTTCTGGATGAGGCGTCCAAGAGCCTGCCGGATTGAGGCTTCCGGGCCGGATAAGATGGACCCCGGCTCGAAGCAGTCGGGCCGTGCGGTTTCCGGCTTTGATCTTATCGACGATACGCCGCCGCACGTTCGCATCCGGATCAAAAAGACATTCGCCGTAGAGCAGTACAAATTGCGCCAAGTCCAGCCCCAGCGGTTCCCAGACGTGGCGGGCACATTCGCACTCGGTCTCGGTGACAGTCGCCGGATCGCCACCGAAGTGATGACCGAATCCGGTAAATCCCATATCAAGCACAGGCGCAAACTGCGCCGCGCTAAACGTTCTGAAATCGTTGGGTAGCATGTTGACTACCGACGTGCCGGTCAGCCCGAGCGTGCGGGTTTCGTTGCTCTGGGCGTCCGCCGCTGGTTTCAGGGTATCGGGCAGCATACCCACGACGCCGAGTCGCATGAAAAGCCTTTCCGGAAAAGGATGTAAGGATATAGGGGTGAAAGAAGATAGTTTGCGTGTGTCCGAGAGCAAGCGCCTATGGCCGACTACCGCCTACCCTGTGACGCCTCTTTCCTGCTTAAGACCTGCATACAGCCGATGCATCCATGCGGGATCGGTTCTTCCGTCAAACGCCGCAAACCGTGCGGCAAGCGTGTACCGCTCGCCTTCGGCTAATTCGATGATCCGGTGACGCGAAGGATTGTACAACGTGATGCCGTAGTCGCGCGTAAACCACGGACACCGATCGCCATCCGGATAGGGTAGAATCGCGATGCCTGCGTGCCGACCGCCCATGATGCCGGACACCGCGATCCAATCGGCGTCCGTGTCGAACGTACCCTTTTCACCGACTCCGCCCGCCGCGCTCTCTATGCGTCCGTTTAACTCGCCTTCCAGTTCGGGGTTGTACCGCATCCCGATCCCTGCTTCCTTCGTCTTTCCAAAATGTACCGGACCAAAATCGGCAATGCGTGTGGAAACGATATCTACCAGATTTTCCATCCCGGTAGAACGAAAAATCACGGTTCGTTCTTCACGGAATACCGGCTCTCCTCCGACGTCGGTCCACACGTTGTGCTGACTTACCGTTACCGCGTCGCCCTCTACCGCAATATCCATGCTTTCGGAAATCTGACGGGTAGACGGATATTGCGGATGCCCCGCAGCCCAGAAGTTATGGCCGTTTACTTCGTCTTGTCCCGCCCAAAGCCCCTGATGATGGACATGATCGGGGGGATATTCCTGAATGACGCACACGCCGCCAAGGCTGTACAACGGCCAGACATGTGAGCGGTGATAACCGATCGTGTAGGCGCCTACCGGTCGTCCGTTGCAGTATACCCAGTGTCTTGCATGACTATGTTTGATCTCGATCACGGAAATCTCCCGATAACAAAATTTCCAAAGTGACGTTCAAAGGGGAAGACCGTTTCAATTTTTTGTCCTTCGACCTCTCTGTCAAGCGGTTTCGGCGTAGTACTGTCTTCCGGTGCTTGACGTTTTAAATCGGCGACCCTATACTCTGCACGAAACAACGGCACAATGGAAGAGGTGACAGTGGTTGCCTTTCCTTTCTTATCCTTCTCTTTCTTTCGAGGTGCTCATGTCTGCCATTTTTCACCGTTCCGCGCCGACCGATCTGGTGCGTATCGGCGTCATCGCCGGAGCGGGCAGCCATACCTTTGCCATCTGGGGCAACGTGATGAACCCGTCCCAAGGGTTTATCCGTACCACCGGTATGGTATGCACCCATGCGTGGAGCGTACGCCCCGATCAGGGGCACCGCCTTCGGGAAAGATATCCCGGCATCGAACAGGTCGCCCATCCCACCGACATGATCGGCAAAATCAACGGTGTCTATATAGACGACATAAACGCCATATCGATATACCCGACGCTTGTCCGTCCATTTCTCGAAGCCGGCATCCCCGCGTTTGTCAACCGCCCCTTTGCCACATCGGTTGTCAAAGGACAGGAGATGGTCGATACGGCGGCGCGATGCGGCACGGCGCTGCTTACCGCTTCGACTTGGGAGTATACGGAAAGTGTGGGCGATCTGCGCGCCAAAGCCGCCGACATGGCCGACATCAAGGGATATGTAGCACACAACTCGATGAGCGACTATTACACGCACGGGTTGCACGGCGTCTGGTATATCTACTCATCGCTACGCGACGAAATCCGAAAAGGACGTGGACGTATGACCGCCGCCGCATATCATACTCCCGACTGGCGCACCCCCAACGGTATGGTGGTTTTCGAGCACGAGCATCCGCAAAGACGCTATTACGGCGCGCTTCAGCTTATCGGCGGGGCGGACGGCCATGCGTATCTGCGTATATTCGGCGATCACCGGGGTGACGCTGAAGGTAAAATTCCAGCACGCGCCAGCGCTTTTCGCTACAACACATGGAACGCGCTTCAATTGGTCATCCAAGAGATGTTTGAGACCAATGTATCCCCGGAAACCGGCGAAGATATGATGGAAAAATTGACGATGTACCTCCTGCCGTTCTATTCGATTCTGGAACGAAACGGGGAAATGGTCCGCCGTGAAGAAATGGGGACATGGGAAATGCCATACCCGTCCCCGGCGATGAAAAAAGGAAACGAACCGTACGACGGCGCTTTTCAGGAAATGTATACCGAAACGGAACTGGAATCGGTATTACGATCGTTTTCGTAGGACAATGCGTATCTCGCCCGTAAAAGGCGAAGCATCTCCGGGTGCTTTGTCCTATCACAGAGGAACCCCCGGTATGCACCCCCCTCATCCTCCCGTCACGATTGCCGTTACAGGCATCGGTCAGCGAGGATTGCAACATCTCCATACCCTCTGGAGCCTGCAAGACCGGGGACTGGCCCGTATTGTCGCGCTATGCGATCCTTATGAGGACAATCTGAGCGAAAAAAATCCGGTGTTTCGTACCCGGATACAAGGCGAATCCTATCGACACATTTACCCATTTCGACCGCATGATGGACGCCATACGTCCCGACGCGATATACTTCTGCATTCCGCCCGGTGTTCATAACGGCGAAGTCATCCGTGCCTCGCGCACCGGTATCCATGTGTTTGTCGAAAAACCCATGAGCCTTTACTACGACGAAGCAGTAGACATGGATCGCGCCATCCGGGAGACCGGTGTCGTTTCTCCGTAGGGTTTCAGCTTCGCTACGACCCCCAAGCCACAGCCGTCCGCCATTTTCTTGCCGGACGCCGTATCGTGCTGATGAGCGCCACGTCGCATGGAACCCTTGAAAGTCATTCCGTCAAGCATACGCATACCGAAGAAACGGGCGGGCCGGCCAATCGGGTATGGACCGCCAACATGGCATGGTCGGGAACGGTTATCGTCGAGGCGGGTATCCATCCGCTCGACCGTTTTCGCTACTGGGGTGGCGATATCGCGTGGGTCCAGGCCGCCTATGTCCCGCGTGCCGCCGACGATATCGAAAACGGCGGTGACAACCCGTATGTGTGCAGCGCCACCTTTGGGTTCGAAAACGGCGGTATCGCAACACTTATGTATTCCAAATTGCGCCGCGTGTTCCATCATGACGGACACGAGATTGTCCTGTGGGACCACGACCATATCAAATGGGAGTCTGAGGGGCCTGTGGCGTATTATTACGATGGGCCGTACCCCCCCCCGATGCTCCGCCAAATCCGGAGCGGCTGCGGCATCCCATTCCGTGTCCAACGCCTTCGGAGCCGGCGCCGGACATCAACGAGGCGTTTCTTCACGCCGTTGCCACCGGGGACCGATCCTCGATTCGCAGTCCCTTTTCCGATGCCATGAACAGTCTGATCTCCGTGCTGGCCGCCAACGCATCACACACACTCGAAGGCGAACGTATCGACCTAAAACATTTTGCCAAAGACAAACGGTACGCAGCATTACGCAAAAAACCAGACACCCCATGAGGTCATGATGAAAATACGTCTCGAACAGCTTTACCGGTTTCTGGAAGAACGCGGATACGAGGGTCTTGTTGCTACGGGCCGCAGCAATCAACTGACGTTTATCGACCACCCCGATCCCACCACCGTGTTTAGCTGGCCCGGTGGTGGCGGGGTGCCGTACCTGCTGATCCGAAAAGACGGTCAGACCTCCTTTCCGAGTGTAGTACAGTCCAACGCTTGCCGCGACAAGCTGGCGGGGTTTGAAGTGGTGACAAACGATCTCGGCGATCCGCCGCCGGACACGCAACTGGCGTCCTATCTCAAAAGATCGGGGTTGCGCCGTCTGGCGACCGACGGGCTGAGCGACGCCGTTCTCAAACAGATCGGAACCGAAGCGCCCGGGCTTACCCTGCACAACGAATTTGACGCGCTCAGGGACATGCGGCGGCGGCGCACACCCGAAGAAATAGATATGATCCGCAAAGCCGCCGCCATCGGCGATGCCGGACTGGATGCCGCGTTTGCCGCCCTGCGTATCGGAGGAACCCCACGTGAAGCCGAAGCACAGGGCGTATCGACCATGCTCCGCGCCGGATGCGAGTCGGCCATGATCAACGTGGTTACAGGTCCGGGCACGCAATACCTCGATTCCGGTACGGATTTTCGTAGAACGCTGGAAAACGGTGACATGGTGTTTATGGATATTTCCATTTCGTATAAAGGCTATCTGGGTGACCAGACCCGTGCCGGGATCATTGGTGAAGGCGGGGCGGCGCAACGGGACCTGCTGGAAACCGTAAAACAATCGTTCTACGAAGTCCGGGCCGCTCTTGTTCCCGGCGCGCGGGCGCAGGACGTATACGCCATCCACTGCCGCAACATGGAAAAACGCGGATGGCGCAAATACTTTCTGCACCACATCAGCCATGGCGTGGGTCTCGGTGGCTCGGATGCCGGTCCGGCCATCAACCCATCGAGCCAAGACGTGCTCCGTGAAGACGACGTCATCTCATGCGAGCCGGGGGTATACGTACCTGGGATCGGCGGTGCGCGGTTCGAGGATGTCGTCCACATAACCGCTGTCGGTCCGATCCCGCTTACGTTATCCGCCATCGACCGGGTGATAAAGGGGTAGAGAAACTTGCTATGGCCTACGTACCTGTAAACTACGACAACAAGCGCTATATGCCGAAACCGCTACGTCGTTTCGGACGTGAGGCGTTCGAACACGCAGGACTTTCCAAACCCCACGCCGACGAAATGGCCGGGTATCTGGTGGCTACCGATCTGCGCGGCGTGCTTAGCCATGGCACGCGCATGATACCGGGTTATGTCCACACGTTCGAAACCGGTCATTACAACCCCACGCCTGTTTTCAAAACGGTGCGGGAAATGGGAGCCACGATACAGATTGACGGCGATGGCGGTATCGGGCATCTTGCTTCGGCAAGGGCCGTGCGCGCCGCGGTAACCCTTGCTCGGCGGCATGGCATCGCGCTCGCGTCGGGGTTTCGGTGCGGTCACACCGGTTCGATAGGCAACTGGACTCGTATCGCCGTCCGGGAGGGCATGATCGGGATTTTTTACAGCACAGCAGTTTCACTCCCCAACTATACCACCCCACAGACCGTTGCCGTTGCCAACGGAGATCCGCCGTATAGCGTCGGCATTCCCGGAACACCGCCTGTGGTCGTAGATATGGGCACGCTTTTGGACCGTCCTGAAAATCAGGAAAAAATAGCCCCGATCAGCACCTTGCCGCTCATCAAAGGCGTGGGGTTACAGACCATCGACCTTATGATGACGCTTCCGTTGGCCGCCATGCACGAGCGTCCTACCGAGCCATATCCGGGTGCGATATGTAGCGTGACGGCCCTCGTCATCGACCCGGCTTTTCTGGGTTCGGTCGAAAACTTTGGCCGGGAAGTGGAACGGTTGCGGGAAGGAATGACCTCGATGCCGCCGCTTCCGGGGTTGTCGCGGACCGTGCTGCCGGGACAGCGTGAAGCCGAACGCGAAAAAGATTTTTGCCAAAACGGCATTCCGCTCGACCCTGCGCATATCGAAGCACTGGCCGACCTTGCCGACCGACTCGGCATTCCTCGGTATTGGGAAAAGGAGGGGACATGAACATATAACGGCGTTTGGCCGAACTCGGAATCGTAATGCCTCCGCCTGCGACGCCGGGCGGAACCTATGTGCGAACGGTACGTGTGGGCGACATACTCTATGTAGCCGGAACCGGCCCGATGGCCGATGTGAACGGTTGCCGAGGCAAAGTAGGACAGGACGTAACCGTAGAGGAGGCAAGGGAGGCGGCACGAAGCGTGGCGATAAAAGTCATCGGAACGCTCAAAGATACGCTCGGAGATCTGGACCGGGTCAAACAGGTAGTCAAAACGCTCGGTATGGTCAATGCGGTTCCGGATTTTACGGATCATGTCCGTGTTATAAATGGATACTCGGACCTGCTGGTCGAGGTTTTCGGCGAAGAGAAAGGAAAGGGCGTCCGGTCGGCGGTCGGTATGGGGTCGTTGCCCGGCAACCTCTCGGTGGAAGTCGAAAGTGTGTTCTGGGTCGAATAACCCGGTATATCGCGACATGGAGGATACCATGCGGTCATTGTCTTATCTGTTGTCTCTGTCCTCCGTAATCGTCGTCTTCGGTCTGCTGACAGCCGGGTGCGGTCAGCCTGCACCTCCACCCGAAACACCCGCCGCAGTGGAACAACCCCCTGCACCGGCTACACCGCAGGAAAAATTGACCGACGTCAAAAAACAGCTCGAAGAGGTCAAAGTCGCCCTAACCAACGTAGGCAAATACGCCTGCTGTGTGGAACCGGGGTGCGACTGGTGCGCACTCGAAGAAGGCGAGTGCAAGTGCCGAGACAATATCGAGGTCGACAAAGAAGTATGCGCCGGATGCGGGCTTGGCTGGCATGACGGCAAAGGAAGCGTCGAAGGGGTAAATGCTAAAAAAGTAAAGTGGAGCATCAGCCATTCGCATGAGAACGCCAACGAACACAAACATTGATCGGACAACACTATCCAAGAAAAGCCCCCCAGCAAAGCCGGGGGGCTTTTCTTGGTGCTGATCGGCGAATACGGCGAACCGCATCCTTACCGATATTTACTGCTCTCTACAAGGGTTTTACTTTTTGCCGGTTTTCTTCGCGGCCGGTTTGGGAGCCGGTTTCGCGGCCGGGGCTTTTTTCCCTGCTGCCATAGTTAAAATCACCTCCTTTTCCCCATGATGGAATCGACCGCCGGATTCATCTGTCGAAAGCGCCAAACTTCTTGTTTGTCAAGCCTTTCCGACGAACGAATACCGGATGGTTAATGATACTTTCAATAATAGAACCCAGTAGAAGAGTGTCAAGAATAAAACGTTCCCTTTCCCTTCTCCCGCAAGGCTCCAGCGTGTTGTGTAACTCGGACTTCGGAACCCCCGAAAAGGACGTGCATCGCAGAAGGCCATGTCTTATTTTAGTAACATGTATGGGCAATAAGCCGTCGATCAAAGCGCGAGCGAAAACGGGAAGACGTAAACCCATCGGGAGGTGTATTGTGTTTCGCCATTGGCTGTCATGGCTATTCATGATGTTGGCTGCCGTCGTGCTGTTTCCGGATACGGCGCAGAGTGCCGTAAAATTAAGCGCGCGTGGCGGCGTCACGGTCGATCCGGATCAAGTTCACGCCGGTGTAGTCGCATCCGTGCCGATCGGATTGCTGGCCCGTATCCAGCCCAGCATCGAGTTCGGATACGGCGGACAACTCTATATCCTTGCCTTCAACTTGGACACCGTCTATCGTCTACCCGTTACCAGCGATTCTTTTCAGGCGTATGTCGGCGGTGAACCGGGCGCCGCCATCGTATATCAGACTGGCGCCACCAGTGCCACCCGGACCCGCGCCGGTCTCAACCCCATGGGCGGCATGATCCTGCGTACCGCCGAACGACCTATCTCTCTTGAAGCTCGAATCGGTATCGGCGATCTTCCGGGACTTAAAATAACAGCCGGGTTTTCGTTCTGACCTGCATCAGTAAGGGCGTTTTGATGGATTATCTCCTTTATCTTTCCGTAGACGGACACATCGCACGCTATCGCGTACAGGGCGATAGCGGAGAATTGGTTTTACAGGAAAAAATCTACGCTGGCACCGGTGTCATGTCGCTTGTGCTAAATCGCGCGCAAAACCGTTTGTATGCCAGCGCGCGCGGCATCCCGGAAATACAAACCTATGCGCGTGACACGCAAACCGGAACCCTGACCCTACTCGGCCGCGTCGCTATGAAGAGGGATGCCTGTTTTCTTTATCTCGATGCCACTGAACGTTATCTTCTCTCGGCATACTATTCCGCCGGGGAAGTCGCGGTTCATATCATAGACCAAGAGGGCATGGTAACGGCCCCGCCGGTGCAAAACTTTTCCACCGCCCATTGCGCGCACTGTATCAAAACCGATGCTTCCAATCGATATGTCTTTGTTCCGCATGTTGCCGAATCCAACGCTATTTTTCAATATGTCTTCGACGAGACGACCGGACGGCTTACGCCCAACGATCCGCCCGCGGTGCATCCACCGAAAGGAACAGGCCCCCGTCACTACGAACACCATCCGTCGCTACCCGTCGTATATGTAGACAACGAACAGGACAGCAGTGTGACGGCGTACCGTTTCGATACCCATACGGGTACGCTCGCCCCCTTTCAAACCGTCTCGTCGTTGCCTTCCGGTTTCTCCGGGGAAAATACCTGCGCTCAACTCCATATCCATCCGTCCGGACGTTTTATCTACACCACCAATCGTGGTCACGACTCGGTCGCCTGTTTTGCCATCGATCCCGTCGAGGGCGCGTTACACGCCATCGGACACGCACCGACCGAAAAAACCCCGCGTGCGTTCAATTTGGACCCTGACGGGCGTTTTCTTTTTGCCGCCGGTCAGGGTAACGGACGTTTGGCCTCCTATCGCGTCGATACGGATACGGGACGGCTTGCTCCACTGACTTCGTGCGAGGTGGGCAACTCGCCTTGCTGGGTGCTCGTGACGAGGGCGGCAGATTGACGGCGTGTCTCGGGTTTCTCGCTTCGCATCGCGGATCCAATATGCAGGCCGTCATAGACGCATGTCGATCAGGACGCATTTGTGCTGCGCCCGCGATCGTCATCAGCAACAACCGGGATTCGGGCGCGCTGGAACGGGCGAAGCGAGAGGGTATCCCCGGACACTGTCTCAACACGACATCCCATCCCGACCCCGATCGACTGGACACTGCCATTGCGGATACGTTGCAACGTTACCGAGCTGACTTTGTCATCCTTGCGGGATATATGAAAAAGGTAGGCCCCCGCACACTCAAAGCCTTTCCGAACCGCATCGTCAACATACATCCGGCGTTGTTGCCCCGATACGGCGGTCAAGGGATGTATGGAACCCGTGTTCATGAGGCAGTGCTTGCGGCGGGCGAACGCGAGACCGGTGTCACCATCCATCTTGTGGACGAACTCTACGACCACGGTGCGATCCTTGCTCAACAAAAAGTAGTGGTCCTGCCGGACGATACGCCGGAGTCGCTGTCAGCACGCGTGCTGGAAACGGAACATGCCTTGTTGGTCGAAACCGTAGCGGGTCTAGTTTCCGGCAAAATCCCCCTGCCGGGTCCGTAGACGCCGATTACAGGAGAAAATATGAGCGATTTCGATACCGTCATTTCCGGCGGACAGATCGTTACGGTGCGTGGAATACAGAAAGCCACGCTCGCCCTACGCAACGGACGGATCGCGGGGTTGCTCGACCCGTCGATACGCGTCAACGCCGGACTGCACCTGTCCGCCGACGGGCTACACATTCTTCCGGGACTTATCGACACGCACGTCCATCTGCGTTCGCCCGGCAACACCGAACGCGAAGACCCCATCTCCGGAACAAGCGCGGCAGCGGCAGGCGGTATCACGACGCTACTCGAAATGCCCATCTCTCTTTTGCCCTCCAATAGCGCCGAGGGTCTCCAAGGACGCGCCAACGCCATCGCCGAAGGCGCGCTTATCGACTTTGGACTTTACGGCGCGGCGGGATTTCAAAACATAGACCGGATCGCCGAAATCGCCGACGCAGGAGCCGTAGCGTTCAAAACGTTTCTGACCCCTCCACCCGCACACCGGGAAGGTGAGTTTTTTGGTCTCTGGTGTCTGGACTATGCCGACCTGCGGGATGTCATGTTCGCTACCGCAAAAACCGGACTCCGACATACCTTTCATTGCGAAAATTTTCCTATGATCGAAACGTTTGTGCGTCGTCTTTCCGAAGCGGGACGAACCGACGGACTGGCGCATGCGGAAAGCCGTCCTGCCATCGTTGAAGACACCTCCGTCGCCCTTATGATGAGCATCGCGGCGGAAACCGGCGGACCGGTAGAGGTGGTACACCTGTCCAGCCCACGCGCCGGAAATCTGGTCAAAGAGGCAAAAACGCGTGGTCTCGACGTCATCGCCGAAACCTGCCCACAATATCTTTTTCTTACCAGCCGGGTGCTTGAGGAACAGGGCGGACTGGCCAAATGCAACCCCGCGCTCAGGTCCGAAGCCGAACGCGAAGCGCTGTGGCCCTACCTGTTTGACGGTACGCTCGATTTTGTGGGAAGCGACCACTCGCCGTTTCTATTCCACGAAAAACAAGGGACGGACATATTCAAAATTCCACCCGGTGTTCCCGGACTCGAATCCATGACCCCTATGATGCTTACCGCCGTCAACGAAGGACGTCTGTCGCTTTGCGACCTGGTTCGTCTGATGTCCACCCGCGCGGCGGAAGTTTTTCGGCTTCCGGGGAAAGGGGATATCGCCGTAGGTTGCGATGCGGATTTGACCTTTGTAGACCTTTCCGCCCGGTGGACGTTCGACCGTCACGCCTGTTTTTCGAAATCGCGTGAATCCATGACCGTAGCGCATGGGATGCCCGTACACGGCCGAGTCGTGCGTACGATGGTTCGCGGGGTAACGGTATACCACGAAGGTCAAATAACCGCATCACCCGGTCACGGCCGATGGATAAAAGGCAATTCCGCACCCAAGACGTGAAATCCCTCACGATGGCAATGTAACCGTCCCCTTTGGAACCATACCATGTCCGCACCCGTATTGGGTCTAATTTCGATAGGCCAAACACCGCGCCCGGATTATGAGCGAGCGTTTCGTCCCTATGCGCCAAACGCCCATATACGGGTCGTAGGAGCGCTTGACGGCGTCGCGCCCGACGCCATTGCGGAGATGACGCGCATACCGGGACGCTACCCGCTTCTGGTTCGGCTTTCGGACGGACGGGCCGCTCGGATCGACCTGTCGGTCATCGCCCCCCTCGTAGCGACACAGGTCGGGCATCTGGCCGACGAGGGCGCAAAACTCGCGGTGGTCATGTGTGCCGGCGGATTTCCCGACATCGAATGCCGGATTCCGGTGGTGCTGCCCGGACGGCTTTTGCCGGCCGTGCTCAAGTCGGTATGCCGTACCCGAACGATCGGGCTTGTCACGCCCATCGAAGAACAACGGGAGGCGGCGCTACACAAATGGCAACAGGACGGGTTTCATCCGACGGTGACATGGGCGGCCCCGCATGACAACGATGAGATGGAACGGGCGGCCAAGACCATGTCCGACCCGGTGCTGGAAGTCGTCCTGCTCGACTGCATGGGACACGACGAAACGTACCGGACCGATTTTGCCCGTCGTTGCGGCCGCCCCGTAATGCTGGCGCAGTCGCTGGTGGCGCGGGTCGTAGGCGAGTGGGTAGCCGAATAGAAGAAGGGATTGTAATTTGAACCGGATTGAGAATATCGAAGCCCATTTCGGCGAGATCGGGGAGAAAGGCTCGTATGCTGCGTCGTCATGATGGAAGACCTTGATCCCGAACTCTTGACACAGTTCGATACAACGCCGGTGATGAGTAAACGCTGGGGCATCGAGGGAATCGATCAGCGAGGCTTCAAGACCGCGCAATTTGTTGTGGAGAAAGAAGGGGGCCATATACCCGCACTGGACAACGCTGGTTTTTCGGTACACTTCGGTGATGGTACGCATCGCTGAATAGTCGAACCAGTCGGCGCTCGGTCATCGGTAGGCTTCGAGGTCGGCATGGGAAAACGAGGCAATTATCCATTGAAAAGCAAAGCCAGTGGTGTCATGGTACATACATGAAACTTACGATGTGCCTTAAACTTATGCCGACAAACAAACACGCCAGGAGGTTGCTTAAGACGACCGCGACGTTAACGTTGCCCGGTGGATACTATCGCGGCGGAGAATATCCGGGAGCGTCATCAACCCTCCATACGCGGACACGGCTTGCACCGTGCGTTGTAAACCCCATACCTTGGCAACCTACCCCTTATCAGCGTATAGGGGGATCAAAGCACCGGTGTAACTCAAACGCCTGCCGGGTAGCGAAACGGTGAAGACGCAACAGGCTTTATCGTCTCCGGACGATCTGCACATCCGGCTTTGCCGCCAGCCTGAAGAGGCGGTCTGGTGTGCCCAGATGATGGCAGACTCGGAACCGTGGATCACGCTCCAGCGTTCTTCCGAGGAAGCTCTTGGTCTGTTTCGGGATCCGGGGCGCGAGGCCTATGTCGCCGTCACGCACGGTCAGCCCTGTGGTTTTGTACTTATCATGATGCAAGGCGCTTTTGCCGGATATGTCCAAAGTCTTGGTGTGGCCCCAGACTTCCGAGGGCGCGGAATCGGAAGCCGTTTGATGGGCTTTGCGGAGACACGGATTTTCCGGGAGTCGCCCAACGTATTTGTCTGCGTCTCGTCGTTTAACATGGATGCGCGACGGCTAT
>Ga0194132_10009260_pt1 | contig 13667 bp, 11 predicted proteins | sample TA2KigOf80mmetaG_FD_148612 | JGI IMG/M metagenome (GOLD analysis project Ga0194132, IMG submission 148612) | Freshwater microbial communities from Lake Tanganyika, Tanzania - TA2015054 Kigoma Offshore 80m | ecosystem: Environmental > Aquatic > Freshwater > Lake | place: Tanzania: Lake... | reverse complement strand
GATCGGTCGGATCGGCCAGTACTCGCCGTCCTGATGCCACGGCGTCTTGCGTCCCTTGAAGGCCGGCTTGGCGAAGAAGCTAGAATTCCAAAGCGCGAAGTCGGAACCGAGAATCTGCTCGACCATGTCGAGGATGGCCGGAATCCGCGCATAGTTGAGGAAGGTCGTGTCGTAGGCGAGCACCGTCGGGCAATAGTCGACGAACTGCGGGTAGCGCTCGATCAGCCGGTCATGGTCGCGCCTGATATCCTCGATCACCGGCATCGGCAACCGGAAGTCGGGGATGACGAAGCCGTTCTCCGCGTAATGGGCCAGGTTGGCTTCGGTCAGCATGGAGTCCTCCTCGTCACGTCCGGCGTCCCTTGATCTCGCTTCTGATCGACCACAGGCACGAGACGAGCGCAATGCAGATCAGCGCGAGCGGTATTGGCCGGGTGAACAGCGGCTCGATCGAGCCTGCCGATATCATGAGGCCGGAGCGCAACTTTCCCTCGGCCAGCGGCGCCAGCACGAAACCGACCACGAACGGCGCCAGGGGGAACCGAGCATACTCCATGGCGAGCCCGACCGCTCCGAAGATCAGCATGATCCAGACGTCGGACATCTGGCTGTCCGGAGCGTAGGCGCCGAGGATGCAGAAGACGATGACCACCGGAAACAGGAAGGCGCGAGGGATCAGCATAAGCCGAGCGAACAGCAGGCAGCCGACCGTCATGAAGAGGAACATCAGTATATGGGCGGCGAGATGTGTCGCCATGATCGCGTTCACGATCTCGGGGCTGGTCGAGTAGAGGAGCGGGCCCGGCCGCAGATTATGGATGATCAGGGCGGCGAGCAGGATCGCATCGGCGAGACCGCCCGGGATGCCCAGTGCCAACAGCGGGATCAGCGTGCCGCCGGTCGTGGCGTTGTTGGCGCTCTCGGCGGCGACGATCGCCTCCTCGCTACCGCTGCCAAAAAGCTGCGGCTGCCTCGAGACGTTCTTCGCCGTCGTATAGGCAGCGATCGAGGCGACGGTGGCCCCGACGCCCGGAAGGATGCCGATCCAGATGCCGATAATCGAGGAGCGCAGCATGTTCCAGCCGTGCACGACGTAGTCGCGGAGCGAGATCATGATCCCGCGCATGTTGGCGCGGATGTGGTCCGTGCCCTGCTCGATATGCAGCGTGTCGGCGACGATCTGAGACAGCGCGAACAGGCCGACGACGACCGGCAGGAGCTGGAAGCCGTTCGTGAGGGCATCGAGACCGAAGGTGAGCCGGACGATGCCGGAGGTCGCGTCGACGCCGGGCATCGCCAACAGCACGCCCAGAAACGCCGCGATCATGCCTTTGAGGAAGGAGCCGCGGCTCAAGGAGGCGATCAGCACCAGCGCCGTGGTGACCAGCGCGAAGTTCTCCCAAGGCCCGAAAAGGATCGCGATCTTGGCCAGCGGCTGCGTCAGCAGCACCAGAGCGACCCAGGAGAGCGTGCCGCCAACGATCGAGGCGGCGTTGCCCAGCCCGAGCGCGCGGCCGGGAAAGCCACGCTTGGCCAGTGGATAGCCGTCCAGCGTCGTCATGATCGCGTTCGGCTCGCCCGGGATCCGCATCAGGGTCGCGGTGATCAGGCCGCCAGACACACCGCCGACGAACATGGCGACGAGCATGATGATCGCGTCGACGCTCTTCATTCCGTAAGTGAAGGGAAGCGTGAGGGCCATCAGCATGCCGGCGGTGATGCCGGGCATGACGCCGACGGCGATGCCGATCAGGACCCCGCCGACCATGATGGCGAAGGGGATCGGCGTCAGCAGATGGAGGAAGGCGTCGGCCAGGGTCACGGCAGCTGGACGAAAAGGACGCGGCGGAACAGCACGTCGATGAGGATCGCACCGATGACGGCAACCGCGGCCGCGATCAAGAGCGAACGTGGCCGACGATCGCTCAGTGCCCCGCCGAGCACCAGCAGGAATGCCAGCGCCGACCACAGGAACGGCAGGCCCGCGCTCATCGCCGCGACGAACAGGATGCTGGCCACGAAGGTGATGAGCGCGAGATCAGGTCGAAGGCGATAGTCGGCCGGCGCCGATCCGCCGAGGCCCAGGATCAGGCTCTGCGCCGACTGGCCGACGCGAAGCCCCACCAGCGTGCGGACAAGGAGGATGACGGCAAGGAAAGCGAGAGCGGCAGAGACCGCCATCGGTGCGGTTCCCGGTCCGAACGGGTCGTAGAGCGGCGCTGGCTCGCGCCGCGCAGCGAAGAACACCACCACGGCGACGACGAGAACGACGAGGGCGGCGAGCGCGTCGATGCGTCGACGGCTCGCCTCCGCGGCGTCCATTAGCTAGTTCTGCGGCGCGGCGGCCTTGGCCACCGGCTCGATCGCCTTGAACACGGCGTCCAGGCGTTGACGGTAAGCCTCGCCCTTCATGAACTGGTCAGTCTGCGCCTGCTTGTCGAAGAAGGCCTTGAGTTCGTCGGTCGCGACCGCCTTCTCGAGCGCGTTGGCGAGTCCGTCGATGGCTTCCTTGGGCGCGCCCTTCGGGGCGAACCAGTAGTTCTCGATGCAGAACTCGAAGCCGAGGCCAAGCTCACGGGTGGTCGGGATCGACGGCTCGAGCTTGAGGCGCTCCGGTCCCGAGTAGGCGAGCGCGCGGATGCCATTGGCCTTGTAGGTCTGATACTCCGAGCTCGACAGCACGGTCGCCTGGGTGTGGCCCCCCGTGATCGCGGCGAAGTTCTCGCCGCCGCCGCCAATCTGCACGAAGCGGAACTTGGCACCCGGATAGCCCCGCTCGAGGAAGACGCCCAGCATATGGTTGAGCGCACCGATATTGACACCGGTGACGATCGTGTTCGGCTTCTCCTTCGCCGCCTCGAGCAGATCCTTCAGCGTCTTGTAGGGAGAATCCTGGCGCACGATCGGGTGCAGGCAGAAGCCGCCGGTCAGCGCCACCGGCTCGAAGTCGCGATATCCCACACCTCGGCGCGGATCGACGATCTCGCCCGAGAGCAACGCCAGGTGGATGACGAGGAAGGTATAGCCGTCCGGTGCCGCGCTCATCACTTGGCGCGCGCCGACGGAGAAGTGCCCGCCGACATTCTGGATCACCAGCGGCTGCGGCAGGATCTTCTTCTCGTCCATCACCTTCTGCAGGCTGCGCGCCAGGATGTCGGTGGTGCCGCCAGGCCCGAAGGGAACGACGACCCGCACCGGCTTCTCCGGCCAGGCCGCGAAAGTGTCCGCGCTGAAAAGGCAGATCGCGGTCAGCGCGGACAGGAGCGGTCGGATCATCGTTTCCCCCATTTCGTTCTCGTTGCCGGCAGGGTCGCGCTCGACCCCGACGCCGTCAAGCGGAACCGCATTCGCGGACCACGCGCCCCATCGCATCCAGCTTGGCGTCAGCGAGGTATCCATAGCGATTGACCCAGGCGCGGCGGTCCGATGCCGTCCAGGCGGCGCGGAAGCGGCGCTCGAAGTCCCCGACCGGTCCATAGCCATGGGCCAGCGCGATGATCGGCGTGTGCCCGGCCTCGGCGCGGGCCAGCGCGATCTTTCGCGCCTGCGCGGTGAGCCCGACCGGATGCGCTTCCTCGGGTTCCGGGTAGCGCCAGTCGTCGAGCCGGTCCATTCCGGGCCCGTCGACGATGTCGAAAAGGGCGGCGAGCGCGCGCGGCAGCTCCGGCCGGCCGGCGAGAGAGGGGTTGGCGGCAACGAGCACGTCGCCCCAGGCACGCATCATCATCGGCCAGTGCATGGTGAAGAGCTTCACCATGATCGCGTCGGCATGCGTCACCGCCCGGGCGAAGGAGAAGCCGGAGAGCGCGGTCCAGGGCGGTGGAAAGGCGCCCGGCACAAGCAGCTTTCCGGGCGCCGCAGCGGCCAGCGCGCGTCGGAAGGTTTCGACGATGCCGACGGAGAGATCCGATTTGAACGACAGCCATTGGGCGAGCGCCGGCCGGTCGATCAGGGCCTGGGCCAGGCGGAATCGACCGGCGCCGGGCTCCGCGAGATCGGCGAGATCCTGTGCCGTCAGCCCGCCAAGAACGCGGCTGCGAAGCGCCGCGGCGGCTTTGCGCATCGCCTCGAAATCGTAGCCGCGGCTGCGGGCCGCGATCTCCGCATGCGGCCCGAAGTCGAAGAAGGCGCCGTCGAGCGAGTAGGGCGGATACTCCGGCCAGTCGATACGGATGCCGTCAGCCTCGGGATAGGCGCGCACCAAGTCGGCGACGAGCGTACGCGCATAGTCGTGGATGTGCGGGCTGGCGAGCGAGCCGTTGTTGTCGACGCGGACAGCCGGGGTCGACCCATCCGGCAGGCGCGGGCGGTCCTCCTCGACCGGGCCGCCGAACTGCACGCGATAGCCGGGCGGGATCGCGGCCTGCACCTGCAGCAGCACCTGGAGCCCGCGCGCCTTCGCCGCCTTGATAACCTGCGAGACGATCGCGCCCTCGCGGGCCGTCAGATCGTCGGCCTCAGCGGGCTGATAGCGCAGGCCGCGATAGAGCGACCGGTCCGGCGTCCAGCTCGGCGCGGTGCGCACTGAGAGCTCGCGCCTTCCCCAGAGAGGGCGGTCGAGCAGCCGGACCGATCCGGCGCCTGCATCGATCGGCGGCTCGCGAGATCCCCGGCCCTGGGGGGCCGGCGTCATGACATAGGGCGATGTGGCGATGGCCGTGACGCCGGCGCGGCTCGTCAGATTGTCGAGGACGGCATCGACGCCTTCGACCTGGAAATACTCCGGCATGACCGTGACGCCGATCAGCGGCCGTCGATCGAGCGAACCGGTCATGCGGCGCTATCCATGCTCATCGATGCGATTGTGCTCGGGCCGGATGTACCAGCGATGCTGATCCTCCGGCAGGATCTGGCGTGCCCAGGCGCCGATCACATCCTTGTCGCGTCGGCGCTCGCGCATCCGCTCGGCGATCGCCTCCGGATCCCAGTCCGCGAGCAGCTTCGCCTCAAGCGTTGCGCGGATGTCGCGATGGCCCGGATCCTCGGCGAGGTCGTGCAGCTCGCGCGGATCCTTCGAGAGGTCGAAAAGCTGCGGCCGGTAGCCGCGGTAGTAAATCAGCTTCCACTGGCCGGCGCGGATCATGCGCTGATGCACGGCCATGCCGCCGGTCCAGGCAGGAATCTCGTCGGTGCAGTACTCCGAGAAAGTCTCGTTCTCCCATCGCGCCGCAGGATTCCGCGCCGCGGCGAGGAAGCTGCGACCCTGCGCGTGCGGCAACGGCGCGGCACCGAGAGCATCCAGCACCGTCGCGGTCAGGTCGATCAGGTTGACAACCTGCGCGCGCCTCTGGCCGGCGGGAAGGTGGCCGGGCCAGCTCAGGATGAGCGGCACCGTCACCGACTCCTCGTAGAAGGTATGTTTCCACCAGAGGCCGCGCTCGCCGAGCTGGTCGCCGTGATCGGATGAATAGGCGATCAGCGTGTTCTCGGCGAGGCCGAGGCGGCCGAGCGTGTCGAGGATGCGCCCGATCATGATGTCCATGCGGGTGACCAGGCCCCAATAGGCCGCCCGCGCACGAAGCCCGGTGGTCGCATCGACATCGGCGATGCCGCGATCGTTCCGCCACCAGTTGAGCCACGGATGCTCCTGCGCTCCCGGTGCCGGATCGTTCGGTGCTGGCACGCGACCGGCGTAGAGCGCGTAGTCCTCCGGCCAAGCCACATAGGGCGGGTGCGGCAACATCAGCCCGACGGAGAGCGCAAAGGGCTTGCTGTCGCCCTCGCGCCGTCTGGCGGCGATGCGCGCGAGCTCGACGCAGGCGGCGTCCGTGGTGTCGACGTCCTTCACCTGATAGGCGCTCTGTCCCGGACCCGAAACGTCGAGGCTGGCGCGCCACGGATCGTTGGTCTGATGCAGCGGCCCCATGTCGTGGCGCGGGATGCCGGCGTAGTTCGAGGAATGGTCGCCGGTGTCGCGCGTGGCGTAGCCATGCATCTGGTCGGGGCCCATGGCATGGAGCCGGCCGGAGAGATGCGGCCGGTAACCCGCGGCCCCGAGCGCGTGCAGCCAAGTCGGGCTGTCGGAGGCGAGGAAGTCGTCGTTGGTCCAGCAATCCTGCGCCGAGGGATGGCGTGCGGTCAGCATCGACATGCGGCTCGGCACGCAGATCGGCGAGGGGCAGTAAGCATTGTCGAAGGTCACGCCGCTTGCCGCGAGCCGGTCGAGGTTCGGCGTCTGCACGAGCTTGTCGCCATAACAGCCGGTGACATGCCGCGCGTGCTGGTCGGAGAGGATGTAGAGAAGGTTGGGCCTGGTCATGGCGGGGAGGATGCTAATGCAGATCGGCGGCGAGCGTCACGCCGAGACCGGGCGCATCTTCGAGAACCAGGCAACCATCCTCGATTCTCGGTGGCGCGGAGACGACGCGCTCGTAGAGCGGGTTGGGGTTGCCGTCCGTCTCCAGCCAGTCGGCGCCGAGCGCGGCCGAGAGCTGCGCCGAGGCGATCAGGCCGAGCGGTCCGCCATACATGTGGAAGCAAAGCCGCTTCCCGGCGGCTAGCACGCGCTGGCCGACGACCATCCCCTCGCTGATGCCGAGCGTCTTGGTGATGTCGGGCTGGATCACGCCGGCAGCCGAGTCGATGCACGCCTGCAGGCCATCGACGCCGCGCGCGTTCTCGCCCCAGGCCAGCGGCGCCGGGCATCGCGCGGCGAGGCGCGCATAGGCCCCGACCTCGTCGACGGGGAAGGGCTCCTCCAGCCATTGCAGCCGCGCCGCGGCGAGGTCAGGAAGCAAGGTCTCGGCCTCGCTCTCCGTCAGCGCCTGGTTCGCATCGGCCATCAGCGGCGCCTCGCCGCAGGCGGTGCGCGCCTCGCGCAGCATCCGCCGCGCGACCTCGATGCCGAAGGGGATGCGGATCTTGAACCGGGTGTGACCCGCCGCACGATTGGCTTCGATACGCTCGACGGTATCGTCGGGACCGATGCCGCTGGCATAAGCCGGCACGCGATCCGGTACGGGTCTTCCGGCGAGCAAATGCCGCAACGGCACGCTGAGATCGCGCGCATGCGCATCCCAGAGCGCGATGTCGACGCCGGCGACGGCCTGGTGCACCGGACCCGGCGCGCCCCATTGCAGCGCGAGAAGACGGGTACGCTCCATCATCAGGTTATAGAGGCGGCGCGGATCGTCGAGCGTCTGGCCGATCAGAAGTGGGATGAGGCACTGCTCGACGATGTCCTTGCGTTCGCCGCAGCCCCAGGGCGGGAAGTTGGCCCAGACCTCGCCCAGACCGCGCGAGCCGCGGTCGGTCTCGATGACTACGATCAGGTTGTGACGCGCGGCGAGCTGGCCGAACGGCCCAGCCATCGGGCGCGCCAGAGCCTGACGGACGAGAATGGTCCGGACCGAGACAATCCTCGACATGGTCAGCGCGGGATCACCGGAAGGGTGATGCGCGAGGGCCGCTCGGCATCGTGGAAAATCGTCTGGTCGGCCGGCTGCCCCTTGCTCTCGGTGCCGACGCGGCCGCCGGTGTTCAGGTTGCGGTCGTAGCGCGGGAAGTTGCTCGACGAGATCTCGACCCGGATGCGGTGGCCTTTCTTGAACAGGTTCGAGGTCGACCATAGGTCGATCTTGACTTCGGCCGGCGTGTCAGGCGTCAGCAGCTCCGGCTTGAAGGCCGGATCGTAGAGCTTCTCATAGGGCGCGATGCCCTTGTGCCAGTCGTCCGAGGTCCAACCATCGGCGGCCTTGCGGAAACGGGCGCGGCAGATGCCATCGGTCAGCAGGATGGCGCGGCCGTCCGGGTGGACATCGACCAGCGTCGCGGTGAAGTCGGTGTCCTTGGCCGAGGAGGCGGCCCAGATCGTGGCGCTCACCGGGCCGGTGACCTCGATGTCACGATCGAGCGGCTCGGTCGTGTAGACCAGCACGTCCTTCCGCTCCTCGATCTTGCTACGGTCGCGCGGACCGCCGAGATCCTTCATCTGATAGCTGCCGCCCCAGGTCGTCACCGGATCGGCGGGGTCGTAGCGGAATTTGTCGGATGCTTCGGCGCCTGAAGCCCTCTTCTCATCGAGCTTGCCGCCGGCGTGCAGGTGGTAGACGGTCCAGCGCGTGCGCTGCAGCGGCCACTCATTCTCGAAGCGCCAGACATTCTCGCCCATGACGAAGAGGCGGAGCGGTGGCTCCTCGTCCATGCCGTTCTTCTTGTCCTTTAGCCGGGCGTCGTACCAGCGGACATGCTCATCGATGATGTCGAGATAGGAATTCGGCCCAAAGGTGCGGTCGTCGAAGACGCCGTCCTTCTCCCAGAGATAACCCTTCTGGCCGCGGCCCCAGGGCGCCACCTGATGGCTCCACGGACCGATGATGATCTTGGTGAGTTTCCGTGCCGCTTCCGAGCGGGCGTTCTTCCGCCAGCCGAGGAAGACCTTGATCGTCTCGTTGAGCAGGGAGTCGTACCAGCCGGTCATGAAGTATGACGGGACATCCACCTTCTCGTAGCGGTGACGGAGCGAATAGCTGGACCAGAATTCGTCATAGGCCTCGTGCTCGACCACGCCCTTGAGATAGGGGCTGTCGGCAGTCTCGCCCCAGACATCGTTGAGCGGCAGGCGCGACTGGATGGTCTGCAGGTTGAGCTGCGCCATCGCCTCGCCCTGCATGGTTCGTCCGATCATGTTCGGGAAGAACACTGTGTTGGCCCAGGCGATCAGCCCGTCGCAACGGTGATGGCCGTAATTGTCCTGCTGGGAGGCGATCGGCACCAGCGCCTGAAGATGCTTGCTGCCGTCGGGCGCCGGGCAGCTCTGAGTGAAGCCGGGATACGACACGCCGAAGGTGCCGATCTTGCCGTTGCTCCAGGGCTGCTTGCCGATCCACTCATGCGTGTCGTAGCCGTCCGGGATCTCGCAGGTATAGGGCTCCCAGGTGCCGTCCGAATCGTGGCGGCCGCGGCAATCCTGCAGGACCACGGCATAGCCCGCCTTCACGAAACCCACCGCCCAGCGGACATAGCGCGGATCCTTGCTGTGATAGATGGTTCGGAGCAGCAGCACCGGATGCCGGCCCTCGCCATTCGGCAGGTAGATGTCTGCCGAGAGGTCGATGCCGTCGCGCATCGGGATCTTCCGATGCAGCATCAGGCGGAAGGGCTGGTCGGTGTAGTTCGGTCCGGTCATGCGTGCTCCCCCGAGGCGGCCCCTCAGCCTCCACGGTTGCAGGCACGATTCAAGCCGGTTCCGCCAGCGGCGGTATGCGTCAATCCGCGACCGCTGGCAGTGCCGACCGCCGCATGTCGCGTTCCGCCTTCAGCTCCTCGGCCAGCAGGAAGGCGAGCTCGAGCGCCTGCGAGCCGTTGAGGCGCGGATCGCATTGCGTGTGGTAGCGCTCGCCCAGGCCTTCCTCGCTGATCGCCTGGCCCCCGCCGGTGCATTCGGTGACGTCGAGCCCGGTCATCTCGACATGGATGCCGCCGGCATGGCTGCCCTCGGCGCGGTGGATGTCGAAGAAGTTGCGGACCTCGGCAAGGATGCGGTCAAAGCGACGCGTCTTGTATCCGCTCGCGGCCTTCATCGTGTTGCCATGCATTGGATCGGAGGACCAGACGACGGAACGACCCTCGCGGGCGACGGCGCGAACCAGCTGCGGCAAGGCGGCGCCGATCTTGTCGGCTCCCATGCGTACGATCAGCGTCAGCCGGCCCGGCTCGTTCTCGGGGCTGAGCGCGTCGATCAGCGCCAGCAGCTCGTCCGGCGTCACCGTTGAGCCGATCTTCACGCCGACCGGGTTCTTGATGCCGCGGCAGAACTCGACATGGGCGCCATCGAGTTGGCGCGTGCGCTCGCCGATCCAGGGCATGTGCGTTGAGCAGTTGTACCAGTCGCCGGTCAGGCTATCGACGCGGGTCAGCGCCTCTTCGTAGGGCAGCAGCAGGGCTTCGTGGCTGGTGTAGAAGGCGGTCTGGCCGAGGCTCGCGACCGTATCGGAAGAGATGCCGCAAGCAGCCATGAAGGCCAGCGCTTCGTCGATGCGCTGCGCGAGCCGTTCGTAGCGCAACCCCTGCGGCGACGTCGCGACGAAGCCGAGATTCCACTGATGCAAGCGCTGCAGATCGGCGAAGCCGCCCTGGGCGAAGGCGCGCAGCAGGTTGAGCGTCGAGGCCGACTGGCTGTAGGCCTTGAACATCCGCTTCGGATCGGGCACGCGCGCCACTTCGTCGAAGGCGTGCCCGTTGATGATGTCGCCGCGATAGCTGGGCAGCGCGCGGTTGCCGACGGTCTCCATCGCCTCCGAGCGCGGTTTGGCGAACTGGCCGGCGACGCGGCCGACCTTCACCACCGGGCAGGCGCCGCCGAAGGTGAGCGCGACCGCCATCTGCAGCAGCACCTTGAAGCTGTCGCGGATCGAGTCGGCCGAGAAGGCATCGAAGGACTCGGCGCAGTCGCCGCCTTGCAGCAGGAAGGCTTCGCCGGTCGCGACGCGCGCGAGCGATGCTTTGAGCTCGCGGGTCTCGCCGGCGAATACCAGCGGGGGGGATCGTCGGAGGCCGTCTTCCGCCGCGGCCAGCACCACCCCATCCGGATAGGCAGGGGCCTGCCGGATCGGCTTCGACCTCCAGCTTTCCGGTGTCCAAGTAGGCGACGTCATGCTGACCTCCTCAGTGCGGAGGCCGCTCTTCGTCGGCGGATGTCGTGGCTTGAGGGTTACCCCTGAAAACACAAAAGCCGCCTCGGAAGGGCGGCTTCGGGTTTACGCGTGAACGCGATCCTTAAGCCGCCGGTCCGTACCAGCGGGTAAAGTATCGCGCAAAATAGAGAGCGCCGGCAACCGGCTGCATCTTCGACATGGCGGGTATGTTAGTCGCGACCGCGATCAAAGGCAAGCCTTCGCTATTTCGCTGCGAAACGGATGGCGATGCGGCCGATCGGACCGAACTCGCAGACGACCTCGTCGCCCGGCACGATCGGCAGCGGAATGACGCAGGTGCCGGTGGTCACGATCTGGCCCTGCTTCAGCGGAATGCCGAGGCCGGACAGCTCGTTGGCGATCCAGGTCAGTGCCACGCGCGGATCGCCCAGCACATTAGCGCCCTTGCCGTCGCGCTCGAGCTTGCCGGTGACGATGCCCTTCACCGGATGCTCGACCAGATCCATCGTCCGCCACGGTGCCGTCGTCGCCGGGCCGAGGACGAAATCATGGGCGCAGGCATTGTCGGCGATGAGCTGCGCCGCGCCGACGGCGACGAAGTCCTCGAAGCGCGAGTCCGGCACCTCGACCGCCGGATGCAGGCTCTCGACCGCATCCAGCACCTCGGAAACCGCATAGGGTTTAGCTCGCGGCGCGAGGTCGCGGGCGAAGCGGAAGGCGAACTCCGCCTCCGCCACCCGCATGGCATTGCCGCCGAAAGGCAAGGGCATGGCCGCATCGCGCACGCGTTCGGCGAGGATGCGGCCGCCCAGCGGGCCATCCACGTTGATGTGCTTCTGCCCGGCGACGCTGGTCGCGGCGATCTTCCAGCCGAAGAGAGGAGCCTGGCTTCGCTTCTCGAGCTCGGCCTGGATCGCATAGCCCTCGGTGCGGGTGGCCGGGCTAAGCTGCGCCGGCAGCGCGGCAAGGCGCCTTCCTTCCTGCCAATGCGTCCAGAGAAGCTCGGAGGCGGCTTCGACCTGTTGTGTCGTTAGCATGCGTCGACTCTCCCGCATCGCCTGGACATAGACAACGGCGTTCGTTACCACGCTCGGCATGGCCGAGCCCAAGCTGCCGACGCCGAGGCGAAGCGTTCTGTACCGCCTCGGCGTCGACGCCGGCGCCTACGAAGGTGCCGCGTCCCACCATCCTGACTGCCTCCTGTTCGAGATCGAGGATTCCGTCCCGCCCGGCGACAAGGACGCGGCGCGAAGCCGCGTGATCGCGACGCTGGAGAAGGGTGGCTTCCGCCACCAGGAGAAGCTGGTGACGGTGAACGGCCTCGACACGCCCTGGGGCTACGATGATCTGAAGGCGCTGGCCAAGGCGTCGGTCGACGGCGTCGTGCTGGCGAAGACCGAGGGGGCGGACCATGTCCGTGCCGCCGAGGCGGTGCTGGTCGCCAATGGCGCGCCGCCTACGCTCCGCATCTGGGGCATGATCGAGACGCCGCGCGGCCTAGTGAACGTGAACGACATCGCCAGCGCCTCGCCGCGCGTGGTCGGCCTCACAGTCGGCCTCGGCGATCTCTCGCGCGGCCTCAACGCGTTCCGCCGTCCGGCGCCAAACCGCTGGCCGGTGGTGCCGGCGCTGGCATCGCTGGTGCTGGCGGCGCGAGCGAACAACCTCGCCGTGATCGACAGCTCGTTCCGTGAGCCGAAGGATCCGGAGGGCTTCCGCGCTTCGTGCCTCGCCAGCCGTGAGCTCGGCTTCGACGGCCGCGTCTTCGAGGACCCGGCGCTGATCCCGATCGCCAACGAGGCCTATGGGCCAACGGCGGATGAGGTCGCCTGGGCCAAGAAGGTCATCGTCGCGCGCAAGAGCGCGACGCCCTCGGGGGAGTACTACGTCGACGGCGCCCATATCGACCCGCAATACGAGGCGTTGGCCGAACGAATCCTCTCCTACCGGATGGCCATCGACCGGATCGAGCGCGGCTAGCCTGTATACCGAGGGGCGTCCGACGGGGTCTGAAACCCGTTGACCAGGTCTTGCAGGCGTATTTCTGTATACAGCTCGGATACGGAGAGTACCTGCCTGCCGATGGCCGTCGCCGCCGAGATCGAACCTGAAAGGTCGAATTCGCAGACCGTTCGAGCCCAGCTCGCGGTCCGTGACCTCGTGCTGACCGGCGCGCTGAAGGCCGGCGAGCACGTCTCCGAGCTCTCGCTGGTCGGCCGGGTCGGCGTGTCCCGTACGCCGGTCCGGGCGGCATTGCACCGGCTGGCCGAGGAGGGCCTGCTCGAGCCGCGCGCGGCCGGCGGCTTCACGGTCAAGGCGTTCAGCGACCGCGACGTGCTGGACTCGATCGAGATTCGGGGCGTGCTCGAGGGCCTCGCGGCGAGACTGGCGGCCGAGCGCGGCGTCTCGCTGACCGCGATCGCGCCGCTCAGGCGTTGCCTTGCCGAGCTCGACGAGGTCGTCCGCCAGACCGGCCGCTCGGTCGAGATCTTCTCCGACTATGTCGCGCTCAATGCCCGCTTCCACGCGGTCCTGGTCGGGCTCGCCGACAGCCGGCCGCTCGAACGCCAGATCGAGCGCGCCGTGAACCTGCCTTTCGCTTCGCCCAGCGCCTTCGTCATGGTGCAGTCGACCATGCCCGAGGCGCGCACGATCCTCACCATCGCGCAGGATCATCATCGCTGCGTCCTCGACGCCATCGAGCAGCGCGAGGGCGCCCGGGCCGAAAGCCTGATGCGCGAGCATTCCAGGCTCGCCAGCCGCAACCTGGCGCTGGCGCTCCGCAACCAGGAAACGCTCGACCTGGTGCCGGGTGCCGCCCTGATCCGTTCGAGTTCGATCGCCTGAACCTCAAGCCACGAAGAAACGGGAGGAAACCATGCTGAGACGTCATCTTCTCGCCGCAGCGGCGGCTGCCATCGTCGCGGGCACAATGCCGGCGATGGTGTCAATCGGCTTTGAACTTTGACCCCCTATCGGCGTTCAATGTTGACCCCCTGTGGGTGTGTGAGAGCGGCCGGGGGCGATGCGCGGAGCCCTTGCGTAGCGCAGCGCATCGCCCCCGGCCGCTCC
>Ga0194132_10009259_pt1 | contig 13668 bp, 11 predicted proteins | sample TA2KigOf80mmetaG_FD_148612 | JGI IMG/M metagenome (GOLD analysis project Ga0194132, IMG submission 148612) | Freshwater microbial communities from Lake Tanganyika, Tanzania - TA2015054 Kigoma Offshore 80m | ecosystem: Environmental > Aquatic > Freshwater > Lake | place: Tanzania: Lake... | reverse complement strand
GCGGCAGGAAGTCCACGACCGTGTCCTCGCTGAAGCGTTCGCGGTCGTCGCCGAGGAGGGGCTCGGCGAGCGCCCGGGCCTCGTCGTCTGGGGCGATGGATGGCACCCCGGCGTCGTCGGCATCGCAGCCGGCCGCCTGCGCGAGTCCTTCCATCGTCCCGTCGTGCTCCTCAGTGTCGACGGCGACATGGCGCGCGGATCGGCGCGCAGCATCCCGGGGTTGAACCTCGTGGAAGCGTTGCATGACAGCCGCGACCTGCTGGACCGCTACGGCGGGCACGCCGCCGCTGCCGGCGTGTCGCTGCCCGCAGATCGTTTGGCGGCGTTCCGCGATCGGTTCGAGGCTGCCGTGCGCGCCCGTGTCACGGATGAGGACTTCGTGCCGCGCGTGGAGATCGACGCCGAGGTCCCGTTCACGGCGATCGACGAGGGGCTGGCGACGGCGCTGGACGCGTTGCGGCCCTATGGTGCGGGAAATCCCGAGCCCGTGCTCGCGGTGCGCAATGTCGCCGTCGCGGATGTCGCGGCGCTCGGCGGCGGCGAGCATCTGCGGCTCCTGCTCACGGACGGATCATCGACGCGCGAGGCCGTGGCGTTTCGTCAGGGCGACCTCGGAGACGTTCTGATGTTCACGCAGGCGCGCGTCGATGTCGCGTTCCGCCTGCAGCGCCGCCTGTGGCAGAACAGAATGCAGATCCAATGCGTCGTCACAGACCTGCGGACGCCGGGCGTCGATCTCGGCGCCGTGCTCACCGACGCACGCGCGCTCGTCAACCGGTTATTCGACCATCGCGCAGACTATCTCGGCGGGCGCGGCCGCGGCGCGGAGGAGGCGACCGTCGTGCGCACGCAACTAGCCGGCGAGAGGTTCGACCATCGCCAGGACGCGATCGGGACCTTGGCGGCCGGCGACGCCGTCACGCTCGTCCGCGAGCCGAGCAACCCGCGCGATCCGCACGCGATTCGCGTCGACGCCGCCGGCGGCGAAAGTCTCGGCTACGTCCCGCGCTGGCTCGCCGGCCGGCTCGCGCCAGAGATCGATCGCGGCGCTCGCTATCGGGCGATCGCCGAACACCTGACGGGCGGCGGCGATGGACCGCGTGGCGTTGATCTGCGTATCGAACGGGTGGAGGCGATCGACGCGCCGGAACGCGGCGAATCCGATCTCGTGCGCCTGGCGCTCGCCGACGACGACGCGACGCTGCTGCGTCGCCTGGCGATTCACGTGTTGCGCGGGCAAGCCCTCGACGAACCGAACTCGGCGTCGGTGCGCGCGGTCTTGGCGGGCGAACGGCGCATCGCGCTCGGACCGCCGGGGAGCGGCCCCTGGGCCGCTCTGGTCGCGGCGGCAGCAGCGCGCGCCGCGCGCGGATCGCCGTCGGTCTTCGTGTTTCCGACCGTCGAGCTGCTCGCACTGCGCGCGCGCTGGTGGCGATCGATGCTCGCTGCGGTCGGTGTGCGGTCACGGACGTTGCACGGTCTGCTTCCGGTCGAAGAGAGGGACGGCGTCCTCGCGGAGCTCGGGACGGATCGCGACGCGTCCGGGGCGCCGGACGTGTTGTTCACGACGGCCGCAACTTGGGAACGGTTCGCCGCCGCCCTCACCTCGCTGCGCAACGCGGCGGTGCTGATCGGCGAGGGATGGACGACGCCGGCGCTACCGCCGTTCGCGCGCGCGCATCCGGGGTCGGTGCTGTGGAACGCTTGGACGACGACGGCAGCGGACGGGTTTGCGGCGGCCGCGCCGCCGCGCGTCCGCACGAACCTGCGCATCGCCGATCGCCGCGGAAGCACCAGCGGGCAGGCGGTGTTGGAAGCGCTGGCGGCTGGCGGGGAGCGGACGATCGCGTTCGCCGCGACCGCCGAGGAAGCGGTCACGGTCGCGTCGGCGTTTCGGAGCGCCGATCCGTCTCGCGCCGACCGCATCGCGTACGACCACGAAGGCCTCCCGCCGCGCGTTCGCGAGACGCTGTACGGCTTGTTGTCCGCCGGGCGTTTGTCCCTGCTCGTCTGCGCCGGTGCGCCCGGTGAGGAGGCCCGAATCTCGGGCGTCCGGCACCTCGTTTGGCTCGCGTTCCCCGACGATTGGCACACGTTCCTGATCCAGGCCGCGTCCGCGGGTCTCGGGCGTGAGGAGGCGACGCTGCACGTCGCTTTCGGTGAGGAGGAGGTCGCCCGTGCCCGGGCACGACTTGAGGCCCGCCACCCGTCACGGAGGGCGTTGGCGGCGCTGTTTCGGGTGTTGCGATCGCGCCCCACACCGATTCCTTGGCCGGACGCGGACCTCGCGGCGGCGGTCGCCGACAATGGCGGACCGGCTCCGGCCGACATCGAGCCGGCGTTGCGGATCCTCGTGGAGGCCGGCGTGGTGCGCATGACGGGCGGCGACGGGGAGTGGCGGATCGAGGTGGCGCCGGCCGATCGCCGCTACGAGCTGCGCGACGCCATCGCCTACGCCGAAGGGGAGTCTTCGCGGGCGGCGTTCGCGTTTGCCGTCGCGCGGCTGTCGCGCGCCGGCGCGGCGATCCTCGAGGCGGCGGCGGGCGTTGCGGGAAGCCCTGTTTCCGATGCAGGATGAGTCAATGGTAGTCCCGGCGCCCCACACGACCGGGGGCGAGATCCATCCCGACATGGCGGATGTGCTCGACCGCATGAAGGACCAAAATCCGGCGGACGTCGATCTCGTCCGCCGCGCCCACCGGTTCGCGACGACGGCCCACGAGGGCCAACGCCGCCACTCCGGCGAGCCCTACGTCCAACACGCCGTCGCGGTCGCGGAGGTTCTCTCCGGACTGCGCCTGGACCCCGTTACGATCGCTGCCGGCTTGCTGCACGACGTACCCGAGGACACTCCGCAATCGCTGGACGCGATCCGCCGCGAATTCGGCATTGACGTGGCCACACTCGTCGACGGCGTCACGAAGCTGGGGAAGATTCAGTGGCAGACGCGCGAGCAGCGGCAAGCCGAGAGCCTGCGCAAAATGTTCCTGGCAATGGCCGCCGATGTGCGCATCATCCTCATCAAGCTCGCTGACCGCCTGCACAACATGCGGACGATCGAGGTCATGTCCGAGGACCATCGCCGGCGCAAGGCCGTCGAGACGATGGAGATCTACGCGCCGCTGGCGAAGCGGCTCGGCATCGGCCAGATGCAAACCGAGCTGGAGGATCGGGCGTTCGAGATCCTCGAGCCGGAGGCCTATCGCGAGATCAGCGACGCCCTGCGGGAGGCCCAGTCGCATCAGGCAGAGGTCTTGCGCGACATCCAGGGAGACCTCCACAGTGAGCTGAATCAGGCCGGCATCCCCGTCGATCGCGTGAACATCAGCGCCCGGCCGAAGCACGCCTACAGCCTCTATCGCAAGCTGCAACGACCGGAGTACCAGGAGCGCGGCCTGTCTGGCGTCTACGACCGCCTCGGCGTGCGCGTGCTGGTCAACGACGTCCGCGAATGCTACTCGTCGCTGGGGATCGTGCACGCGTTTTGGCGCCCGATTCCCGGCGAGTTCGACGACTACATCGCCAGCCCGAAGCCGAGCGGCTACCAGTCGTTGCACACGGCGGTGATCTATCGCGGCACGCCGCTGGAGGTGCAGATCCGCACGCACCGGATGCACCAGGAAGCGGAGCACGGCATCGCGGCCCACTGGCGCTACAAGGAAGGGCGCGCCGCGTCGAAGGATGGGCGGTTCGAGGAGAAGCTCGACTGGCTGCGCCAGCTCCTCGAATGGCAGCAGGACATGCCGGACGCGCAGGAGTTCATGCGCACGGTCCGGTTCGACCTGTTCGAGAACGAGGTCTTCGTGTTCACGCCGAAGGGCGACGTCATCGACCTGCCGAACGGCGCGACGCCGATCGACTTCGCGTACCGAATCCACACCGACGTCGGTCACCGCTGCGTCGGCGCCAAGGTCAGCGGCCGCCTCGTGCCGTTGAGCTACCGGTTGGGCACCGGCGACATCGTCGAGGTCGTCACGTCCAAGACCTCGCCGGGACCGAGGCGAGACTGGCTCAGCTTCGCGGTCACCTCGAACGCGCGCACGAAGATCAAGCACTGGTTCCGCAAGCAGCGCCGGGAAGAGAATCTGTCGCGCGGCCGCGAGTTGTTGGAACGCGAGCTGCGCCGCCTCGGTGCCATCGGTGCGTTGATGAAGACCGACCGGCTCGCGGCCGCCGCCGACCGGCTGCAAATCGACGACGCCGACGACATGCTGGCGGCCCTGGGCAACGGCGATCTGTCGCTTCTGCAAGTGGTGCAGGCGCTGGAGGGCGAAGAGCGGATCATCGCCGATGAGCCGACCGACGCCGACGCCGAAGACACGGGGCCAGCCCCCGCCGGCCGCGCCGCCAAGGGATTGCGCGTTCGCGGCGTCGAGAACGTGTTGATGAATCTCGCCCGCTGCTGCACGCCGCTGCCGGGCGATCAGGTCGTCGGCTACATCACGCGCGGGCGCGGCGTGACCGTGCACCGCGACGACTGCCAGAACGTCGCCTACCTGCGCCATCAACCAGAGCGCATGCTGCAGGTCGAGTGGGAGCCGACGCCCAACGGCACGTACCCCGTGGAGATCGAGGTCGAGGCCGCGGACCGCGTCGGCATGTTGAAGGACATCCTCGGGTCCGTCTCGGACGCGCGGACGAACGTGTTGTCCGTGAACGCGCGCGTCCGTTCCAAGGAACTCATCGGCATAATCAACCTCACGCTGGACATCGGCAACGTAGGCCAGCTGACCGCGGTGATGCAGCGCATCAGGAGGCTGCCTGACGTCTACCGCGTTGAGCGCGTCGTCTCCGGCTGATGCCCCGTCAGTAGGGATCTCCCCACCGACGTCGAAGCACGATCGGATTTCCCGTGCCCATTCGCGGGCGCGACCCGTCGAACGAGGAGGATGCATGGCCGGATTGATGGCGGGCCAGAACGCTCTGATCATGGGCGTGGCCAACCGCTGGAGCATCGCCTGGGGCATCGCGCGGTCGTTCGCGCGCGAGGGTGCGCGTTGCCTGCTCACGTATCAAGGAGAGCGCCAGCTCGACACGGTGACCGAGCTGGCGGGAGAGCTGCCGCACAGCCTCGTGCTGCCGTGCGACGTGACGAAGGATGAGGAGCTCGAGGCCTTGCGCGCGACGCTGGCGGAGCAGGTCGGCCGCGTCGATACGCTCGTGCACAGCATCGCGTTCGCGCGCACGGAGGATCTGCGCGGCGCGTTCGTCGATACGAGCCGCGACGGCTTCCTGCTCGCGCAGGAAGTCAGCGCGTTCTCGCTCGTCGCGGCGGCGCGCGCCGCCGCGACTCTGATGACGAATGGCGGCGCGATCGTCACGTTGACGTTCGCGGCCAGCGAGCGCGTCTTCCCCAACTACAACGTCATGGCCACGGCGAAAGCGTCGTTGGAGTCGTCGATGCGTTATCTGGCGCACGACCTCGGACCTCGCAACATCCGCGCGAACGCGATCTCGGCCGGGCCGATCAAGACCGCCTCGGCCCGCGCCGTCGCGGGGCTCGGCGATTTCGTCAAGGTCTACGGCGAGAAGGCGCCGCTGCGGCGAACCGTCAGCCAGGAGGAGGTCGGCGACGCCGCCGTCTTCCTCTGCAGCGCGCTCGGCCGCGGCGTCACCGGCCAGGTCCTCTACGTCGACGCCGGCTACCACATCATGGGCTTCTGACGTGCACACCGCGGCCCGCGTCGGCCTCTTCCAGGAATCGGTGATCCGCGAGATGACGCGGCTGTGCAACGAGCACGGCGGCATCAACCTGGCGCAAGGGTTTCCCGACTCCGATCCGCCGCGGGCCCTGCTCGACGCCGCGAAGCGGGCGCTGGACGGCGGCAAGAATCAATACGCGATCACCTGGGGCGCGCCAAGTTTCCGTCGCGCGCTCGCCGACAAGATCGCCTCCCACAACGGCGTCACGTACGAGCCCGATCGTCACTTGACCGTCACGTGCGGCGCGACCGAAGCGATGATGGCGACGATGCTCGCGATCATCGATCCCGGCGACGAGGTCGTCGTCTTCGAGCCGTTCTACGAGAACTACGGTCCCGATGCCGTCATGTCCGGCGCGACGCTGCGGTTCGTGCCGCTCGACTTGCGCCGACCAGAGATCCCGTTCGACCGCGAGGCGCTGCGGGCCGCGTTCGGCCCGCGCACGCGCGCGATCATCGTCAACACGCCGCACAATCCCAGCGGCAAGGTGTTCACGCGCGACGAGCTCGGCTTCATCGCCGAGCTGTGCGAGCGTCACGATGCTCTCGCGATCACCGACGAGGTCTACGAGCACATCCTCTACGACGGCGCGCGGCACGTGAGCTTGGCGTCCCTGCCGGGCATGGCCGAGCGGACGGTCGTGATTAACTCGATGAGCAAGACGTTCAGTGTCACGGGCTGGCGCGTCGGTTGGGCCGCCGTTCGCGATGCGGAGATCGTGACCGCCATCCGTCGCGCCCACGACTTCCTCACGGTCGGCGCGGCCGCGCCGTTGCAGGAAGCTGGCGTCGTCGCGATGGCCTTCCCGAAGAGCTACTATGACGAGATGGCGGCGAGCTACGCCGTGAAGCGCGATCGCATGCTCGGCATCTTGCGCGGCGTCGGTCTGCAGGTCGTCACACCGCGCGGCTCCTACTACATCATGACCGAGTTCGCGGGCTTCGGGTTCGACGACGACGTCTCGTTCGCGCGCCACCTCGTGACCGACATCGGCGTCGCGACCGTGCCGGGCTCTTCGTTCTTCCAGAACGGCGGCGCCGGGCGGCGCTACGTGCGATTCGCATTTCCGAAGCGGGAGGAGACGCTGCGCGCCGCCGAGGAGCGCCTATCGCGCCTCCAGCCGCGTGGGTGAGCGGTGGTTGAACGAGGAATGGGGGAGTCCGGGGATTGGCGCGCCTGGCGGCGCGAGTTCCCGATCTTCGAGCATACGATCTACCTGAACGCGTGCTCGCTGGGCCCGCTCGCGCGCCGCGTGCGGGCGGCGGCGGTCCGATTCCTCGATCTGTGGGGCGCGCACGGCGCTTCCGCTTGGTACGAGGTGTGGCTTGGCGAGATTCAGGCGCTGCGCGCCGCCGTCGCACGGCTGATCGGCGCCAAACCCAGCGAGATCGCGATCCTGCCTTCGGTTACCGACGCGCTGCGCGTGGTCGCGAGCGCGACGGCGGACCGGCGCCGGCCGGCGATCATAAGCGCCGACCTCGACTTTCCGACAGTCCCCTACCAGTGGCTGAGCCGTCCCGGCGCCGAGGTGCGCTTCGCGCGGTCGGCCGACGGGACGACCGTCTCGCTGGACGCGTACCGCGCCTGTCTCGATGACCGCGCTTCGCTCGTCGCGACGTCCCACGTCTTCTTCCTGTCGGGGCGGATCCAGAACGTGCCGGTGCTGGCGGCACTGGCGCACGAGCACGGCGCGTACCTTCTCGTCGACGCGTATCAGGGGTTGGGGCAGGTGCCGTTCGACGCGCCGTCCAGCGGCGTCGACTTCCTCATTAGCGGCGGCTTGAAGTGGCTGCTCGGCGGACCGGGCATCGTCTACCTGTACGTCCGCGAAGCGCTGCACGAGCGCCTCGATCCGCAAGGGTCGGGCTGGTTCGCGCACGGCGATCCGTTCGCGTTCCACGCTGAGGCGTTCGCGCACGCGCCGGATGCGCGCCGGTTCGAGGGCGGCACGCCGGCCGTCGCCGCCGTCTTCACCGGCCGCGCCGGTCTTGACATCGTCAACGAGATCGGTCCGGCGCGCTTGCGCGCGCGTCAGGTCGAGCTCGTTACCGACCTCGTCGCGAAGCTCCGTGCCCGCGGCTGGTCCCCGCGCGTGCCCGAGGATCTTGCCGATCACGCGGGCATCGTCACCGTCCCGATGGAGGACCCGCGCGCGGCCGTCGCATTTCTCAAGGAGCGTTCGATCGTCACCGACAGCCGACCCGGCTTGTTGCGCATCTCGCCGTACTTCTTCAACGAGCCCGCCGATCACGACGCGGTCGTCGACGCGCTCGACACCTACCGGCGCGGCGCCGGCGCGGCCGCGACGGGCCGATGAGGGCGCTGTTCCAGCGCGTGACGCGTGGCGCTGTTCGCGTCGACGGCGCGGTGGTCGGCGAGATCGGCGCCGGTGCCGTCGTGCTCCTCGGCGTGCGCAAAGGCGATAACGACGAAGACGCCGCGTTCCTCGCGCGCAAGGTCGCGAACCTGCGCGTCTTCCCGGACGATGCCGGAAAGCTGAATCGATCGGTGATCGAAGTCGGCGGCGCGGTGTTGTCGGTGTCGCAGTTCACGTTGTACGGCGACGCGCACGGCGGCAACCGGCCGAGCTTCATCGCCGCGGCCGCACCCGACGAGGCGAACCGCCTGTACGAAGTGTTCAATGCCGGCTTGGCCGCGCTCGGTGTGCCCATGGCACGCGGCCAGTTCCGGAGGATGATGCAGGTCGAGATTCACAACGATGGCCCGGTCACGATCTGGCTGGACACCGAGGAGTTGCGCACATGACGGAGTGGAACGCCCAGCAGACGGAAGCGGCGGTGCGGCTTGCGTTGCAGCGCTGCGACATCACCGCGACCGAGCGCGACGTCACGGCCGCGGCGGCGCAGCTGCGCGCGGTCTTGACGCGGTTGGCGCCGTTGGACGCCGTCGCCGTGGAAGCCGAGGAGCCGATCGATCTCGATTGGACGGCGTTGCGGTGACCGCGTCGGGGAAGCCCGGCGGGACGGCGAAGCGCCAAGGCCGCGCTGCGGAGCACGCGCTCGATCTGCCGTTGCGCGCGTTGGCGCAGCGGCTGTGGCAAGGGGAGATCCGCTCGGTCGACGTCACGCAAGCCGTGCTCGATCGCGCGCGGCGCGAGAATGGGCGACTGAACGCGTTCCTGTCGATAGACGAAGAGGGGGCGCTTGCCGCGGCGCGGCGCGCCGATGAGATGCGCCAGTCCGCCGGCGCGCGCGGGGCGTTGGGCGGGGTTCCGCTCGCGCTCAAGGATCTGATCGGCGAAGCCGGCGCGCCCTTCACGTGCGGCTCGGATCTGCGGCGGTCGGTGCGCGCGACCGCCGACGCCGATGCGACGGCGCGACTGCGCGCCGCCGGCGCGATCTTCATCGGACGGACGAATCTGCATGAGTTTGCGTACGGCATCTCCAACGAAAATCCGCACTTCGGGCCGGCGCGCAACCCCTGGGACCCGAGTCGCATTCCCGGCGGATCCAGCGGCGGCAGCGCCGTCGCGGTCGCGGCCCGCGTCGTGCCGGCGTCGCTCGGAACCGACACCGGCGGCTCGATCCGCATCCCTGCGGCCCTCTGCGGCATCACCGGCCTCAAGCCGACGTACGGGCTCGTTTCGTGCGCGGGCGTTTATCCGCTGTCGCCGTCCCTGGACCACGTCGGGCCGATGGCACGGTGCGTCGATGACCTCGCGTTGCTGCTGGAGATCCTCGCCGGACCCGCTGCGGTTCGCGGCTACGCTACCGCCACTGATCTGCGCGGGGTGCGCATCGGCCTGCCGCGTCCGTACTTCTGGGAACAGCTCGGACCCGGCGTCGGGGCGGCTGTCGAGGACGCTGCGCGCGCCTTGTCGGCGCTCGGCGCAACCGTCCGCGACATCGGGCGCGACTTCGGCCCGGCGTCGTCGGCCGTGGCGACGGCGATCCTCATGGTTGAGGCGGCAACCGCGCACCGCGATGCCGTGCGCGCGCACCCGCAACGGTATGGCGACGACGTGCGGGAGCGGCTCTACGTCGGATTGGCGTTGCCGGGCGAGCGCTACGTGCGGGCGAAGCAGGCGCGGCGGGCGCTGATCCGCGACCTCCGCCGTACCATCTTCGAGGACGTCGATCTCTTGTTGACGCCGACGACGCCGGAGGTCGCGACGCCGATCGGCAGGGAGACGATCGAAGTCCCGGGCAAGCCGTTCAACACGCGCGCCGCGATGACGCGCTTCACGAATCCGTTCAATGGTCTCGGGTTTCCTGCGCTGTCCGTGCCCTGCGGCGTCGCGCGCGGGCTTCCGGTCGGCGCGCAGATCGTCGGCCGGCCGGGCGAAGACGGCTTCGTCTTGCGCGTTGGCGCGGCGTACGAGCGCGCGCGCGGCCCGTTTCCGGCTCCCTCGTAAGGAATCTCGCTTCGATCCGATCGGATGATGGGCGCGGCGGCAGCGGCGCGGTATTCATCTTTCATGGGTTCCGTGCGGCAGATCGCCGAGATCTATGAGCACGCGCTGCGGCACGGCGCCGCGACGGTGCGTGCGTTCGAAGCCGTCGGCAACGACACGGCCGTTCCGGGGTCATTCGTTGCCGAGATGGAGACGGAGTCGGCGCGCTTCGAGATCGGCGCGCTGCTCTCCGATCTCGAGATCCTCTTGGGGTGCCCGTTGACTGTTAGCCTGCGGCGCGGTCCCCGCGGCCGCGTCACGTATCGCATCCTCCGCGAGCCGGCCCCAGCATCGACAAGCTGAGGCGCTTCCTTAGCGGATCCCGCGAATCTCTCCCTCGGGCCCCAGGTCGATCTGCCACGCGTTCGGCTGCGCCGGCAACGCCGGCATCGTCATAATCTCTCCCGACAACACGAGCACGAATCCCGCACCGCCGCGCACCGCCGCGTCTCGCACCTGCACCGTGAATCCGGTGGGCGCGCCGCGGCGCTTCGGATCGTCGGAGAGCGAGTACTGCGTCTTCGCCATGCAGATGGGCAGGTTGCCGAAGCCGTTCGCTTGCGCTTCCTCGAGACGCTTCTTCGCCTTGTCCGCAAACGCGACGTCGGCCGCGCCGTAGATCTCCTTGGCGACGGCGCGGATCTTATCGGCGAGCGGCGCGTCCGTGGCATAGACCGGATTGTGGGTCGGCGCGGGTTCCGCCGCTGCCGCGAGCACCTCGCCGGCGAGCGCGACCGTGCCTTCGCCGCCGCGCCCGAAACCCTCCGAGATCGCCGCGCGCGCGCCAGCTTCGCGCGCCGCCGCGACGACCGCGTTCAGCTCCACTTCCGTGTCCGTCGGGAACCGGTTGACGCAGACGACCGGATGCAAGCCGAGGCGCCGTACGATGCCGATGTGGTGCGCGAGGTGCGCCGACCCCGCCGCCAGCGCGCCGAGGTTTTCCTCGCCCAGCTTCTCCAGGGCGATCCCGGCCTGATACTTGAGGGCTCGCACCGTCGCGACGAGCACGGCTACTTGCGGCCGCGGACCGCCGTGGTGGCCGACGATGTCGACGAACTTTTCGGCGCCGAGATCGGAGCCGAAGCCGGCTTCGACGACGACGTACTTCGCGAGCTTCCGCGCCAGCCGCAGCGACACGATCGAGGTCGTGCCGTGGGCGATGTTGCCGAACGGGCCGGTGTGCACGAACGCCGGGCCGCCTTCGACCGTCTGCACGAGGTTCGGCAACAGCGCTTCCTTCAGCAGCACGGACATCGGGCCCGTCGCGCGCAGATCGGACGCGCGGACGAGCGCTCCGTCGACCGCCGGCCCGACGATGATCCGGCTCAGGCGCTCCCGCAGATCGTCGAGATCGCGCGACAGCCCGAGGATCGCCATGACCTCCGACGCGGCGGTGATCGCGAACGATTCCTCGCGCGCGGCGGTGCCAAGGCCGACAACCGCCTGCCGCAACGAGCGATCGTTCATGTCGAGGACGCGCTGGTGCGCGATGCGCCGCGTGTTGAGCTTCGGCGACTTGTTCCAGTACAGGTGGTTGTCGATCAGGGCCGACAGCAAGTTGTTCGCGGCGGTGATCGCGTGGAAGTCGCCGTTGAAGTGCAAGTTGATGTCGTCGGACGGCTCGACGGTCGACTTGCCGCCACCGGTCGCGCCGCCCTTCATGCCGAAGACGGGTCCGGCCGACGGCTCGCGCAAGCAGGGGATGACGTTGTGGCCGAGCCGTCGCAGTCCCTGCGAAAGCCCGATCGTCGTGACCGTCTTGCCTTCGCCCGCCGGCGTCGGATTGATCGCGGTGACGAGGATCACGGTGCCGTCGGCGCCGCGCTCGCGGGCCGTCAGCGCTTCCAGGCGGACCTTCGCTTTGCTGCGGCCGTATCGCTCGATCTCATTCTCGGTGAGGCCGACTTCGGCGGCGACTTCTTGGATCGGGCGCAAGGACATCGTCACGTTTCTCACTCCAACAATAGACTCGCGAACGACACGAGGCCGCCCGCGGGGTCCGGCGCTTGCTCATAGTGAAGGAGGTGTCCGCGCCGGTGCTAGGGCGCGCAGCGGGGTGTACACGGCCGGAGACGCTTCGATACGACACGGATTGCCGTCGCCGGTGACCGTGCGCCAAAACGCTTCCGCGTCTCCGGCGACGATCGTTTCGAAAACGCGCGCATCGGCCGCGCGAGTCTCGTGCGCGGCCTCCTCTGTCACCGGTTCAGCGTCGCCGAAGCACGGGCCGACGTGGCTGAAGTCCACGCTCTCCAGCACGCCGACGTGCCCCGCCGATGAGGCGACGCCGCCGCGCGGCAGGTCGATATGCGGCGCGATCGCGCCGCGCGCGCGTGCGCCGGTCAACCGCCCGCGATCGACGCGCGCGGAGTACATGTCCATCGCCCCGCGAAGCTCCGCCGGGTCGTTCGGGTAGCTGTGCCCGGCGTGGTGGGGCGGGCGCAGCGCCGCGTCCCGATATGGGGTCTCGGTGGCGCGCCGGCGCCGCTCGAACGTCGGACTGTCCAGCAGCCCCTGTTCGCCGAACAGTGCCACAATCCGCTCGAGGTCGGCCTCCGGCAATGTGTCCCCGGTATGCGTCGCGTAGGCCAGGCGCAGCTGCTCGGCGGTGCGGTCGCCGTCGAGCAGTGCGGCGACGAGGTAGAATCGCCGCGAGACCAGGACCGCGTTGTCGGGCACGCCTTCGAGGTCGCGGACGCGGACGACAGTACGCCCTTCCCGCGTGATGGTTTGCGCGTCGACGCGCCGGAGGAGGGGCAGCGTGGTCACGGGGCGTCGAGGACGATCTCCAAGCGGCGGTTGATCCTCCCCTTGTTCTCCGTCTTGGTGATGCGCAGCGTTCCGATCTCAGACGTATCGCGGACGTGCGTTCCGCCGTCGGCCTGTGCGTCGAATCCGGCGATCTCGACGACGCGGATGACGTCCAGGTGAGCCGGGACCAAGTTCTTCGCGGTACGAATCAGGTCGTGCCGCTCGAACTCTTCGCGCGGCAACGATCGCGACGTGATCGCGAGCCCGCGACCGATGACTACGTTCGCTTCCTGCTCGATCGCCGCGACGCGCTGCGGGTCGAGGTCCTCCAGCGCGAAGTCCATGCGCGCGCGATCGGGATAGATCTGGTTGCCGGTGACCGTCTCGCCGAACAGGTGATAGACGACGCCGCACAACACGTGCACCGCGGAGTGGTAGCGCATGATGCCGTATCGTCGCGGCCAGTCCAGCTCGGCGGTTACGGGGCCGACCGACAGCGCACCGTCGAGCTCGTGCCAGATCTCGCCGGCTTCCTTCGCATGCTTGCGGACCGCAAACGCGTCGGTTGCTCGCCGCAGGACGCCCCAGTCCTCGAGCTGGCCCCCGCCGCCGGGGTAGAAGAGCGTGTCGCTCAGCCGCACCCGGTTGCCCTGGGACGCTTCCACCCAGGTGTCGATCGTGCGCGCGTACCCGTCGCGAAGATAGAAGGGCTCGCTCAAGCCGATTCGTCGCCGCGGCGGATGCCGTCCTTACCCGAGAACTCCGCCAGCAGCCCTTGCTCCAGTTCCTTGGTGACCTCC
>Ga0194132_10009258_pt1 | contig 13669 bp, 8 predicted proteins | sample TA2KigOf80mmetaG_FD_148612 | JGI IMG/M metagenome (GOLD analysis project Ga0194132, IMG submission 148612) | Freshwater microbial communities from Lake Tanganyika, Tanzania - TA2015054 Kigoma Offshore 80m | ecosystem: Environmental > Aquatic > Freshwater > Lake | place: Tanzania: Lake Tanganyika... | reverse complement strand
AGGTTTGGTTGGGACCGCTGGGGGTCCTGATGCTGCCTTTGGTTATCGCTTCCTGGCGTAAAGCCGATGCGAAAACGTCGCGCCCTGATTGTACATGCGTAGTTGGCTGGAGGCGAAGCCTCGCTAGTGTCTTACGTTGTCACATATGCGCGCCGTGCGCGCATGTTGTTCACAAGTGTACAGAAACGTTTGCGATTACCGAGGTTTATCACCATTTTTCCAATGTTGTACACGTGTACGACTTTTTGGTTGCGGCCGTCAGGCCGCGTTATGAAGGATTCAGGATTCAGGTGTCGAATCGGAACGCGGACTCCTGACACCTCTACAGAACATGGAGGTCCTGTACTTTGTGCGCGCAATGGGCGCCGCGGACACGATGTCGGTGGCGGACCCAGCCGGTCTGGTTGCTAGGTCTGATCTGGGTATGGCTCGGATGCTGCACCTCATCCGCTCTGGCGGATGAGCCGACGCTGACGCTGCGCCTGGCCTGGGGAGGCGGAACGGAACGGACGTGGCGCGGAACGGTGGCCATCAGCGCCGGCCAGCTCAGCAATCCCCAGCCGTTGGGACTGGAGCCGGATGAGGCAGGTTCGATCCGGCTGGCGGACGTGCGGACGGTTGAAATACGCACGCCCAGTTCTCGCACGTATGACGGCGTCGATATCGAAGTCCGAGGAGAACTTTCCGCCAAGCTGCTGATAACTCTAGCGGCCGATGGAGAGCCTTTCTCCGCGCCGGTAGCCATTGAGTTGTCCAAACTCGTCAAAGAACCGTTTCTGGCTGATCTGGACAGTAAGAAAAACCGACTGCTGGTGCGCCGCGCGCCGGGAGATGCATTGCGCGTTCAACTGGCTTCATCAGGCCGGAGGCCGGAGGCGGGAGGCGGGAGGAAGGGGGCTGATCCAGAATCTGCTGAAGAGCAAACGCCTGCGCTGGTCTTTGACCCCGGCCAGCGCTTCACGCTCCGCGTCTCGCCCCACCTGTTGGACGTGGAACCATCGCTCACGGTGGCCCTGCGGACGCAATTGCAGACGGCGGGCGATCAACGCGAACTTTTGGGGCGGGACCAGGAACTCACGCTGGCCGCAGCAGGGGGACCCGATCCGGTCGTGCCGCTGGAGATTCAAGCGCCCGCTGAGCCGGGTGTGTACAATCTGACGCTCACCCTTTCGCGACTCTCCGCGGGTGAGCGGCTGATTCCGTCCAAGCGAGTGACCGGCGCCGTGTCCGGATTGCCCGGCCTGTCGCGATTGCGGGGGGAAGTGCTCGCGCAGCGCCGCGTGCAGTTCATCGTGCTGAGCAGCGCGCCGCAGCAGGAAGCCAAGAGACCCGGGCCGCCCTCCACCGAGTTGATGACGATCAATCCTGGCCAGACCTGGTGGGACCGCGTGGCCCACATTCCGCGGATTGCCGGACTGGGAAAGGATCCGCTGGAGTTCGGCAATGTGGAGCGCTGGGAGCATCCGACGCTGGGGCCGCTGGTGCTGTTGAGAGCGGGTGACAGGAGAGCAGGAGAGCAGGAGAGCAGGAGAAAGGGGACAGGGGAGCAGGGGACGGGTGAGCAGAGTGACGAAACCTGGGTGGCGTATCCGTTGTCCGTGAGCCAGCCGGGGCAGGTGCATGTTGTGGAGGTGGAATACCCATCCGATTTGCCGCAAGCGATGACGATCAGCATTGTGGAGCCGAACGCATCCGGGGCGGTGGTGCCGATCGGACTCGACTCGGGCGTTTGCGTATCGGGTGATACTGGCGCAACATTGGACAAGCTGCCGGTGGCAGGCGAGGCCGCGACGGCGCAGGGATCGAAATCGATCGCCGCCGGCGCGCATCCGCCGCGGATGGAAACACACCGCCTGACGTTCTGGCCGCGGACGCGCGACCCGCTGTTGGTCATCAGCCGCGTGGAGGGGGCCGCGCAGGCCGCACATGGACGGATTCGTCTGGTCGGTCCCAAACGATTTGGCGTCGGAGCACTGCGGCTGGGGATCGAGGCCCACAGTGCGCTTGCTCCTGCCGCCCCGCCGGCGGACGGATCGCAGCGGTGGGTGCTGGGCATGCTTGAGCGGCCGCTATTTCCGGAAAACTTCGGCGCGGCGGAAGCGTTCGATTCGTGGAGCGGCGGGAGCCTTGATGACTGGACCACGTTTTACGACGGCGGCCGGCGGATGATCGAGTATGCGCAGCACGCGGGCTACAACGCCCTGGTCGTGTCGGTTCTGGCCGACGGCAGCACCATCTTTCCCAATCCCCGCCTGGCCCCAACGCCGAGGTACGACAGCGGAGCCTTTTTCAGCACGGGCCAGGATCCGGTCCGCAAGGACGTGCTGGAAATGTTACTGCGCCTGGGAGACGCACAGCAGATCATGCTCATTCCCATGCTGCAGTTCTCCGCCCCCCTCCCCGAGCTGGAAGAGATTTTGCAGCGCGGCGGCCAGGAGGCGGAAGGCTTGCAGTTGATTGGTGCCGGCGGAACCTCCTGGATCGAAAAATACGGCCAGCGCCGCGGCCAGACAGCCTACTACAATCCGTTGGACCCGCGCGTCCAGCAGACCATCCGCAGTATCGTGCGCGAACTGGCGGCGCGGTACGGGGAGCATCGCTCGTTTGGCGGCCTCGCGCTCAGTTCGGCCGGTCCAACCTATACGCTGCTGCCGGGCATCGAATGGGGACTGGACGACACCACGTTTGCGCGCTTCTGCAGCGAGCAGGGAGTGGAGGTCCCAGCGACCGGGCCGGGACGGTTCGCGCAGCGGGCCAAGGCCATCACCGGGCCGCATCGAGAGGCCTGGCTGGCGTGGCGTGCCGGCGTGATGCACCGCTTTCACCAGCAGATGGCGGAAGACCTGAACACCGCCCGGGCCGGAGCGCGGCTGCTGGTCGGCACTGGCGGTTTGCTGCAAGGTCCGGATGCGGAAGCCGCGCTGCGCCCCACGCTGCCGATCCGCATGAAGTTGGAAGATCTGCCGCTGCAGGCTGGAATTCGGCCGGACCTCTATCGCCACGATGAAGGGATCGTGCTGTTGCGGCCGCGGCAGGTTTCGCTGCCGGCTACTCCGCGCACGCTGGCGGTCGAGCTGCCGGTGGGTGACTCGCCGGAACTGGACCAGGCATTTGCCGCGGCGGCCAATCCTGGCCATCTGTTGGTCCATTCGCCGGTGCGCAGCCGGCTGGCTTCCTTCGATGCCCGCAGCCCGTTCGGGACGGACAAGACGCATCTCTCGATGGTGGCTCAATTAGCACCCGGGGGAAACGAGAGCCGGCGGCGGTTCCTGCAGGCGGTGGGGGGCCTGGATTCATCCTGGCTGATCGATGGCGGCTGGATGCTTACGTTGGGGGAGGAAGAGGCGCTGCGGCCGCTGCGGCTGGCGTTCCGCCGGCTGCCGCTGGGGGAATATCAGGACGTGCCCGGCGAAACCCAGGGAATTACGTGCCGGTGGCTGCGGCGCGGGGACGGAACGTATTTGTATTGGCTCAATCCCACGCCCTGGCCCTGCCAGGCAAGCCTTGCGGTGCGGGGGGGCGAAGATTCGACGCTGACCGAATTGAGCGGGCTACGGGACTCGGCCAAGATCGCGGCGGGACAGTTGACGGTTGAGCTGGCGCCCTACGACCTGCTGGCCATGAAGGTAGGCGGCAGCGGGGGCTGGCCCGGCCCGTCGCCGATTCGAGAAGGTGCGGAGGACCGTGCCGCGGTCCGCTTCTCCAATCTTGCTGTGGCGTTTGAGCCCCGAGTGCGCGAGGGACTGCAACAGCGGGTTCGCAATCTGGTGACCAGGGCGGCGCTGTTGGCGGAGCCGCGGAGCATCGAGGTTCTGGCGAACGCGGAGTTTGAATTGCCGCCGGACGGCCGGAGAGAACTGCCGGGTTGGAGCGTCGCGGGGGCGGCGGGAAGCCGGGCCGCGGCGGACGCGGAGGTCAAACATCGCGGCCGGTCTTCAGCCAAACTGAGCAGCGGGGGGGGCGTGGCGTCGCTGATCAGCGATCCGTTCCACCCGCCTCAGACGGGCCGCATTTCGGTTGCCGCGCGGCTGCGGACGTCGGCGCGCGGCCCGGCGCCGGTTCTGCGGTTGGCTCTGGGAGGGAAGCTGGACGGAGGGGACTACTATCGTTTCGCCGAAGCGCCGCTGGATGGGCAATGGCGGTATTTCATCTTCACGGTGGACACGTTGCCGCTGACCGGACTCTCCGATCTGCAGGTGCGGTTCGACCTGATGGGGGCCGGCGAAGTGTGGGTGGATGACGTCGTGGTGCTGGATCTGGCACTGGGGGATATGGAACGGACGGAACTATCCCGGGTGATCACGCGGGCCCAGTTTTCGCTCGAAGACGGCCGGCTGGCAGACTGCGTCCGGCTGTTGGAGAGTTACTGGCCGAAGTATTTGGAGGAGAATGTGCCATTGCCGCAGACTGCGCTGGCCACGAAGGAGCAGACTCCCAATGAACCGCCGCCAAAGGAAAGCACAGCGCCCCAGGAGGCACCCGCAGCGGCAGTGCCGTGGTGGAAGCGAGGCCTGCCCAGCGTGCTGCGGTAAAGTAGCAGGCACGCTCCGTGTGCCGTTGCATCGTTGCGTCGCGAGCCCTCGCCGACGATTCAGCAGGGTATTACAAACATGGGAATTCCGCGCAGGCCGCGAGGACTTTTTGAGGGACCAAGTCAAAGAGGGAAGGAACACTCATAATCGCTTATCTCCGCTAATCCGGATTAGCGTTTATTAGCGATGATTCGTGTTCTCAAATCCTTCTTTGTCTGGCTCCGGCTACGCCGGTTTGTGGTTTTATCAGCATGTCTTCACCACCGGAGTATGACGTGATTGTGGTCGGCGCCGGCGCTGCCGGACTGCTGGCCGCCACGCGCGCCGCGGAGCGAGGACTGCGGACGCTGCTTTTGGAAAAAAATCGCAGGCCGGGAGCCAAGATTTTGATGTCTGGCGGGACGCGATGCAACATTACACAGAATACTGATGTTCGTGGGATCATTGCGGCGTTTGGCAAGCCGGGCCGATTTCTTCACTCGGCCTTGGCGACACTCGGGCCGACGGATCTCGTGGCCCTGCTGGAGGCCGAAGGCGTTGCCACCAAGGTGGAGGAGACCGGCAAGATTTTTCCGCAGAGCGACAAAGCGAGCGACGTACTGGCGGCGCTTGTGCGGCGGCTGGAGCGGAGCGGCTGTGTGCTGGCCCTGAATGAACCGCTCCTTAAGTTGACGCGAACGGATGGGCACTTTCAGCTTGTTACGCCTCTGCGGACGATCGAGGCGGCCAAGGTGATTGTTACCACCGGAGGACAATCGTATCCAGGCTGCGGCACTACGGGCGACGGTTACGCTTGGCTCGCGGCGCTGGGACATACCATCGTGCCACCTCGACCGGCGCTGACGCCGGTGACGTCCGATGCAGCCTGGGTGGCGGAATTGAAGGGAGTCACGATTCCGGACGTGGCGGTGCGGGTCGTGAAGGCAGAGCCGACGAGAGAAGACGCACGACTCAATGCACCGCACCCAGTACTGAGTACTGAGTACTCAGTACTCAGTGCCGCCCGGGGATCCTTTCTCTTCACCCATTTTGGTCTGTCCGGCCCGGTGGTGCTGGACGTAAGCCGGGTGATTACGGGGCATCCGGAACCGAAATCATTGGCGCTGGAGTGCGATTTTGTGCCGGACCTGCGCGGCGATGACTTGGAAGCTGTGCTGCGCCGCGAGTGCGCGGCGGACGGAAAGAAGCAAGTGACCGGCATCGTTGCCCGGCTGGTTCCGCGCCGGTTGGCGGAGGCGCTGACGGCCATGTTGGGCCTGGCAGAGAAGCAGGCTGCTCAATTAACTACGGCGGAGCGCCGATCGTTGGCCGCGGCACTTAAGCAAACACGGATTCCCATCAGCGGCACGCGCGGATTCAAGAAAGCGGAAGTCACGGCCGGCGGCGTAGCGCTCCGTGAAGTCGATTCCAGCACAATGCAGAGCAAAGTGGTGCCGGGCGTCTATCTAGCTGGCGAGATTCTCGACCTGGACGGCCCTATTGGCGGCTACAACTTTCAAGCCGCGTTCAGCACGGGCTGGCTGGCGGGGAGCAGCGTGTAGGACCATCCGTCGTGCAAGGATTCATCTGGTCTTGGCCATGACTTCCGCCAGCTTGGCCGCAATTTTCGCCGCGTCCAGTGGAACTTCATGCGTCGTCCCGTCTCGTAGATCCTTCAGTTGGCACGTGCCGGCGGCAAACTCCTGGCTGCCAACGATCAGCGCGGCGCGGAAGCCGCGGCGGTCGGCGTATTTGAGTTGCTGGCCCAGCTTCTTGGGCTCCGGATAGACTTCCACGCCGATTCCTTCGGACCGCAGCTCGCGGGCCAGTTTGAGATAGTCATGGAGCCGTTCGGCATCGAAGTAGGGAATCAGCAACGGCGCCGCCGTGGCGCTGTTGGCAACACGGCCCAGTTCCTCCAGGGCGGACAGAAGCCTGTCGAGCCCCAGCGAGGCGCCGATGCCGGGAAGTTTTTCCTTGGTGTAGAGTTCCGCCAGATTGTCGTAACGGCCGCCGGAGCAGACGCTGCCGATGTCCGGCAGTTCGTCAAGAAACGTTTCGTAAATCACGCCGGTGTAATAACCCAGGCCGCGGGCGATGGAGACGTCCAGCTTCACGCGTTCGGGCGGCGCTCCTGCGGCGGCCATGCCAGCGAGCACTTCGCGGAGCCGTTCCACGCCGTTCAGACCGCGCTCGTTGCCGGCCAGCAGTTTTTCTAACGCCGCCAGCACTTCGTCGTTCGATCCGGTCAACTCGCTGAGCTGGAGCACGTCTTCCGCTTGGACAGCGGTGGTCCCGGCAGCTTCAACGATCTCCGCGGCCACCTTTTCGCGGCCGACCTTGCCAAGCTTGTCGAGCGCGCGGAGGATCACCACGGCCTGCTGACCCAGGCCGAGTTTGTCCAGCAGGCCGGTCAGCACCTGGCGGTTGTTGATCCGGATGGTGGCGTTGAGGTTCAGGGCGCGGAACAGGTCGTGAATGACCAGCCCGGTCTCGATATCGGCGGCCACGGCGGTGGTGCCGATGGTGTCGAAATCGCACTGCATGAACTCCCTGTATCGGCCACGCTGTGTGTTCTCGCCGCGCCAGACGGTGGCGATGTGATAGCGTTTGAACGGAGTTCCCAGCTCGGCAATGTGTTGGGCGGCAAAGCGGGCCAGCGGCACGGTCAGGTCAAACCTCATCCCCACTTTGCGGCCGCCGCTATCCTCGAAGCGATACATCTGCTTGTCCGCCTCGTCCCCTCCCTTGCCCAGGAGGATTTCCTCGAACTCCAGTGCGGGGGTATCGATCGGCGCGAAGCCGTAAGAGCGATAGACATCGCGGGCCACGGCAATGACCCGTTCCCGCTCGATCGCGGCGGGAGGAAGAAAGTCGCGAAAACCGCGCAGCGTGCGGGGAGTGATCAGCATTGTTGATTTCAGATTTCAGATTTCAGATTGATCATCACAGCAGTTGAACTGTGAAATCCTAAATCATCAATCTGAAATCATAAATGAGTTATAGCACCGGCAACAGCGGCGGCTTGGGACTGCGGATGCTCTGGCCCTTCTTGGGCGGCAGTACGGCTTCCGCATATTCGCCGATCTGCTCGGCCAGTTCCCAGTAGCGCTCGTACGTCCAATGGTCTTCGTACTCGCAATCCTTGGTTTCGTATTCCCGGCAAATCTGCGGCCGCTGGTGGTAGATGCCGCAGCGGTGGTCGTCCTGCAAATGATCGCACTTGTTGTGGACCATCAAATACCACGAACCCTCCTCGCAGAAAACGGTTGTATCTCCGTGTATCACGTACCAGCGGAGATACTCAAACTCTTCCTGGGTGGTGGGCGTTTCGATCGGCAGGGCAAAATAGCGGCAGCACTTGGCCGTGCAGTAATCGCACAATACTGTCCCGGCAGGAAGGCTTTCCCGGGCGGGTTTGATTTCAGCCACTGTTGCCATAGCCTGCTCCAGGTGAGATCGAAACGCAGAGGAAAAACATATCAAACTTCGGTCATGTTAGCCAGCCAGGGGCACGTCTTTAGGGTGCCGCAAGACCGTTTCAAATTGCTGACGCATCAGCCGCCGGGGGGCGCGGACGCAAACCTGGCGATTCGGCAGTCGGGCGGAATGCGTCCGCTGCCACAACAATTGGGCGCGGTATCGGCTGGCCTTCACGCCGCCGCAATTGAATCGGCAGCACGATTACGGCGGGGTGGTGGACAACCAATTGTGGACGCTGGCGCACGTGGAGATCGAAGAACTCACCTGACAGCGGCAGTCGTTTATGCCCAAGGGATTGCTCAGCAATCTGACCGCTTAGCAGGCCGCGGATTTGCTGAGTTATCTGGAAGCGTGCAGGTAGAGAGAATGCGTATGTAGCATGGGCTTCCAGCCCGTGTGCTGATGGATTTTGGTGCAATCACGGGCTGGGAAGCCCATGCTACGAGCGAGTCATTTTCCGGAACCGCTCGATCAGGTCGCGTGTCACGGGGCCGGGTTTGCCGCTGCCGAGCACCCGGTTGTCCAGTCTGACCACGGGGACCACTTCGGCGGCGGAGCCGGTGAGGAAGCATTCATCCGCCACGTAGATATCGTGCCGCGTCAGTGCCGCTTCGCGCACTTCGAGGCCGGCCTCGCGCCCCAATTCCATCACCGCCTCGCGCGTGATTCCTTCCAGAATGCCGGCATCGCACGGCGGCGTGGCCAGTTCTCGACCGCGGACGACGAAGATATTGTCCCCCGTGCACTCCGCCACTTCCCCTTTGTGGTTGAGCATGAGCGCTTCCACGCAGCCCGCCTTGAGTCCCTCGATCTTGGCCAGGATGTTGTTCAGATAGTTCAGCGACTTAATCCGCGGTGAGAGGGCGGCAGGGTGGTTGCGGATGGTGCTGGCGGTGACCAGCTCCAGCCCCTGCGTGTAAAACTCCTGGGGATACAGGGCGATCGAATCCGTGATGATGATGACCTGGGGATCGCTGGTGCGGTTGGGGTCCAGCCCCAGTGTACCCGCGCCCCGCGTGACCACCAGCCGGATATAGGCATCGGACAACTTGTTGGCCGCGAGCGTGTCGTTGACCGCCTGGGCCATCGCCTCCGGTGTCATGGGGATCGCCAGCCAGATCGCCTGCGCGGAGTTCCAAAGCCGCTTGAGATGTTGCTTGAGCCGGAAAACTTTGCCGCCGTAGGCCCGCATCCCCTCGAACACGCCGTCCCCGTAGAGCAAGCCGTGATCGTAGACGCTGATCTTGGCGTCCTCTTTGGCGTACAGCGTTCCGCTGATGTAGATCTTGAGAGAGTCAGACATGCTCGACCAGGCCGGCTTTCAGACGCACGCAACGATCGGCGCCTTCAGCAATCGAGTCGTCGTGCGTAACCATGACTATAGTGAGCTGCCGCTGTCGGTTCAAGGATCGCAGAATCGAGAGCACTTCCTGACCCGTGCTGTGATCGAGATTGCCCGTCGGTTCGTCCGCCAGCAGCACTTCCGGTTCGTTGATCAGGGCCCTGGCGATGGCGGCCCGCTGCATTTCTCCGCCGGACATTTCGCTGGGGCGGTGCTTGAGCCGGTGCGAAAGCCCCACCATGTCCAGCAGTTCACGCGCCCGGTCCTTGTGCTGGCGCCGATTGGCCCAATAGCGCACCATGCCCTGGCCGATCATCACGGGGGCTAGCACATTCTCCAACGCAGTCAGCTCCGGCAGCAGGTGATAGAACTGAAAGATCATGCCGAAGTAGCGGTTGCGCAGCAGATTGCGCCGCGAGGCGGACAGATTGTCGATCCGCAGGTCACTTAACTGGAGCGATCCCGCGTCTGGCTGGTCGAGCGTACCCAGGATGTGCAGCAGCGTGCTCTTGCCGCAGCCGCTCTGGCCGACGATGGAGAGAAACTCTCCGGCGCGGACATCCAAATCCACTCCCCGCAGCACGGGTATGACACACGACCCCTTGCGATAGCTTTTCATAATGCCGCGGGCCGCCAGTTGCACCCCGGCCGCCTGGCTTGCCGGCGCGGGACGGTCCACGCGATACGCTTTGCCATTCTGGCTCAAGACGGTCGCCGGCGTATGCCCTGACCCCTGGCCCCTGACCCCTGATCCCTGGCTCCTGACACCTAGTGCCTCACTCATACCGTAGTGCCTCCACAGGATGCAGTTGTGCGGCCCGCCGAGCGGGCAGCACGCTGGCCAGGATGGCGATCAGCAGCGCCCCGCCGATGATCCAGGCGATCGTCCAAGGTTCGATGATCGTGGGGATTTCCTGGAAGTAATAAATGGTGGGATCGAACACCTCGTGGCCGGTCAGCCGCTCGATCATGCGGCGGATCTCGTCGATGTAGCGGACGAAGAGCAAGCCCAGCACCAAGCCGGCGCCGCAGCCGACGGTGCCCAATGAGACGCCGTAGGCCAGGAAAATCGACATGATGCCGCCGCGGGAAGCCCCGAGCGACTTGAGCACGCCGATATCGCGCGTCTTTTCGACCACGATCATGAAGAAGATGGCCAGGATGCCGAACCCGGCCACAGCGATGATCAGGAACAACAGGATGTTGAGAATGGAGGTTTCCATTTCCACGGCGGCCAAAAGCGGCCCCTGCTTGTCGCGCCAGGTGGAGATGGAATACAGCTCCGCCGGAAAACTGGCCCGCAGCTTGTCCCGCACGGCGTTCAGATCGGCGTCCGGTTTGAGCCGAATCTGGATGGCCGTGACGCATTTGGCCCCCGTCTGCGGATCGATCATTCCCCGCATATCTTGTAGCGTGCTGAGCGGGACGAACACAAACGCCGAGTCATACTCGCTCATTTTGCTTTCGTAAAAGTCCGTGACTGTGAACGTGGCGCTAACGGCCTTCGGCGGCGTGCCGGCGGTCGGGAAGGTCAGCTTCACATCGTCGCCCGGCACCGAGAGGAAATAGTCTGCACCGTCGCGGCCGCGGAAGCTGGCCAGGGCATAGCCCAGCACGATGCCGGGAAACTGGGCGTCGCTGAGCGCCTCGGCTTCGTGCTTCACGACCACGCCCTGGTCGTCCGCTGCCGCTTCATTCGGGATCGGTCCTGCCTCGAACGGATCGCGGGGGCCGGCGGGGCGGAGCGCCTGCGGCATGGTTCGCTTCCGCATCTCCAGCAGATCGCGCTCCCGCTTGAGCATCTGGCGGCGGCGCTCCAGGCCGGCGTTCTCCAAGCCCTGCCGCGCCACGATTCGTGCGCCGGGCAGATGGTCCTGCTGGTCGTAGCCTCCTTCGTGGAGTGTGAAAATGTCCGCCCCAGTGCGGTTCTTGGGGTGCTGCAGGAACTGGCGGCAATCGCTCACCGTGGAATACGTTTCCGGATCGATGCCGATCACAGTTACCTGGCGGTGGACCCAGCGGCCTCCCACCTGGAAGTTGAGCATGGCCGGAACATGGACCGTACAACTCATGCCGGCGATCCGGTCCCCCACCAGTTCGTGGATCCGCGCCGCGTGCCACTGATAGTCCGGAAACCCTTCCAGACCGTGCGATTCGAACACGATGTCCGAGAGGATGCCGTGGATCCGGGTTTGCATCTCGTTGGAAAACCCGGACATGACGGAGTTGACGACAATCATGGTCATCACGCCGAGCGTGACGCTGATGATCGAGGCGAGCGCGATATAGCGAGTCCGCAGATACCGCCAGCAGAGCAGCAGCTTGTACATGGCCAATCCTTTGGCTCTTCAGTTTTCTCCCCTCCCTTCCAGGGAGGGGCCGGGGGAGGGTCAAATCTCCAACCTGCCAACCCTTTTCAATCTACTCACTCTCCGGCCTTAGCAGTGGGAACAAAATCACATCGCGAATCGTGGTGGCATCCGTCAGCAGCATCACCAGTCGGTCGATGCCGATACCCAGGCCGCCGGCCGGAGGCATGCCGTGCCGCAGGGCGCGGATGAAGTCGTGGTCCATCTTGGCCATCGAGTCTTCTTCCTTCTGTCCGGCCAACTGCGTACGGAACAATTCTTCCTGCAAGTCCGGATCGTTCAGCTCCGTATAGGCATTGGCCACTTCCATGCCGGCAATGAACAACTCGAATCGTTCCGCCACCGCTGGATTGTTCCGCTTCCGCTTCGTCAGCGGGCAGATGCTGGCAGGGTAATCCAGCACAAAGATCGGCCCCATCAGAGCGTCTTCTACCCGTTCCTCGAACACTTCGCTCTTGATGACGTCCGGGTGGGCGTTGGCCGTATCGAAGCCGATTTCGTCAGCCAACTTGCGGACGGCCGCCGTATCGGTCGGGTCGATGCCGGTGTGCTCGCGGAACAGTTCGTCGTAGGTGCGGCGGTGAAACGGCGGGGTGAAATCGAATTGCTTCCCCCCGAAGCTGAGCTGCCGTGGTTGGCCGGTGGCGTCGATGGCGTCCACGATGATGGCCTCGGTCAGGTCCATCATCGAGCCATAGTCGCCATAGGCCTGATAGACCTCCAGCATCGTGAACTCGGGATTGTGCCGGGGGCTGATCCCCTCGTTGCGGTAGACGCGTCCCAGTTCGTACACGCGGTCGAAGCCGCCGACCAGCAGCCGCTTCAGGTGCAGCTCCAGGGCGATCCGCATGAACAACGGTATGTCGAGCGCGTTGTGGTGTGTCTTGAATGGCCGGGCAGCGGCGCCGCCGGCAATGGAGTGGAGGGTGGGCCCTTCGATCTCCATGAACCGCCGCTCGTCCAGCGTGCGGCGGATGGATCGGACAATCTGCGTCCGCTTCTGAAACCGGGCGGAAACCCCTTCCGTGTAATTGAGATCCAGATACCGCATCCGCTGCCGCAGTTCCGGATCGGAAAGGCCGTGGTGTTTCTCCGGCGGCGCTTCGAGAGACTTGGTGAGGAAGTGCAACTGCTGCGCAAAGATGGTCAGTTCGCCTGTCTTGGTCCGCTTCAGTTCCCCATCCACGCCGATCAGGTCACCCAGGTCGAAGCACTGAGCCAATTCCCAGTTGGCCTCCCCAACCTGATTCTTACCAATGAAGAGCTGAATCTCACCGGTCTGATCCTGAATATTGACGAAGATGAGCTTGCCGGTGGGGCGCATCAAATGGATTCGCCCGGCGGCGCGGACCTGGGGGCCGTGCATTTCCGGCGCCCGCTCTCCTTCCTTGAGCGGCTCGACGACGATCTCACCCTCGCGGGCGCGGAGCTCGCCGATCGGCATCACATCGTCAAAGCGTCCCCCCCAAGGATCGTGCCCCAGTTCCACCAGCCGCGCAAGCTTATTGCGGCGCGCAGCCTCATGGATACCCATGCCTTCATGGCCGGGTGCATCGCTGTCGGGTGGCGGAGTGGTCATGGTCGGTTGCATTTAACCTCAAGAATCGCAACATTTTAGTGAAACGCACTACAGGGTCAATGCGGTTTCGACAATTCGCTGTGACGCTAGCAATGCCACTGCCTGGATTCGCTAATCGGCGCTCTCGCGGCGCGCCAGTGTAATCAGCATTGTTTCCGGCAACTTTTCGACACCCAATTGCCGCAGCATGTTTACCACTTGGGCCGCCGTATAGTGGGCGTGGGTGCCAACGTGCAGTAATACGTCGGCCTGCAGGGTTGCAAACCGCTGGCCGGCGCCGGAACGGGTGCTGACCCTGGAGACCGGCTCTGACAGCGATTCTGGTGTCAGCCCGGCCAAGTAATTGTGCCAGCGCTGGGCAAGCTCGCTCCACTTCTCCGTCAAC
>Ga0194132_10009257_pt1 | contig 13669 bp, 14 predicted proteins | sample TA2KigOf80mmetaG_FD_148612 | JGI IMG/M metagenome (GOLD analysis project Ga0194132, IMG submission 148612) | Freshwater microbial communities from Lake Tanganyika, Tanzania - TA2015054 Kigoma Offshore 80m | ecosystem: Environmental > Aquatic > Freshwater > Lake | place: Tanzania: Lake... | reverse complement strand
TTTCATCCAGGGGTCTGCCTGGTTACATGGTGCCGCCGCCCTGGGCGTCATGGCGCACCCGCCCGCGTGGCCCTGGGCCGTGACCGCTGTGGCAGTCAATCACGCCGCGTTGACAGCGGCAGGGTTGTGGCCCCGCAGCCGCCTGCTGGGGCCCAATTGGACGCGCTTGCCTGCGCCGTCCGCCGCGCGCCGGGAGATCGCGCTCACGCTGGACGATGGGCCCGACCCGGATATCACGCCGCGCGTGCTGGATCAGCTTGATGAGCTTGCGGTACGTGCCACATTCTTTTGTATCGGCCACAAGGTCACACGCTTCCCAGCCGTCGCCAGAGAGATCGTGCGACGCGGTCACGACATCGAGAACCATACGCAACACCACTCCCACCAGTTCGCATTTCTTGGGCCAGTCAAACTGTCGGAGGAGATCGGGCGCGCGCAGGACAGCATCGCTGGGGTCACTGGACGCGTGCCGCAGTTTTTCCGAGCGCCGGCAGGGTTGCGCAATCCGCTACTGCAGCCGGTGTTGAGTCGCTTGAATCTGCAATTGGCGGCCTGGACCCGGCGCGGGTTCGATACCGTTACGACGGACATCGCACGTGTGCAGTCCCGCCTGCTCAAGGATCGTCAGGCCGGGCACATCCTGTTGCTGCACGATGGCAACGGCGCCCGCACGGCGGCCGCTCAGGTGGTGGCCCAGCTTGTTTTGCCTGCGTTGGCGAAGGCCGCCGGTGACGCCGGTCTCAATTGGGTTACGCTGCGGCAGGCCAGGACATGAGCGCGGAGCGCGCCTGGAAAGAGTTGTTGGACGCCGCCTGTGCGCGTTACCGGCCCGCAGGCCGCTTTGCCTGGCATTTCGCCCGTGGCAAGCTGGGCGGCGATCCGGCGTTCCGCCATTTTCTCGAGCGCGGCCTCATCGCACCCGGTGCGCGCGTGCTGGATCTGGGTAGTGGGCAGGGGCTGCTGGCCTCACTGTTGTGCGCCGTGGATGACCTGCACAACGCCGCCATGTGGCCGGCGATCTGGGCGCCAGCACCTGTCGGCGCTCAAGTGCATGGCATCGAGTTGATGGAAGCCGACGTGCGCCGGGCCAGCGCGGCGCTTGGCGCGGGCGCCCGCTTTACCCACGGCGATATTCGCCAAGTCACGCTCGAACCCGTCGATGTGGTGGTGATCCTCGACGTGCTGCACTACATGGATTTCGCCGACCAGCGCAGGGTCCTGGAGAGTGTCCGCGCCGCGCTCATTCCCGCTGGCATGTTGCTGTTGCGGGTGGGAGATGGTGCGGGTGGGTTGCCGTTTCGGTTCAGCAACTGGGTGGACCAGGTGGTGACCGTGCGCGGCCACGGCTGGGTCGACCTGCACTGCCGGGAGCTGGTGCAATGGCGCGCCTTGCTGGTCGAACTGGGCTTCGACTGCGAAGCCACACCCTTGAGTCAGGGCACGCCGTTCGCCAATGTGCTGCTCACCTGTAGGCTCCGCCGTGAAGGGCTGCGTTCATGACATCGGCTTGACGGCGTGCACGCCCAGCGATACAGTCCAAAACGATTTCATGCTGGCGTTTCGGCGCCGCCCACGTTGAGTCCCATGAAGATTTCTCAGCTGCTACTGGCATCAACCCTCATCCTGGTACACGCCCTGGGCGGGGCTCAGGAAGACCTGTCCGACCCGGCGCATATCAAGGCGGTCTACGACCAGATGTGCGCGGGTTGCCATGGCTTTCGCGGCGACGGCGGGGAGGGACATCGTGGCGGCTTCAGCCCGCACATCGGCACGCTGGCGTTGAAGGACTATATGGATAGTGTGCCCGACGACTATATCGCCATGATCATCCGCAAGGGCGGTGTGTTCATGGGCAAGATGGCCACCATGCCCGCGTGGGAGAAGCGCCTGACCGAGGAAGAGATACTGGGCTTGGTAAAACACATACGAGCTTTTACGCAGTCCGGCAATGCGGGAGCCAAGCACTAGTCATTGACTTCCGACGCGCCCGTTGTTGATCGACTTGTTGGCAGTTCAAGCAGGGAAGTGCAACATCAACCGAGGAGGAGAGTGTAATGAAGAAGCTCGCGTACGCAGCAGTGTTGGCGTCAGCAGCGGTGGGCCTGTCGGCCAACGTCGCGGCGCAGGACCGTGCCAAGGCCGAACCCGGCGGACCCGCCGGCAAGTGGTCCACCCGTGTCCCCGTCAAGCCCGATCCCAGCAAGATCAAGGTCCCCAAAGGCTACAAGGTCGGTGTGTTTGCCGCCGGTCTGGATACGATCACGTCCATCACCGTCGACAAGCAGGACAACGTCTGGGTGGCCATTTCAGGCAATACCTTCGGCTTCCCGCCGGAAGGCATTGACAAGCCCCACGTCAAAATCTTCAACAAGTCGGGCCAATTGATCCGCGATAACGTCGGTCTGGGCGTGTTCAAGTCCTTCGCCTTGAACGAGATTGGTTTCTGCCCGGAGAATGGCCGCACCTATGTCGGTGACTACAGCTACGGCATTTGGGAGATCGACGGCGTCAACGGCACGCCCAGGCTGATCATGAACGAAGTGCCCATCGGCGATCACGCCCTGGGCGGCATCACCTGCCGTGATGGCTGGCTGTACTACGCGGTCGGCGCACCCACCAACTCGGGCTATTCCGATCCGGATATTCATGGCTGGACCGACGCTATCGATCCCTATTGGGAGAAGCGCACCGAACCGGGGGTACCGGCCTTGCCGCGCGATCCGCCCTGCCGCGACATCGTGCTGACCGGGCTGAACATCCGCGACAGTCAAGGTAATCTGACCGGCGCCTATTTGCCCAAAGGGACGGCTTCAAAACCCGGCCAGGTCATCAAGGCGCAAAAGCCTTGCGGCGGCGCGATCCATCGTGCCCGTCTGAAGGCCGACAGCAACTACACCACCGACGACTGGGAGGTGTACGCCATGGGCCTGCGTAATTCCTCCGGTGTGGCCTTCGGACCAAAGGGTTCGCGCTTCGAAAAGGCGCTCGCGGTCAGCGATAACGGTCAGAACGACAAGGGCAATCGGCGTGTGGCCAACGGCGGTGAGATGCTCTACATCTTTACCGAAAAGGGACAGGATGCAGGCTTCCCCGACAAGGCAGGCCTGAACTTCGCCGACATCAAGCGCCACGGACCGGATGTGTATCGGGGCAACAAGTTCGACCCGACTCGCCCGAACCCACAGCTCAACATCGGTACCAAGCCGTTTATTCCAAAGCTGCCGCCCTATCGCTTTATCGATCACTCGATCGGTGTGCGCGGGACGCCGTTGATTGTCGCCAATCCGAACCCGGAGGGCTATATCAACCCGGTAATGGAATGGGATACCAACAATCCGATGGACGGTCTGGCCTGGTCGTCTAAGGCCTTTGCTCCCGGCGACACGATTTTCACCGCCGTGTTCGGCATCATCGACAACGGCCCGGAGAGTCTGCGTCCCATGTGGCCGGCGATTGTGAAGATCGAGTTCCTGAACCCCACGGGTATCAAGTGGTCGATCTTTGCCGAAAACCTTGAGCCTGGCCCCAACGGCTATCAGAAGCCCGAGAACCGCGGTGGATTCGAGCGTACCAACGACGTTGAATTCAGCATGGACGGCAAGACCATGTACGTCGCGGACTACGGCGAACTGTATGTCAACTACCAGATGGAATCGCCCTTCTACACCACGCCGAAGTCAGCGGTGGTTTGGACGATCACCAAGGAGTAGTAGGGCAGCAGACCCGCTGAGGTAAGCCCCTACCCAGGAACCTCCCCTCTCCCCCCGGGAGAGGGGCAGGGGGTGAGGGCGTTTTGAAGCGAATTTCGCATCGTCGTTTTTCCCCACCCCACTCACTCCACTATCGCGCCGCTGACAAAAGCTCCTGTACGACCCGGTCACCGGCGACATCCGCATCATTCACGATCACCTGCGCGGCGTGTACGCCGTCCTCCTGCTCACGCAGATGTCGCAGCTCGATCGATTTGTACTGGTGAATCATATCCACTAGTAGCGCGTTGAGCCGATTGCGCAGTGCAACACGATCCGCGTCCCGCGACGGCAAGGCGACTCCGTCCGGCCGCACGCGCACTACGATTCCACGTACATCGCCTGGCGTTTCGATGTGAAAGTCACACCAGCCGGCGGCATCACAGCCGCGAAACTGCGCGTCGGTAACGCGGGCAAACTCGACCGCAGCAAGTGACGAGCATTGCAAGGTAAGGTTGAGCGCGGTGAGCGCCAAGAGAGATTTCAAGACACAGACTCCTTGCCCAAGAAACGCAGGTAGTTGAGCACATCCCACATCTGATGGTGGCTGAGGGTTTCCCGCCATGCCGGCATGGCGTTCCTGCCGTTGGCGATGCGATAGACGATGACCCCATCCGGGAAGATCGGTGGCGCTGGCAGGTCAGACAGATCGTCCATATCTGCGTCGATCCCTTTAGCCGCCGGGCCGTCGCCCTTACCGCCCAGGCCGTGGCAAATCTGGCAGTGCTGATCGTAGAGGAGCTTACCGCGCGCCACCGACTGGGCGGAGCCCGGATAGGGATTCGAATCAAAGGCGGAAGCCAATAAATCCCGATAGATCAGACCCGAAACCACGCCAGTCAAGGCGGCGAGATAAACCACGGTTCTGATCTTCACCGGCGACCCGTAGGCACTCAGGTCCGTCGGGCCCGGTACTCTGACAATACGCCGCCATATACATGGCGCTCGACCGCCTGGAAGCCGGCCGCACGCAAAGCATCAAGTACAGTCGCGGGTGGCACACACGCCTCTATGGTGTCGTAGTAGTAGCGCATGAGCCTGGGCGTATCCCGGTGTCTGGCCACCAACCGGCTCAACGCCGGTACCACTCCGCGCATGTAAAACCGCATGAACCATCGTGCCAGGCGATTGGAAGGCAGGGTGATCTCCAGCAAGCACAACCTGCCGCCGGACTTTAGTACGCGGTGATATTCGCGAAACGCCGCCTCCAGGTCGGCGACGTGCCGTAGGGCATAGCCCATGGAAAGAAAGTCGGCGTGGCCGTCGGGCAAGGGCAGGGCATCCGCGCTGCCGAGCTTGAGTGCTATGCCGGTGACAGCGCGTGCCTGCGTCAACATGCCTTCGCTTGGATCCACCCCGGTGACCAGTGCGGGATCGCCGACGATACGGGCGGCTTCCCGTGCGACGAGTCCCGTTCCGACGCCGACGTCGACCACTCGCATGCCGGCAACGAGCCCTGCCCTCACCAACGCTTCACGCCGGTACTGCACCCCGGTGCCGAAGTCCGCCATGCCGGTGACCCGGTCGTAGTCGACCGCGGTTTCGTCGAAGATCTTGCGCACCCAACGGGCGCGCTCCTGTTCAGAGTCGTAGTACTCCGGTAGTGGCTGGTGGGGCGCCTTGGGGAGGGTGTTCATGACGTCACGCCGGTGCGAGCATTCATCTCGGCACGGAAATAATCCTCCAGCTCGGCGGTGAAGGCCTTGGTGTCATCGCCGACGGTGAAGCGTCGCCCCAGGCGCAAGCGGTAGGTGAGGGGAAAGCGTGGGCGCTTGAACAATGGCCAGCCCTTGGTCAGGAACCGCGAGTCACTCTCGATGAACACCGTCTGGACGTCGACCCCGGCCTGGCGGGCGATAAGGGCAAACCCGGCTTTGAAGCCGTTCACGGGATATTTCAGCGTGCGAGTGCCCTCGGGAAACACCAGCAGCTGACTGCCCTGGTTGATCTGGTCGACTGCGCGTTTGATGAGTAGGCGCGTCGAGTCATTGCGGATGTACCGCGCAAGCCGCGCCGCGCCGCTGAGAAAGAAATTCCTATCCAGCTCCGCCTTCATGATGCCCACGATGCGCGGCAGCCGTGAGGTGATCAACATGACATCGACGATGGAGGGGTGGTTGGCCACAATTACCAGGCCCCGGTCCTTGTCCAGCCCGTCGATGGCGGACAGATCCACCCGTACCGCCCCCAGTGCGCGCAGGCAGTTCAGATAAAACCGGAAGCCTCGCATCATGATTTGCTGACCCACCCAGGTGCCCGGGCGGCGCGGCAGGAGGTAGTAGAACAAGATGGCGGGCACACTCCACAACACACAAAGCACGCCGAAAAAGACCGTCATGCCGTAGAACACGACAATGTCGTAGAGGGAACGACCGGCCTTGTCGATCATTCCCGTCGGCACTTCGGCAGAGGGCGCTGGACGCATCATTACTCCGGTTCAGAGGATTCCACACGTGCCTTGGATTGCTTGAATATCCAAGACAGTGCAATGCCAGCATAGTAGGCCCGATCGGTTCGCACAAGGGGGCTGTCTTCAAACACGGCGCCGTTCAAGGTATCGGCACGGGCAAACGCGGCTAGCCAGAATGGACCCGAGCGGCGTCGTAGCGCGGTGGTGATATAAGCGCCGCCATAACCGCCTTGTGCACGGTAGGCCGGCCGCTCGGCGGTGGCATATTGCGCGGGAACGCCGTAGAGGTAGTCATGCTGGCGTTGATCAGCGAAGATCACTCCTGCCAGAAATCCCAGCTTCCACCCTCGCAAGTCGTAAAAGTCGAGTGCTAAATTGGGCTGAAACACGACCCCGGCGTTGTGCAGGTGGGTGAAATCCGTTGCGACCGCGGCGCGTAGCGGCAGTCGCAACTGCACCGTGGTATCCCGCGTCGCATCCTGCCAGAGATTGACGTTGAGTGACGGCCCGAATTCGAAAGTCGGATCCAGATCCTCCATGCCGGCACGGGCGCGATTGTCCTTGCTTTCGACGGGAGGGGTACCGCTCATGCTGAAATCCAATTCGACCCGCTCGGTGTCCACCAGCATCCCGCGAACGCCCTGGCGTCCGACGCGAAAGCGTTCCCCGCGAAAGTTGAAGTAGGGAAACGGCAGTGCCCGCATCTCGCGCTGGTCCGATCCGCGATAGTCCGGAAAACTGATCACACCGAGGCCGGCACCCAACTCCCACAGCGGCAGGGATTCCGCGCGTGGCCCGGCAGCGACCAATCCCAGGAGCAACACGCCGAGTGCGTTAGCCAAAACATTCGGCTGGATACGGCAGACAGTGTTCAGACGGGGGCTCCTTCCGCCCGCGCCTCGTCGAGCGCTTCACGCGCCACCCTCCGCCGGCGACGCCAGGCCGTCACCGTCCGGCCTAGGCCGGCGAGGCCAGTCAGGTAATACACCGCCTTGAACAGGCGGACCCGTCCCCAGATCGGTGTGTCGCGATAGACATCGCCTGCCAGCACTGCCAGCAGCGTTTCCAGCAGACGCCAGCGATTGCTGGGACTCATGAACAGATCGCGCATCGCCGGCGTCGTGACGCGATAGATGAACCATGAAAACAGTTTCGGACCGTACTGCATGGCCTTGTCAAACCGCTCTAGGGCAGCCGCCGCGCGCGCGGGCTGATCGAGACAGGTTTCGACCGTGTCGGCACCGGTGAACGCACTTTGCATGGCGAGAAACACGCCGGTGGAGAACACCGGATCGATGAATGCGTAGGCATCCCCGAGCATGATGTATCCCGCTCCGCTGCTGCGGGTGGCGGAATAGGCATAGTTACCCGTGGCGGTGGCGGGTTCAACGAGTGTGGCTTCGCGCAAGCGCTCCGCCAGCGCCGGGCACAGGGCGATGGTGTCGAGCAGAAACTGGTCGACGCCGCCCTTGCGGGTCTTCAGATAATAGGGCCAGCACACCGCGCCGATGCTGGTGATGCCATCGGCCAGCGGTATGAACCAGAACCAGCCGTGATCGAACCAGAAGATGCTGATATTGCCCTCGGCCTTGCCGGGCAGGCGCTGGGCGTCCTTGAAGTGACCGAAGATCGCCGCGCTGTTGTGTTTGGGATTCTTCTGTTTGATCTGAAACTGATTCGCCAGCAAGGTATCGCGGCCGCTGGCATCGACCACGAAGCGCGTCCGCCAATCGACTGACAACCCGTCTTCATCGCGTGTGGTGACGATGGCGCCCTGGTCGTCGAAAACTACCTTGATCGCCCGAGTGTTCTCATAGGCGCGGGTACCACTTCGTCGGGCGTTCGCAAACAATACTTCGTCAAACTCCGAACGGCGCACCTGATAGGCCTTGGGATGGGATTTGTCCCACGCCTCGCAGAACTCCAGTGTCACCGAGGGGCCATGCTGAGGTGAATTGAACTCGACGCCATATTTGATCATGGCGCGGGCCTCGACTTCCTCTCGCACACCCAGTTGCTCAAGGAGAGGTAGGTTCAGCGGCAGCAGCGACTCCCCGATGTGAAAGCGTGGATGCTGCGACTTCTCCAGCAGCACCACGTCGCGGCCGCGTCGCGCCAGCAGCGTCGCGATGGTGGAACCGGCAGGTCCACCACCGATGACCAGGACCTCGCAACGGTGCTGAGACGATGTGTCGGACGGGCGAAATCTAGGAGATGTGGCGCTGTCTGAATTCATGAACTGGCTAGCGGACGCGACTGCGATGCCGGCTGCGTCCGTGTGAAGTGCATCAATGCACGCCGTCCGAGTATAACCAGATTGCCCCGTGCGACCGCCTCTCGGCCAGGGTTGTGACCGCTGTTTTCCCCGAGGTACACTCCGCCGTCATATCGTTGCTCAGAGGCTTAAAGGCTTTATGTCGTCGAACCAACTATCTGATGCACCGGGGCAAACGCCGGAAGAGGCCGAACTCGCCAGTCTGGTCGTGGATACCCTTGGCCTGGAAACCGTGCCCGCGGCGATCGCACCCGAAGCGCCGCTCTTCGGCGAGGGCTTGGGACTTGACTCCATCGACATTCTCGAGATTGCACTGGTGGTGTCGAAGAAGTTCGGATTTCAGATGCGCGCTGATGATGCGGACAATCAGAAGATTTTCAGTTCGTTGCGCAGTCTCAATCAGCACATCCAGCTTTGCAGAACCAAGTAGGCACGAGCGTTCACGGACCTGCGACGGTGCCAGCTGAAGCCGCCTTGCTGGCACATCGGCGGGTCGATGATGTGCTGGCGTACGATGGGGGACGTCCCATCAGAGTGTCGGAGTTTTTGGCGGATGTGCAGGCCCTTGCGGCAACGCTGCCGGCCCAGCTCTACGTTCTCAATGCCTGTGACAACCGCTACCTGTTTACCGTCGCCCTGGCGGCGGCGTTGCTGCGAGGGCAGATCACCCTGCTGCCCTCCAGTCTGGCCGCCGCCACCGTGCAGACACTGGCTCTGGGCTACGACGGCCTGTATGCCCTGAGTGACAAGACGGATCTGCCGTTGCCCACTGTCGAGGTCGCGCGGCTGGGCAAAGAGCCGGCGTCAAATGTTCCGAGCGTCCCTGCGCAGCAGATCGCGCTGATTCTGTTCACGTCCGGGTCCACCGGGCAACCCGTGCCCACCGCCAAGACCTGGGGATCGTTGGTCTACAGCGCAGTCAGCGAGGCACAGGCGTTGGACCTGCGGCCGCACTCGCCGCTGGCGATTCTGGGCACCGTGCCGGCACAGCATTCCTATGGATTGGAATCCACCGTCTTGCTGGCGTTGCACAACGGCTTCGCATTGCACAGCAGCCGGCCACTGTTTCCCGCCGATGTTTGCGCCGCGCTCGAGCAGATACCGAGGCCTTGCCTGCTGGTGACCACGCCGGTTCACCTGCGCGCGCTGTGTGCGCTCGATACGCCATTACCGCCGGTGGATCTGCTACTGAGCGCCACCGCGCCGCTGACTGACGATCTGGCGCGTGAGGCTGAAGAGCGGTTTGCCGCGCCATTGATGGAAATCTACGGCTGCAGCGAGGCTGGGCAACTGGCGGCACGCACCACCACACGCTCGCCCGAGTGGCGATTGATGCGGGACATCCGCATGCGACAGGACGGCACCGGGACCTGGGTAGCCGGAGGCCATGTGCCTGCCGAGACTCTGCTGGCCGACGTCATCGAACTGCGTGCCGACCAGCGCTTCGTGCTGATCGGACGTACAGCAGATATGGTCAACATCGCGGGCAAGCGCACGTCGCTGAGTTATCTGAATCATCAACTCAATGCCATCCCCGGCGTCCAGGACGGAGTCTTCTACCTGCCTGACGGCGACGAATCGCAAGGCGTGGTGCGCTTGTCTGCCCTGGTGGTGGCACCCGGGCTGTCGCTGAAGCACCTGCGCGCGGCCCTGAGTCTGCGCATTGACGCGGCCTTCATGCCACGCCCCTTGAATATCGTGGAGTCGTTACCGCGTAACAGCACTGGCAAGCTCACGCGCGAGGCCCTGCTCGATGTGGTGGGTCAGTTGCGGCGAAGTGCCCCGTGAGCGCACTGCTGATCCCCATCGATGCCGACGCCGCCTGCACTCGCGGGCATTTTCCCGATCATCCGATCGTGCCCGGCGCCTACCTGCTTGATGCGGTGATTCGTGCCATTGCAGCGGACATTCCGGTTGAAGTGGATCAACTGATGGTGGAATCGGCCAAGTTTCCCCATCCGGTGTTGCCGGGACAATGTGTCGCGCTCGAATACGATGCCCCTCGCACTACGGACGCGGGTCTGGCTGTTAAGTTTCGCGCCAAGGTGGGTGAGCAAGCGGTGATCATGGGTGCACTCACCTTTGGGACGGTCCGATGAATCCCTGGCGCCGCCGCCACCTCGCGGTCAGCTTGTCATGGTTGTTCTGTCCCAGTTTGACTCGTGCACAGGACTGGAATCTCGACGCCTTGATGACACAACTGGCCAGCGTGAAGTCAGCCCGCGCGCGCTTTGTCGAGAAGCGCTATTTCGCACTGCTGAAGAGACCCGTTGAAAGCATGGGCGTACTGCACTATCAAGCCCCCGACCGTCTGGAAAAGGTGATCACCAAGCCGCGTGCGGAACGCATGCTGCTCGAGGGCGACCGTCTGACTTTGGAGGCGGATGGCGGTCGCCGGCGCAAGAGCCTGGCCTTGTCCGAGATGCCCGAATTGGCGGCTCTTATCGGCGGACTGCGTGCCACTCTGGCCGGCGAAACAGCGACCCTGTCACGTCATTTCGATATCGCGTTCGAAGGTCCGGCGCAGCGCTGGCAACTGACTCTCTCACCAAAGGATCGCAAGATCGCGCGCCTGGTGAAGACTCTGCGCATCTTTGGCAACGCCGCCGACCTCAACGCCGTCGAAGTCATCCAGGGTGATGGCGATCGCTCCATGATGATGATGGTCAAGGATGCCGGTTAGTCGCCGCGGCGCTGTCGCGCTGGCGATCTGGTTGCTGATGCTGGTGTTGTGCGCGGTGACCATCGTGCGCGCGCGCTTCTCCGCCGATTTGTCTGCCTTCCTGCCGAGATCCCCCACGCCCGCCCAGCAGGCCATGGTGGAGCAGTTGAAGGACGGCGTAGTCTCACGCCTAATTCTGGTGGGGCTGCGCGATGCCGAACCCGCTGCCCTGTCGACGCTGAACAAAGCCATGGCGGCGCAGTTGCGGACCGATCCGCTGTTTGCCGCCATCAACAACGGCGAGCCTGAAGGCTTGGAAGCAGACCGCGAGTTTGTCTACCGGCACCGTTATCTCTTGAGTGATCGTGTCACCGCCTCACACTTCGAGGTACCGGCACTGCGCGTAAGTCTCGAACAGTCGCTCGAGCTGCTGACCTCGGAAGCTGGATTGATGGCCAAGTCGCTGGTGGCCGCCGATCCAACCGGCGAAGTGCTGTATCTGGTGGAGCGCATGACCGGAGGCGGCGGGCCCGCCCTGCACGACGGCGTATGGGCCTCGCGTGATGGTCAGTACAGCCTGCTGCTGGCGCAGACGCGGGCACCCGGCTTCGATATGGACGCGCAGGCGCGCGCCATCAGCGCGCTGCAGTCAGCGTTCGACGCGGTGCGAGAGCAAGTCGGCGTAACCGCTGCCATCGATCTCGTCGGCCCCGGCGTGTTCTCGGTGCAGACCCGCGATACCATCAAACGGGACGCCGAGCGTTTCGCCATGGCGGCTTCTCTCATCGTCGCGCTGATGCTGTGGGCGGTGTTCCGCTCAATGAAGCTGCTGGCATTGGGTTTGTTGCCGGTGGCCACCGGTGTCGCCGCCGGCGTGAGCGCGGTGGCGGTATGGCACGGCGAAGTGCACGGCATCACCCTGGGATTCGGCGCCACCCTGATCGGCGAGGCGGTCGACTACGCCATTTATCTGTTCCTGCAAGGCGGAGCCCGCAGCGCCGACGGATCCTCCGCCATGCGCCGTCTGTGGCCGACCCTGTGGCTGGGCGTGTTGACTTCGGTGTTTGGCTACTCCGCCTTGTTTCTGTCGGACTTTCCCGGGCTGGCACAGCTGGGCGTGTTTTCCATCGCCGGCCTGATCGGTGCCGTGTTGGTCACGCGCTTCGTGCTGCCCGCATTGCTGCCCGCCGGTTTCGCGGTCACCGGCATCGAAGGTATCGGCGCGCTGATCTACCGGGTGCTGGGCAAGCTGCGTGGCCTCCTGGCACCGCTGGCGCTGCTGACGGGCGTGTGCGTGGCCCTGCTCTTGATGCGTACTGAAAGCCTGTGGCGAGACGATATGGGTGGGCTGAGCCCCATCCCTACGGAGTTGCAGAACCTCGACGGACGCTTGCGCGCCGAGTTGGGCGCACCTGATGTGCGCCATCTCGTAGTGGTCACCGCCGCCGATGCCGAAGCGGGCCTGCGTCTGGTTGAATCGGTGGTGCAGCACCTGGAGGAGGCACGAGCGGGCGGTGTCATCGGCGGGTTCGACACACCCACACGCTATCTGCCGAGTCAGGCTGCACAGCGCGCACGTCAAGCGGCACTGCCCGCGCCTGACGAACTGCAAGGCAGCCTGCGCGAGGCAATGTCTGATCTGCCGTTCGAGCCTGAGGCCTTCGATACCTTTCTCGGCGATGTGGAACAGGCCCGGCAGCAGCAGGTGATCGATCGGGCGGCGCTTGATGGCACGCGCCTGGCACTGCGCTATGACTCTCTGATTGTGCAACGCCCCAGTCGTTGGTTCGCCATGCTGCCGCTGAACCAGGTGAGCGATTTGGCGGCGCTTGACAAGGTATTGAAGCCGGTCATCGGGCCGCAGGTGAATGTCCTCGATCTCAAACACGAGATCGAAGCCCTCTACCGCGTCTACCGCGAGGAGGCGGTATGGATGGCGACACTTGGCGCAGTTGCCATCGTCGCACTGCTTGCCGTGAGTCTGCGCAGTGTGAAGCGCGCGTTAGTGGTATGTGCACCCTTGGCCATGGCGGTGGTACTCACCGTCAGCATGCTGTTGTGGCGGCAGGAGTACCTCACCATCTTCCACCTCGTCGGACTGCTGCTGGTGGTGGCAGTGGGATCCAACTACGCGCTGTTTTTTGAACGCGGGCTGGATCGAGAAGATCAGGCGCCCAGAACGGCGCTGTCCCTGTTGACCGCCAATCTCACCACCATGGTCGGATTTGGTCTGCTGGGGTTTTCCAGCATTCCCGTGTTGTCTGCCATCGGCTCGACCGTCGGTATTGGCGCACTGCTCAGTCTTCTGTGTGCGGCGGCGCTGGCCAGGGAATTCGATTCCACTCGGAAATCCCATGCATGAGCGTGCGTCTGCCTGTCCTGATTTTTCTTTGCCTGTGCGTGGCGAGCTGCGCATCACGAACGATGCGGGTGCCGATGGATAGTCTTGCCGACTTTCAGTTGGCGCCTGCGATGGGGCGCACCTTGCTGGTGCTGCTGCCGGGCGCCTACGATGTCCCCAAGGATTACTTCACTCACGGCTTCATCGGTGAACTGCGTGACCGCGGTCTGCC
>Ga0194132_10009256_pt1 | contig 13669 bp, 12 predicted proteins | sample TA2KigOf80mmetaG_FD_148612 | JGI IMG/M metagenome (GOLD analysis project Ga0194132, IMG submission 148612) | Freshwater microbial communities from Lake Tanganyika, Tanzania - TA2015054 Kigoma Offshore 80m | ecosystem: Environmental > Aquatic > Freshwater > Lake | place: Tanzania: Lake... | reverse complement strand
GCCGTTCGAGCGCCTCGCGCAGGAAGAAGACCGGCCCTCCGGAGGAATGAGCTCCGCCAGCGACGGCGGCAGCAGGGCGGCTTGGTCGGGGGTGTGCCCACGGTACGGGCGCATGATCATGAGTCATACGCCCGTACCGTATCGTCGATACCCCGTTCAACCGGCAGGCTCCTAGCGCGCCGACATCGCGCCGCGCAGGCTCTCGAGATGGCGACGCACGACGGTCATCGCGCCGTCCTCGGTGATCGCGAACTTCGGCGCGACCTTCCAGAACTTCGGCAGGGTCAGCCGCCATTGCGCGAGGATCTCGCGTCCTCGCCGCGATCCCGTGAGGTCGACGTGGCTGCGCACGAGCGCCTCGAGCAGCTCGATGTCCTCCGGGTTCGTCACCTGCTCGAGCCCCACGAGCTCCTGGTTCACGCGCGAGCGGAAGTCGCCGCGCTCGTCGAGCACGAACGCCACGCCGTTCGACATGCCCGCGCCGAAGTTGCGCCCGGTTTCGCCCAGGATCACGACGACGCCATCGGTCATGTACTCGCAGCCGTGATCGCCGATCCCTTCGACGACTGCGCGCGCGCCGGAGTTGCGCACGGCGAAGCGCTCGCCCGCGGCACCGGCGACGAAGAGGTCGCCGCCGGTGGCTCCGTAGAGCACGGTGTTGCCGACGAGCACCGCCTGGGAGGTGAGCGTCGCGTCGGGGTGCGGCCGGATCGTGATCTCACCGCCGCCCATCCCCTTGCCGACGTAGTCGTTCGCCTCGCCGGTCAGGTGCAGGCGCACGCCGCGCGCGAGGAAGGCGCCGAACGACTGCCCCGCAGAGCCGGTGAAGTGGAGGTCGATCGTCCCGTACGGCAGCCCGGGGTCCCCGAACTTACGGGCGATGCGTCCCGAGACGCGCGCCCCGACCGTGCGATCGGTGTTGCGGATCGCGTAGCTCTTGCTGACCGGCCGCGAGTGCTCGATCGCCTCGTGGATCTCCTTGAGGACGCGGTCGTCAAGCGTCTCCACCTCGTCGCGGTCGTTGCGCGGCTGCACGGCCCGGTGCGGCTCGCGGTGCTCGGGGTCCACCGGCGCGATCACGCGCGCGAGGTCGACACCCTCCCAGCGGTGGCCGTCGCCGGGGACCTCTTTCTGTCGCAGCAAGTCGGCGCGACCCACGATCTCGTCGATCGAGCGGTAGCCGAGCCCCGCGAGCAGCTGCCGGACCTCCTCACCGACGTGGATGAGGAACGTCACGAGCATCTCGGGCGTGCCGGAGTACTTCGCACGCAGGTCCTCGCGCTGGGTCGCCACGCCCACCGGGCAGGTGTTCAGGTGGCACTGGCGCGCCATCTTGCAGCCGACCGCGATCATCGCCGCGGTCCCGAAGCCGTACTGCTCGGCGCCGAGCATCGCCGCGATCACGACGTCGCGCCCGCTCTTGAAGCCGCCGTCGGTGCGCAGCGTGACGCGCCCGCGCAGCCGGTTCGCGACGAGCGCCTGCTGCGTCTCGGCGACCCCGATCTCCCACGGCGAGCCCGCGTACTTGATCGACGAGAGCGGCGACGCCCCGGTGCCGCCCTCGGCGCCCGAGATCTGGATGACGTCTGCGTAGCCCTTCGCCACGCCCGCGGCGATCGTCCCCACGCCCTCGCAGGCCACGAGCTTCACGACGACCTTCGCCTCCGGGTTCGCCATCTTCAGGTCGTAGATGAGCTGCGAGAGGTCCTCGATCGAGTAGATGTCGTGGTGCGGCGGCGGCGAGATCAGCGGCGTGCCCGGCATCACGTGCCGCAGCGTCGCAATGTACGGGTTCACCTTGAAGCCCGGGAGCTGGCCGCCCTCGCCGGGCTTGGAGCCCTGCGAGATCTTGATCTCGAGCTCGTTCGCCCCGGCAAGGTACGCGGGCGTCACCCCGAACCGTCCGGAGGCGACCTGTTTCACCTGCGAGTTCGCGTCGCGCTTGTCGCCGTCGGGCGAGTAGCGCCGCGGGTCCTCGCCGCCCTCGCCGGTGTTCGAGCGCCCGCCGAGGCGGTTCATCGCACGCGCGATGTCCTCGTGGGCCTCCGGGCTCAGCGCGCCGAGCGACATCGCGCCCGTCTGGAAGCGCGGCGTGATCGCCTCGATCGGCTCCACCTCGGAGACGTCGATCGGGGCGCGGTCGGACTCGAAGCGCAGCAGGTCGCGCGGCGCGGCCAGCGGCGCGGCGCCGAGCACGTCAAGGTAGGCGCGGTAGGCGTCCTCGCCGCCGCCCTGGGCGACCTCGTGCAGCGCGCGCCACATCTGGGGCGAGTTCGCGTGGTAGTCGCCGTCGCGGCGGTACTTGTACCAGCCACCGTGCGGCAGCCTGGTCGCCGTGGGGAAGGCCGCCCGGTGGCGCGCGATCACGTCGCGCGCGATCTCCTCGTACCCGATGCCGCCGATGCGCGACGTCGTGCCCGGGAAGGACTTCTTGATCACCGCGGGCCCGATGCCGAGCGCCTCGAAGATCTGCGCGCCGTGGTAGGAGGAGACCGCCGAGATCCCCATCTTCGACATGATCTTGAGGATGCCGGTATTCACGGCCTGCTCGTACTTGCGCAGCACCTCCTCGAGCGCCGTCTCCTCGTCGTCGAAGCCGCCCTCCTCGACGAGCGAGCAGATCGACTCGAACGCGACGTAGGGGTTCACGGCGCTCGCGCCGAAGCCGATCAGCGCGCCGAAGTGGTGCACGTCGCGCGCGTCGCCGGTCTCCACGACCAGGCTCGTGCGCATCCGGCGACCGGTGCTCATCAGGTGGTGGTGGACGGTCGCCACGGCGAGCAGGCTCGGGATCGGCGCCCACTGCGCGTCGACGAGGCGGTCGCTCAGCACGACCACGCTGTGCCCCTCGTCGACCGCGAGCACGGCGGCCGCGCAGAGGTCATCGAGCGCCTTCTCGAGCGCGCCCGTCCTGTCCGCGACGGGGAAGCGCGCGTAGAGCGTGGCGACCTTCACGTCCTCGTTGCCGATGCGCCGCAGCGCCGCCAGCTCCTCGTCGAGCATGAGCGGGCTCGTGAGGTGCACGAGCCGCGCCGCCTCCGGCGTCGCTTCGAGGATCGACCGCCGCCGCCCGAGGTAGGTGTCGAGCGACATCACGATCTCCTCGCGGACCGAGTCGATCGGCGGGTTCGTGACCTGCGCGAACTTCTGCTTGAAGTACGTGTAGAGCAGGCGCGAGTCGTCCTGCAGCACCGACAGCGGGGTGTCGTCGCCCATCGAGCCGACGGGCTCCTTGCCGTCGCGCGCCATCGGCTTGATGACGTACTCGATCTCCTCGTGCGTGTAGCCGTGCAGCCGCTGCAGCGTCGGCAGGCTGTGCGCGTCCGCCGTGTGCCCGTTCGTGCCGTTGCGCTCGGTCGCGCGCAGGTGGATCAGGTTGCGGCGCACCCACTCGCCGTACGGGCGGCGCGAGGAGATCTCGCGCTTGATCTCGGTGTTGTGGAGGAAGCGCCGCCGTTGCGTGTCGACCGCGATCATCTCGCCCGGGCCGAGCCGTCCCGACTCCACGATCGCCGTCGGCTTGATGCCCATGAGCCCGACCTCGGAGCCGAAGATCACGAGGCCGTCGTTCGTCACCTGGTAGCGCGCGGGGCGCAGACCGTTGCGGTCGAGCGTCGCGGCGACCGTGGAGCCGTTCGTGAAGGCGACCGCCGCTGGGCCGTCCCACGGCTCCATCAAGCAGGCGTGGTACTCGTAGAACGCCCGCAGCGCGGGGTCCATGTTCGGCATGTTCTCCCACGCCTCGGGGATGAGCATCATCATCGAGTGCAGGAGGTCACGCCCGGACTGCGTCAGCAGCTCGAGCGCCTCGTCGAGCGAGGCAGTGTCCGAGCCGATCGGCCAGATCACCGGCAGCAGGTCACGGATCGCCTCGCCCCACAGCGGCGAGGACATCTCCGACTCGCGCCCCGCCATCCAGTTGCGGTTCCCAAGCAGCGTGTTGATCTCGCCGTTGTGCGCGACCATCCGGAACGGCTGCGCGAGCTTCCAGTTCGGCAGCGTGTTCGTCGCGAAGCGCTGGTGGAACAGCGCAATCGCGGAGACGACGCGCTCGTCGGTGAGGTCCGGGTAGAACGACGGCAACTGCGGCGCGACCATCAGGCCCTTGTAGACGACCGTGCGCGACGACATCGAGACGACGTAGGCGTCGAGCTCGCCCTCGCGGACGCCGCGCTCGGCGCGTCGGCGTGCCTGGTAGAGCGCGCGCTCGAACTCCGGGCCCTGGCGGTTCGCGGGCCGGCGCACGAGCAGCTGTTCGATCCCCGGGAGCGTGTCGAGGGCCAGTCCGCCGAGCACCGACGGGTCGATCGGGACCGTGCGCCAGCCGATCACGCCGAGCTCGAGCGAGCGCACCGCCGACTCGATGACGCGTCGCGCCTCCTCGCGGGCGGCATCGTCCTGCGGGAGGAAGACCATCGCCACGCCGAGGTCCTCGGGGGCCTCGACGGGCCCGCCGAGCCGCCGGCAGTCGTCCTGCAGGAGCTCGAACGGCACCTGGATGGTGACGCCGGCGCCATCGCCCGTGAGCGCGTCCGCGTTCACCGCGCCGCGGTGGGTGAGGTTCTTCACCCCCTCCACGGCGAGCCGCACGACGCGGTGCGTGCGGCCGCCGTCGATGTTGGCGACGAAGCCGGTGCCGCAGGCGTCGCGGACGTCGCTGGGGTCGTACAGCGAGCCCGGGGCGGCCGCCGCCGACGCGGGGGTGTGCAACGGTGCCCTCGTCACGAGTGGCTGCGACAACAACGTTACGACCGTTCCCGATGCTTCGCGGCCGGCAGAGCGAGCGCTCTCTGGAGGATGCGCCATGATAACGCACGACGCCGGTGCCGTACGGGTGAACTGCGATATTGCGCGATTCGTCACAATCTCGCAAGCGGCGGCCGCGGCGCGCCGTCTGCGATCGTCGAGCCCCCTGGGCTCCGCCGCCGCCCGCCCCGAGCGCACGCCCGCGCGCGCGACGAGGCCGTCGCCGGCCCAGCTGCGCCGGCCCGCTCCTCGCGCACGACCTCGGAGCGACGAAATCGTCGCTACCCCAGCTCCACCGGCGCTCGCTCCTCGCGCACGACCTCGCGCTCGACGAGGTCGTCGATCGTCGCCGCGTCCAGGCCCAGCAGCTCGGCGAGCACCTCCCGCGAGTGCTGGCCCATGTCCGGCGAGCTGCCGCGGATGCCGCCGGGCGTGCGCGAGAGCTTCACCGGCGTGTTCGGCAGCGGCACCCGTCCCAGCGTGTGGTGCTCGACGGGCACGAGCATCTCGCGCGCCGCCACCTGCGGAAGCGCCGCCGCCTCGGCGATCGTGTTCAGCGGGCCGCACGGGATCTCGTAGCGCTCCAGCCGCTCGACCCACTCCGCCGTCGTGCGCCGCGCGAACGCGACGTTGAGTAGCGGCTCGAGCTCCGCGTGGTGCGCCGAGCGCGCCTGCGCGGTCGCGAAGCGCGCGTCGTCGATCAGCTCCGTGACCTCGAGCTCCGCGCAGAGCAGCGCCCACTGGTTCGGCACGCCCCATGCGAGCGCGATCACGACGTAGCCGTCGGCGGTGGGGAACGCCTGGAAGGGCACCGCCGACGGGTGGCGCGTCCCCAGCTTCTCCGGGATCTCCCCCGTCACGTGGTAGCGCATGTACGCGTTCTCGAGGATCGCGATCTGGCAGTCGAGCATCGAGAGGTCGACGAGCTGCCCGCGGCCGGACTGCTCGCGCTCGCGCAGCGCCGCGAGCACGCCGATCGCGCCGTAGAGCCCCGCCGCGATGTCGCCGATCGAGAGGCCGGGACGCACGGGCGGCCCGCCGGGCTCGCCGGTGATCGACATGACCCCGCCCGCGCCCTGCACGATCACGTCGAGCGCCGGCTTGTCGCGCATCGGACCCGTCTGCCCGTAGCCCGAGATCGCGAGGTAGACGACCCGGGGGTTCACCGCGGCCAGCGCCTCGTAACCAAGCCCGAGGCGGTCCATCGCGCCCGGCGTGAAGTTCTCGACGACGACGTCGACCTGCGCGACGAGCCGCTTGAAGAACGCGCGCCCCTCCTCGGACTTGAGGTCCAGCGAGAGCGATCGCTTGCTGCGGTTGATCGAGAAGAAGTAGCCGGACTCGCCGTCGACGATCGGCCCGGTGGTGCGCGAGACGTCGCCCCAGGGCGGGCGCTCGACCTTGATCACGTCGGCGCCGAGGTCGGCGAGCGTCATCGTGCAGTAGGGGCCGGAGAGGATCCACGTGAGGTCGAGCACGCGGATCCCGGCGAGCGGTCCGGAGGTCGGGAGGGCAGGCACGGGCAACTCCTCTCGCGGGGCAACGCGCCGGCGGTGCCGGCGCGGCGGCCTCAGATCTCGATCGGCTCGGCGGATGGCCCGGCGGCGGCCGGCGCGCGTCGACGCTCGCTGAGCGCGACGTACACGCCGGCGAGCACGACCGCCGCGCCCACGGCCTGCAGCAGTGTAGGTACCTCGCCGAGCAGCGCGGCGGCGATCAGCGTGGCGCCCACCGGCTCGCCGAGGATGGCGACAGCGACGACCGCCGCGGGGAGCGAGCCGAGCGCCCAGTTGAACGCGTTGTGGCCGACGAGCTGCGGGCCCAGCGCGAGCAGCGCGATGAAGACGTACGCCTCGCGCGGGTGGCCGCCGATCGGGGTGCGCGTCGCGGCGACGAGCGCGAGCAGCGTGAGCGCCGTCACGGTGTAGACGACCGCGGCGTACGCGGGCGTGGAGAGCCGCGCGCGGGCGCCGCGGCCGATCACGAGATAGACGCTCGCCATCACCGCGCCGACGAGCGCCATGAGATCGCCGATGAGCGAGCCGCGGTCGCCGAGGTCGGCGCCCGCGAGCACCAGCGCGCCCGCGCCGCCGAGCAGCACGCCCGCGACGAGCCGCCGGGTTGGGCGCTCGCGCAGCGCGACCCACGCGCCGAGGCCGACGAAGAGCGGCTGCATCGTCACGAGCACCACCCCGGCGACGATCGAGGTGCGCTGGAGCGAGGCAACCCAGAACGCGAAGTGGCCGGCGAGCGCGACCCCCGAGAGCGCGAGCAGCGCGAGCTCGCGGCGGCGCAGGCGGCGGACCTCGCCGGCGCGGCCGGTGGCGAGCGCGAGCGCGGTCATCGGCGGGGCGGCGATGCCCAGGCGCAGCGCCGCGATCACGAGCGCGGGCGCCGCCTCGGCGAGCCGGATCAGCGGCGCCGCCCACGAGATCGCGACGATGCCGGCGGCGAGCACGACGAGATGGCGGGCGGTCATGCGGCTCCTCGGGTCGCGCGATGGCCGGTGGAGGCTAGCAGGCGGCGGCCGGCGGGCGCCGGGGTTTGACACCCCCTCACGCTTCTTCGATGCTCCCCACGCAGCGGAGGGGGGTCCGGGTGCACGTGGGCGTCGTCTTCCCGCAAACCGAGATCGGCGCGGACCCGGGCGGCGTCGCCGACTACGCCCGGGCGGCCGAGGCCGCGGGCTACACGCACCTCCTCGCCTACGACCACGTGCTCGGCGCCTTCCCGGACCGCCCCGGCGGATTTCGCGGCCCCTACAACCACGACACGCTCTTCCACGAGCCGCTCGTGCTGTTCGGCTACCTCGCGGGGATCACGCAGCGGCTCGAGCTCGTGACGGGCATCCTGATCCTCCCCCAGCGGCAGACCGCGCTCGTCGCGAAGCAGGCGGCGGAGGTCGACGTCCTCTCGCGCGGGCGGCTGCGGCTCGGCGTGGGCGTGGGGTGGAACGCCGTCGAGTACGAGGCGCTCGGCGAGCGCTTCCGCACGCGCGGCCGCCGCGTCGAGGAGCAGATCGCGCTGCTTCGCGAGCTCTGGGCGAAGCCCGTCGTCACCTTCGAGGGGCGCCACCACCGTGTGACGCTCGCAGGGATCAAGCCGCTCCCGCCGCGCGCGACGATCCCGATCTGGGTCGGCGGCATGTCGGAGCCGGTGCTCGAGCGCATCGGACGCATCGGCGACGGCTGGTTCCCGCAGTACCGCGAGCCCGCGCAGCTCGCGGAGGGGGTCGCGCGCATCCACGCCTCCGCGCGCGCGGCGGGGCGCGACCCGGCCGCGATCGGGATCGAGCCGCGCGTGGTGATGGGCGCCGACGCCGCGGTCGCGGTCGAGAGCGCGTACCGCTGGCGCGAGGCGGGCGCCACGCACCTCACGGTGAACACGATGGGCCAGGGCTTCGACACCCCGGCGCGCCACATCGCGGCGATCGAGGAGTTCCGGCGCGCCTGGGATGCCTCCGCGAAGTGAGCGCCAGCCCGCAAACGCGCCACGCAGGCACGGGAGGGACGAGATGACGCAGCAGCGCCGTCGCGCGGAGCCCGCGCTCGACTGGGACGCGCTCACCGAGGAGGCGACCCAGCTCCTCTCCGACTACCTGCGCGTGGACACCGTGAACCCACCGGGCAACGAAACCCGCGCCTGCGAGTGGTTCGGGCGCATCCTCGACCGCGAGGGCATCCCGTACGAGCTCTACGACCCGGGCGAGAACCGCGCCACGCTCGTCGCGCGGCTCACGAGCGACGGCGCGCGCGGCCGCCCGCTCGTCCTGCTCAACCACACCGACGTGGTCCCGTTCGAGCGCGACCACTGGACCGAGGAGCCGATGAGCGGCCTCATCAAGGACGGCTTCATCTGGGGCCGCGGCGCCATCGACATGAAGGGAATGGGGATCATGGAGCTGATCTCCTTCCTCCTCCACAAGCGCCACGGCCTCGAGCTCCACCGCAACCTCGTCTTCATCGCGGTCGCCGACGAGGAGGCCGGCAGCGCCTACGGCGTCGAGTTCCTCGCGCGCGAGCACCCGCACCTCTTCGACTGCGACTACGTGATCAACGAGGGCGGCGGCGGCACGACGGAGGTACTCGGCAAGCCGCGACCGGTGATCAACATCGGCGTCTCGGAGAAGGGGCCATTCTGGCTGAAGCTCCGCGCGAAGGGCCGCCCCGGGCACGGCTCGGTGCCGCACGACGACAACGCCGCCGACCGGCTCGTGCGCGCGCTCCAGCGCATCCATGACTGGCAGCGCCCGCTGATGCCGGCGCCCGAGGTGCGCGAGTACTTCGCGCAGCTGCACGCGGCCGGCATCATCGACGAGGAGCCGACCGACGAGGTGCTCGCGAAGATCGCCGGCGAGCACCCGCGCTTCCACTCGATGCAGACGAACTCGATCTCGCTCACCACTATGCAGGCCGGCGTGAAGCACAACGTGATCCCCGCGGAGGCGAGCGCCACGCTCGACGTGCGGCTCGTGCCCGGCTACGACCCCAACGTCTTCTTCGACGAGCTCCGCGCGGTGATCGACGACGAGCGCGTGGAGGTCGAGCGCATCTTCGAGTCGTCGACGCCGCCCTCGCGCCTCGACACCGAGCTCTACGGGGTGATGACCCGCGCCTCGAAGGACGCGATCGAGGACGTCGTCGTGGTGCCCGGGGTCTCGACCGGGTTCACGGACTCGCGCGTCTTCCGGCGCATGGGCATCCCCGCGTATGGCTTCGTGCCGTGGCTGCTCGGCCCGGACGAGCAGGGGCGGGCGCACGGCAACGACGAGCGGGTCTCCATCGACAACCTGCGGCTCGGCATGCAGATCCTGCACGCCACGATCCGCGGCATCTGCGGCTAGGCATACCGGCGACATCGGGGTGCCCGAGGGGCACGGCGGGGGAGGGCCACGTGAAGCTCGACCAGGTGAAGAAGATCGGGATCCTCGGCGGCGGCGTGATGGGCGGCGGCATCGGCCAGGTGCTGGCGACGCACGGCGGCTTCGAGGTCGTGATCCGCGACATCAACGACGAGATCGTGCGCCAGACGCGGGAGTCGATCGTCGACGGCCGCTGGGGCATCAAGCGCGCGGTCGAGATCGGCAAGCTCGAGTTCGACACCGCGGCGGCGGCGATGGAGCGGCTCACGGTGACGACCAACGTGAACGCGATCGCCGACTGCGACTTCGTCATCGAGGCGATCCCCGAGCGGCTCGACCTCAAGCAGCAGGAGTTCGCGAAGCTCGACGGCATCGTGAAGCCCGACGCGATCTTCACCTCGAACACCTCGGGCTTCGTGATCGCGGAGATCGCGCGTGACGTCTCACCGGCGCGGAAGGCGCTCTTCGCCGGGATGCACTTCTCGAACCCGGTGCCGACGATGCGGATGTGCGAGGTGATCTACACGCCGGAGACGACGCAGGAGACGATCGACACGGTCTCCGCCGTCGCCGAGAAGGCGGGCAAGGTCGTCTGCATGGTGAAGGATGAGCCGGGCACGTACGGCTTCATCCTCAACCGCATCTTCGCGGCGGCACACCGGGAGGCCGACAAGATCGTCGACGCCGGGATCGCGTCGCGCGAGGACGTCGACAAGGCGATGATGACCGGCCGCAACTGGCCGTCGGGCTTCTACGGCCAGCGCGGCGGCATCGGCCGCCAGTGGTAGGTGACGGCGCTACCGGGCGCGGCCGACCGGCCGCGGGCCCGCCGCCAGCGTCGGCCGACAGGCCGGCGACCCGCCGTCACGGAGGCCGCGCTACCTGCGCATCCGCTCGAGCTGCCCGGGCAGCTCTGCGATCGACGCGATCACGCCGGTGAACGCCCCCGCGCGGACCGCCGCCGCGTCCGGTCGCGGGACGTACACGGTCGCCGCGCCCGCCGCCGCCGCGTCCGCGAGCGCGCCCGGATCGTCGTCGACGACGAGCGCCGCCTCCGGCGGCACCTTGGCGAGCGCGAAGACCGCCTCGTAGAACCCCGGCCGGTACTTCGCGACGCCGGGAAGCTCCGGCCCCACCGTGAGCCCGAACGCGCCGCGCACGCCCATCCCGCGCAGCAGCGCGTCGATGCGGTACGGGGGGTTGCCCGACGCCGTGTGCAGCTCGTGCCGCCCCGCGAGCGCGCGGATCGCCTCCGCCGCGCCGGGAAACGACGCGTCCATCCGCTCGGCGACGTACACGTCCTTGCGGCGCCCGACCTCGTGGCATCGCGCCTCGTCCGGGGGCGCGACGCCGAAGCGCTCGCACAGGCGGCGCACCAGCACGCCGTCGAAGCGTCGGCTCGCCTCCGCCGGGTGCTCCCGGTCGCCGGCGGGGAGCGTCTGGAACTCGCGCCAGACCTCCGCGAAGAGCTCCACGTTCGCACGTCCCCACGCCGCCGGGTCCCCGCCGAACTCGGCCGCGAAGACGTCCCCGACGAGGCGCGCCCACTCCGCCCCGCTGCGCGCGGGATCGACGATGACGCCGTCGACGTCGAGGAAGACCACGCGGACCGGCATGCGCGCTCGCGGCTCTCGCGGCCCGGGGTCAGCCGCCGTAACGCTGGATGATGCGCTCGAGCCAGTCGCGCAGCACGTCCGGCGGCACGGGCCCGAACCTCCGCTCGGCGACGGTGTCGCTGTTCGGCTCGACCACCGCGAACGCCGGGTGCGCCGCCGCGTTCAGCCGCTTCGCGAGCCCGAGGTCCGCGTCACGGTCGTAGTCCAGGATCACGAAGTTGATCCGGTCCTGGTACTGGGGTCGGAGCCCGGCGACGCCGGGCCGCGCCAGCGCGCAGAACGGTCACCAGATGGCATCGACGAAGACGAGCGTGGGCTTCCCGTTCGCCGGGAGGTGCGCGCCCGTGGAGTCGATGCGGTCGCGCGGCGGCGTGTAGCCCGTCTGCACGAGCACCGCGGGCCCCGCCGGGAAGTCGTAGCGAGGCGCGGCGGGAGCCTGTGCGGGCGGCGCGCCGGGCTGCGCCTGCGGTGCCGTCACCACCGCGGCTTCGCTCCCACCCCCGCCGGACCCGCAGCCAACCGCGACCACCGCCGCGAAGGCGGCGATCAGCCCGAACAGCAGGGCGGTGCGGGGAACGGTCATGCGCATCGGGCCCAGCCTACCCCGGCCGCGCCTCCACGGTCGTGAAGAGAGTGTGAACCGCGGGCTCGGGCGTTCCCGCATGACGCGCCCGCGCCGCACGCACATGATGGGACGGGCCTCCCGACGCCGGGGGCGCCGTGGTGCGGGTTCGCGAGGGCCGATGATCCTCCTGCGCAGGTTCGGGGCCGTCCTCCTCGCCGTCCTGCTCGCCGCGACGTTCCTCCTCGCGCTCGCCGTGTCGCGCGTCAACGCCACCGTCATCGAGGCGGCGTCGTCCTCGAGCGCGGTGCCGCGCCCGACGCGAGGAGGCTCACCGCCGGCCGCCTGACGCTCGCTGGCGCCGCGGCTAGCGGCTCTTCGCGTAGTCCCACGAGATCGCATGGCGCGCCGCGATGCGGATGTAGGCGGAGCCCGGCTGCACCTCGCTCGGCCGCTGGTCCTCAGGCACCCCGCGCAGCCGCGCCGCCTCGCGCGCGAGGCGCAGCCGCTCCTCGGGGTCCGTGATCAGCTCCGCGTCGCCCTGGATCATGAGCCCCTTGATGTCGCGCATCGAGGAGCCGCTCTCCACGAGCAGGCTCACGCTGGGGTTGCGCTCGATGTTGCGCGTCTTCTGCGTGGGGTGGTTGCAGCCGAGGTAGATGTCGTCGCCGATGCGGAAGTAGCCGATCGGCACCGTGTGCGGGTAGCCGTCGCGTCCGATCGTCGTGAGGATGATCCAGCCCGGACGGCTGTCGAGGAAGGCGTTGGCCTCCTCGGCGCTGAGCTTGCCCGGCACCTGCGTCCTCCTCCCGGCGGGCGGCGGCCCGCCGTCGCTACCGCCCCCCCGACTCGTGGAGCAGATGCCGCGCCAGCTCCGCGCCCCCCGGCGCGTCCGCGTCGTCCTTGAACGGCTCGAGCCGCCGGTACACCTCCGCGGCCGCCTCGTGGAACCCGCCGGGCAGCCCGGCCGCCTCGAACGCGCGCGCGATCTCCTCCATCTCGCCGACCCAGCGCCACGCCTTCGCCGCGGCGCTCGCCATCCCGCGGTCGGAGCGCGCAAGCAGCTCGGGCTGCGATCCGCTCCACTCGCGGATCAGTGCCTCGTGCACGCCCTCGTGCAGGGCGACCGCGTGGATCGCGCTGAGGAGCGCCGTCGTCCCCTTCGTCCATGCCGCGTAGACCATCTTCAGCGCCGAGGCGGCACCCGCGCCGCCGTCGATCGTGACCGTCTCGAGCGGGCTCCCCGCGAAGAAGCGCGCGACTTTCGGCGCCATCTCGCCGGAGAGGTAGAGCCGCGTGGTGCCCGCGCGGCGCGGCGGCCCGCCCACGATGCCGCCGTCGACGAAGGTCGCGCCGGAGCGCTCGACGGTCGCGGCGACCTGGCGCGCGGTCTCGGGCGCGATCGCGTTGGCGTCGACGTAGATGCCGCGAAAGCCGAGCCCGGCGACATCCTCGGCGACCTCGAGCGCGGCGTGCGGGGGGCAGACCGAGAGCACGATCGCGCTCTGGTTGACGAGGCCGTTCAGCCAGTGCACGTCCTCGAGGCCGTCCTCGCCGGCGCGGCGCAGCGTTGCGGCGCTGCGGCTGTCCGAGCACCAGATCACGCGCGCGCCCGCGGTGCGCGCCGCGGCGCCAACCGCGGTCCCCATCTCGCCGGGGTGCAGCAGGCCGATCGTCGTCGTGGGGTCCGTGGTCATGGCCCACCTCCGATCGAGGCGAGGATATCCGAGCGACTACGCTCGGCGCGCGCTCGACGCGATCGAGGAGGACGCCATGGCGATCAACGCACGCGCGCTCGGCGAGGCCGCCAGGGTCGCGGCGCTCGAGTTCACGCCGCGGGAGCGGCGGCAGGCGGTCGGCGCCGCGCGGCGCGCCGCGGAGGGC
>Ga0194132_10009254_pt1 | contig 13671 bp, 11 predicted proteins | sample TA2KigOf80mmetaG_FD_148612 | JGI IMG/M metagenome (GOLD analysis project Ga0194132, IMG submission 148612) | Freshwater microbial communities from Lake Tanganyika, Tanzania - TA2015054 Kigoma Offshore 80m | ecosystem: Environmental > Aquatic > Freshwater > Lake | place: Tanzania: Lake... | reverse complement strand
AAACAAGCAGAGAAAAATCCCTAGAGTGATGCTCGTGATAACTCGTGGCGTTGGCTGCTAGCAAAAAATTGAGCGGCAAGGATGCGTATTGTTTTTTCACTTGCTTTCCTACAGACGGGATTGGGACGACAGCGCCGTCCAATATGCTTACCGTGGCTGGCAAAATTCAATCCACCACTGGAGGCATTGTTTTTCCGGATGGGACCACGCAGACTAGTGCGGCAGTAACTGCTGGCACCAACAATACCATGCTAAGTGGTTGGCCAGATGCGATTAGTTGCAATTATAACGGCGCTACTGAGTTTGCATATCTCTTGGGTCACGTCAACAGTGGTACCAATGTCCAGTACTACGTAGCTGGTTCGTACATCAATTACACACTTGCTGGAGCTTACGCTAACAATTCGGGGTGGAGCATCTGGGATTGCGTTACCGGCGCATACAGCATTTCGCAGCTTGCCGCTAGGGGGCAGACTTTCAATTTTGCAAAAGGCCCCGCAGCCCAATGGCTGCAAAACGGCACCAGCGGATATTACAATGCCGGCAACGTCGGGATCGGCACCACCACTCCAAGTGCCCCACTGTGGGTCAATGGCTCCGGAACCGGTGCGAGCTCCGCTAATACCGCGGCTTTTAGCGCGCCGAACATCGGCAGTAATACCTCCGTTGTCCACTGGGGTTCCACTGGCGATATCTATTGGCGATCCGCAGCATCGACTGGAAGGGTTATCCTGCAAGATACTGGCGGCAACGTCGGCATTGGGACAGCAAATCCTACTGCCGCCTTGGAAGTAAAAGGCTCGATTAATTTAGATGTCGCCAATTCATCTGTTTCCCCTGCCGTTATTAGCCCTATTGATTCTGGAAGTTATGGCGTTCATCTTGCATTTTCGCCTAGAGCAAACGGTGGATCGGCTGTCGAAGCAATGCGGATAACTCAAGCCGGCAACGTCGGGATTGGGACGACGGCGCCAGGAGCTAAGCTGCAGGTTGACACGGCTAGCATCGGATACGGCGAAGTAAGGATCAAGTCTACGGGCACGAGCTCAACAATCGGCTATTATTCAGCTGATGGCGGCTGGGATGCCGGCGTTGGCGGATGGAATAATCCCGACAAGTTCGTGATAGGAAAATATAATCCTGGTGGCGGCGCCAAACTTGTCGTTGACACAAGTGGCAACGTCGGAATCGGCACGACCAACCCGAACGCCAAATTAGCAATCGCCAACAACGTCAGCAGCGATGGTCCCGGAGGAAGTTATAGCAGTTATCAACTCATGCTCTACGATAGTGGCAACGCCAACAGCAGTTATGGCCTCGGCATCTCGAGTTCGGTCTTGTGGTTTAATTCCGCCGCGTTTTTTAAGTTCTACGCCAATGGCACTCAAATCGGTTGGATCGACGCATCAGGGTTCCGCACTGGTTCGGACCTGCGTCTCAAAAAGGATATCCGGGTCCTTGAGAGCCCGCTCCAGCGGCTACTTTTGCTAGATGGGGTCAGTTATTCTTGGATAAACGAAAACTTCCCCAGAAAGCGTGTGATGGGATTTATCGCCCAAGATCTCGTCAAGGTCTTTCCGGAGGTAGTCGATGCCGACGAGAATGGATACCTCTCGGTCAACTATAGCCAACTCATTGCTCCTATGGTGGAAGCCTTGAAAGAGGAGCATGAACAGAAGCAGGAGCTGGAAAATAAGGTGGAAAAGCTGCAACATAAACTTGATGATTTAATCAAAACTCTGTGCGAGAAGGCCCGAACCGAGGAGCTTTGTCATAAATAACTTCGTGTTTATTAGTTGTGCTAGTTAAAACTAAAAGTAGCGCCCCTGGCGCAATAGCCGCCAATCTACACCACTCACTTGATCACGCTGATTGTTTTACTGATTTGTCGTGGAAGGGTGTCACGCGGTTACGCCCGGCTGCTTTTGCTTGGTAGAGGGCTTTGTCAGCGTTTTCGATCAGCTGCTTGAAGTTGATGGTACCAGTGGGCATCAGACTCGCGACGCCCACGCTGAGAGTCACAAACTCGCCAACCTTTGAGCCGCGGTGCGAGATTTTTGCGTCATTAACCGTTTGGCGCAGGTTCTCTCCGACTTTATTGGCTCCTTCAAGTCCAGTTTCAGGCAGGATCACCCCAAACTCTTCGCCGCCGTAACGGCACAGCATGTCACCGGGACGCCTCAGCGCATCGCGGAGTATATCGGCGACCTGGCGCAGACACTCATCACCGCTTTGGTGACCGTAGAGATCGTTGTAGGCTTTGAAGTAATCGATGTCGATCATCAGCAGCGAGATCTCGTGTTTACTGCGGGATGCCCGCCGCCATTCTTTGTCGAGCACGCGATCAAAATTACGGCGATTTGCGACGCCAGTGAGTCCATCGATGAGAGATAGGCGCGTCAGCATAGCGTTGAGATCAGAGAGCTGGCGGGTGGCTTCGATGAGCTCGCGCTCGCGCGCTTTGCGGCGATCGATTTCATGTTTAAGGCGCAACGCGGCGCGTACGCGCGCTAAAAATTCAAACTCCACAAAGGGCTTGCGCATGTAGTCGAAAGCCCCATAGGCGATGGCCATCGGCGCATGATCCGCGACCGAGCCCGTCGAGATCACCAGTACTGGCACGTCGTGGTAGTGGAAGGACTGCTTAATGCGCCGGCATTGCTCAAGGACGTCGTCAGCCGTATCGCCGCCGAGGATGATCAGCTCGTAGTCCAGCCCGTACATGCCGCTGACATGCGTGTTTGTGATCCTCAGACGCTCGAAGCATTCGTCGTTCGACGAGACAAAGGTGAGTTGCGTGTAGCCCGCCGTCGTGAGTGTCTTTTCAATAATGTCCTTGTCTGTTTTAGATGACTCTACGATCAAGGTGCTCATACTACGACTCCTCTGGGTGTCCTCGACTCCCACCCTCTAGCTATCGGTACATGAGTCAGGGATTTGAGCCGAGCGGTATACTGCTGGCCCGAGGATCTTTTCTGTGCTTCTGAAACGGGCGTTGCTGTGAAGCTTTAGGTCGCCAAAATTACGGATCTTAATTTGGTTTTTAAAGATAATCCCTCAAGCCTAGACAGCAACCCGCCTTCATGAGAGCATCGCCGGAAAGTCAACGCATCAGAGTCCTATGTTAGAGGCGCATCCATGAACCACGCGACACTAGGCACGCAGGCCGCTGCTCCGACGGGTGATCTTCTGATCACTGGTCTCACTTTGATTACCGAACCAGGGACGGTGCTGCCTGATAGTGGCATTTTGGTGCGCGGTGGTCAGATTGCCGAGATTGGTCCAAGCGCTGTCGTTTCGGGGCGGCATCAAAACCTAACTGCCGTGGACGCTCGAGGCTACATCGGCATGCCTGGGCTGATCAATGCGCATACGCACGTGGCGATGGGTTTTTTTCGCGGTCTGGGTCATGGTCAGGATGAAATGATCGAGCGCTTTTTTTTTCCGGCGGAAAAGTCGCTCACGCCTGAGCTTCTAGCACCGCTCAGTTTCTCCTACATCTATGCGGGTCTGGTTGCAGGGGTGACCTGTTTTAGTGATCATTATTATTTTAGCGAGGGTGTTGCGCAGGCCATGGAACGGTTTGGTGTCCGGGGCGTTGTCGGCGAGACTGTGGCCGATTTAGGCGGCGCCTTTCCTGGACGCGCGAGCTGGGACCGGTGGCGCCGCTTGATCGACGCCTGGCCATACTCGTCGCGCATCACGCCTTCGGTGGCACCGCATGCGGCCGACACCTGCTCGGAGGCCCTCCTGACGGAACTGGCGACCTTTGCGCGAGACAGGAAGTTGCCTCTGCACATGCACCTCTCGCAGACGCGAGGTGAGTTTCAGCGGGTCCAGCAGCGGGCTGGCTGTACGCCGGTCGAGTTTGCGCACCGGTGCGGGGCGCTTACTGATCTGACTCTCGCGGTGCACCTCGTCACGAGTACGGTCAACGATCATAAGATCCTGTGCGGTCAGGGCGTGACCGCGGGTATTTGCCCGGCGTCGCAGATCATTTACGAGCAGCTAGCGCCGATCGCCGATCTGATGCGGGCCGGCGTGCCGATCGCCCTGGCGACAGATGCTGCAGCCAGCAACGATACGGCAGATCTCCTGGCCGAGATGCGGCTTATGGCCCTATTGGCCCAGGACCGCGGCGTGCCCGAGGAGCATCGCAGTCCCGAGGCTATCCTTAGCATGACGACAGAAAATCCAGCGCGTGCAATCGGTCTAGCCAGCAAAATCGGCTCCCTAGCCGTGGGCAAGGCGGCCGACATCGTCTTCCTGGCCCGCGACCTCAGTACGGAGCCGTCGCCTAAGCTGACCACCAACGTTATCTACAGCCATACTAGCCGCAACGTCCGCCACGTCATGGTGGACGGGCGCTTTGTCCTTTATAACGGCAAGCCAACAATGGTTGATGCCGATCAACTTTTGGCCGAATATGAGGCCGCGGTCGCCGCGATTCACCGGCGAGTCGACGCCTTAGCAACCAAGTGAAGCAGTTTGAGAGGGCACATTGAGCCACGGTCTACGCGCCGCAGTTGAGGATCTTGAGAGGGTAGGGGAGCTAGTGCGCGTGCGCGAGGAGGTTTCCCCCAACCTTGAGATCGCCGAGATTCAGCGGCGCGCCTATGCACAGGGCGCTCCGGCACTGCTGTTTGAACGGGTGCGGGGGACGGAGTTCCCATGCGTGGCTAACCTGTTCGGGACGATGGACCGAGCCAAATTTATCTTCAGGGACACGCTTGAGCTCGTGCGTCAGGCGGTGCGCATTAAGGCCGATCCGGCCGACTTCGTCCGCGGAATCCCGCGGGGCCTCGCCAAGCATCCTGGTGTTTACCTACGTCTCCCTTTTGCCGGACTCACGTCGCTCCCGCGGCGCGTCTCGCCGGCGCGAGCGCCCACGATGCAGTGCCAAACGACGCTTAGCCGGCTGCCGGCAGTGAAGAGTTGGCCCATGGACGGTGGCCCCTATATTACCCTGCCGCAGGTGCTGTCGCAGGATCCGGATCGCCCGGGGCCGATGGCCGCCAATGTCGGCATGTACCGGGTGCAGCTAGCGGGCAATCAGTTTATCCCCGATCAAGAGGTCGGTCTCCACTACCAGATCCACCGAGGCATGGGGATTCACCACACGAAGGCGGCGGCGCGCGGCGAACCACTACGCGTCAGCATCATGGTCGGTGGTCATCCAGCGCACGCGGTCGCGGCGGTGATGCCGCTGCCAGAGGGACTATCAGAGCTGATCTTCGCCGGGATGTTGGCGGGGCGGCGCTTTCGCTACGCGCTCCATAATGGTCATCTCATCAGTGCTGATGCGGATTTCTGTATCGTCGGGACGATCACAGGCACGACCAAGCCGGAGGGGCCATTTGGCGACCATCTGGGCTACTATAGTTTGACCCACGATTTCCCCGTGATGAAGGTGGAGGCAGTCTATCATCGCCGTGATGCGATGTGGCCATTTACTGTGGTTGGTAGACCACCGCAGGAGGATACGACCTTTGGTGAGCTCATTCACGAGATCACTGGTCCGATGGTGCCGGTGTCGCTCCCTGGCGTGAAGGCACTGCATGCTGTTGATGCGGCTGGTGTGCATCCGCTGCTGCTCGCCGTTGGGTCGGAGCGCTATACACCGTATCGCTCGACGCATGACACGGGGCCGCAAGAGTTACTGACCCAGGCTAACGCCATCCTCGGATTCAATCAGTGCTCGCTTGCCAAGTATCTATTTGTCATTGATGGCAACGACAGTGCAGCTCCCGCAGTTGATGATATCGAAGCGTTCTTCAATTACATGTTGCAACGCATCGATCTCACACGCGATCTGCATTTCCAGACGCGTACCACGATGGATACGCTGGATTATTCGGGCGAGGGTCTCAATCAAGGCTCCAAACTAGTGATCGCAGCGACAGGCGCACCGCGCCGTCAATTAGCGAAATCGGTGTCTGCTGGCATATCAGTGCCAGATGGCTTTAGCGACGTGCGGCTAGTCTTGCCGGGTGTGCTCGCTGTTTCCGGCCCTAAATTCACCAGTGTGACAGATGGGTCTAGTGACAAATTGCTGGCGCATCTCGCCTCGCTACCTGCTGATCTTTTGCGTGACGTTGTGCTCATAGTGCTTTGTGACGACAGCGAGTTTTGTGCGCGCAGTCTAAACAATTTTCTTTGGGTCACTTTTACGCGCAGCAATCCTTCACACGACTGTCACGGTGTCCGCAGCTTTACCAAGTTTAAGCATTGGGGTGCCGAGGGACCGCTAGTGATTGATGCGCGCATCAAGCCACATCATGCGCCGCCACTGGTCGAAGATCCTGCCGTGACGCGCCGCGTCGATGCCATGTGTGCCAAGGGTGGCAGCTTACACGGCGTGATCGAGTGAGAGGAAGTTGGCGAGCAGCTGGCGACCGTGCTCGGTGAGCACACTCTCCGGATGGAACTGAACGCCTTCGATGGGGCGACTTTTGTGTCTAAGCCCCATGATCATGCCTGATTCTAGCGCGGCCGTGACTTCGAGTTCTGCGGGGAGCGTGCTGCGCTCGACGATCAGGGAATGATAGCGCGTCGCGGCAAAAGGACTGGGTAGGTTACGAAATACGCCGCCCTGTTGGTGATGCACGTGGCCGACCTTGCCGTGGACTGGGAGGTCGGCGCGGATCACTTTGCCGCCAAAGGCCTGGCCTATGGCCTGATGACCTAGACAGACGCCGAGCAGGGGGATGCGCGCTGCCGCAGCTGCACCGATGAGGCTTAGGCAGACGCCAGCTTCGTTTGGTGTAGACGGTCCTGGCGACAGGATGAAGGCATCGGGGCGCATCTTGATGAGCTCGTCTGCCGTGTGCGCGTCATTGCGGCAGGTGAACACGTTGGCGCCTAGTTCCTGCAGGTATTGCACCAGATTGAAGGTAAAGGAGTCGTAGTTGTCGATCATGACAACTTGTTTACTCCTTGAATCTTTAACTTTGGACTGAGCGGTGATTTTTAAGTTCATCGGGTTTGCCACGCCCCCGCGTTTAATCAGTGATCCCCGCGATCTTTGCCAGGAAACCGTCCTCGTGATCAGCGTGCATCAGCTTTTCGCCGTAGCCGCGCTGCTCCTCAAGTATATCACTCAGGATCTGTCGCGTCGTCAGCGGGTTGGCAAGTACCACGCGCAGGACGGTGAGCAATTGTCCACCGTAGGCTGCGCTCTCAAGTCTGGTACGTGAAACAAAGGTCTTGCCCGCTGTTCTTTGATCCTTCTGGATCGATTCGGTCAGCTCGCTAAGGATCTCGTTAACCTGCGCTTTCGCTGCGGCGGTGCCGCTATCCAAGATGCGCCGTGCCGCGGCCGGTACGTAGCGGTAGGTGAGGATATTGGTTTGTGGCTCGGTGATCACCTCAAAGTCACTTGTAGCTCTGATCATCTTGGCAAACTGGCCGGCCTTGCCGATGCCAAGGTCGATCAGCAGCTCGTAGCCTTTTTTGCCAATAATATGCAGCGCCGAATGCACAAGCATAGCCATACCTGGACGCGTGCCCTCGAGTGTATGCTTGCCAATATCGCGCGAGCCCTGACGGATGATGTAATTGGCGTGATGTTCTACGGCACTGAGTGACTGCGGATTTTTAAACAGTACCATACCGGCGCCAACAGGCACGTAAAGCTGTTTATGCGCATCAATCGTGACGGAATCGGCACGCTCGATGCCCTTCAGTAAATGCTTATAGCGCGACGAGAACAAGGTTGGTCCACCCCAAGCGGCATCGACATGGAAGTGGGCTCCCGCCTCAGCTGCCACATCGGCCATCTCGTCCAATGGATCGACGCTGCCGGTTTCGGTAGCGCCGGCAATCCCGACGATTGCCATCACGCCGATGCGCTGCTGGCGCAAGGCGGCGATCTTTTTCCTCAGCGCACCGATCTCAATTTGATGTTTAGCATTGATGTCGACGACGTGCAGCTGATCGTGACCAAGTCCCAGTAGGTCAGCCGTCTTTCGCATCGAGTAATGGCCGCGCCGCGAGATCAGTACGGCAATGTCGTCCAGTTCGTAGTGTCTTAGGGCCGAGACTAGCCCGGCTTTTTGTATGCCGGCAAAATCGCCACGCGGACCTAGCATAGTATTGCGCGCCGCCCAGAGACCTGTGACGTTTGCGATCGTGCCACCGGAGCAAAAGACTCCCAGCGACTGCTGAAAACTCTGCGTCCATTTGTCGTAGAATTCGTCACCGAAGTCATAGACCAGGCGATGCAGGATGCCGATCACTTGCCGCTCAAGTGGCGTGAAGGCCTTTGACGTCTCGATCTTCACGACGTTTTGGTTGAGCGTCATCATGATCTTGGCCAACGGGAACATGAAATACGGCAACGATGACGTCATGTGACCGACAAAGCTCGGCGATGCCGTACGTACCGACTGCGCTACGACTTTGTTGAGGATAAAGTCCACTTGCTCCGACACAAACAGCGGGTGCTCGGGCAGAGCGGTGTCTTGAAAATCACGCTCTAAATTAGCCGGAGCAATATCACCCGCGACGACGCGGTCGGTAAGGAAACCGAGCAAATTTTCCGAAATTTCGCGGTCAAGGCGGCTCAGCGTCGATAGCTCGTTTTCCGGCAACGTAAACACGCGGCGCATGGTCTCGAGGGTGGCCTCGGCATGCTTCGGCGGGTTTAGCTGCTTAGTCATGACAACGCTTCCTGCTTGATCTCATGGATCAGGCCTAGCAGTCCGACATCGCTATCGACGAGGTGAAAGGCTAGTTCAAGCCCGGAATTGGTGCGAGCCTTGCGCAGCAGTCGTCCCTGTACCAGAGGCGACGGTAAATGCGGCATGTCGTGATCCAGCTGCATCTCGTAAGTATCGCCAGTCACGAGTAGCGACTCGGCATCGGCCTGCTCGCGTTTGGCCTCGGCAGATGCCGTAGCCCAGTGGGCGCAGAGCCCCGTGCGCGAGAGATTTAGCCCTCGCAAGGTCAAGACGATGCGCCAAGGATCAAACCCGAGAGAAACGCGCACTGGTCCGTTGTAAGGACTGCGGTCCTCACGGGCGATGAGTAAGCGATTAGCAGCGACAGTTTCGTTCATGGACAGGGCGGCCTCCGGCCGGGAGAGACTAGAGGTGAACGCGATTATTATCAAGCGGCCGTCTCCGACTTGGGCCCATCAGAGCTGAGAATGGTGGCTAATTTGTCCGCTATTTCAGGACTATAGAGCATTTCAAAATGGCTTATGTGATGCACGGGAATGGCCTCTACCTGAGATGTCGGTGCACTCGGAACAAATATCCCCTTGGCGCCGATGGCAACCCGGTCGCGTCGCGAATAAATACAGCTGATTCCTAGATTTGGCGGGACGGATGCCTCATGAAGGTCACGCAGAAAGTCGGACCCGGGCCGCATCTGCCCGACATCGCGCCAAAGGAGTCCGAGTGGCGTCACCAAAGCGAGATAGGTGAGCCAGGTACCGCAGAAGGGGGTACCCATCGTCACGATCTTGTCGCAGCGCAGATGGCCGCCGAGTTTCAGGGCCCACCAGAGGGCCACGAGCCCGCCTTTGGAGTGGGCGACAATGTGAATCTTCTGAAACCCGTAACGCTCACACTGGCGCTTGATTTTGTAGTCGATGAAGTTAGCCGTCTCGATGATATCTGCCGTGAAAAAAGTCCCCAGCAGGCCACCCAGATTAAACGACATCACTTGAAACCCGCGCTCCGACAAGAGGCGCTCGAGCTGCGTCATGGTGCGACGAGACGAGAAAAAACCGTACAGCAGCAACACCGGCGTTTTATCCGGATCAAATTTGTGCTGTTTGACGATGTCGTTATTGACCCTGGCCTCGTAGCGAATCTCCGCCATCACGGCTTTGAGGCGTTGCCACATACTGGAACCGTTTTTGCGGCTGATGTATTCAAATACGAGCAATGGGGCAATGATGCTTACGGCCACTAATTCCAGGAGCGCTACGGTGGAGCCTAACGCCGTTTCAGCTGGATCGACGAGCTTGGCATAAAGATAGGCCTCAGGCAGGACGCCGAGGAAGCTGAAAAGAGCGACGCTGCGCAGGCGAAAATCGAGAGCCCCAAAGAGGAAGCTCATAACATCAAAGGGCAGAATCGGCAGGAGGCGGGCAGCAAAAACAATCTTGTAATCCTGCGAGCGCAGGAACTTAAAAGTCGCGGGTAGATTGGCGCGGAGCCACGGCTTAGCGTAGCGCTGGCCAGCAGTTTTGCTGATGGCAAAGACCGCGAGGCACGAGAGCACACTGCCCACTGCAGTCAGCAAGGCACCTGTCCATATGCCGAAAGTCTTACCGCCTAAGATCGCCAGAAAGGCAAGCGGTGTGAAAATGAAAGGGCGTACCGCCGACAGTAAAATAAAGGTGAGGACGCGCGGTAGCGGATCACCGGCTAAACAAGAGTCGAGCGAGCTGCCGCAGATGTGTTTCCAAAATACAAATGCGGCAAGAAATAATACGGCCAGTATTGTTGCCTCAATGGCAAGCACAGCACGAACTTGTTTGGTATGCTGAGGTGCGTTCAAGATGGTCTTTGCCCAAGTTGTGTGGGACGAAAGTAGGCGAGGGGGAGGACGCGAGGCCGCAGAGCGGCCCAGCGGCAATTAGGAGATAGTATGTTGATTATAACATGGGCAGTGCGGTTGTGGCTTGCCGCACATCTGAGCTGGGGGGCTACAGTTACTGCGGCCTCAGCCAAGCCGACTCCCGACGCGATGCGCCAGACGCTCGTTAAAACTGCTGCCGCCCTGCTCGACGAGGCGCAGGTGTCGTACGTCTATGGCGGCAAGCAGGTTGGTGACAGCGCCGCCTGTAATAGCTGCAATGACTGCCTCAGCGCGCGTCGTCCTGCGCCAAAGGCTCGCCTCAGGGAATGCCCAGCCTGCAATGCATGCAGCATCGATTGCAGTCACTTTACGGCTTTAGTCTACACGACCGCCGGAATTCCCTATCCATATCTCGAGACGGCCCGGATGCTGAGCCTCGCGGCCGATACCCTAAGGCGGCGCTACCACCTGGTCGACATGGGCGATGATCCAGCCCGCGCGCAACCTGGGGATCTCTTGGTTTACGACGGTCATGTGGTGCTCCTTGAAAAGCTTTATCCCCAGCACGTCAACTTAGGGGTGGGGGTGGGTGCTCCCGGCCAGCGCGTCGACTTTGGTCAGGGGCCGATCATCAGGGGTGACATCGTGCACGCTACCGGCGGCGGACCGATCCGTAGCCCCGGTGAGGGCATTCAGCGGCAGCGCTTTGTCGACCTAGGTCGATTTCGCGGTGTGCTTCGGCGCATCCTGAGGCATACTGAGGTGTCGTCTTCCCATGCAGATGGGATGGCTGCACCTTTGCATCACGGTAAATTGCGTCCAGTCCTTAAGGCCACGAGTGAGGACGGTTGAATTTCCTGCGAAAGGCAGCTACTCTCTCCTGCAATTTACGGGAAGAATTAGCATTCATTTAATGTTTTCAGTTTGTTAAAGAGGCTAGCGCATGTACTCAACCACTGACTTTAAAAAAGGCGTGCAGATCGAATTCAAGGACCAGGCTTGGACGATTGTCGAGTTTCAGCACGTCAACCCGGGCAAAGGCGCGGCTTTCACACGCACCAAACTGAAAAATCTCGAGACTGGCCGCGTCATTGAAGCCACCTTCAAATCCGGCGAGAAGGTCGGCATCCCGGACGTGCAGACTAAGGCTATGCAGTATCTCTACAACGATGGCGAGAGCTACACCTTTATGGATCAGCAGAGCTACGACCAGGTGCAGCTCACCAATGACGAGATCGGTGATGCCAAGGACTACATCATTGAGAACAGCGTCGTGAACGTGACCTACTACAAGGGCAAGCCGGTTTCCGTTGCACTGCCCAACTTTGTCGAGCTCACCGTGCGTGAGACGCAGCCTAACATTAAAGGTGACACCTCCGGCGGCGGCGGTAAGCCGGCGACCATGGAGACTGGTCTCGTGGTGACTGTACCGTTCCACATTGCTGAGGGCCACATTCTTAAAATTGACACCCGTACTGGCGAGTACGTGGAAAAGGTGAGGTAACAATGAAGCTGGATCAGCTTGAGAAGGTGATTGAGCTGGTGCGTCGTCACGGTATTCATCAGCTTGAAGTTGAGGATGAAAATCTACGGATCAGCGTTACCGCCACGGCGCCAGGAGCTCCGTTAACGCACGGATTCGGCGCAGGTCTGCCGCTCGCGGCGCAACAGGCCTTCGTGACACCGCCAGCTTACGGCGCTCCCGTGGCCAGCGTCTCGCCAGCCACTCCCGCAGCTACTCCGGCTGCTAAGCCTGCGCCGGTGATTTCCGGGCGGTTGCTCAAATCACCGTTCGTCGGCACCTTCTACCGCTCGCCGTCGCCTGGCTCTGATGCCTTTGTTGATATCGGCAAGCGAGTTAAAAAGGGCGACACCCTTTGTATCATTGAAGCGATGAAGTTGATGAACGAAATCGAGGCTGAGTTTGACGGTGTCATCAAGGAGATCTTGGTCGACAACGAGCAGCCTGTGGAATTCGACCAACCGTTGTTCGTGCTGGAATAAATCGAGTCGCATTAGATCGAGTTGGAACACGTCGAGTTGGAATAAGGGCACCGATGAAGAAAGTACTCATTGCCAACCGCGGCGAGATCGCCGTGCGGATCATCAGGGCTTGTCGTGAGCTTGGGCTGAAAACCGTGGCGATCCACTCGACGGTGGATCGTGACTCGCTCCATGCTAAATTAGCTGACGAGAGCATCTGTATCGGCCCCGGGCCGAGCGTGCAGAGTTACCTGCGGATCCCCGCCGTGATGAGTGCGGTAGAGATCTCAGGTGCAGATGCAGTACATCCCGGCTACGGTTTCCTGTCGGAGAATGCTGACTTTGCCCGGATCTGCCGTGAGTACAAAATCAACTTCATCGGCCCAGACCCTGAGCATATCCACGCCCTCGGCAACAAAGTCGAGGCCCGCGCTTTGGCTCTAAAAGCAAAGGTCCCCATGCTACCCGGTAGCAAGGGTGTGGTGCGGTCGGAAGAAGAGGCCCTCGAGCTGGCCAAGGAAATCGGCTACCCCATGATCATCAAGGCAGCAGCCGGCGGCGGTGGTCGGGGAATGAAGGTGGTGAATAAGCCTGAGGAGCTGGTGCGTCAGTTTCAGCTTGCTCAAGCTGAGGCCCAAGCGGGATTCGGTAATCCCGACTGCTTTATTGAGCGATACTGTGCGCGTCCCCGACACATCGAGATCCAGCTGGTGGCCGACAAGCACGGCAACTATGCCCACCTCGGTGAGCGTGATTGTTCGATTCAGCGGCGGCATCAAAAGTTGGTGGAAGAGTCGCCCAGCCCCGTGATGACCCCGGAGCTGCGCAGTCGTATCGGCGAGGCTGCCATCAGGCTAGCTAAGGCCGTGGGTTATGTCTCCCTCGGTACCGCCGAGTTTCTTTTGGATGAAGACGGTCAGTTCTACTTCATGGAAGTGAATACCCGCGTCCAGGTCGAGCACACTGTGACAGAAGAGGTGACCGGTATCGATCTCGTCAAGGAGCAGATTCGGATCGCCCGTGGTGAGAAGCTGTCGTTCGACCCAGCGAGCATCAAGCTGACGGGGCATGCGATGGAGTGTCGCATCAACGCTGAGGATCCAAGCAGCTTTGCCCCTTGGCCGGGCAAGGTGACGGCTTACCACGAGCCAGGCG
>Ga0194132_10009250_pt1 | contig 13676 bp, 13 predicted proteins | sample TA2KigOf80mmetaG_FD_148612 | JGI IMG/M metagenome (GOLD analysis project Ga0194132, IMG submission 148612) | Freshwater microbial communities from Lake Tanganyika, Tanzania - TA2015054 Kigoma Offshore 80m | ecosystem: Environmental > Aquatic > Freshwater > Lake | place: Tanzania: Lake... | reverse complement strand
GGGTGGCACGCTTGCCGCGGGCGCCTGCGCGGCCGGCGGCGGTGCCGCGCCGCGCAGCACGCGTGCGCGCATCACCAGCGCGGCGGTGTCGATCGCCGGTTGCGCCTCGCCTTGCAGCGCGTGCGACCATTCACCGAGCAGCGCGCGCGAGTCGTCGATGAGCGTTAACAGTTCGGGGGTGGCGGGCCGCGCCTGCGCCAGCCAATGGTTCATTACCTGTTCGAGTTCCCAGGCGAATTCACCGTAGGCCGGCAGCCCCACCATGCGCGAGCTGCCCTTTAACGTGTGAAAGCCGCGCCGCACGTTGATCAGCGCATCGCCTTCGCCCACGCCGCTTTTGCGCACCTGCGCGATATGGGCTTCCATGCCGGTCAGCACTTCGCTCGCTTCCTCGAGGAAGATTTGCAGCATTTCCGGATCCACCGCGGGTTGGGCGGGGGCTGCCGCGGCGGGCGGCGCGGCGGGCGCTGCTTCGGCTGCGCTCGGTGCTGGCTGTGCCACCGCCATTTGTTGCGACAGCGCGAGCAGCGCTTCCAGGCCCTGCTGTTTTTCGTAGCGCGTGAAATAAAGATTGATCGCGCGCTCGTTGGGCTCCTTGCCGTGCAGACACGGCTCCAGGTAAAAGCCCAGCGACCCCAAGCCTTCGGCGAGCCATTCGAGATTGCGTTGCGGATCGGTGAGCGAGCCGCCGGCGCAGCGTTCGATCAGGTGCTGGCACGCCAGCGCCAGCCGCGCGGCGCGTTTTTGGTTGGAAACCTCGAACACACCTTGCACCTGATGCAGCGTTGCGGCGAGCGGCGCGAGCGAAGCGCGCCGGGACGGGTCTTGCGCGTAGGCCTCGACGGTGCGCTCCACCTGCTGCAGGTTTTTGAGGATTTCGCGCGCGGTGGCGATGCGCAGTTTTTCATCGTTGGCTTTTTGCACGATGTCCGCGCGCAAGCCCGCCGGCGAACTGGTGCTCAGCTTGCCGGCCACGGCATCGGCGAGCCAACTCCTCATGAGGGTGACTTGTTGTTCGAGATCGGCCGGCAGGGCGTGATAATGGGTGAAGATGCTCTCGGCCATCAACAAGGCGCAGGCCATCTCCAGCGACATGACCTGAGCGTCGAGCGGATACGGATCCGGCAATTGCGCCGAGGCGTTGTGCACCGCGAGCAGCAGTTGCGTCAACGGCAGGTTGCCCAGATCGCGCGCTTTTTGCGTGAGCGGCGGCAGCAACTCGCGAAAACGCGCCAGGCGATTGGGTTCGCCGGCGACGTATTCGGTCCACACTTCCTTTACGTTGTCCAGCCGCGCGCGCGCATCTTCGAGCAGCGGCGCCTGGTTTTGCGCATCGCTTGGCGCGGTGGGCGCTTCGGGGATCAGGTGTTCCAGTTGCAGCAGGCGGCGAGCTTGCTGCAGCGGCTGCGGCGGGCGCGGGCAAGTGGCGATCGCGTAATACACTTCACGCTGCGCCGGCGCGGTGTCGGCCTTGCCGCCGGCGGCCAGATCGCGCAACAAAAAGTCGATGCGGCTGCACACCGGGCGCACCCGCGCGAGCCACTCCGCGGCATCGCTTCTGGTTTGCAGCTCAACCACGCTATCCATCAACAGCGTCGCGGCCCACCACAGGCCGCGCGGCTCCGGAAGTTGCACGGCGATTTGATGCATTTGATCGAGCACGCCGCGCATCAACCTGGGGCCGTCGGGTTTGGTGCCTTCCTTGAGCCAGGCGAGCAGCCCGCGCTGAAAACGCGAGCGGAAATCCTTCACCAGCGCGGGCAGCACCGCCGGGGTAATGGCGCGCACCTTGGGGTGCAACGGCGCATCGTCGTGCACCGGCGGGAAATACAAGTCCTTTTCCGTGGGCGTGGCGTTGCCGCTCACCTGCGCGAGTTCGCGAAGCGCCGGGAACAAGGCGAGCGGTACATAGCGCGCCATCGGCGACATCATCGACAAATTCCCGCAGTGTGAGCGCCGCGCGCGCGGCGCTGGCCACTTCGTTCACATCGGCGGGTGCGCCGCGCAGCGCGGTTTTAAGCGCGGTTTCGATCTCCGCGGCAAAACGCGCCGCGCCCGGCAATTGCACCATGCGCAGCGCGCCGGCGATTTGATGCGCGGTGTTGACGTAGGGCGTGAGCGCGGCATTGTTGGGAGCGGCGGCATGCGCGGCGGCGGCGTCGTTGATTTGCGACAGGGCGGTGCAGATTTGCACGCGCACCAGAGTCAATAAATCGGTGCGCGCGGCGTTGGCGGTTTCGCTCATGCGGCGCTCGCGGGTTTTAGTTGTTCGTTGACGGCGGCCAACAGGCCGTCGCGGGTGAAGGGTTTGGTCAGATACTGATCCGAGCCGGCAATGCGCCCGCGCGCGCGGTCGAACACGCCATCCTTGCTCGAGAGCATGACCACCGGCACGTGCGCGTAGGCCGGGTGTTGCTTGACGATCTGGCACAGTTGATAGCCGTCCAGCTTGGGCATCATGATGTCAACCAGAATCAGGTGCGGATCGTGGTCGGCGATCTTGGCGAGCGCGTCAAAGCCATCGACCGCCAGAGTCACTTGCAGCCCGGTGAGACGCAAAAAAATCTCCGCGCTGCGGCGGATGGTTTCACTGTCGTCGACGACTAGCACGCGCTTGGTGGCCGGCACTTTAAAGTCCGGCGCAATGTGGGTTGTTGAAAGCGTAGGGGTTGCCAAGGTTGCACCACTTTGGTTGCGCCACGATCAGCCCGGCGAGACGGGTAATCTGGTGGTATTGTTGGTGTCGGCGCGTTAACGCGCGGTTGCTTTGTGATTCAGTAGGCAGTGCGCGACGGGTCCGAAAATAGCTGATAAAAAACTTTAGATTGCTTACTGTCGTCTTTGATTCTAAATGAAAAAAACATCTGTGCGAGACGCTGCGTTGTGCAAACGCTCACGCTTGTCGCAATTGCGCAACGTAAGCTTTCGGGCGCCTCACTATGTCAAAATAAAATATTAAATTAAATCAATAACTTACGTAAATTCAACCCCGATCATTACAACTAAGGGTAACCATGAGTGAGTTTCGCGCGGCCCACGCCACGGGCGATGGTTGGCAGGACGCAGCCGAGCGCTGTCTGGCCCAGCTAGGGCCCGGCGCGGGCACGTTGGGTTTTTTGTATGTGACCGATTTGATCGCCGAGCATTATGCCGAGATTGCGCAGCTGTTTCGCGCGCGCACCGGCATTGACCATTGGGTGGGCGCCACCGGCGTGGGCGTTTGCGGCAACGGCGCGGAATACCTTGATCGGCCAGCGATCGCGGTCTTGGTGGGCGACTTTGAAGCGGATAGTTTTCGCGTGTTTACGGGGGTCAACAGCGCCAACGACGCGGCCAAGATCGCGCTCGAATGTGGCGGTGCCGCGCCGGCGTTCGCAATCGTGCACGCCGATGCGCAAACCGAAGGCTTGGATAAGGTGGTGCAGGCGCTCGCCAAACGCGTCGATAGCGGCTTTTTGGTCGGTGGCCTGGTGAGTTCGCGCGCGCGCAACCTGCAATTGGCCGATCAAGTAGCCGAGGGCGGCGTATCCGGCGTGGCGTTTTCGGATAACGTCATCATCGCCACGCGCTTGACCCAGGGTTGCTCGCCGATCGGCCCCAAGCGCGCGGTCACCGGCTGCCAGCGCAACGTACTCATCAGCCTGGACGGCAAACCAGCGTTTGATGTTTTTTTACAAGACATTGGCGAAAAACTCGCCGGCGATTTAAATCGCGTGGGCGGCCATATCTTCGCCGGCATTTCGGTGGCGGGCAGCGGCACCGACGATTATCTGGCGCGCAATCTGGTGGGCATCGACACCCAAAGCAAACTGATTGCCATCGGCGATTATTTGAAAAAGGGCGATCAACTGATGTTCTGCCGGCGCGACGCCAAAACCGCGCGCGACGACATGGCGCGCATGCTGCAGAGCATCCAGCAGGGTTTATACAGCCGCCCGAAAGCGGGCGTCTACTACTCGTGCCTGGGGCGCGGGGAAGCGCTGTTCGGCAAGGGCAGCGGCGAGCTTAAAATGATCAGGGATGTGTTCGGCGATCTGCCGCTAACCGGTTTTTTTTGCAACGGCGAGATTTCGCACAACCGCTTGTATGGGTATACCGGGGTGCTTACGCTATTTATTTGAGGCCGGTTTGATCTTGCCGATGAGCGTGGCGAGCGCGGCGCCGGTGACCAGCGACAGCGGTTTGCCGGGCAGGAATTGCGCCGCCTTGGGCGACACGGCGCCCGCGGTGACGCAAATGCCGTTGTAGGCGTCGGTGGCGGAAACGGCGCGTGACAAATCCTCCAGCGGTCCAACGCCGAGTTGATGCACTTTCCAGCGCCGGCATTGCAGCAGGGTGACGCGGTTCAGTTTAATCAACTTGAAATCGAACGCGGCGTGTTGCGCGGCTTCGACGGTGTAGCCCTGTCGGCGATAGGCATCGCTGATCAGGCCGCCGAATTGTTCCCAGGACATCTCGCGCAGCGTGTCAAGGCGCGCTTGCGCTTCGCGCGCCGAGATCGTGCGCATTTGGCGATACGCCACATAAAGTGCGATCACAAAAAATGGCAGCGCCACCCACGGCGCCACCGGCGGGAAGATGAGTTGCGCCACAGCGAAGAATGCGCCACCCGCGAGGGCGGAAACCCACCACGGTTGTTCAACGAGGATGGAAAAAAGCGTGCGGCGTTGGGCCATGATGGGCGTATTGTACCGGTTTGCTTCGGATAGCACCGCACGTTACGCTTGTGCGGTGAGCAGTGAACGGTAAACGGTGAAACATGAACAGTGAAAACAAAGGCCCACTGGCCGGCATTAAAGTCATCGAACTCGGCACGCTGATCGCCGGGCCGTTTTGCGCGCGCATGCTGGCGGAGTTCGGCGCGCAGGTGATCAAGATCGAGGCGCCCGGCGGCGGCGATCAGTTGCGGCAATGGCGCAAGATGTATCAGGGCACCTCGTTGTGGTGGTATGTGCAGGCGCGCAATAAAAAGTCGGTGGCGCTCAATCTGCGCGCGCCCGAGGGGCAACAGATCGTGCGCGAGTTGGCGCGCGATGCGGACATCGTGGTGGAAAATTTCCGGCCCGGCCAACTGGAAAAATGGAATATCGGCTGGGATGCGCTGGCGAAGATCAATCCCGCGTTGATCATGGTGCGTCTGTCCGGCTACGGCCAGGACGGGCCGTATCGCGACCGTCCCGGTTTTGGCGTGGTGGCGGAAGCGATGAGCGGCATGCGGTATGTCACGGGGTATCCCGAACAGCCGCCGGTGCGCATGGGCATTTCCATCGGCGATGGTATTGCGGCGCTGCATGGCGTAATCGGCGCGATGATGGCGCTGCATCACCGCACCGCCAATGGCGGCAAGGGGCAGGTGGTCGATGTCGCGCTGTATGAGGCGGTGTTCAACATGATGGAGAGTTTCATCCCGGAGTTTGACGTGCTCGGCTTCAAGCGCGAGCGCGCCGGCAATGCGCTGCCGGGCATTACGCCGTCGAACACCTACGCCACGCGCGAGGGTAAATACGTGATCATCGGCGCCAACAACGACGCCATCTTCAAGCGCATGATGTTATGCGCGGGGCGCGCCGATTTGGCCAACGACCCGGCGCTTGCCACCAATGCCGGGCGCGTGCCGCGCGCGCAGGAGCTTGATCGGGCGATTGAGGCGTGGACGCGCGCGCACGATCTTGCCGAAGTGTTAAAGGCGCTTGAGCAAGCGGAAATTCCCGCCGGCCGCGTCTACGACCCTGAAGATATTTTGAACGACGTGCACTACGCCGCGCGCAACATGATCGAGCGCTGGGCGCTGCCCGACGGCAAGCCGATGCGCATCCCGGCGGTGACCCCCAAGCTCACCGATACGCCGGGCGGCACGCGCTGGCTGGGGCCAGCGCTGGGCGAGCATACGGGCGAGGTGTTAACCGCGTTAGGCTATAGCGCGCAGCAGCAAGCGCAATTGCGCGCTCAAAACATTATTTCGTAAGCAATTGATTTAATTGATTTTTTTATTTATGACTGGATTGGCAGATGCGGCACGCGTAGTCCTCCAACGCCTTGGCCGTGACGCCCACCGCCTTGTACTGGCGGCGGTTGTATTCCTCCGATTCGAGTTCGGTGCGGAACGAATCGTTCAAGCGATTAATCATGTTAAACAGCCCGCACATCATCGACACCTCGACGATTTCCGCGTCGTTGCAGTGCCGGCGCAGCTCGTTCCACACGCCGTCGTCGTGCTTGGCGGTGTTTAATGTCATGGCCTCCGACCACGCCATCACCGCTTTTTCCTGGTCGGTGAACAGCGTGCTGGACAAATAGTCCTTCGACTTGAGCGCAGCGAATTCCGCGTCGGTCAGACCGAGTGCTTGACCAAGCACTTTGTTGTGCTCGGTTCAGTAATTGCAGTCGTTGACGGTCGAGGTCTTCAGGCACGCGAGATTGCGCAGCCGCACGCTGCAAAGCGCGCCCGCCGCCGGCTGACGCACGGCGGCGACCAGCGGCAAAAACCAGCGCGCCACTAGCGGGCTGTGCGACAAAATGCGTTGCAAATTGGCGGTGCGCCCGAGCAAGATGTTGCTGGCCTCGAACAAGTCTTTGGTGGGGCCGCTTGCTTCTTCGTCGGTGATGCCGCGAATGCGTTGGGTCATGGGCGTTTCTCCTTGAAAATCGTGGGCCGATTATAGCTTTTCACGGCAGAAGCGCTGCGCTAAGATGGCTGCGCTCACAGCCTGCAGGCGGTGCATCATGATCATTCGCGATATCTTGAACCTCAAAGGCAACGTCATTCACAGCATCGCGCCGCAGGGCTTGGTGTCCGATGCGGTGGCCACCATGGTCAAGCATGACATCGGTTCGCTGGTGGTGATGCAAGACGGCGCCATCACCGGCATGCTGACGTTTCGCGAAGTGTTGAGTGCGCTCGATGCGCGCCGCGGTAATTTGGGCGACATACCGGTGCGCGAGATGATGGTGCGTGAGCCGATGACCTGCGCGTTGGAGGATTCCGCCGATAGTTTGCGTGAACGCATGACCCAGCACCATGTGCGCTACGTGCCGGTGAAACAAGGGGACAGGTTGCTGGGGGTGATTTCGTTTCACGACATCGCCAAGGCGGTGATCAAGCAATCCAATTTCGAAAATCGTTTGCTCAAGCGTTATATCAAACATTGGCCGGAAGATGACGGTTAGCCGCCGCATTTCGGCGATTTTGGACGGTTTCGCGGCGTAAAGTGCTCTAAAGACGTGCTTTTTGGCACAATTTCATATTGCACGGCGGTTGTTTGTGCCTATCATGCAGGCGCGCCGTGTGTTGTACGCATTGTATTGCGTTGAAATTTCAGATAGCGAATAGTGGATAGTCGATAGTGAATAGCGGACTTGAACACCCATGTTAAGTTGGCTCAAAGGCGACAAAGTCGATCACCCCTTGGGGAGCACGCGCGAGTTAAAGCGCGTGGTCGATGCGTTGCCGGGCAAGGATCCGTTAAGGACTTTGGAGGAGGTCGCCTCCTGGCTTGAGTCCGTCAACGACACCGACGTGTTCAAACTGGATCAGCGTTTTAATGTGATCGAGAGCCTGGATGAGGCAAGCCGCAAGGCGCAAGAACGTGCTCGGTTGGCCTACAATACGTTGCCCGACAATGAGCACGTTCAGGAAAAGCGCATCTGGAAGGTGGCGACCGATTTCTGGAACGCCTTGGCCGCCGCTTACTTGATGTGCGTGCGTCTGGCGCAAGACGCAAAAAACGTTCCCGCCGCGTTCAAGCCCCGTTTGCCGCTGGTCGCGGCGCGCGCGGCGCATGCATTGCGCAACCAAATGCATTGGGTGCTGGTGCGCTATGGTGCGTTGCGTGCGAGCTTTTGGTCGGAAATGGGGCAGTGCGCGCGGCTGGTCGAGACCGAGGGCGCGGCCGCCCTACGCCTTGCGCTTTACGGCGACGCGCCGTTGCAAACCTCGCAACGAATCGAACATTTGCGCGCCATGATGTTTTGGGCCGCTTCGCCAAGCGGCTTGTCACCGATCGAACAGGATTTCGCCGAGCGGCTGGTGGCGCATCTTGCGCCGCGCTTTCGCATGGGTGACCAGCCGTGGGAGGGTTGTGACTACTGCTTTGATCTGGACGCCGGGTGGCCGCCGTTGCGTTATGGCGCCGGCATCCCGAAAAGCGCGGCGCCCGTTATTTCGACGGCGGCGATGCTTGGAGCGCGGTGCACGCGCTGGTGGCGGCAAGCAGCACGGACGCGCCGCCGCCCGACATCGATTGGGGGCCCACCGCGGATGGCCCGTCAGTCATCCGCACGCTTAACCATGTCGGCTTGAACTGGGGTAAACGCATGGCGGCGCGTGCCCATGTGCGTCGCCGCACGGCGATGCGCCTGTTGGTGATGCGCGGCTATCAGCATGTGCTGGGGGCGATCGAGCCGGCAACCAGTGAAGGTCTCGATTTTTCGGACACGCTCGCCTACGACTCGTGGATCGCGGAGGATGTGAGCACCGGTGGTTATGGCGTGGTGGTGCCGGCGGGCAAGGGCGAGTGGCTGCGCGTGGGCGTGTTGGTGGCACTGCGCACCGAGACCGAGTCCTCATGGGATATCGGGATTGTCCGCCGCGTCAAGGGCGATGACCACCGCCAGCATCGCGTCGGCATACAACTCATTTCCAAGGCCGCGGTACCGGTGACATTGCGCAAGGCGAGCGGCGTGGCGGCTGGCGGCAAGCGCCAAAGCGCGATTTTGTTGAGCGCGCGGCCTTCCGGCAGCGGCAGTTTGCACATTGTGGCGCGCCGTGATTTGCTCGGCGGACGCGAATCCATTGAGGCCACGTACGGAAATCCTCCAACCACGGTGACGCTCGCCGCTGGCGGGGTGGTGGAGAGCGAGCAAGACTTCGATTGGCTACGTTACAAACTTTTGACGAACTTGACTTAAACAATCGGTTATCCTTTTGGCATTAATCGGGATGAGGACGTTGTCGGAGAGCGCATGCTGCAGTGGTTGAAACGCGATCACGTCGCGCAAGCGCTGGCCACCGATCGATCGGCGCAAAAGATCATCGATGGGTTCTCTTACGTTGATCCGTGCAAGGCGCTGGAAGAGGCGCATACCTGGCTTGGTTCTATCGCCGAAACCGCGAGCTTCAAGCTCCAGCGGCGTTATGAATTGCTCGAGCTGCTGGATGGCGCCACACTTGAGTCGAACACACGGCTGCTTGTCCAATATCTGGAGTTGCCTCCCGGTGATGCGCAGAGCGAACGGTTTTGGCAGGTGGCAACTGATTTCTGGAAGCGGCTCGGCGGTGGTTATCTGCAGTGTGCCCGGCAAGCCGCAAACGCGGAAATGGTCACCTCGGCGCTTAAGCCGCGCTTGCCGCGGCTGGCAGCATTGGGATTACGCGCGCTAAGACTGCAAATGAAATGGGCGTTGTTGCGTTATGCCGCGGTGCGTAACGAGCTATGGGGCGAGTGCGGACGTTTCCTGATGCTCGCGGAAGCGCAAAACGGCGCGCTAACGCCGTCGGCACCACTGGCGGGCAACCGAGTCCTCGGTTCGCCGTACCAGGAAATGCTCAAACTGATGTTGTTTTGGCAGGCGATGCCCAGCGGCTTGTCGCCGTTCGACCAGCACGTCGCTGAACAGCTTGTCGTGCAGCTTGCGCCCAAGGCGGCTTGCCATCGCCAGTTGGCGCAAGAGTGCGACTTTTTTTTCGACGTTGATGGTGTGCGGCCGCTCGCGCGTTGGGCGCCTAACGCGCAGATCACGGCGGCCACGCGCTTTATCGACGCAACGGCATCGTGCGAGGCACTGCGCGAACTGTATACTGCGGCAAGCCGCGCGCAAACCGTGCCGCTGGAGCGTTATTTGGGGCCTGCCGCGGAACCTTATGTCGTCAAGCGCGTTTTGCGGCATTTATGGGTAGGTTGGGGCAAGACGCCGCCGCAGCGCGCGTCTAGGCGGCTCAAAGCTAATAATTCGATGTTGGCGGTATACGGTTTTGATGCCGTGCTCGGTCTGATCATGGGCCAGTCCGCGCCGGCGCTGTCGCTGGCGCTGGCGCCGGCGGCGGGCGAGGTGGACTTGGCGCGCACCGATCGCTGGGTCGCCTCGGATATCAGCGCCACCGGCTTGGGCGTCGTTGTGCCGCAAGGCAAGGGGCAGATGCTTTGTGTGGGGCAGTTGGTCGCGCTGCGCACCGAGCGCGAGCCGACGTGGCGCATTGGTATCGTGCGCCGCGTTTCCGGGCTGCAGCGCCAGCATCACTTGGGCATACAAGTGTTGTCGCAGCGCGCGCTGCCGGTTTATTTGCGCACCTTGACCGGCGCTCGGCAAGGGCGCGCACCCGTGGCCGGCATATTGCTAAGCGATACGCCGAGCGCGAGCGGCAGTTTTCACATACTGGCTCGCCGCGACCTGTTCGGCACGAGCGAGGCGATTGAAGCGGTTTTCGGCGCCCAGCCAAGCGCGCTCACGTTGGAGCCGGCGGGTGAAGCGGAGTCGGGCCAGGATTTCGATTGGCTGCGGTATAAGCTCGCGACTGTCGTGCACTAGGCGCCGTGTCTGATTTGGATTCAATCAACTGTTGCGCGTGCCGATCCGGCTGGAGCGCGGAGCGATGGTAACCCGCGGCGAAGCGCAAAGCGGCGGTGGGGGCGAGCGCGCGCCGGTAAAGCCGGCGAGCGTCACCCAGGCGATCGCGACGCTGGTGCCCAAGGATGCATTGCGCGCCGTGCAAGAGGCGACACAGTGGCTGGAATCGCTGCAGGGCGTGCCTGATTTTGCGCTGGCGCGGCGTTACGAGGCCACCACGCGCGTCGATGCCGCGTTAAAGCCGCAGTACGCGCAACTACTGGATCAATATCTCGCGCTAAAGCCGTTCGCGAAATTTCAGGAAGGGTTGTTGTGGCGCACCGCCAGCGCTTATTGGAAAGCGCTTGGCCATTCGTACGTGGAGTGTGTGCTGAGCGTGCTGGCGCACACCGAGACCGCCGAGGTTTTTCGCGGGGAATTCCCGCGGCTGGTGGCGCGCGCGTTGCGCGCGCACATCGCCCAGATCAAGTGGATCTTGATGCGCTATGGCGATGTGAGCGATGTCCACTGGACCACGGTGGCACGGCTTTACGGTTATGCCGAGGCGGGAGCGTTTCTCGATCAGCCGGTGGATATCATTACGGGCATCGGCGGCGCCGAGGATGAGCCTGGCTGCGGCAGCGTGCGGGAACTTTTTTTGCGCGCGATGGTGCTGGGGGTGTCTTCGACCGGCGGATTGTCCCCCGCCAAGCAGGATATGGCGGAGCGCGCGATCGCGCGGTTCGCGAAGCATTTTGTTTCGGGCGCGCAAGGCATTGGTCAATGCAATTTCTTTTTTGATTTGCATGGCGGCATGGCGCCGGCGCGGATATTGGCCGAAGCCCCGCGCGGCGCACGCTTGTTTTATTTCGGGGCGGGCAGCGCGATCGATCTTGCGCAAAGCGCGGTGGACGCCATCAGTGAGAAGGGTCAGCTGCCGCCGGGGCTTGACCTCGGCGCGGCGGCCGCGGCGGAACACGCCGCCGATACCCTCGCGCATCTTGCGTTTCACTGGGAAAAGGAATTGCCGGCGCGCGACGCGGTGCGCCGCAAGGTGGCCACCACGCTGCAAATCGCGCCCGGTTTCGAGGGGGTATTGGCGCAAGGCAATAAATCGCTGCATGAAACCTGGGTGGTCGAGAACGTGAGCCGCGAAGGTTACGGCGTGATCGTGCCACAGCGGCGCGGCGAGTGGCTGCAGGTGGGTGTAGCGCTCGGTTTCCTGCCCGAAACCCAGCGTTCGCGCTGGGGCGCGGCCGTGGTGCGGCGGGTGGAAACCGATGCACGCGGGCAGCGCCGCGTGGGTTTACAGATTTTGAGTAACGGCGTGGTGCCCGGCACCTTGTGCGTGCGTGACGCGGCGGGAGAACGCGGCGTGCCGCATAACGCCGTGCTGCTCGCAGCGGAACCCTCGCCAAGCGGTTACTTGCAGATGATGTTGCCCGAGGGCGCGCTGGCGCCGGGTGACGCGGCAATGGAAGTCACACGCTTACCCGACGGCAAGACGTTTGGGGTAACGGCGGCCGGCGTGATCGAATCCGGGCCGGATTTTGTTCGCGTACGTTTTAAGGTGAGCGCTGAGGTGGGCGGTTGGGTGAACGGTTAGGCGCGCGGCCGCGCATTCACGAAACGCGCAGGACTTTTCTTAGCCACTCGCCGATATCGCGAATTTCTTCCAGGCACACCGAGTGCGGCATGGCGTATTCGTGCCACTGCACGACGTAGCCGGATTGTTGGAGCAAATCGCGCGTGCTGCTGCCGCGCTCGTACGGCACCACCGGGTCTTCAGTTCCATGCGCGATGAACAGCGGGGTTGCCTTGTTGGCGCTGCTCGCTCCGGCTTCGAAACTCGAAGCGCACGGCAGATAACTCGATAACGACATCACGCCCGCGAGTTTTTGCGGGTAACGCAAGCCGGTTTGCAGGGCGATGGCGCCGCCTTGTGAAAACCCCGCCAGCACGATGCTGTCGTGGGTTATGCCGCGCGCGGCTTCGCGCGCGATGAGTTCGCCAATTTGCGCTTGCGACTGGCGCACGCCTTTTTCGTCGATGCGCTTGGCGCCCGTTTCCAGATCGCCGAAGGAAACGTCATACCACGCGCGCATCACATAGCCATTGTTGATGGTCACTGGCATCATTGGCGCATGCGGAAAAATAAAACGTATCGCCGGCGCGCCGGATAAATCAAGTTCATCAACGACCGGCACGAAGTCGTTGCCGTCCGCGCCCAGCCCGTGCATCCAGATCACGGCGGCAGTGGGGTTGGTGCGGGTTTGCAGTTCGATGGTTTCGAGCATGGGGGTAAGGAGTGATGGATAAGGAGGGAGGGGTAAGGCGTGAGGGGTGAGGCGCAAGGCGTGACGCTGGCGGGCGGGTTTACGCCTTGCAGCTCACGCCTTACGTCTCACGATTTTCGAATCGCCGACTTCGGCCGAAACGCCTTGCACACGGTTTCGTTGGTTTCAATGTACGGCCCGCCGATGAGATCGATGCAATAGGGCACGGCGGCAAAGATGCCGTTGACGATGGGTTTGCCGTTTTCGTCTTTTAGCCCTTCGAGCGTTTCCTTGATCGCCTTGGGTTGGCCGGGCAGGTTGATAATCAACGCTTGCTTGCGAATCACCGCGACCTGCCGCGACAAGATCGCGGTGGGCACGAATTTCAAACTCACCTGGCGCATTTGTTCGCCGAACCCGGGCATTTCCTTGTCGCCCACGGCGAGCGTGGCTTCGGGCGTGACGTCGCGCGGCGCGGGACCGGTGCCGCCGGTGGTGAGCACCAGGTGGCAGCCTTCTTCATCGACCAGCGCTTTGAGGGTGGCCTCGATTTGCGCCCGTTCGTCGGGAATCAGGCGCGTCACCATGCGCCACGGGGAGGTCAGCGCCCGACCAAACCAATCTTTTAGCGCCGGGATGCCCTGGTCTTCGTAGACGCCTTGGGAGGCGCGGTCGCTGACCGATACCAGGCCGATTAGCAGTTCGTCGTTCATGGGGTGATTATAGTCTTCAAAACAGTAGTGTCCGGACGTTAATCGAATAAATTCAATTGGTTAGCGGACATGTCCGGAATTTCGTCGGCGACGATTTTGTTAAGTAGTTGATCCAATGGCATTTTCTCGAACATCGTGAGGCTCA
>Ga0194132_10009244_pt1 | contig 13683 bp, 10 predicted proteins | sample TA2KigOf80mmetaG_FD_148612 | JGI IMG/M metagenome (GOLD analysis project Ga0194132, IMG submission 148612) | Freshwater microbial communities from Lake Tanganyika, Tanzania - TA2015054 Kigoma Offshore 80m | ecosystem: Environmental > Aquatic > Freshwater > Lake | place: Tanzania: Lake... | reverse complement strand
ACAGTGTGCTGTGCTTCCGATACCAGCGGACAGTGGCCGCGGATAACACGGTGAGCTTTGGTGGAGAGGACCTGCAGATCGAGCCTGACAGCGAGCGGAGCACATACGCCAGGGCGACCGTAGAGGTGCAGGAGCGGCTGGACGGGCGCATCGTGGTCATGCACAAGGGGCGTGAGCTGGCCAGCACGGTTGCTCCCCTGAGACCCGCAGTCCTGCGAGCAAGGCGAAGAAAAGCTCAGGCGGGCAAGCGTGGAGAGGGGCGTGCTGGAGACGGACCCGTCTCCAGCACGCCCCTCTCCACGCCCAAGGATCGAAAGCCGGCTCCAGATCACCCTTGGAGATCGAGACTGATTCAACCAAAACCAGTCGTACTGACAAAATCACTGAGCAGTAAGACTGACAAAGTCATTGAGCATTGACATGAAATGGGGATTAGGTGTTAGCTGTTGGGTGTTGGCCCGAACCGAAAACCCAATACCCAGCACCCAGGACTCTCGTCTTCACTCCATGTCTCCCCACGAGCGGCCCATCTTTACCTCTACCTTGAGGGGGACTGCCAGCTCCATGGAGGATGGCATGAGCTCAAGCAGGATGCCCTTCATCTCTTCCATCTCGTCGTTAGGGGCGTCGAAGATCAGCTCGTCGTGGACCTGGATGTTCATAAGCGACTTCAGATTGCGGTCGTCCAGGCGGCGCTGGATGTTCACCATCGCCAGCTTGATGATATCCGCAGCGGTGCCCTGAATGGGAGTGTTGATCGCCACGCGCTCCCCGGCGCCGCGGATGTGGAAATTGCGGTCGTTCATCTCCGGATGTACCGGCGGCGGCCCATCAGCGTCTCAACGTAGCCGGTCCTGCGCACCTGGTGCTTCATGCGGTCAATGTATTCGCGGATACCTGGGTACCGGCCGAAATAGGTGTCTATGAAGCGCTTGCCCTCGTCAGCGTTAATGCCCGTCTGCTGGCTGATGCCGAAAGGGCTGAGGCCGTAGATGACGCCGAAGTTCAGCACCTTGGCGATGCGCCGCATCTCGGCAGTGACCTGTTTGGGCTCCACGTTGAACATCATTGTGGCGGTGGCGTTGTGGATGTCTTGACCCGACTTGAACGCGGCGAGCAGCCCGGGGTCCTGCGAGAGGTGGGCCAGGACGCGCAGCTCAATCTGCGAGTAGTCCGCGCCCAGGAGGGTCCGGCCGGGCGCACGGGCGATGAAGGCCTTTCGCACGCGCCTGCCGAGCTCCGTGCGGATGGGGATGTTCTGGATGTTAGGCTCGTTGCTGGAGACACGGCCGGTGGCAGAGCCGGCCTGGTGGTAGCTGGTGTGGATGAGGCCGGTAGTCTTGTTCACCATCTCCGGCAGCGAGTCCACGTAAGTGGACTTGAGCTTGGTGACCTGCCGGTACTCCAGCACCAGGTCGAGCACCTTGTACGCCTTGGGGTCCACGTTCGCCGCGGCCGTGCCGGAATCGATCATCTGCTTCAGGCTCTCCAGCGCCTGCGCGTCCGTTGTGAAGCTGCCGGTCTTTGTCTTCTTCGTCTCCGGCAGCCGCAGCTCCTTGAAAAGGACGTCGCCAAGTTGCTGCGACGATGCGATGTTGAACGAGTGGCCGACCGTCTGGTAGATCTCGGTCTCGTATTCGCCGATCTGGGCGGCGAGCTCCTTCGCCATTTCGCCGAGCAGGGCCGAGTCGATGGCGACGCCGTTGACCTGCATCTTCACGAGCACGGGCACGAGCGGCATTTCCATCGTCTCCAGCGCCTTGCGCGCGCCCTTCTCCGCCACTTCCTTTTCCAGAAGCGGCTTGAGCTGGGCGGTCATGTCCGCGTCCGCCGCGGCGTAGTCGGCCGCCTTCTGGATTTCGACGTCCGCCATCGTGATCTGCTTGCGGCCCGTGCCTATGAGGGCGGCTATCTCCGTCATCTCCACGCCGAGCATTTCCAGCGCCAGCGCCTTGAGGCCGATTGCTTTGCGGCCCACCAGGTGCGCGCCGAGCATCGTGTCGAAGACGAGCCCGGCCACCCGCACGCCGTGGTTTTCAAGCACAGTCAGGTCGTAGTTGGCGTTGTGGGCGTACTTGGGCACGTGGTCGTTGGCGAGCACCGGCTTCAGCCGCTCCAGCGCCTCGCCCATGGGGATCTGCGTCCCGGCCTTGTGGCCCACGGGGACGTACCACCCTTCGTTCGACGTGTTGGCGAACGAGAGGCCAACGAGGCTCGCCTCCATCGCGCCCAGTGCGGTCGTCTCCGTGTCGAACGCGAAGCCGAGGGGGGAGTCCAGCTCTTTCATCATCGCGTCGAGCTTCTCCAGTGTGTCGACGATTGTGTACTTCGCCTGCCGCGGCGCGCGCTCGACGGCGGCGATCTGGCCGGAGGTGTCGGCCGTGTCGAACAGCGACGCCTGGCCTGTGGGCGCGGCGACGGGGGCGGGGTCGCCCTTCGGGTCGGGGATGCGTGGGACGACGGAGAAGAACTCCATCTCCGTCAGCAGCTCAACGATCTCCTTGCGGTCGTACTGCCAGAAGCGCACCTTCTCCCGGTCCAGCTCCACCGGCGCCTCGCGGACGATCGTGGTCAGCATTTTCCCGCGCTGGGCGCCCTCGCGGTTGTCGCGGAGGGACTGCTGCGCCTTTGGCGGCTTGACCTCGTCCAGGTGCGCGTAGATGCCCTCAATGGACTTGTAGTCCAGGAGCAGCTTCTGGGCGGTCTTGGGGCCGATGCCGGGGACGCCGGGGATGTTGTCGGACGTATCGCCGGTGAGCGCCTTGTAGTCGGCCACGGCTTCCGGGCCCAGGCCGCCATACCGCTCGCGCACCTTGTTCTCATCGAACATCACGCGCTCCTGCACGTTGCGGTTCATGAGCACCTTTACCCAGGGCGAAACGAGCTGCAGCGTATCGGAGTCGCCGGTGAGGATAATCGTCTCGATCTTCTGCTCCTCCGCCTGCCGCGAAAGGGTGCCGATGACGTCGTCCGCCTCGAAGCCCGCGATCTCGAAGACGGGCACCTTGAACGCCTGCATCAGCTTGCGGACGCGGGTGAACTGGGCGCGCAGTTCCGGAGGGGAGGGCGGCCGGTGCGCCTTGTACTCGGCGAACTGCGTATGGCGGAAGGTGGGCGCGGGGAGGTCGAAGGCGATGGCGGCGTGCGTGGGCCTGAGGTCCTTGAGGCTGGAGAGGAGGGAGTTGGTGAAGCCGTAGACCGCGCGCACGTCCTCACCCGTGGTGCGGATCGTCAGCGGCTGCTGGATGGCGTGCCAGGCGCGGTGGACCATCGCGTGGCCGTCGATGAGGATCAGCTTCGGCGTATCGCCGAAGAGCGCGTTCTTGCCGCCGGGCAGGGTCATAGGGAGGTCTCCGTAGCGCAGGCTTGGGGAGATTATACGGGGGTATGGGGCACGGGGTACAGGGTACGGTGGGAGAGGGGGAGATGGGTGAAGGGCAAAGGGCAAAGGGGTAAGGTGAAATCAGGGCAGATGGGGTACAGGGTGAAGGGTAAAGGGAAAGTCAGAAGGGGCGGCGCCAGCGGAGGCCGGTGAAGCGGGCGTAGTCGCCGTCCATCGTGACCCATTCGCAGCCGGACTCGATGGCGAGGGCGGCGAGGTAGGCGTCGGTGACCATAGGACCCTTTACGCTTGCTGTCCGGCAAAGCCGCGCAAATATATCCCAGTGCCTCGGTCCTGGCGCTACGACCATGCAGTTTGGGCTGGACCTTATCCCTTCAACGAATGTTAGCGCATGGTCTATCGACGTTGGGGGATGGAATATCTTCGGGCTTGTGACAACTCTCAGGAAACCGCCTAGCACTAGATCGGACATTCCGAAGGCCTCGTCACCATTGACGAGGCCTTCCAACCACTTCTTGAAAAGGCCGTGATCGACGGCGTCTTCGCGGAATGAGTAGACCAGTATGTTGACGTCAGGGCACTGCATGATCTTTGTCCGTTAGTTCCCACAATGCTTTGGAGTCGTTCAAGTCCACGCCGGGCATCACGCCACCACCCTTGTCCGTGGGTAGTGTGATCCACTCGCGCGTCGGCTTCGCCCGCCTCCGCGCGAGGGCCTCCCTGAGCGCGTCCTCTATGACGCTCGTCAAGGTCGTGCCGCTCTCGGCGGCGATCTTCTTCGCCTCGCGCAGCAGCTCGTCGTTTAACCGGATTGTAGTCCTCATGCATCAAAGCATACCGTGCATGCATCAGTATGTCAAAGCTGCGGCACCCTTGATCACGGTCACTTTTTTCGGTGGGCCGTCTACCCACCGAGGATGCCTCTACCACTGCTGTCGCACCTGATGAATCCATCCGGCGGCTTTTCCAGTAGTAATGGATGATGGCATATCTTCTAGTGGGGTATCGTCGCACGTACGTGAACTCGTTGACGATACGTATTGACAGAATGTAAACGGGGGGGCAAACTGTGAAGTCACATCACCAGTTGAATCGTGACGAATTCGACGGTCCGAAGGCTATGGAGCCATCAGCTTTGCGCAGATTGGCATTGGTAATCGTGCTGATAGGGACCATTGCCGGTTGCGGCGACGGACGCGATGCGACGGCGACTGCACTGCCGCCCACGCAGCCAGCGGCGACGGCCACGCTGCAGCCTACGTCCACGGCCGAGCCCACGGCAACGGCGGAGCCTACGGCAACGCCCGTGTCCATGCCCACCCCGACAGCGATCGCAATTGATGACTGTGCGAAAGAGACTCGCGGGACTTTGGATAAACGGTTAACGTACCTGCTGTTCATCCGGGATCGAAACAGTAGGTTCTTCAACACCTTGCCGTGGGTGAAGGCCGTTGGGCCAGGTTATATCCGTCACGGGGAAGAGCCAAGTACAGGCCTCGGAATTGTCGTAATATTCGACGAGTCTGCACCGGCTGCATATGGCGATTTGCGGCAGCGCGTCCCGAGTTCAATGAACAACTGCACTATTCAGGCAGAATGGGCCAACGCGGATGACATGTCGCCTCGAATCCTGAAGCCGAAGGAACTCGTACTTGATGAGTGTACAGATACGGTTAGTGGCGACCGGCAATCCAAAACTGAGCTCGTTACGAATGTGATGAGGCGTCACGAAGGCGAGCTCCTACAGTTGCCAGCCGTTGTGCAATTGAGTGTCAGCGCAATTCGAATAGACAGCGAGCAGACCGACGAGATAGGTATCGGTGTTCACATTAACTACTCGAGCACGCATTCCGAGGACACGGTAACCTCTCTGCCGGTACAAATTGAAGGATGTATGGTTGTCGTGAAAGCCTGGTCGGAGATGTTCCCAAGATGACACGAACACACGACCCTTTTGAGGAATCTGATAATGGAACTCCGCGAACTCACTAAAACACTAATTGACGTGCAGCGGTGCCACCTGCCCCAATTCCTAGCTGTACCAGGTGTTTCTGCGGTGGGCGTTGGATTTGTTAGGGTTGGCGGGAGGCGAACCCCTGAGGTCGGCATAATCGTCTATGTCGACAAAAAAGTGGCAACAAACGAAATAATGCCTGAACACCGAATTCCTCGATACATAGAGGGGTGGCGAGTAGATGTGAGGGAGAGTCGATCCGTGCCACGTGGGTCATTGGAAACAATCCATCGCCCTCAGATCCCTTGCGGCCTTCGCCTTAACACCTTAAAAGCGGCTATCGACAGCTCCAAGAATTTCACGGCCACGGGTAGTGCCTGGAAATGGAATACCTGGGAGAAGCGTTGGTATCTAGCGTCAGTTTTGCATGCATTCGCTATCGGCAGCAATCCCGGGTGGAATGACATCAACATAAATCAATCGGTGTATCAGCCAAGTGCTCCGGACGTCGTTGCCCTTCTTTCTGAATGGATCGATCAGACGCAGCCGTATCCGACGGGCGAACCAACTTTGTCTCGATATTTGCAGCCGGCACATGTTACCTCGGAAATCCACGACCAGGGATTTATTTCAGCTATTGGTGAACCTCAACTTAATGAGGATGTATATTTTCTCGGAGCATCCACAGGAACCGTTTCTGAGCAGAACGTTGAGGCAGTATCAATTACGGCGAATCTAACCTACTTTGGTCATATATATGATTCGTTCGAGCTGGTTCCTAAACCAGGTTTTGACGTGGCGAAACCCGGCGATTCTGGGGCTCCAGTCTTCAGAATTGACAATGGTCAGTTGATCTTGCTTGGGATGATTCTGACCAGCACCGATCCCGGAGCTCCTGATCCTGCCTCACGCTGTGGGAAGATTTCGCAAGTCGAGCGCCAGCTCGGCGTCAAGATTGTTACGAAGTATACCCATCTGCCGTCCGGCCCCTCAGTCGATGGTCTCAAGGCCCGGATTGACGCAGTCAAGGCGTGGGTGGACCGCCTTGTCCAGAACGCGGACCTCGCGAACCAGCGGGTAGTGAAGATGTACCCTGGTTTTCCACTGGCGCTCAAGAGGCCCAATGCACTTGGAGGAGAGATAGTACAGCACCTTGGCCACTACAGGGTTGTAAATGGCTGGGCAAGGGGAGGCGAGCCCTACGGCAGCGTCACCCCCATCGACAGGTTCTTCGACTACGGCAAGCAGGAGGCTGAGTTCTTTCAACCGGATGGGCGGGTCACTTATCGCTTTGAAATGGCCCGCGGGCAGATGCTGAACGGTGAATCCTCCTACGCCGTAAAGCTGCTCGGCAAGCCGAATCCCTTGGCTGGGCCGGTAGAGCTCTGGAGGGGCACGGACAAGCTCCATTCGGACATCAACGGCGTTGATCCCGGGACTGAGTTCTCAGTGACAAAGAGCGCGAACGAGGTGATACCTTCCGCGCGGTACTTCATTCGCACACAGAACCTGCCTGCCGCCAAACTCATCAAGGCATGGGACACTACCGTCGCCGCCGAGATCGACGCGTTCAGCAGCAGGTTCTGGAAGGACCTTGAGTACGACATCTATTCCCCCATCTTCGGTCTTGGCGCGTCCAAGGACCTGGAATACCTGTACTCCGACGCGATGTGGCAGGACGCCAACCACATCGCTTCGTACCCCTCATCCCTTTCATTGGACCAGACGAACGGCTGGTACGGGTATCCCCTTCGGACAGTCGAGACTGCGTCTGCGGCGAACAAATTCTACTGGCGTTTCCTCATGACAATGGACCCGCTATTCCTTGCTCCCTATGCCGTTCATACGCTAATCAAGCATGGAAACCCCGATTTCCCAATGCCCGGCATCGCTCTGGGGGCGGGTCTTCCCCAGTTCTTCAATGCCGCCGAGATAAATACTGAAACGCTTCTCTTGCGTGAAGCCTCCGAACTTCTCATGCCTGCCACTCCAAGGAAGGTCGCAAACTACATAAAGCGGTTCTTCTATGTAGACGGGCTGGGAGTTACCAGCAGCTTCCCGGTCAGTCCCTATGGACGCTTCGATCTGATCTTCTCCGGTTTTCCTGAGCGGACTCTGGGGGTAGCTTCAGCGGCGCGGACGAACCTCTTTTCCGTGCTCACAACCTTGCTTGGGCATAAGTACGGCATAGCTGAGTTCAAAACACTATCGGACGACCTGGTTGGGAAAGTGATGCTTGATTCCCAATGGGGCTCGGAACCCTTCAGAAATTACGAAGGCGCCGACCCAGCGCGAATCGGCGAACCGGTAGGTGCGGTGAAGAGGGTACAGTTCCAGGGCGCGCAGATGCACGCCTGGAGGAAGGTCAATCTTCCCTCAGTGTTCCAGCACACCGACGTCTTTGCGTTTCCTGGAAACAACAACACCGTCTTCGAACTCTCGGACATGTCTTTTGATGACGGCGATTATGCGATATCGACGGTCGAGTCCACCGTGTCCTTTGCCCAGGCCCTGCGCGTCTATCTCAAATACAAACATAACGTGAACTATCCCAACTCGACGAATCTACCTTAATTGCAACGATTCCGGCTTGAGGAGGAATACCGACATGACCATGGAGTACAACAAGATACACGCACTGGCCGGCGCACGAAAGAAGGTCATCCAGAAGTTCGGGAGCAACAACCTTCTCCATTTGTGGCCTATGTCGGACAACGGTATGCTGGTGCGCGATCTCATGCGGAGGAAGACGCTGGCGGCTTCCCAGGACGTTTCGCTCCAGTCTCCCGGCATGTTGGACTTCGGGATCAACGTCCGGATGGCCGGTTACGTGAGCGACCTTTCCAAGGACTACGGCAACCATGACGATGCCGGCGTGGACGCGACCCGCGTGGACTCGGACTACTATCTGGCTGTAACTGTCCCTTCAGGAAAATGGGAGAGCCTGAAATTCAGGAACCTTTCGACAAGCGCCGTTACTGACGGGGTCATCATCGCCCCTGCCGGGTTGGACCCTTCCTCGGTCGTTGCGAACGCCGTGTTCAAGCTAACTACGACAAAGGAGAGCGGCACGACGCCTCTGTCCATTCAGTACAACGGCATCGGGAACACCCAGAGCAAGCTGTATTCGGGTTACCGCACACGGTTTGGCCAGAGCTACCTGGTTTCCGGCGGCGGGTACATCCATCAGATCCGAGTCCGGATGCGGAAAGTCGGCTCTCCTACGGGCACTCTGTACGGGGAAGTCTATCAGAGCAACGGGTCTATCCTGACGACCGCGGACAATAACGTTACCGTGGCGAACATGTCCACCGACTGGGTGTATTACGACTTTTTCTGGGCTTCCCAGGTCTCTCTTGGAGCAACCACTTACCACTTCGTCGCGGAGTACGGCGGAGGCGACGCAAGCAACTACCTGGATATTTCTTTCGACAATGTTTCCAGCACTATCTCAGGGAACGCGACGTATTTCGACAGTTTCTTTAACGGCATCAACTACGACACCGTGATTAAACTGAGAAGCATAATCCCGCAGCACAAGGTGACATTTCCATTTCCACTGGAGGCGGCGAAGGACCAGTATTGGGCGTACTTCAAAGGAGTATCCCACTATTCTGGTGATTCCACCCGTGGGCTGCCTGGGAGGGAGTTCGTCTCGTCATCGTGGTTGGACCGCACTGTGTTCGCCGAGTTCCAGGGGACAGACGACGTTGCCACTCGGGCCTCTTTGGACGATTTCACCGTCGGAGTAGTGGTCAATGTCGACCATAGCCCGTGTGACGGGACCGTTTTTGCACTGGCTGATGGGTCAGAGGCCAAGGCCTCCGTTCGCGTGAAATCTGACAAGACGGTGGAGGGCAAGTTCAAGAACACGAGCGGCACAACCTATACAGTGACCGACCCGAGTCGCCTGCACAACGGCCACAATCTGATCACCCTGTCCTATGACCGGAACGTAGGGGTAAAACTTGGCGTTAACGGGACAATTGTTGCCACCACGACTCCGAGCGACCACGCACTCTTCAACACGAACCTCGCGATCGGCATCGGCACACTGATGAAGACGGATAGGACGAATACCGACAATCTCAAGAACGCCACAATCGACGACTTGTGGTTGGCGAAGAGCGTTCTGATCGACGACGACATTTGGCAGCTCTACGAGTCCTACATCACGGCCGCCCCTCTCATGCAGATCGAGGATGTTAGCCCGTAGCCGCCGGTCGCTCGTTTATATGAGCGCACAGGCCCCGCGTCGCGGGGCCTGTGATTGGCCTACCGTAGCGCCGCCTGCTTGGCTACCGGCCAGCCGAGCTTGACGAGGATTTCGCGCATCTCGCGCTTTTCGCTGTCCAGGAGCGGCAGGGAGGGCGGGCGCATGGGGCCGACGGGGTGGCCCATTATCTCCGCCATCGCCTTGGACATGCGTGCCTGGCCGCCGGAGCGCTGGTTCACCTTCGTGTAGAAGTCGCGGAAGGGCGCGTTGATCGTGTCGTGGTACTGCTGCGCCTCCTCGAACTTGCCGGCGTTGAGCAGCTCCACAATCTTGACCCCGGCGGGCGGGTACACGTCAGCGATCATGCTGACGAAGCCCTTGCCGCCGAGCTTGTAGCACAGGCCGGGCGTGCCGGCGTTGTCGATGATGTTCACCTTGTCGGCGATCTCGAAGATGTCCTCGTACTTGCCGCCCTCCTGCTTGCTCCACTTCACGGCGATGAAGTTCTCCATGTCCACCATCTTCTTCATCGTCGCCACGCTCGCCACGCCGTAGGTGTTCGTCCCGCGGCCCCACTTCACGTTGTAGAGCAGCATACCGATGTTGATCGCCCTGTTCACATCGTCGTAGAAGCGCAGGAGGTCGTCCTGGGTGGGGTCGTTGAACATCGGGGTCGTGAGCTGCAGGCCCATAACGCCCAGGTCCTGCGCGCGCTTGGCGTCCTCGATAGTGCGGACGGTGTCCTTGTGGAAGATGCCGGCCATGATCGCCGCCTGCCCCTTCGCCGTCTTGACGACGGTGTCTATGAGCTTCTCCCACTCCTTCTCGCGGAGCTGCGGCCCCTCGCCCAGGAAGGCAGCGACCTTGATGACGCCCTTGCCCTTCACGAGGCCGTTCTCCAGCCACCAGCGGGTCATGTCCGCCATGACACCGTAGTCCACGGCGAAGTTCTTGTTGGGGTTGAAAGGCGTGGGCACCGTGGCGACCGCACCGACTACCAGCTTCCTCATGTCCTCGCGATTCATCGTGTCTCCTTGAATCTCTTTTCTGTAAGAAGAATTTGTTATCCAGTGTACGCGTCCACGCGCTCCATGTCGAACCCCTCGGGGCGGACGTACTCCGTGTAGCGCATGTGTATCTCGACGCCGTTCAGGTGGCGCTTGAAGCCGGCCTTCTTGCTGTGCCGCTTCGATTCGATCTCGATGACGTTGTCGCCGTGCTTGACGTCGGACCGCTTCAGCTTGAAGCGGAACCAGTGCGCGGCCATTCCGGTCGGCGCGTCCAGCGGCATGCCCTTGCGCATCTGCACCGGTATGCCGAGCGCGCGCTCGTCCGAGATCTCTGCCTCCTCCTGTTCCAGGACGCGGCCGTTGAAGCGGAACTCGATATCGTCCTCGATGCAGTAGCTCGAAAAGCGCAGCGTCAGCACCGGTTGCCGCATCTCCTTGTCTCGGCGCGCGCTCTCGACGTCGTCCGCCACCGGCACGGTGACGCGCACGGTCTTGCCTTCTTCCATCTGCACGGGCAGGACGCGGTGCGGCGTAAGGTCGCCCTCGCGTGGCTGCAGGAGGTACCGTTTGCTCTTGCGGGCGAAGGCGTCCGGGTGGGCAAGCTCCCGCAACAGCCGGTGCTCTTCTGTCGCGAACGGCCAGGGCAGGTAGCCGAGCATCAGCCCGGAGAAGCCCTGCTCCACCAGGTTTGTGAGGAGCGCGCGGTACATCTCGATTGTCGGGCGCGGCGAGCGCTCGTCGTAGATGCGGCGCTCAGGGCGGTAATACGCCGCCGCGCCGGCCGCGTTGGCGGCGTCCGCCAGCCAGCGCGCGTCCACCGTAGGCTCCAGCAGCCTGTCGCGCTGCTCGCCGGTTATGAAGTCCACGCTGCCTTCGCGCAGCCACGCGCGCACGTCCAGACCGCCGGCGAGGTTCTCTCGCTCGGCGATGGAGACGTGGGCCGTTACGCCCACCTCGCGGCCCTGCTTCTTACCGACCTCAATCGCGAGTCGCTTCACATCCGCGACGAACCGGTTCACGGTCGGGATATTCTTCTCGACCTCGTCCTTCCGGAACATGGGACCGGCGAAGTATAGCTGGATACCGTCCGCGCCGTAGTCTTCCAGCACCTCGCGGATGACGGCGAGCTTCTCGTTGCGGACGATCTCGTTGGAGAAGTCGTAGTACCACTCGTTCGGCCCGGGCTCACGCAGGCAGACCTCCGCTCCATACTTGTACTTCAGCAGGCCGGCGCGCTCATCGCCGGGAGGAGCGGGGTCGTTCGTCTTGATGCTGGGATACACCTTGATGCCAAGCTCGCGTCCGCGCGCGACGCACTCACGGAGCTGGTCCGTCCCGTGCCTCTTGCCTTCTTCCACCATTCGCATGATGCGCCAGTCGATGAAGTGTTGCCACACCTCCTTCATCTGGCCCACGTGGCGCCCCACTTTGCTGTTGTGGAAATACACGTCACCGTAGCCCAGGCTCAGCGTGAGCAGGTCCGCGCCTGTGCCGGCAAGCTCGTCAACCGGCTGGCGCAGCTTGTGCACGCTCGCCGGCGGCTCAATGCGCTTGGCGTGGTAGTGGTGCGCGTCGTTGTAGTAGATTAGCCGTGGCCGGAACATGCGGGCCTCCGAGAACGCGAGTGCGATAGAGACAGGATCGGGGTCAAGGGAATCGAGGGAATGGAATTCCCCGCTTTGTGGCGAAGCGCCGGGCGTCCCCCTGCGGGGACGCGGCGACCGGACGCCCTTTTATCGTGCGAAATCCATTCCCTCGGACTTTCTGGATGCGTGAATGCCTTGCCTAGTCCCCCTTCGCCGTGCCGGAGGCGGCTCGGGCGATGACGGGCGCGTACCAGTCCTTGCCGTAGACCTCTTTCTTGTTGAGCATGCGGCCCTTTGCTGCGTTGAGCGTGAGGCTGCGGTCGGGCAGGGGAAGCTTCACGGCAGCGAAGCCGCGGCGGTGCGATTCCCTGAGCGCGATCGCGATCTCCAGCACGTCGCGCAGGTTCTCGCCGCTGCAGCGGAGCGGCTTGCCGTGCTCCATCGCGTCGATGAGCGACACCATACCGCCCTTCTGCCTGCGGCCGCTCGGCGTCAGCCAGCCGTCCGTCCCGCCGAACTCGTCGAAGAAGTGCGCGTCCTCAACATACTGGTTGCGCTTGGAACCGGTGCGGAAGAGGTGGCCGGAGTCCCAGGAGGACGTGTAGTAGCCCTTTTCGCAGAGGACCTCGATGCCGTCCTTGCCCACGTTCTTGTTGTGGATGAAGCCAGTGACGCCGTTGGAGAACTGCACAACGCCGCCCATGTTCTGGTCGTCGTCGCTCTTCGGGTCGCCCCCGCACCAGCCGGTCACCCAGTCGGTGGGCGCGTCGAACGCGAACCGGCGCAGGGCGCTGAGCCCCTGGCAGCCGCCGCCGGAGATCTCATCGGTGGCCTGGTAAAGGTTTATGCTCTGCACCCGGCCAAGCTCGCCGGACTTGATAAGCTCCAGCACCTTCCAGTGTTCGGGGATGTTGATGTAGGCATCTCCGCCGGCGAACACGATGTTGCGCTTTTTGCACTCGGCCACCATCGCGTCGGCGTCCGAGAGCTTCGCGGCGATGGGCTTCTCGCAGTAGATTGCCTTGACGCCGGCCTTCGCGCAGCCGATGACGACGCTCGGGTTTGGAGTCACCGGGAGGATCGGCGCGGCGATGTCGATCTTCTCCTTCGCCAGCATGTCCTGGTAGTTGGCGTACCCAGGAATCTTGAAGGTGTCTGCGAAGAGCTTGAGGTTCTCAGGGTCGGTATCGGCAACGGCCACCACCTGCGTGCGCGGGTGCCACTCGTAGCCGCGGGCGTGGCCATAGGCCTTCTTACCGCCGCCGATTATGCCGACGCGATACGGGTTCTTCTTCTCGGTCAAAGGATTCCTCCTGGCGAACTGTTGGGGGATATATTACACCACCGTCCATTGTCATTTCGGGCATATTTGCAGAAAATGTGTGATCAGCGTGGTACAAGGTAAAAGTACCAAGTGAAATACTGATAGCGATTGTTCGTGCTCAGTCCCCTGTGCTGACGGTATCGAGCTTTGAGCCTGGAGAAGTAGCCTTCAAGGCCATTGGTGGATGACGGTATGTTCGGGTCCCCCAGGTAGAAGAACATGTCAGGCAGAGCTCTAAACAACATGCTAC
>Ga0194132_10009243_pt1 | contig 13684 bp, 12 predicted proteins | sample TA2KigOf80mmetaG_FD_148612 | JGI IMG/M metagenome (GOLD analysis project Ga0194132, IMG submission 148612) | Freshwater microbial communities from Lake Tanganyika, Tanzania - TA2015054 Kigoma Offshore 80m | ecosystem: Environmental > Aquatic > Freshwater > Lake | place: Tanzania: Lake... | reverse complement strand
GAGCGCGCCCTCGAACCGGACGCTCTCGAGCGTGCCGCGGAGGATCGTGTCGGACGCCGGGGCCGACGCGCCGGCATCGAGGAGCGCGAGCGATTCGGGGCGGACCACGACGGTCACGGCCGCACCGGGCGGCGGCGCATCGGCGGCGGCGACCGTGACGAGCGCGCCGAGCGCAGGCAGCGCGATCCGGACGCCGCCGTCGGCGGCCGCCTCGACGCGGCCCTCGAACAGATTGGCATCGCCGAGAAAGGTCGCGACGAAGCGGGACGCCGGCCGCCGGTAGATCGCCTGCGGCGGGCCCGACTGCGCGATGCGGCCATCCGCCATCACCGCGATCGTCGAGGCCATCGCGAGCGCCTCCTCCTGGTCGTGGGTGACCATGACGAAGGTGATGCCGACCCGCCGCTGCAGCTGGACGAGCTCGTCCCGCGTGCGTTCGCGGAGCCGCCGGTCGAGCGCCGACATCGGCTCGTCGAGGAGAAGGACGCGCGGCTCCTTGACGAGCGCGCGCGCGAGCGCGACGCGCTGGCGCTCCCCGCCCGAGAGCGTGTCGGGACGGCGGTCGGCGAGGCCGGCGAGATCGACGAGCCGGATCGCCTCGCGCGTCCGCGCCGCGATCTCGTCGGCCGGCCGGCGGTCGCGGCGGAGCCCGTAGGCGATATTGTCGGCGACCGAGAGATGCGGGAACAGGGCGTAGGACTGGAACACCATGTTCACCGGCCGGGCGTGGGCGGGGACGGCGGTCATGTCGATGCCGCCGATCTCGATCCGCCCGGCGTCGGCGCGCTCGAGCCCGGCGATCAGGCGGAGGAGCGTCGTCTTGCCGGAGCCGGAGCCGCCGAGGATGGCGAAGAACTCGCCCGCGCCCACCGCGAGATCGACGCCGTCGACCGCGACGACCCGGCCGAAGGACTTGGCGAGGCCGGCGAGCCGGAGGACGGGATCGGCGGGCAAGGTCTAGCGCGCGGTCTTGAGCCGCGACCAGACGCGGGTGCGGGCGCGCTCGAACGCAACCGGCGCGAGCGGGATCGTGTAGAGCTTCGCCCCCGGCGGCGGGTAGATCACGGGATCGTCGCGGATGTCGGCAGGCACCAGCGCGCGCGCCGCCGGCACGGCGTTGGCGTAGCCGATCTTGCGCGTCACGGCGGCGATCGTCGCGGGCTCGAGCAGGTGGTCGATGAAGCGGTGGGCGTTCTCCGGGTGCGGCGCATCGCGCGGGATCGCCATCACGTCGATGTTGAACGCGGCGCCCTCGCGCGGCAGCGCGATGCCGATCCGCCGGCTCGCCGCCGCCTCGCGCGCCCGCGTCCGCGCCTGGACGAGATCGCCGGCATAGCCGAAGGCGAGGCAGATCGCCCCGCTCGCGAGGTCGTTGATGTAGCGCGAGGAGTGGAAATAGCGGAGATGCGGCCTGATCGTCCGGACGACCTCGGCGGCGAGGTCGAGATCGACCACCGACGTCGAGGTCGGATCGCGCCCGAGATAAGCGAGCGCGGCGGGCAGCACCTCCTCCGCGGTGTCGAGGACCGCGATGCCGCAGCCGGCGAGGCGCGCGGCGATCTTGGGATCGAACAGGAGCGCGAGACTGTCGAGCGGCGCATCGGGAACGAGCGCCCTGACGCGCTCGATGTCGTAGCCGAGGCCGGTGCCGGCCATCATGTAGGGGATGCCGTGCGCGTTGCCGGGATCGACGGCGCCGAGCCGCGCCATCACCGCCGGATCGATCCCGGCGAGATTGGGGATGCGGGCGCGGTCGAGCGGGCGGTAGAGCCCGGCCGCGACGTGGCGGGCGAAGAAGGGCGTCGCCGACGGGAAGACGAGGTCGTAGCCGGAGCGGCCGGCGAGGAGCTTCGCCTCGAGCACGTCGTTCGAATCATAGACGTCGTAGTTGACCCGGATCCCGGTCGCGGCCGTGAACGCGGCGAGCGCGTCCTCGGTGACATAGTCGGTCCAGTTGTAGACGTTGAGCACCTTGGGCTCGGCCGCCGGCGCCGGGGCGACGAAGGCGAGCGCGGTCGCAAATGCCGCGGCCAGCACGGTGGCGAATGCCGCGACATGAGCGCGGACGGCGCGAAGAAGGGCGACCCGCACGGCTGATCCCCGCTAGAATTCGTTTCTCGGGGTCGAGTGTCCGGACACGCGATTCGCCTGTCAATGGGCGCAGCCGGAACGGTCGTGGGACGAGGGCGGCAGTGGAACCCCTGAGGCCGGTGAGCACGCCGGGTCGCGGACGCGACCTGAGGCTCGATTTCTTCCGCGGCCTCGCGCTCGTGTTCATCTTTCTCAACCACATCCCGCACAACGTCGCGAGCTGGCTGACCAACCGCAACTACGGCTTCTCGGACGCGACCGAGATATTCGTATTCCTCTCCGGCTACTCGGCGATGCTCGCCTATGCCGCGGTGCTGGACCGGCGCGGCCTGGTCGTGGCCACGATCCGCGTGCTGCGTCGCGTGTGGCAGATCTATGCCACGCACATCCTCCTCTTCGTCGTCTATACCGCCGAGATCGCGTGGATCGCCGAGCGCTACATGAACCCGCTGTTCGCCGACGAGATGCGGATCGCCGAGTTCCTCGACCGGCCGCACGTGGTCCTGATCGAGGTCCTGCTCCTGAAGTCTCGGCCGGCCAACATGGACGTTCTGCCGCTCTATGTCGTCCTCCTCCTCGCCTTCCCCCTCGTCCTGGTCGCGATCCGGCGCGCGTCCATCGCCACGCTCGCGGCCGCGCTCGTCCTCTATGTCGCGGCCGACGTGTTCCGGCTGAATCTTTCCGCCTTCCCGTCCGGCGAGTGGTTCTTCAATCCGTTCGCGTGGCAGCTCCTGTTCGTGCTCGGCGCCTGGTGCGCGTCCTGGCATGGCCGTCCCGGGCCGTGGCGGCGGATCGAGCCGGACCTGCCGGTCGCGCGCGCCACGGGCATGATCCTGTTCGCGGCGTGGATCACCGCGACCTGGACGTTCCCGCATCTCGCCTGGACGGTGCCGGACTGGCTGGCACGGGTGATCTATCCGATCAACAAGACCAATCTCGACGTCCTCCGGCTCCTCCACTTCCTCGCCATCGCCTATCTCGTCGTGATCCTGGTGCGCCCCGAGGCGCGGTTCCTGCGCTGGCGGATCACCGCGCCCTTCATCCGCTGCGGCCAGGAATCGCTCGCCGTCTTCTGCGCCAGCATCTTCCTGTCCTTCACGGCGCATTTCCTCCTGGTTGAGATCGACGGCTCGCCGCTCGCCCAGATTGGGGCGAGCCTCGCCGGGATCGCCATCCTGTTCGCGCTGGCCTATGCTCTCGCCTAGCACAAGGCGGTCGCTCGGCAGTCAGACCGGGCGCCGCGTGCGGCACCGGGAGCCGCCGACTGACCATGCGTCGCACCCTCGCCGTACTCGTCATCGCGACGCTCGCCGCGCTCCGGCCGGCGGCCGGCGGCGATCCGCTGCCCCTGCCGTGCGAGGCACCGGCGGCGCTTTCCGAGACCGAGTTTCCGCTCCGCCACCTCGCGGCGGCCGTGGCGTCGGGTGGCGCGGTCAGGGTGCACTTCGTCGGCACCGCCTCGACCGCGGGCGCCGGTGTCGGCGGACCGGAGGGCGCGTTTCCCGCCCGCACGGTGGCGGCGCTGCGGGAGCGCTTTCCAACCCTCGCGCCTTCGGTCGCGGCGGAACGGCGGCGGACCGCGGAGGACATGGTGGCCGTCATCAAGGCGCTCGCCGCCGCCGAGCGGCCGGTCCTCGTCGTGTGGCAGACGGGCACGACCGACGCGACGCGGAACGTCGACCTCGAGAGCTTCGGCGAGGCGCTCGAGCACGCGATCACGCTCCTCAAGGCCCGCGGCGCGGACGTGATCCTGGTCGATCCGCAGTTCAGCCCGCGGTCCGAGGCGATGGTCGGGCTCGAACGCTACCAGGAGTACATGGAACAGGTCGCCAAGCGGAACGGCGTGCCGCTATTCCGCCGCTACGACCTGATGCGCCACTGGGTCGAGAGCGGGCGGCTCCACTTCAACGAGACGGACCGCGAGGGCCAGCTCCGCGTGGCGCGACAGGTCCACGACTGCATCGGCCGCCAGCTCGCGCGGCTGATCGAGAACGGCGTCGACGCCGCGCTCTCCCGGCCGCGATGATCAGCGTCGGGGCCGGTTGTCCGGCCGCCGCGTGAGCTGGGCGGCGAGCGCCTCGGCGAAGCAGGCATAGCCGAGATCGTTGTGATGGAGACCGTCGGGCGTCAGCATCGCGGCGAAACTCATCTGCCCGCTGTCGACCCAGTGCCGCATTATCGCGTGGCGGTCGAACACACCGACGCGGTGCTGGCGCGTCGCGCGCTCGATCGCGTCGAGAAACGCCTTGCGATTGGGGACCTCGTTGAAGCGGGGCGCGAATTGCGGCGTGATGACCACGACGTCGACGCCGAAATCGCCGAGCCGTTCGAGGCCGTCGCGGACCGTGCGGCGGAACGCGTCCGGCGTCGCGCCGCTCAGCGCCGCGTTGGTGCCGAACTGCCAGAGGACGAGGTCCGGCCGCTCGTCGCGGACGTCGCGGTCGAAGCGGCGGATCATCTCGCCCGCCTCATGGCCGTTGACGCCGCGGTTTAGCACCGTGGTCGCGACGCCCGGATAGTGCGTCCGCAGCGCGGCCTCGAGGCGCGCGGGGTAGGCTTGCGCCGGGCTGCTCGCGCCGGCCCCGTAGGTGCTCGACGAGCCGATGGCGACGATGCGGACCGGCCCGCCGCGGGCGAGCGCGGCGGCGAACCGGGGGAGCGGCACCGGATCGGCGATCAGCGCATCGGGCACGTGGCAGCGCGGATCGAGGCCGGCGGCGACCGGTGCGGCGGCGAGAAAGACGAGCGCGACCAGCGCGACGCGCACGACCTTGGGCCGGATCATGTCGCGCCGCCGCGTTCGGCCGCGCGATGATGCGCCGCCTCGTGGCGCGCGGCGTACCAGGTGCCCGCGAAGATGATCGCCGCGCCGATCCAGGTCCAGGGATCGGGATGCTCGGCGAAGAAGACGTAGCCGATGACCGTCACGAAGGGCAGGCGCACGAACAGGACCGGCGAGACGAGCGTCGCATCGGCGGTCGCGAAGGCCTTGGTCAGAAACCACTGCGCGAGGAAGGCGGCGAGCGCGAAGGCGATGATCAGACCGATGTCGTTCGTCGCCGGCGTCTTGAGGTCGGGCAGCGCGGCGATGGCGGCGAGCGGCAATTGCGGCAGATAGCCCCAGAGGACGACCGAATTGGTCCCCTCGTCGCGCGCGAGATAACGGGTCGAGACATCGCTCGCGCCGAACAGCGCCGCGGCGGCGATCGCGACCAGCATGCCGGCGTTGATCTCGGCGAAGCCGGGCCGGAGGATCACCAGCGCACCGGCGAAGCCGACCAGCGTCGCGACCCAGCGGTGGCGCCCGACCCACTCGTGGAGGAAGAGCGTCGCGAACAGGATCGTGAACAGCGGCAGGATGAACTGGAGCGCGGTCGAATCGGCGAGCGGGATCAGGACGGCGGAGAGATAGGACGCGTAGATCGCGGCATAGGTGACAAAGGAGCGCGCGATATGCCAGCGAAAGCGCGTCGTCCGGAGCCCGTCGAAACCCATCCGCAGGAGCCACGGCATCATGAATAGCGTGCCGAGCAGCTGGCGGTGGAGCATCATCTCGAACACCGTGTAGGTGCCCGCCAGCGCCTTCACGAGCCCGATCGTCACGGCGAAACAGAGCGCGGCCAGGACCATCCAGAGGACGCCGCGCACGGGAGGGGGAAGTCGGTCCACCGGATCATCCTGGTCGTCGAGCGGGCGGAGGATAGTCCCATTCCGGCGCCGAAACGAGCCGGCCCAGGGGATGCCCAGGGGATGACGGGCGGCGGGGGCCGTGGCATGCTGTCGCCGGTCGGCCGAGAGAGGGACGTGCGTGGTCGGGCGGCGTTTGTCAGTGGCGGTGGTGATCGGTGTGCTCGGCGCGGGACCCGCGACGGCGGGCGAGGTCGCCACCGCGGCCGCGACGGCCCGTCACCACGACCGCCAGGTGAGCGAACGGATCGCGGTCGACACCGTGGTCCGGATCGCGGCCGATCCCGCGCTCATCGTCTCCGGCGCCGCGCTCGCCCAGGCGAGCGCGACCGCGGCCGAGGAAGCCGCGGTCTATCGCGGCGTCGGCCACGGCGTCGGCGGCGTCGCCCTCGCGCGGGACGCGATCCGCGGCGGCGGCGGGATCGCGACCGTGAACCAGGCCGCCGGCGCCCTCGCCAACCAGGGCAACGTCGTCGCCCTCGGCGACAACGCCGCGCCGAGCGTCCGCACCCGGACCGAGACCACAGCGGCGCAGACGGCGAACGCCCCCGATCTCCGCGAGACGGCAGGCGGATCGGCGCGCACGGCGATCGCGGAAGCCTCCTTCGCCGGCCGCCGGGGCATCACGCTCGGCAACCAGGCCGCGGGCGTCGCGGCGGCGCAGCACCATCTGGTGGCGACCGGCTTCGGCGTCGACCGCGTCGCGCTCCGCGCCGACAACTTGACACTGCAGGCGATCAACGCCGCGATCGTCGAGACGCGCCACAGCCGGCGGCGCAGCAACGCGTTCGGGATCCTCAACGGCAACGAGGGGATCGCCGGCTTCAACCAGTCCACCGGCTTCGCCACCCACCAGGCGGCGAACTTCGCCTGGCCGATGGCGGTGCCCGTCGGGCTGACGACGGCGATCAACAACAGCGGCCTTCTCGGCGCGGTCGGATGCTAGAACGCCACCCGATCGAGCGCGGTCGGAGAGCGCTCTAGGACTCCGGTCGGCGCATAAGCCGGCGGTAGAGCGGCACGGTCACCAGCGGCAGCATGTAGATCGGCAGCTGCCCGAGCGCGAAGAAGACCAGCACGTCGAAATCGGCCCGCGTCGCGAGCGCGGCGAGCACGAGGCCGAGATTGGTATTGCCGCTCATCAGTGCCACCGCGAGCGCGATCGCCCGGCCGGCCGGCAGGAACACGAGCGCGCCGACGAGCTGGAGGAGCGCGTTCGCGACAACCGAGACCGCCGTGAGGAGGAGCGCGTAGCCGGGCCGCTCGAGGACGAGCCCGGTGACGCCGTCCATCACGGCGATCACGAAGACGACGAGCGCGACGACCAGGACGCCGTCGATGCGCCGCGACCGGAGCGCGCGGACGCGCGCCGGCAGGATCGTCGCCCGCAGGACGACCGCGAGCGCGAACGCCGCGCCGATCACGAGGCCGAGGCGGGCCATCAGCGCCCACGCGCTGATGCCGATGTCGAGCCCGAGGAGCCAGAGCGCGACCGTCGGCAGCGTGAACGGCGTGAGCGCATAGGAGAGGACCATCACCAGGGCCGCGAAGGCCGCGTCGAGCCCGAGCATCAGGCAGAGCGCCGGCGCCGACATGATCGGCGGCGCGGCGGCGAGGAGGACGATGCCGATCTCGACGGCCGGGATCGCTGCGAGCGGCGCGAGCGCGAGCGCGGCGAGCGCGGGTGCGACGACCAGCAGGAAGACGAGCGTCGCCGCGACGAGGCCGGGCCGGCGGACATGGACCATCACCGCACCGACATCGAGGCGGACGAGGCTGAGCGCGACGATCAGGATGATGCAGGGGACGAGGAGAGGGCGCAGCAGCCCGGCGAGCGGCGGCACCGCGAGCCCGATCAGGACGCCGACGGCGAGCATGATCGTATAGCGGCGGGCGAGCCAGTCGAGGACGGCGCCGATCACCGCCGGGCTCCGCCGTCCCGGGACGCGACGGAATGCGGGTATACTGGCGGGCGACGCGGCCGCCGGCCGCGGTGGAGAGCGTGCGGATGCGGGCGCGTCGCGTGTAACAGACCCTCGGGGCGATCGGCGTCGCGGTCGCGGCGGCCGTGGCGCCTTTCGTCTGGCGAACCGCGGCCGCGCAAACCCCGGTCGCGCAAACCGTGGTCGCGCAATCCGGTCCCGCGCTCGTCCACTGCCACGACGAGGCGCGCGATCTCGTGGCGCTCACCCGGCCCGGCGACTGCGCCGGTCGCATCGTCGATGCCGACGAGGCAGCGGCGATCCGGGTCCGCCGCGCCGAGCGCACCCAGCGCGCATTGCAGGCGCCGCAGGACGTGGCGCCGGGCCGGCGCATGCTGCGGACCGGCACCGGCTTCTATGTCGATGCCGACGGGCGGATGGTCACGAGCCAGCACGTCGTCGAGGGGTGCGCCGTCGTCTCCACCTTCGATCCGCGCGGCGACCGCAAGGCCGCGAGCCTCGTCGTCGCCGACCGCGAGCGCGACCTCGCCCTCGTCGCCACCGGACGCCGGCCGCAGGCGGTCGCGGTTTTCCGCGCACCGCCTTCGCTCGTCGCCGGCCAGCCGGTCGCGCTCGTCGGCTACCCGATCCAGGGCTATGCGCCGCTCCAGCCGGTGCTGGCGCGCGGGGTCCTGTTCCGCGACAGCCCCGGCGAGAACCGCGCCGTGCCGCGGTTCTAGGTCCAGGCCGAGGTGCGCGGCGGCAACAGCGGCGGGCCGGTGCTCGATCTCGCCGGGCTCATCCTCGGCATCATCCATGCCAAGGTGAACACGCCCGAGGTCTATCGCCAGTTCCGGATCGTCGTCGACGACATCGGGCTCGCGATCAAGAACGATGCGATCTTCGCGTTCCTCGACCGTGCCTGCGTCGTCTATCGCCGCGCGCCGGTCGACATGGCGCTCAACGACGCGCAGCTCCTCGAGCGGGCGCGGAGTTTCATCGCCCGGATCGAGTGCTGGAACTAGCGATTCTCTCAGCGCGCGGCCCCGGCGAACCGGTCGAGAAGCGCGTCGTACTCCGCGACATGGGGAAGCGCGGGGAACTCGCGGCGGACATTCTCGGGCGCGCGGAAGAGGATGCCGAGATCGGCCTCGCCCAGCATCGCCGTATCGTTGTAGGAATCGCCGGCGGCGAAGACCTGGAAGTTGAGGTCGAGGAGGGCGCGCACCGTTCGCCGCTTGTGATCGGCGAGCCGGAGCCGGTAGCCGGTGATGCGTCCGTCGCTCGCCACCTCGAGCGCATGGCAGAACATGGTCGGCCAGCCGAGCCGGCGCGCCAAGGGCGCCGCGAACTCGTAGAACGTGTCGGACAGGATCGCGACCTGGTAGCGGGCGCGGAGCGTGTCGAGGAAGGCGCGCGCGCCCTCCATCGGCTCGAGACCGGCGATCACCATCTGGATGTCGGAGAGCCTGATCCGGTGCGCGTTCAAGATCGCGAGCCGGCGTTGCATCAGGAGATCGTAGTCCGGCTCGTCGCGCGTCGTGAGGCGGAGCTCGGCGATGCCGGTCCGCTCGGCCACCGCGATCCAGATCTCGGGGACGAGCACACCTTCGAAATCGAGGCAGACGAACTGCACGCGGGCCCTCGGCCTCCGGTGACGGGGCGCCGATCTTGCATCGCCGGGCGCTCGGCATCAATCCCCGGCCGCGGCCCCGGCCGACGCGTCGCGCCATGGCCGGCCCGCCGCGATCCTGATACGGTCGCGGCCGACCCGTTAACCTTCCGACGCCCGCGATGACGGCCGCCCTGTTCCGGACCGGCCCGGTCCTGATCCTCGCGCTGAGCACGCTCACCTACGTGTTCAGCCAGCTCCTCCGCAATGCGACCGGCGTGATCGGGCCGGAGCTGATGCGCGATCTCGCGCTGTCGCCGGAGGCGCTCGGCCTCTTGATCAGCGTCTATTCCCTGGGCAACGCGGTGATGCAGATCCCGGTCGGGCTGATGCTCGACCGGATCGGACCGCGCAAGACGACCTACGCCCTTCTCGCGATCGCGATCCTCGGCACGATCGGCTTCGCCCTCGCCGAGGATGCGACCACGCTCACAATCGCGCGCCTCGTCACCGGGATCGGCGTCTCGGGCGCCTATGTCGGGGCGATCGTCCTGGTCGCGCGCTGGTTCCCGCCCGCCCGCTTCGCCGGCATGAGCAGCTTCTTCCTGTCCGGCGGCAATGTCGGGGCGCTCCTCGCGACGGCGCCGATCGCTCTGCTCGCGGCCTGGCTCGGCTGGCGCGGCGCCTTCGGCACGATCGCCGTCCTGTTCCTGCCGGTCGTCGTCCTCGGCGCGCTCCTGATCCGCGACGCCCCGCCCGGCCACGCCTTCCACGCCCGCCCGCCCGAGACGATCCGTGAGACGGTGCGGGGCCTCGGCGTCGTGCTCCGCGACCGCAACCAGCAGCGCATCTTCCTCGTCGGGTTCATCAACTACGCCGCCTTCGCGACCATCCTCGCGCTCTGGGGCGGCCCGTTCCTCAACGACCGCTACGGGCTCGACCCGGTCGCGCGCGGCAATGTCCTCCTCGCGTTCAGCCTCGCGGCGATCCTCGGCATCGTCGCCTATGGCCACGTCGATGTGCTGCTCGACCGACGCCGGCCGCTGATCATCGCGAGCCTCGCGTGCTCGACGACGTTCCTTCTCGTCCTCGCGCTCGCGCCCGGGCTCGCCTTGTGGCAGATCGTCGTCCTGTTCGCGCTCTACGGTTTCTTCTGCGCCTCGAACAGCCTCTGCCTCGCGCATGCGCGGGCGCTGTTCCCGGGCCGCCTGGTCGGCCGCGTGGCGACGACCTACAACCTCGCGGTCCAGCTCGGCGCGGCGACGTTCCAGCTCGCATCGGGCTTCGTCGTCGGCCTCTACCCGCATGACGGGCCGGGCCTGCCGGCTGAAGCCTATCGCGCGCTGTTCCTGTTCCTCGCCGCCGCGGTGTTCGTCGCGCTGGTGGTCTACTTCCCGGTGCGCGACGTGCGCCCGAGCGAGGACGCGCGGCGGGGCGAGCGCGAGAGCTGAGACCCGGCGCGCAACGAAAAGGCCCCGCCGATGAGCGGGGCCTTGATCGTCCGCCGGTTTCGCCGGGTCGCGGCGGGCGGCCTATTCGGCGGCCACCGCGCGGCGCGTCGTGCGGTTCTCGTCGGCGACCAGCCTCTCGAGGAGCTGGCGGCAGGCGATCGGGCCGGCGTCGGCGTTGATGTCGACCGTCGGCGAGGCGGGATCGCGGTCGATCGTCGTCTGCTGCAGCTCGAACACCTCCCAGTCCTGCATGAACGCCTTATAGATCTCCTGGAAGATCGCCTCGGTGCGCTCGGCCGTGACCGGCTTCACGTCGTGGGCCTGGCCCCAGAAGTAATGGGTCGTCGTCTCGGACTCGGGCGTGATCAGGTTGAGGTTGCGGAGCCCGATCCCGCCCGTCGGCGTATCGGTCTCGAGCTCGGTGAAGCCGAACGGCTGGCCGGCGGCCGCGCCCGGCGCCGCGCCGGTGAACAGCCGGACATAGCCCGGCGGCTTCCAGTCGATGATCTGCCAGCGGTCGACATTGCCGGTGAAGCCGCCGGCGCGGGCATAGGTCGGCGGCGGCGCCTGGTCGACGATCCAGCGCACCACCGTCACGCCGTCGGCATGGCGGAACACGCGGGTGTTGGCATTCTCGGCCACCGCATAATTGCCGATCGTCGACTGGTGGACATAGGCGAGATGCGACAGATCCATCAGGTTGTCGATGATCAGCCGGTAGTCGCCGCGGACATGGAAGCGGGTCGACTTGGCGCCCCAGCCGGGCGCGTCGAACCAGCGATAGTCCGGGATCGTCGCGGGGTCGGCGAGCGCGGGATCGCCGAGCCAGATCCAGATGAAGGTATGGCGCTCGACGACGGGGTAGCCCTTGACCCGGGCGCCGGGCGGAACGGTCGTCTGGCCGGGGACGTAGACGCAGTCGCCCGACGGGTTGAACGTCAGGCCGTGATAGTGGCAGCGGAGATTGTCCCCCATCACCGTGCCGCGCGACAGCGGCATGCGGCGATGGCAGCAGCGATCCTCGATCGCCACCGGCGTGCCGTTCTCGCGCCGGTAGAAGACGATCGGCTCGTTGCAGATCGTGCGCGCGAGCGGCTGGCGGTCGACCTCGCTCGCCATCGCGGCCGTGTACCAGCGGTTCTTCAGGAACGGTGATTCGGTCATGCGACGATCTCCTCGCCTCGGGCGGCCGCCGGGTCGCGGCACGGTGGCAGGAGCTTAGAAACCCGGTCGCGCGGTTGTCAATCGAGGCCGCCTGCCGCGGACGGCGAAAAGACGGGACAAATCGTGCCGGCGGACCTACATCCTGCGGTGACGGTCCGGGCCGTAAACCTTCCCGTGGGCTCACCGATGATGCAGACCGACGCCGCAACGTTCCCCGCGCCGACACCCCCCGACCTCAGGGTCAAGGACCTCGTCTGCGGGATGAAGGTCGATCCCGAGAAGACCCCGCACCGCCACGTCCACCGCGGCACGACCTATTTCTTCTGCGGCCCGCGCTGCCTCGAGAAGTTCTCCGCGACGCCCGAGCGCTATCTCGGCGACGCGCCGCGCCCGACGCTGGTCGCGGTGCCGGGCACGTCCTACACCTGCCCGATGCACCCCGAGATCGTGCGCGACGGGCCGGCCGACTGCCCGCTCTGCGGCATGGCGCTCGAGCCGATGGATGCGGCCGCGGCCGGCGCCGACAACCTGGAGCGCCGCGACATGACGCGGCGGTTCTGGATCGGGCTCGTCCTCGCGCTCCCGATCGTGATCCTCGCGATGGCTGATCACATCCCGGGCGTCGCGCTCCATGGTGTGATCGCGCCGGCGTGGTCGAACTGGCTCCAGCTCGTCCTCGCGACGCCGGTGGTGTTCTGGTGCGGGCTGCCGTTCTTCCGCCGCGGCTGGTCGTCGATCGCGGCGCGCCGGCTCAACATGTTCACGCTGATCGCGATCGGCACGGGCGCCGCCTATCTCTACAGCCTGGTCGCCACGATCGCACCCGACGCGTTCCCGCCGGCGCTCCGCACCGCGCACGGGGTCGCGGTCTATTTCGAGGCCGCCGCCGTGATCATCGTGCTCGTCCTCCTCGGCCAGGTGCTCGAGCTCCGCGCCCGCGCCCGGACCGGCGATGCCGTGCGCGCCCTCCTCGACCGCGCGCCCAAGACCGCGCGGCTGATCCGGGCCGGCGCCGACGTCGAGGTGCCGATCGCCGAGATCGGCGTCGGCGACCGGCTTCGCGTGCGCCCGGGCGAGGCGGTGCCGGTCGACGGCACGCTCCTCGGCGGGCGCGGCACCATCGACCAGTCGATGATCACCGGCGAGCCGATCCCGGTCGAGAAGGGGCCTGGCGAGGCGGTCGTCGGCGGCACGCTCAACGGCGCCGGGACGTTCGTGATGCGGGCCGATCGGATCGGCGCCGACACCATGCTCGCGCGCATCGTCGCGCTCGTCGCCGAGGCGCAGCGGAGCCGGGCGCCGATCCAGGCGCTCGCCGACCGCGTCTCGGCCTGGTTCGTGCCCGTCGTCGTCGTCGTCGCGGTCGCTTCCTTCGCGGCCTGGCTCGCCTTCGGGCCGGCGCCCGCGCTCGGTCTCGCCCTCGCCGCCGCCGTCTCGGTCCTGATCATCGCCTGCCCGTGCGCGCTCGGCCTCGCGACGCCGATGTCGATCATGGTCGGCGTCGGGCGCGGCGCCCGCGCCGGGATCCTGATCAAGAACGCCGAGGCGCTCGAGCGGCTGGCGACCGTCGATCTGATCCTCGTCGACAAGACCGGGACGCTGACGCTCGGGAAGCCCCGCGTCGCCGCGTTCGAGACCGCACCCGGCATCGATCCCGACCGCGCGCTCGCCCGCGCGGCCGCGCTCGAGCGGGCGAGCGAGCATCCGCTCGCCGCCGCGATCGTCGGCGAGGCGGGCCGGCGCAACCTCGCGCTCGC
>Ga0194132_10009242_pt1 | contig 13687 bp, 11 predicted proteins | sample TA2KigOf80mmetaG_FD_148612 | JGI IMG/M metagenome (GOLD analysis project Ga0194132, IMG submission 148612) | Freshwater microbial communities from Lake Tanganyika, Tanzania - TA2015054 Kigoma Offshore 80m | ecosystem: Environmental > Aquatic > Freshwater > Lake | place: Tanzania: Lake... | reverse complement strand
CGTTCCCTCGCTCAACTGAACAATGTGTTCGGGGGGGGGTAAGGTGCAATGGCAAGCAGTGGGCTTGTGGGGGAGGGTGAAGGGTGGGGGGTGGGTCGCCGGGGGCATCCGGGCGAGTTAAAAAAGTGGGCGGTGGCCTCTAGTTCGCATCAGCCAGTGACACCTAGGATGTAGCACACACCGTGCATCGAGGCGGGCTGCGGCTCGGAATCGTGCGTCGGGCAGGTTGGGAGGGGCAGGGCGGCTTTGAGCTGCGGGGGGGCGGCAATGGGCCACGTTCGGTCGCAAAGGGGTGTATGAACTAGGCAGAGACATTCAAAAACGTTGCACCTGAGAGAGTGTAGCGAGCGAGACCCTTACCAATTCGACGCATGAGGGCGAATGCCGGGCGAATTTGTTTGGATGTTTCCGATTCCCGTGCCTCACGTGTCTCTCGAAACTGGCTGTGTCCCAACGTTAGACACGCACCGCCCGCAGCACACGTACTGCAATATTCTGCTGGGCTCGCGTGGCTGGGCAATCGCGGTGCGGCACTTGTCAATGACACCGGGACACCCGAACCAAATTCGCCACTGCTTAAGTTCGCCTAAAGCGGACCATCAAGTTCCACGAAGAATCCGGCAAGTGTGGAAAGAGCTCGTTCCCAGACGGAACGATCGGCGCCCTGGGGTCCCAAGCGGGCGTCTCTAGCCAGATTGCTGATGGGAACGCCGGAACGCCAGGACCATCGGCCAACTCATCCAAGGCGTCAGCACCACGGTGCAAAGCATAGACTTCGCTGCGCAAAATAGCTGCGAGTTCGCGAAGTTGCGTGATGAATTTCTCTTTAAACACGAGCCGGGGCAGCATCGTTGTCGGAGACGCAAGCATTCCAGCAGCACGACACCGGGACGCCGGGAGCACACACAAAGGGTGCTGTTGGAGACGGCGGTCTCGCATGTATGTCTTCACGCAGCAGAAGATGTCGCACTCCTCGCCCTTGCTGTAGGCATACCTTGGCGGCATCATGGCTTGTTCGGACCACGTCAAGTCGCGCCGCATCTTGTAGGTGAAGGCGTGGGGAGCCTCAATGCCGAGGCGGGTCCCGAATGCGTTGTACAGATCGATCCGGAGCGGTGCAAGCCACGTTCCGAAGTCCCTGACGTTCACGATGGTCTCCACGACAAGCTCTTCACCCTTGGCCGCGATCCGTGGTTGCATGATCTCGTGCAGCTTCATGCACAATTCCTCCTTCGTCTGAAACTTGATGCGTCGAAGCACTAAGATCAAGATCATGCCGAAAAGTTGGTCAATATCCTCGTGTGTGTGCCCGACAATCAGGTGGAACATGTTCCCCGTTTGGAATTTGTGCTGGGCCACCAAGTAGGCAATATAGCAGTTCACCTCGGAATTCTTTGCTTGTGCCACTGTGTTGTCCGTCTGGACAACGAGATGTGCAGGAACGGGCACACCGGAACGTTGAGACATCTCGTGCACCTTTTCCACAACGCGTGTCAGCACCTCGCAGAAGGCTGAGGCGCCGTGGGAAACGCACTCGTCTGCGATGAAGAAAAAAGTTGCGAAGCCGTGTGCGATGGCAGCTGTGAAGACGAGCCGGGGCCGGTGAACGCCTTCCAGACGCTTGTCAACTCGATGCCATGGGAACTGCGGCCAGGCGAACTTCGCCTTGTCCATCGAGTCAATGATGATCGTCAGCACTCCCAACTTACGCCGGGACGCAAACCTGCAATGCCAATAGATGGCTCTGTCGAAGTACTGGTCCCGCAGGTGCTCCTTCCATTGGCGAGCAAAATCAATTTTGTCCACCATGGACGTCCGGGGATTTGAAAGGCGCTGGCGGGCCTCGAAGCAAGTCTTGCATTCTGCGTGTTGGGACTCCGCACGGAACTGCAGATACTTGGACCACGTCGCTCGCCACACCCTGGCGAACGTGGAGAATGAAGGGATCTTTCCATGAGTAAGCTGCACGGAGGAGTCATCCACGGAGGAGTCATCGGACGACGCCGGAACACTGGAACTGTCATCGGCATCATCGTCTGCCGTGGCCGGGAACGTCGCTGTAAAGAGCAGGTACAAGTTGGTCAGGGTGCTGCGCGTCAAGAACCGACGAGGTAAGCCGACGTCGTCGCCAAGGAATCCCTGAACGACGGCAGGCACATTGCGTTCTGGGCACCACTCAGTGTCGATGTCCAACGTGGGCGCGTCGACGTCGGAGTCGCCGCCCTGACCTGCCTCAGTGCTGACCACTCTGAACTCGTGCGGCAGAGGCTCTGCGGCGGACATGTACAACTCCAAAAAGAACTGGTGCACGGTCTGAGCTTGGCGGCTCCGACCGAGGCCCACGACAGGCATTCGATTTTGCTGGCCACAAATACCTTGAGTCATCCGGTAGAGCGATTTCGTGCTAATGCCCAGGATCGCGCAGAATGCGGTCTTGCAAACATCATGGCCGCACAGTGCCCAAGTGGTCTTGAGGCTCGTCCTCTCTTTCTCGTAGTCGCCTGTGTCGTACATGTGTTGCAACAAATAGCATCGCTCTTGTACTTTCAAGTGCAAATGCCACCATCGTATCACGGCCAACACTCGCTCCTGGCCCACAGCTTGTGACAACTTGGGCCCGCAGCGCCTCAGGCACCTGCACGCGGCCTCTAAGGCCTTTTGAACACGGTCTGGATCTGTGCCTTTTTTCTCCAGCTTGTTGACCTGCTCCCGTGCGCTTGAGCCGTGGAAGCCCGCGTAGGCCGTCAAGTTGTGCACACTCAAATCGATGCGACGTGGAGCACGCTGCTGCCCTGGAGATTGCACAATGACAGGACCATTGGCTGCAATTGCAAGCGAGCTGCCGGCGACGATGCTTGGACCCTCGTCGTCGGACGACAATAGCCACGGTGTGGGAAGCACGGTGGGCGCCTGAGCACTGCTGGATGCTGGCTTTAGCCTTACCTTTAAATTTAGCCTTGGAGCGTTGTTGAGTGCCGGAGCTTCGTTGAGCGTCACAGCACTGCCAGACGCCGGGACTCCGCTGGACTCCGGAACAACCGTGCACACCGGAACATCGGTCGGGGCCTGAGCTCGTCCGCGCCTTGATGTAGAAGAGCGAGCACTGCGCCGCGGCCGCCAAGACGGACTCGATGTTTCTGATGGGCTCAATATGCACACGACATGGTCCGAGGCGTCAGAGTCTGACCCGCTCTGCGTGGAAAGCCAAGGGCGCTTCATTGCAAGATGTGATCTGTCTGCTGCTCATGGCTGCGGGGCCGCTTTGGCTTTCACAAATCTATGAAAGATTGAGTTTTATGCATTCCCGACGACAACGACAAACTTGCAACGGGCGGATAGGCGAAGCCAAGGGAAGTTGTTGCATAGCGGAGTCCTCTGTTACTGCGGCCTTGCTCGGGCTCAACGAAAGTATCTGAGGTTTTCGGAACGAGCCACTCATGCTACGTGGCATACCGTCGAATCAACGTGAGCTGATTGGAAGTATGCTGCGATGGTCAGACTCTTCCAGAAATTCGAAGCCCTGGTCCGAAAGCAATCCTGAGAAACGCCCTGAGGCAACGGGATCTCGAGCATGCCGCAATCAAGCTTACTCGTAATTGAGAGCGGTCGCAACTTGCAGCTCACGGGCTTGCAACCAGAGCACTTTTAACCCGAAAGCAAACACACTCCCGTAGGAAACGCTCGGCATGGAACAACAAGCAATGCTCACGTAATGGCACCCCACCGCGCTCACACCTTTAAGCAGCTGACTGCGGAACACCGGAACTCGCCGCCGCCAGCTCATTGTCAGCAGGCATAGAAGACGCCGCCGCCTCTTCGTCAACTGATTCATGTGCTGCTGCTGGACGCTTCATTCGCCACGACTTGGCCGCCTTGCTGAAGCCGTCCTTGCCGCCGCCGTTCTCCTTCATCGTCTTGGTCATGTGCGCGATGAACGCGAGTTGCGAAGAGCTGTGCTTCGGTACGCTGCCGCCCTTTCCTTTGACAAGCTTCGCCTCCTCCTTGGCCTTCTCCCAAGCAGCTTTCTTGGCGTTGAAAATACGCAACTTCTCTGTGTCCTTTGGAGGGCGGCGGCCGGCAAACGTGCCAGCCGTGCCCCTCGTCGCCCGATGCTCATTGCTGCCCTCGGGCTGGTCTCTCTTGGTACCCCTCGACGCTGGTGCGGTGACCTCCGCGTCACGGCCCCCCGGCTTCGGATCTTTGCTCGGCGCCGCGTTGTTCTCCGAAGGCGTTTCAACACTCTCGGGCGCAGGAGCGCCGCCATTGAGTTTCGGACCCGGAGTAGACGACGCAACCGCTGCAGCCGCTGCAGTGGCGGATGACAACAACACGGAGGCAACGTTGGCCACTGCTCGGTCGAACCTCTGCCCAAAGATCACGTCCAAGGCCCGCGCCTTGGCTTTGGGTTTTTTGGGCGCACGCTGACGAGCCTTTGCCCAAACATCACCGCTCTCGGAATCAGAGTCAGCAACCTCGATCTGGGCCCTGCGCTCGCCGACGTCGCTCCCAGGGACCGCATCGGGACGTGCCTCGGTGCTCGGCGGCTGGGTCGTGAGGCGTGTAGCCGGATCACTGGAGCCTGTGCCAACCACTTCGCCGATGCTCGGGACCTGTGGTTCGAGGCAGATCCCGTGGGACACCTCGTCCTCCGCCGTGTGGAAGTGATCCTCGTCGTCAACGGCACAACCGAAGAAGGACATGGCACAAACGAGCACAACACTTAGCGATGGAGGATGCACGGAACGCCGGAACGGCAGAACTGGAGAGCTGCCGCGGCGTCAATCAATACGGAACGTGTGCGACGTGTTGCAAGTTGGTCCATCAAGAACTCAAAAAACAAACGGTCTCAAGAGTTGCTCGCGCGGGGTCCGATGTGCGGGCTAAACCACACAAGCACAACAGTTGGCTGATCCCCTGAACTGGTCCAGCACGTGCGAACCTAAGCGAGTGGTCACCCACACAGAGCAAACGTTCATGGACATTGTCCATGGCGACGCTTGACACTGAGTATACTCGACGTTTGAAAAATTACAAGCCTTCCACTGTTAGCTTGTCCACAACAACACCTTGTTGCTATGGCTGAGACATTGAAGCTTGAAGTACGAAGTGCTCGCCGCAAAGGGCACCAAAGTTGGTTTTTCCGACGCAACACCTTGTGCAACAACAATCAGTCGCTGTCGCCCCAAGCTTGCGGACCCACGGTGTGGGTCTTCGACTTCACACGGCGGGACTGCGTTGCCTGTGCAGTACAGCGCTTGGACCTGGAAACGCCCTGGCTCTCCGACTCAGTGCTCGAGCTTCGCCACCTGGCAGAACTGCTGGCAGCGGCGAGTTGTCTGGAAGTCCGCGATGACGACAGCACCGGCAGCACCTTGGAACGCTGGTTCCGCTGGCTGGGCCGGAACGCCGGAACGAAGTCGGAGTCGGACTCGGAAGCAGAACTGCTGGCAGCGGCGAGCTGTCTGGCCGGCAGCACCTTGGAACACTGGTTCCGCTGGCTGGGCCGGACTGCCGGAACGAAGTCGGAGTCGGACTCGGAAGCCAGCCACAGCGCGACGATGCACTCGCCCAGTCCCTTGGGGTATCCTGCAGACTCCTTCAACGCAGCAGGCTTGCCTCGCACGCGCCCGCCCTCCAACCTGGTCGCCAACTCAGCATGAGGCTTGGTGCAGCGACAAGCTCGTGTGACTCCCATGATGAATGGGTCGGAGGAGATGAACTTGTAGGGCTTGCGAAATGATCCGTCTTCGGCAAAGGCACACCGGAACGTTTCGCTCGTGTACAAAGGCGTCACCGCCTCTGGGATGAGCTTGACGACGCCGTGGTTCCACATGTTGCTGGCCGGCGGGTTCTCCAGCACCGGGATGACTCCTCTGCAGAACGCATACAAGAAAATAAAACCTGCGACATCTGCTTGCAAGTTGCCGGCATGCACTTGCTCGTAGCTCGTGTCGCCCTCAAAATCGTTGGTGCTAGAGCGCTTGCACTTGGACGAATTCATAAAGACGAAGCTACTGCACGTCGGGCCCATCACGAGGAGTCCTCCTCTGCGAAGTCGTTGGACTGCCCTTAAAGCTCTCCGAAAACCAGTCAACGTCGTCATGTCGTCCTCCGAATTCAAAGCGATGTCGAGGCACACAGTCTGCAAGTCACGTGTCTCAGCCGCGCTCGCCACGGAGCAGACGCCGCCCCAAAGTTCACACACGTCAACGTCGCGGTGCACATCGCTCCACCTTAAGGCATTCTCGAGAGACAAGCCGAACACCTTCAAGCTCTTGAGGAGTGATGCAGGCAGCTTGTCAAAATTGTCCGACATGGCAGCGCTTGCATTCAAGACCTCGGAACACCGGGAAAAAAAAACTTGGCTTCAAATGGTGGGGTGCTTCATGATTTTTTGTCAAGCTTGCTGGCCTCGCGTGGGCCGCCTGGGCATCACAACAGGTTGGGGTTGCTGGTCCACGAAAAAAGGGAGGAGGGGGTGTGGCCTAGCGCGGCTGAAAACTGACACAATTTTCTTTGGACACCAATGTCGTTCTGCCTCCAAGCTTGAGCTCAAACGCGGGGTCGACCAAAAAAAGGCTCACTCGAGAAGGCTGGCATGATACAAATGAATCGGGTCGTGCTTCCACATCTCCCACTTCTCGAACCTTATTGACACCCGCTGCGAGTCAAAATCATTGAGGAACATGTGCTCGTGCTCTCGGACCCTGTCCAAGCCCTCCTGGACACGTGTGAAACCCACATCTTCCAAGGACATTGCTCGAGCCTGATGACAACATCCATGCAATAAACAACTAAAGGCGTAGGCACGACGAGGCCCTAGAATTGCAATGCGGGGCTGATAAAACCTAGTTGCAGGTGAGGGACATTTTGTTGCCATGTACCTCGTGCACGCGACGTCGTTTTTCTTTCGATCCCTCGCTCGCCACTGCGGCGATCCCCGCTCGCCACTGCGGCGTGAGGCAGCATCAGCATCAGACATATCCGAGCCGTGTGTCCGAACCCTGCGGTCCTTTTAAAGTACCCTGCACAAATACCCTGCGGTCCTTTAAAGGACCACGGGGTCCTTACAAAGGACCTCGGGTTCTTTTAAAGGCCCCCCGGACATCAGTGCTGGCGCTCGAAGCGTCACGAAGAGAATAAGAATAAGAAGTGGCACGCCGTGCGTGATGCTGTATGCCGAATCGGAGTCTGCGTCCTGGCACCAACGGAGGACGCCGAAAAAGCGTCGCTGCGCGGTCCCGCCACTCACAAGAGCTTGATGATGCTGCCCTTGCGGAACCTCATGGACTTCTTGAAGTACACCCCGGGGCGCTGGGGCTGAATGATTTTCTGGTCGCCGACGAATTTGAGTCGCATCACCATCTTCAAGTATTGCGAATCCTTCACCGCTGCGGGGGTTACCCCGGCGAAGACAGGAATCTTGTCGGCGGCGCGCGGACGACCAGTGCGGAAGCCGCACTTCTCGGACGCCGAAACATTGTAACTGCTTTGACGCCCCGATGCCGAATCAACCGCTGTGGTGGTGAGCCGCTTGTACGTGTGGCATTCGATCTTCACATTGACTTTGCCTTGGCTCTCCAAGAAGTGCAAGAACGAATGCAACGGAACGATGTCAGACGTGAAAGGGGTCTGCAACGGCGGCTCGACTGAAAAGGAGGCTTCGAACTCGTCCGACGACATCTGCCATGGAAGCATGTCGCAACCTTCGTTAGTTGCTGCGTCGAACTGTTGCCCGACTAAGTATTCACCGGCGAGGCAAACGAGGGGCTTCATGCAAGGGAAGACGGTATCTTCGAGCGCCACGACGTACACGTCTCCGGTGGAAGACGTGATGAATTTCACGCTTTCGGACTCGAACGCCTTCTCGCAAACCTTCTCGTGGAGCTTGGTGATTTCATCGATGCTCTTCGGATCTTGCTCTGTCGGCCGTGCTTCGACAGCATCGCTGCCCTCAGCCGGTGCCGGCGCTTGCCTCTTGCCCGTCGCCGCCTGCTCCCACCCCTTGCCGCTTTTATTGTAAGTAGAATTGTGGGCAACGAGCTCGGCTGTGAAGCGGTCCTTCAAGAGCACCGGGACACCGGAACTGGACCACTTCTGCACCACCGCCTGTCGGAGCGGCAAGGATTCGTCAGCCAAGGGCTTCGTTATCACGAATTCTTGCTCGTTGTAAGTCGGTTTCACGAAGACATTCTTCGAGTCCACGGCTGCAGAGAGGTCGGGTGCACCCGGGAGGACGTACTGCTTGCGCTCGCACTTCGAGCGGAGCAGAGCTGCAACACGCTGCTCCAAGAAGGCCTCCACTTGCTTGCCCTCGTTGTTGGAGTACCCGTGGACGATTGTGCCGCACATCTCTTTGGGCGCGTGGGCGTCTTGGGAGCCGGCTCGCGCCAGGATCGCTGACGCCGGGAAATGGTCGTACCCGCACAAATCGATCCAACAAGCTCCATCTTGACACGACGCCTGCATAGACGACCACATGTCCCGGCAGAGCGTGGCGTAGAAATTGTCGCCGGTGACCCATTGCATGTGCTCACGCATCTGCGAAAGGTTTCCGCGATCGGTGTTGATGCGGATCGTTGGGTCGACAAATTCATGCCGTGGATGGCAAGCCACCCAAGTTGCAAAGCTCTGCTTCACAAACAACCACGACTTGGCGAACTCGCTCTTGTACTTGCCTTTTTCGTCACGGCGGCTAGAGATGCACATATACAACTCATGCTTAATGCGCCTGGTCTTCGACCACATCGAGTTCGGGTCGAAGAACACCGAAACATCCGACACTGCGAACTCGTTGGCATCCTCCCGGAGCCTGTCCAAAAGATCCCGACGAGCTTTCTCAGCTGCCCCTTCGTCGTAGGTCTGCCTGTACGGCCCTGTGTTCGGGGCAACGAAGACGGCACACGTTCGCTCCGGGTCGTTGAGCAGTCTGTCCCGGACCAAAGCGATGAAGTCTGTGACTCGCTTTTCGTGGGCCGAGCCGAGGTAGGTCAAGTTGATGAGGAAGACCTTGAAGAGCAGGTGCTTCGGAACGCCGGAACGCTCTGCGTAGTTCTCAATCATGGTCGTAACCGCAGATGGGATGTCCTGCAGCTTCTTCAGGTGCACAATTGGGTAGAACACCTTGAGGTGGTCGTCGGCAATTGTTTGCCAACAGGCACTGACGGCCTCGCGCTCCTCCACCTTTGCGTTGTGCGTGTTGGCTGTGAACAACCGCAACTGCGTCAAGTAAGTGGACCACATCCGCTGTTCCTTGTTCAGCAGCACCATTTCGTACTTCAAGTCTGCAGCCATCTTGTCGGAAACGACGTCCTCCATCATCACGTCGACGTGAGGATTCTTCGCGACATAGTCGGACGTAGTGGTGATGAACCTCCAATCGCTGATGGTCAGCGATTCGTCGGCTGACTTGACCTTCTCAGTGAGCTCGCGGTCCAGAGATGATCGGACGAATCTTTCGATCAATTCGTCGAGGCTCGCCGGACTCACGGAACTCCGGAACTGCGGCAACCACGCGGTGAACAAGCAAGCGCAATGGCGGACCATCTCGTCGTCCGGCTCCTTGCGCAACAACTGGCCCACACTTCGGATGTTGATTGTCTTGCCGCTGGTCCGCATGTCCCTCAAGTTTTTCATGTACTTGCCGATGACGCGCTTCAACCACATCTCCCGCTTCTCTTTGCTTCCCGTCAGTGCTTCGTACATTCGGGGATGCGTTGACTTCTTCACGACAGGCTCATAGGTATCGCTGTGCCATGGCTTCGCCAAGAGGGACACCGGAACTGCGGAATGACAGACTGGGAAACTCTGCCAGTGGTCCGCTAACAAATTCCGGAACTCGACCGTCTGCGCGCGCAAATTCAAGATAGCTTCCCGCTCCTCCGTTGTGACGCGGTTTTTCGGGCTCTGCTTCTGGTTGAACTCCTTGATCGCCAACGCCAATAAAAACGAGTCAGGCCTCCTGTCGCCCGTGCTGCGCTTGTACTGGACAACCTTGTCGAATGCAATGTGCAGCTGAATGACGTGTGGGCGGGGACGGTCAGTCACGCGGAACTTCTTCGAGATGGACTTGAGGACTTGCTCCTCGATGGTTGCACCTGGTTCCGTCATAGCTTTCATGGAGAGCAAGGCCTGGATCTCGTCTCCAATCATCACAAACTCCTCCTCTGAAAACGCACCGTTGGCCTCGAGCTGCTGGACTGCGTGCAGGATGCTGATGGCTGCAAGAGATTTTGCCATGCCAACGGAGTAGCCGATCGAGAACGCCGGAATCTCGGAACCTGCTGGCAAGTTGTGAAACCACAAATCCAACGGGTCCTCGATGGAGTTGTAGGGCTTGTCCAAGAAGTTTGTAATGACGCCCAAGATCACGTTCAAATCGCTGGGCCCTGTGTAGACTGCCCCCTGTCCCTGGCAACCTTTCACTCCTTGCTCGCCGCAGCGATGCCTTTGGCGAGGTGTTGTCTCAGAGGCGGGTGAGGGGGGAGGGGGGGGAAGTGGAGATGACCCATCTGAGAGGCACTTCGCAGGGTGCCATGTGCACATCGTAGGTCTCAGAAATCTGGTACTGCTAGAAAAAACTACCAACACAACTGCTCGAGGCGGGGAGCTGGGGGGGGGATTGGGGGACTGTTTTCAACCGTCCGGTGTGCGTTTTTTAACAGCTACACGATCTGCCCTGCGGCTTTGCCTCCACGATCTGTCTGCCGATTTGTATACCCTTGTCGACCACTTTAGGTCTAACGATTGACAACGTCCTCCGTAGGCGGTCTGCGAATTTGTCGAGAGGCCTGTGGCTCACACGGAATATTTCGTCGGTCACAAAACGTGACAAAGTTGGCAAACGCCAAATGTAGGCAAAGTCGTCGGTCACAAAACGTAGACAAAGTTGGCAGACGCCAGATGTAGACAAAGTCGTCGGTCACACAACGTGACAGAGGTGCCAGACGATGTAGACAAAGTCGTCGTTCACAAAACGTGCGAAAGTTAGCAGACGGCAAATGTAGACAAAGTCGTTGGTCACAAAACATGACAAAGTTGGCAGACGCCAGATGTAGACAAAGTCGTCGGTCAAAAAACGTTACGAAGTTTGCAAACACCAAATGTAGACAAAGTCGTTGGTCACAAAACGTAACGAAGTTGGCAGACGCCAGACGTAGAGAGAGTCGTCGGTCACAAAACGTGATAAAGTTTGCAAACGCCAAATGTAGACAAAGTCGCCCGTCACAAACCGTGACAAAGTTGGCAGACGCCAGATGTAGACAAAGTCGTCGGTCACACATCGTGACGAACTTGGGAGACGCCAGATGTAGACAAAGTCGTCGGTCACAAAACGTGACGAAGTTGGCAGACGCCAAGTGTAAACAAACTCGTCGGTCACAAAACGTGACAAAGTCGGCCAACGCCAAATGTAGACAAAGTCGTCGATCACAAAACGTAGACAAAGTTGGCAGATGCCAGATGTAGATAAAGTCGTCGGTCACAAAACGCGACAAAGTTGGGAAACGCCAAATGTAGACAAAGTCGTCGGTCACAAAACGTAGACAAACTTGGCAGACGCCAGATGTAGACAAAGTCGTCGGTCACAAAACGTGATAAAGTTGGCAGACGCCAGGTGTAGACAAATGTGACCGACGACTTTGTCTACATCTGGCGTCTGCCAACTTTCTCACGTTTTGTGACCGACGACTTTGTCTACATTTGGCGTTTGCCAACTGCGTGACGTCTTGTGACCGACGACTTTGTCTACAATTGGCGTTTGCCAACTTTATCACGTTTTGTGACCGACGACTTTGTCTACGTCTGGCGTCTGCCAACTTTGTTACGTTTTGTGACCAACGACTTTGTCTACGTTTGGTGTTTGCAAACTTCGTAACGTTTTTTGACCGACGACTTTGTCTACATCTGGCGTCTGCCAACTTTGTCATGTCTTGTGACCAACGACTTTGTCTACATTTGCCGTCTGCCAACTTTCGCACGTTTTGTGAACGACGACTTTGTCTACATCGTCTGGCAACTCTGTCACGTTGTGTGACCGACGACTTTGTTTACATCTGGCGTCTGCCAACTTTGTCTACGTTTTGTGACCGACGACTTTGCCTACATTTGGCGGTTGCCAACTTTGTCACGTTTTGTGACCGACGACTTTGTCTACATCTGGCGTCTGCCAACTTTGTCACGTGTTGTGACCGACGACTTTGTCTACATTTGTGCGTTTGCCGATTTGATCTACGTGTTATGACCGGCGACTCTGTCTACTCTGTATGACCGGCGACTTTGTTTACGTGTTGTGACCCACAACTTTGTCTACATGTTCCGTTTGCATGTTGTTCACATTTCATGACCGACGACTTTGTCTACATTTTCGGGTTTGCTGTGTTATGACAGATGACGTTGTTTGCTTTTGCACGACGGCTGAATGTGTTTATGACGACCAAGAGCCTGTGCAGCACCGTCTACACGAAACTTCGTGTGTGTCAAACCACAAGGTCACCAGAGGACTTGGCGGCAGACCCTTCACGCTCACGTCCGGGTCGAAGCTCAACTGCCACGGGGCAACGTAGAACTCCTGGACAGAGCCGGCCGGAACATGGGATATGGGATCGTGTTGTCGATCACCAGGGATGTGCAAGCGAACCTGCCACTCCTGCAACTTGTTCCGGAACGCGGTTTGCTTGCCCGGCTCCGAATAGGCAGCCTGCAAGATATTGGTCACGGTTTTGGTGTAATTGCCGTCCGCGGTGGGTGCAAGAGCCGCGGACAAGAACACAACGATCTTCGAAGTGACGTCGGCCTTGGGCCCAAAATCTCCCTCCGCCATTTCGCTGCGTCAGGCTACACGACTGCAACGCCGGGACACCGTCAGGCTACACAACTGCAACTGCGAAAATTGTGATGCGCTGCACTTCGACATAACAAACGCGCTCGACGCCGGAGCCGTTTTGAAAACGAGGTCTGTCGTCGAGGATGCCGGGCGGCATCCTCGACGAAACATAAGGAAACGTAATGCGGCTTGACGGCGGGGGCTTTGACATCAAAGCCCCCGCCGTCAAGCCGCATTACGTTTCCTTATGTTTCGTCGAGGATGCCGCCCGGCATCCTCGACGACAGACCTCGTTTTCAAAACGGCTCCGGCGTCGAGCATGCTCTTATGGCTTAGTGCGCTCAAAGCGGTGCTCAAGGGTTTACGTTCTGACATAAGGAAAAATAGCGCGCATTATTTTTTCTTATGTCGCTGTCGAGCATGCCGGTTGGCATGTTCGACGGCGACATAAGGAAAAATAGTGCGCATTATTTTGTCTTATGACATAAGGAAAAATAGTGCGCATTATTTTTTCTTATGTCGCTGTCGAGCATGCCGGTTGGCATGTTCGACGGCGACATAAGGAAAAATAGTGCGCATTATTTTGTCTTATGACATAAGGAAAAATAGTGCGCATTATTTTTCCTTATGTCGCTGTCGAGGATGCCGGTTGGCATGTTCGACGGCGACATAAGGAAAAATAGTGCGCATTATTTTGTCTTACGTCGCTGTCGAGGATGCCGGTTGGCATGTTCGACGGCGACATAAGGAAAAATAGTGCGCATTATTTTTTCTTATGTCGCTGTCGAGGATGCCGGTTGGCATGTTCGACGGCGACATAAGGAAAAATAGTGCGCACTATAGTGCGACTATTTTTTCTTATGT
>Ga0194132_10009239_pt1 | contig 13690 bp, 14 predicted proteins | sample TA2KigOf80mmetaG_FD_148612 | JGI IMG/M metagenome (GOLD analysis project Ga0194132, IMG submission 148612) | Freshwater microbial communities from Lake Tanganyika, Tanzania - TA2015054 Kigoma Offshore 80m | ecosystem: Environmental > Aquatic > Freshwater > Lake | place: Tanzania: Lake... | reverse complement strand
CGGCGCGGCGTCGCGCCGGGCCAGTGGCACCGTGAGCAGGCCCGCCGGCTTGTTGATGGCGATGAGCGACGCATCCTCGTAGAGGATGTCCAGCGCGCTCTGGCGGTGGGGCGCGCGGCGCGCGGCGCTGCCTGGGCGGTCCATCCACACGCGGACGGTCTCGCCCTCGGCCAGGATCCGGGACGCATCCGCGAGCGCTGCCTCCTCACCGTTGAGGAACACCTTGCCCTTGCGCAGAGCGTCGGCCGCCTTCGACCGCGAGCCGAGCCGCGGTTCGCCGGCGAGGAACTTGTCGAGACGCGTGCCTGCGTCGTCGGCCGAGATGGACCAGTCCGTCGTGTCCACGGCGAGGATGCAGGCGCTCGGGGCCATCTAGCTCCGGTCCGTGCGGATGATGCCGGCGGGAACGGCGTCGCCGACCGAGGTGTCCAGCCCGTGACCCTTCTGACTGATGCGGCGGCGCTCCGACACGATCAGGTGGTACTCGGCCGCGCGCTTCCAAAGGCGGTTCGCCATCTCGGTGAGGTGCACGGCCTTGATGCCGTAATACAGGAAGACCGAGCCGAGCGTGCCGACGACGACGGCCTGCACCGCGCGTACGGCGAAGCCGCCGATCGTGTCGCCCATGCCCCCGATGAGCGCGAAGACCACGAAGCCGGCCGCGGCCAGGAGCGGCGTGGTCACGGTGCGAACGCCCCACGAGGCGACCCGCGATTCCTTCTCCATCAGCGAGGCAATCGTCGTGATGCGCTCGAGCGCACCATCGAGCCGGTCGAAATCCTCGCTGCGCAGCACCTCGCGCAACGAGAGCTGCGCGCGGCAGGCCTGCATGACGCGCTTGTCGCCGCGCAGGAACGAGGGCTTGTTCGTGCGGACGATGTAGTTCGGGAAGCGCTCCCTGAGCTGCGTCATGAGCCGGTCGCGCGAGCGTGAGGAGTGTTCGTCCGCCGTCGAGACGACGTCGAGCTCGATCAGCGAATCGGCCGGCACGAAGAGCACTTCGTGAATGTCGTGCGAGGTGCGCTCCTCCACGTACGCGGAGGCGTGCCGGGGAATCCCTTCGTGCAGCATCGCCTCGTGATCGAGACACGGCAAGACGGGCACCCGAGGCACCGGGTCGAGCTTGAAGCGGTAGAGCTTGATCGACCGCACCACGCAGAGCTCGGTCAGGCTGTCGAAGAAGCGCTGGCAGGCGATGGTTTCGTGTTCGGCGTCCATGGCGTCGGTCCCGCGAATCAGGAGAAAGGCGCGAGTTTCTTGAAGGTGGCGAGCACCCAGCAATATCCGTCCGGGTCGGTGATGGCAGCGACGCGGTCGCCCCACGGCATGTCTTCGGCGGGCGCCGTCTGCGCGCCCGCACCCCCGGCGGCCACCACGCGCGCATCGACATCGTCGACGTAGGTGTACAGCCCGGCCGCGCCGAGCGTGGCGCTGCTGCGGTCGCCGGCCGGTACCAGCACCACGGTTGATGCGCCGTGCCGCATTTCCGCGTACCGGGTCACGCCGTCGGGGCCTGTCAGCACGACGCCGCGGGTCAGGCCGAGGGCCCGCTCGAGGAAGGCGGCGCTGGCACCGACGTCTTTCACGGCCAGATAGGCGCTGATGGGCTGGATCCCGGGCGCTACCCCTGAGTCCAATTGAGCTGGATTTGCCGTTCGCGGCGCCTTCAACGGGCGGCGGCCCGTCCGGTGGGCGGTTCGGCGTCCGGCAGCGATGCTAGTTGCGTTGCGCGCCACGCGGGTCTAGTATGGCGCGGGATGTGGCCTGTTCGTCGGAGAAGCTTGGCGCTCATTGAGTGACACACTAGCGCGGCCACCCCACAAGCCAGGGGCGGTGATAACCGCGCACGGTAGAGTCAAGTAGTTGATGAGAGCGACGATAAAGAATGACTGGCAACGACTTAGCCGGGCACCTACTGCGGCGCGCGGCCTTCGGCTCCTCGTCCGCTGACCTACTGACGTACGGCGATGATCTACTGACGTACGGCGACCACGCGGTGCTGGTCGCCATCGAGCGGCTTCTCGACTTTGGCCGCCTTCCGGACGACATTGACTCCAAGATCGGCGTCGACGGCTACCTGGGCGTCACCACGCGCGGCGGGCCGTTCGCCCCGAACACCGCCATCAACGACTCCCGCCAGCGTTGGCTCTTCCGGATGGTGCACTCGCCGCGCCAGCTCCAGGAGAAGATGGCGCTCTTCTGGCACAACCATTTCGCCACCGGCTACGCCAAGGTGGCTGGCTTCGCCGGCACCGCGCAGGGCGCGCGGCTGATGGCGGGCAAGCCCGGCGAGGTACCCGGCCCGCCGGGCCAGTACGAACTCTTCCGGCAGTACGCGCTCGGCAATTTCCGCGACTTCCTGGTAGCGGTCGCGCGCGACCCGGCCATGGTGATCTGGCTGGACGGCCGCACCAACACGCGGGTCCGGCCGCAGGAGAACTTCGGCCGCGAGCTCATGGAGCTCTTCACCACCGGCGTTGGCCCCTACACGGAAGCCGACGTCGTGACGGCGGCGCGCGTGTTCACCGGCTGGAACCTGCGCAACAACGGGTCGTTGGCCGACACGGCCGTCGGCTACTACGAGTTCTCGTTCAATGCGGCGCAGCACGACACGGCGGCCAAGACCTTCACTTTTCCGGTCTATCCGGACGGCGGCAAGACGATTCCGGCGCGGACCGGCGCGGATGGTCAACAGGACGGCATCGACCTGATCACGGCGCTGGCCACGCACCCCGAGACGGCGCGCCGCCTCGCGCGGAAGTTCTGGGGCTACTTCATCTCCGAAAGCGCTAGCCCCGACGCTCAGTTTGTCGAGAACGTCGCGCGAGTCTATCTGCTCAACAGCACGGACATCCGGTCCACGGTGCGTTATATCCTCCGCTCACCCTGGTTCGAGAACCCCGATGCGTATTTCGCGCGCTACGCGTGGCCCGTCGAATACGTCGTCCGCGCCATCAAGGAGACAGGTTGGAACGGTCTCTCCGCGGACACGGCGCGTTCGGCACTGACGTCGATGGGCCAGACCCTATTCGAGCCGCCGGACGTCGCCGGGTGGGCACTGGGTAGTGCGTGGTTCGGCACCGGGTCCATGCTGGCGCGCATGAACTTTTCGGCGGGGCTGGCGACCAACCAGCGCCTCGCGCTGGCGCGCGACGCCCAGCCCTACCGCGCCTCAGCCGATCGCGTCGTCGACTGGCTGCTCGCGCGGTACTCGTCCGTGCAGTTCGACACCGCCCAACGGGCCGAGCTCGTCAGGTACCTGCGGGCCGGCGGCGACTGGACGGGCTCCGACACCCAGCTCTCGCAGCGGGTACCGGGTCTCGCGCGGTTGGTCATCGGCAGCGGCGAGTATCAGTTCATCTGAGGACGCCGGCATCATGCAGTTCACACGACGCTCGTTCATTCGCCATGGCGTGTCGGCCTTCACTGTCAGCATGGCCGCTCCCGCGTTCCTCACCGACCTGGCCCGGGCCCAGGGCGCGGCCTCGCGCAATTTAGTCGTCCTCTATCTGTCGGGCGGCAACGATGCGCTGAGCACCGTCGTGCCGTACACGGACGCCTTTTACTACTCGCGCCGTCCCAACATCGCCATTCCCGCCGGTATGGTCGTGCAGGTCGGCAGCGATACTTCGGGTAAGGCTATCGGGCTGCACCCGCGCTTGACCGGGCTCCGCCAGATCTTCGACGCCGGCCACCTAGCGATCGTACAGCGCACGGGGTACGCCAACTCGAGCCGCTCCCACTTCGTCGGGTACGACATCTGGGGCACGGGCGACCCGTCGCGGCCCTCAGGCGAGGGGTGGCTCGGGCGCTACCTCGCGACGCTGCCCGCGCCGGTCGATCCGCTAGTCGGGTGGGCCGCTGCGCAGGAACTCCCGCGCGCCCTGCTTTCGCGCAGGGTCGGCGTGCCCGCCATTCAGGATGCGCGCACCTACAGCTTCGCCAGCCCCAACAGTGGCCAGGTCGCGGCCGATGAGCGGGCCGCCGCGCTGCGCGTGGTGTCGGCGCCGGTGACGCGTCCCTCGCTGGCCCTCGTCAATGCGTCGGCCCTTGGCGCCCTGGCGACGCTCGACCGCGTCGCCTCGGTGGCCAGCTACACTGGCACGGTCACGTACCCGAACAACGGTCTCTCGGGCGCGCTGCGCACAGTGGCCGGCGCGATGGTGCGCCGCACGGGAACCCGGGTGTTCTGGGTCCAGACCGGCGGGTTCGACACCCACGCGGCTCAGGGCAACACCGGTGGCGGCGCGTACGCCACTCTGATGGGCACGCTGAACGATAGCGTGCTGGCCTTCTACAACGACCTCCGCCGCCAGGGGCTGCTGAACGACACACTGGTGCTCGTCTACTCTGAGTTCGGCCGCCGCATTTCCGAGAACGGCAGCGCGGGGACCGATCACGGAGCGGCCGGCGTGATGATGGCCCTTGGGGGCGCGGTCCGCGGAGGCCTCTACGGGACGGCCGCGTCGCTCGATCCGGCCGGGCAGAACCCCACGCTCGAGAACAACGGCGGCGACGTCACCTTCCAGACCGACTTCCGCGCGGTCTACGCGCGGATCCTCGAGAACTGGCTCGGCACCTCGTCGGTGCCGATTCTCGGCGGCGATTTCCGCGCGGGTGCTCCAGCGATCTTCTGATCTCGCTCGGGCGCTATGATGAGCGCCATGACCAGACACCTGTTTGCCACCGCGTCTCTCGCCGTCGCGCTCTTCGCCGCCGCGCCTTCCGCGCAGAAGGTGTCTGACGAAGCCAGGCGCGTCGCCGAGGCGACCGAGGTCTTCCGCGAGATCATGGGCATCGAGGACAAGGCCATCCCGAAGAGCATCATCGGCAAAGCCGAGGCCATCGCCGTCTTTCCGGGCACGAAGAAAGGCGCCTTCGGCGTCGGCGGTCAGCGCGGCCGCGGCATCATCAGCCTGCGGACGCCCGGCGGGTGGTCGTCACCGGCGTTCCTGACGCTGACCGGCATCAGCTTCGGCCTGCAGATTGGTGGGCAGGAGACGGACCTGGTCCTCGTCGTCAACAACAAGCGGGGCGTCGAGACGCTGATGAAGAACCAGTTCAAGCTGGGCGCCGACGCGTCGGTGGCGGCCGGACCGGTGGGGCGCGACGCCCAGGCGGCGACCGACCTCCAGATGCGCGCCGAGATCCTCAGCTACTCGCGCGCCCGTGGCGTCTTCGCCGGCCTGTCCATCAACGGGAGCACGGTGCGGCAGGACGTGGACGCCCACGAGCGGTTCTACGGCAAGCGGCTCGAGAGCAGGCAGATCCTCTTCGAAGGCAAGGCCGGTGCGCCCGGCCCGGTGCCCGCCTGGCGGGCCATCCTGCAGAAGTTCGGCGCGTAGCCCGCACGTACCCGCGGGGCTGGCGCCGGCCTCAGGCGCCGGCCCTCGCCTCGCGCTCTCCCTCCGCGACGTTCACGCGCGACAGCGCAACGCCCCCCAGCACGAAGAACACGACCAACACCAGCACGGCCGGCCGGCTCGACCCGGTCAGCGTGGCCGCCGCGCCGAACAAGAGCGGCCCGACGATGCCCGCGATCTTCTCGAAGACCGAGAAGAAGCCGAAGTACTCGGTCGACCGCTCGGCCGGGATCACTCGCGCGAAGATCGAACGGCTGAGGGCCTGGGCACCGCCCTGCACGGTGCCCACCATCACCGCCAGCAGGAAGAACTCCCACGTCGTGGTCATCCCGTAGCCGATCAGCGCGATGACCATGTAGACCGCGATCGCCAGGTACAGCGAGGGCTTGGCGCCGATGCGATCGGCGAGGGCGCCGAAGAGGAACGAGCAGGGCACGCCCACGAACTGGACCACGATGAACGCGGCGATCTGCGCGTTCATCCCGATGCCAATCTCGGCGCCGTATACGGCGGCCATCTTGATCATGGTCTGGATGCCGTCGTTGTAGAGCAGGAAAGCCAGGAGCAGCCAGGACGCCTGGCGGTACTGCCGCAGCGAGAGGAAGGTGGCCCACGTCTGCCGCAGGAGCGAGAAGGCCACGCCGTCGGCGGGACCTCTGACGACCGGCAACTCGGGCACGCGCCGGAACAGCGGCAGGGAGAACGCGACCCACCAGATCGCCACGCTGGCAAACGACAGCTTGATGGCGGCGACCGTCCCCGGCAGTCCCCAGAAGGACGGCTTCAGGATCCATGCGAGGTTCACGGCCAGGAGCAGTCCGCCGCCGATGTAGCCGAGGGCGTACCCCGACGTGGACACACGGTCCATCTCGTGGGGTCTGGCGACGTGGGGCAGGAGCGAGTCGTAGAAGACGAAGCTGGTGGCCAGCGCCACGTTGCTGATGAGGAAGAGCACCGACGCGAAGATCCACTCACCGTCGTCGATGAAGATCATCGCGGCCGTGGCGCTCGCGCCCGCCGCGACGCAGATGCCCAGCAGCGTCTTCCTCAGCCCGCGGTAGTCCGCGAGCACGCCCAGGATCGGGCCGAGCACCGCGGCGATGGTGACGCCCAGGGTGGTGACCCACGCGAAGCGCTGCGTGGCGATGACGGGCTCGAGCCCGCCTGCCGCGATGCTGCTGAAGAAGAGCGGGAAGACGGCGGTGACGATGGTGCACTGCGCCGCCGAGTTCGCCCAGTCGTACATGGCCCACGCGCGGAGTTCCCTCCGACTGAGACCCACGCGGCCCAGAAGCGACACGAGGGGACTGTACCACCACGCGCGCCTGACGCCACCCGCGAGGGAGAGCCACCAGTCCGGCCTTCCACATCGCCCGCTCATTCTGCCATGCGGGGCTGGGCGGCGCCCGGCGACCTGGCGGGCTATTCCAGGGAGAGCTGGCCCGTGTAGATGGCCATGCCGACGACGGCATCGATGCCCACGGCGTCCAGGACATCGATCTCGGCGCGCGTGGTAATGCCGCCGGCGGCGGTGAGGCGGCGCGACGTGGCGCGGTGCACCGCCATGATCGCGTCCATGTCGGTGCCCTTCATCAGGCCCTCGTTGTCGACGTGCGTGTAGAGGAACTCGCCGCAGAAGGGCTCGAGCGCCTTTACCGCCTCGACGGCCGTGACCGGCAGGATCGTCTTCCAGCCGTGGATGGCGACGCGCCCGCCCCTGCTGTCGACGGCGCCGATCACCCGCTCCGGCCCGACGGCCGCGGCCAGGGCCGTGGCGAATCCCAGGTCCACGGCGCCGTCCTTGAACAGCGACGAGCTGACGATGACGGCGTGCGCGCCGGCCTGCAGCACCTCGATTGCCTTGTCCACGCTGCGGATGCCGCCGCCCATCCGGCAGGGCAGCCTCGCGCAGATTGACTTGGCTAGCGGCAGATTGCCCCCCTTCCCCATGGCGGCGTCGAGGTCGATGAGCTGCACCTTGGGGAAGCGTGAGAAACGCTCGATCCAGAGCTCGGTGTCGTCGGTCTGAATGGCGAGCGTCTCGCCCTGGACGAGCTGGACGATGTGGCCGTTCTGCAGGTCGATGGACGGAATCAGCATGAGAACCCGGATGAAGGGCCGTTGGTGCCGCGGTCGCCTGAGGGTGCCAGCGGGATCATCACGCAGCGGCTGGGACTAGAGGCGGACGGGAATGCCGTGGGCGCGGAGGTGCCGCTTCAGTTCGTGCACGCTCGACTCGGCGAAGTGGAAGATGGAGGCGGCTAGGGCCGCATCGGCCCGGCCCTTCGTGAAGACATCCACGAAGTGTTCGAGGCCACCCGCGCCGCCCGAGGCGATCACGGGGATGTTGACGGCCGAGGACACGGCCGCCGTGAGCTCGCGGTCGAACCCGGACTTGGTGCCGTCGCGGTCCATCGACGTCAGCAGAATCTCGCCGGCGCCGCGGGACTCGGCCTCGCGCGCCCACTCCACGGCGTCGCGCGCGGCGTCGGTCTGCCCGCTGCGGACGTAGGCGGCAAACCGATCGCCGTGACGCTTGGCGTCGATCGCGACGATCACGGCCTGGCTGCCGTAGCGGTTCGCGAGCGTGGTGATGAGATCGGGCTGCCTGAGCGCCGCGGTGTTGAGGCTGACCTTGTCCGCACCGGCGTCGATGACGGTCGCCGCGTCGGACTCCGATCTGATGCCGCCACCCACCGCCAGCGGCAGGAAGATTTCCCCGGCTACGGCCCGGACCGTATCGGCCAGTGTCCGCCGGCCTTCGATGGTGGCCGTGATGTCGAGCACGACGACCTCGTCGATGCCCTCGACGTTGTACCGCCTGGCCAGTTCAGCCGGATCCCCGGCATGGCGGAGGTCCTGGAACTGCACGCCCTTGACGACCTGGCCGTCGCGGACGTCCATGCAGGCGATGACGCGCTTGGACAGCATCAGCGGCAGACCTCGAGGAAGTTGGTCAGGATGCGCAGGCCGGCGGCCGAGGATTTCTCGGGGTGGAACTGCACCCCGTAGACGCGCCCCCGCTCGACTGCCGCCGAGAACGTCTCGGTGCCGTGCGTCGTGGCCGCCACGCAGTCGTTGGTCACCGGGCCCGCGTAGGAGTGGGTGAAATACACCTGCGACCCTTCCGCGATGCCGTTGAGGAGCTTCGACGGCGCGCCCGCGGGCGGCACGAGCGCGTTCCAGCCCACGTGCGGCACCTTGATGCCCTCGGCGGGGTTGCCCAGCAGTCGCGCGCAGCGGCCCGGCAGCACGCCGAGGCCCGGGCAGTCGGGCGATTCCTCGCTGCCCTCGAAGAGCCACTGCATCCCGACGCAGATGCCCAGGAGCGGCACGCCGGCCCGCACGCGGCTCTCAATGGCCCCACGCCACGAGGCATCCAGGTTCGCCGTCGACGAGAAGTGGCCGACGCCCGGCACGATCACGCCGTCCACCGTCTCGAGCTCCGAAGCCGACTCAGGCGTGAAGAAGGCCGCTTCCAGCGCCGACAGCGCCTTGCGCACCGACGTCAGGTTGCCGGCCTTGTAGTCGACAAGTGCGATCACAGGAGCCCCTTCGTGCTCGGCAGCATCCTCGCCAGTCGGGCATCGCGGGCGCAGGCCACGCGCAGTGCGCGGGCAAATGCCTTGAAGACGGCTTCGATGTGATGGTGGCTCGAGCGTCCGTACAGCACGATCGCGTGCACGTTGGCTCTGGCACCCATGGCGAAGCCATCGAAGAAGTCGTGCACGAGTTCGGTCTGCAGGTCCCCGACCCTCTCGACGGCGACCTTGAGCTTCACGACGGCGTGCGGCCGGCCGCTGAGGTCCACGGCCGCCACGGCCAGCGTTTCGTCCATCGGCATCACGAAGTAGCCGGCCCGGTTGATGCCCTTCTTGTCACCGAGCGCGGCGGCCACGGCCTCGCCGAGCACGATGCCGATGTCCTCGACGGTGTGGTGCTGATCGACGTCGAGATCGCCGGTCGCGTTCAGCTCGAGATCGAAGCCACCGTGCCGGGTGAACAGCTCCAGCATGTGGTCGAGGAAGCGGATGCCGGTCGTGACCCGGTAGCGCCCACCGCCATCGACGACGAACCGGCCGGCGATGTGCGTCTCGGTGGTGCGGCGGTCGAAGGCCGCCTCACGGGCGCCCGTGACCGCCGTCGCGCGGGCCAGACTCGTGGCCGTCTTCTTCGGGGCGCGCCGGGCGGCGGGCCGCTTCCTCGTGGAGTTCGCACTCATCGGGGCACCTTCGTTTCCACCAGACCCGCGGCCGTGACCGACTCGAGCGCCGCAACCGCGCGGTCCGTGTGCGCGGTGACGCCCGCGGTGACGCGGATGCACCCGGGGCTGTAGGGATCGCTCGACCGGTCGCGCACGTGCACGCCACGCTCCGCCAGGGCGGCGACGATCGCGCTCGCGCGCGCCCCGACACGCATCAGCACGAAGTTCGCGGCGCTCCGCCAGTACGGGATGCCGAGCCGGTCACAGGCGGCGTACAGCCGGGTGCGTGACTCGGCGACCGCTGCGGTGTAGGCGGGCAGGAAACGCGTGTCGGCCAGCGCGGCCTGCATGGCCGTCATCGCCACCGTGTTCATGTTGAAGACGGGCGTGACGGCGCGAACGGCCTCGAGCCGCTTCGGGTGGCCGATCAGCACGCCGATGCGCATGCCCGCGAGGCCGTAGGCCTTCGAGAAGGTACGGCCGATGACGACGTTCGGGAACAGGGGCAGTTCGTCAAGAAAGCTGCCGGCCGGGTCGAACTCCACGTACGCCTCGTCGAGAACGACGGTGGCCTGGGGCGCGGCCGCGATGACGCGGCGCAGCGCCTCTCGGGAAATGGTCTGGCCGGTCGGGTTGTTCGGCGTGTTGAGGAACATCAGGCGCGTCTTCGGCGTCACGGCCGCGACGATCGCATCCGCCGGGAACGCGAAATCGGGCCCCGGCGGCACGCGAACGACGCGCGCATCGACGGCGGCCGTTGCCGTCAGGTAGGGATCGAACGCAGGTACGGGCACGATCGCCTCGAGTGAGGCATCGTGCGCGCGGCCGAATGTGGCGACCGCGGCGAGGAAGATGCCCTCGTCGAGGCCGTTGGTGAGGGTCACCCAGTCGGGGTCCACGCCGAAGTACCGGCCCACGGCCTCCACGTCATGGCGGTAGTCCGGGTACGTCGCGATGTCGGTGGCCGTGAGGGCGCGGGTCGCCTCCATCACACGCTCCGAGCAGCCGCCCGTGTTCTCGTTGAGATGCAGGCGGAGCCCGTCGCCTGGACTCGGGATGCCCTGGACGATCATCGCGACGGCCGTTTCTTCGCCGCCTTGGGCGGGCCCAGGCGGATGTCCACCGACGCCGCATGGCACTCGAGGCCCTCTGCCCGCGCCAGGGTCGTCGCGGTCGGCCCGATGCGGCGCAGCCCTGCTTCGGTGAGTCGCTGCACGGTGACCTGCCGCACGAAGTCGGCCGCGGAGAGGCCGCCGCGCACGCGGGCGGCTCCCGCGGTCGGCAGCACGTGGTTCGAGCCGATGGCGTAGTCGCCGCAGACCTGGGCCGTCCACGGGCCGATGAAGATCGATCCGGCTGCCGTCGTCTGCTTCAGCAGCGCCTCGCGTTCGAGGACGAGGTGCTCGGGCGCCGCGGCGTTGCTGAGCGCCATGGCCTGGTCGATCGTCTGCGTGACGATCACGCCGCCATGGCCGGCCAGAGCCATGCGCGCGGGCCCGTCCTGGGGGGCCTGCGCCGTGACGGCCTTCACGACGGCCTCCGCGAGGGCGCGATTCGGCGTCACGAGCACGGCCCGGGCGTCCGGATCGTGCTCGGCCTGCGCGATGAGGTCGGCCGCGATCCAGTCGGCCGGGCCCCGCGCGGCGACGATGAGGATCTCGGTGGGGCCCGCGTAGAAGTCGATCCCGCAGTCGGTCGCGACGAGCGCCTTGGCCGACGCGACGAAGCGGTTGCCTGGCCCAACGATCTTGTCCACGCGCGGCACCGACTCGGTGCCGTACGCCATCGCCGCGACCGCGTGCGCGCCGCCCATGCGGAACACGCGCGTGGCCCCGGCTTCGAGGGCCGCCGCCATCACGGCCGGGTCCATGCGCGGGCAGGCCACGATGATCTCCCGGACGCCGGCCGCGCGCGCGGGGAGGGCGGTCATCAGGAGCGACGAGGGCAGGGGATACCGGCCGCCCGGCACGTAGCAGCCGACGCGGTCGAGCGGCGTGACCCGCTGCTCCACCGACACGCCTGGCGCGACCTGCATCGTCCAGCCCTTCGGGACCTGCTTCTTCGCGACGGCGCGAATGTGCTTCGCGGCATCGTGAATGGCGGCGCGCACCGCGGCCGGCACGGTAGCCGCGGCCGCGCGGATCTCGCTATGCGGTACCTCGAGGCCTCCTTCGAGCCTATCGAACTTGCGTGCGTACCGGAGCAGCGCCGCGTCACCGCCACTGCGCACCTCCGCGACGATGCGGCCGACCCGGCGGTTCGTCGCCGCGTCCCGCACGCGCGCGGCGGAGAGCAGCGCCGCGACGCCCGCGCGATCCTCCGCGTCGATGATGCGAATCATGGCCTAGAGCACGATCTTGTTGAGAGGATACTCGACGATGCCCTGCGCGCCGACGGCTTTTAGCTTCGGCACCAGGTCGCGCACGGTCTTCTCCTCGATGATCGTGTTGACCGCCACCCATGCCGCGTCGCTCAGTGACGAGATCGTCGGACGCTGCAGCGCGGGCAGGAGCGCCAGGATCGAGTCCAGCTTCGCCTTCTCGACGTTCAGCATCAGGCCGACGCGGCCCTGCGCCGCGATGGCGGCGTTCAGCAGCAGCGCGATGTTCTGCAGCTTCGACTTCTTCCAGCCGTCGGCCAGTGCCCTCTTGTTGGCGATGAGCTGGGTGTTCGACTCCATCAGCGTGTCGATGATGCGGAGGCGATTCGCACGGAGCGACGACCCCGTTTCCGTCACTTCGACGATCGCGTCCGCGAGCCGGGGCGGCTTGACCTCCGTGGCGCCCCACGAGAACTCGGTGCGGACGTTCACCCCCTGCTTCGAGAAGTACGCCTTGGTGGCGCGCACCAGCTCGGTCGCGATGATCTTGCCCTCGAGGTCCTTCGCCGTCTTGTAGGGCGAATCCTCGGGCACCGCCAGTACCCACCGCACCTTGCCGAAGCTCTGCTTGGCGTAGACGAGGTCGGCGATCGGTTCGATCACCCCCGTGATGCCGTCGCCTGCCTCGTGCTCGGCGATCCAGTCGAGACCCGTCAGACCCGCGTCGAGCACGCCGTCCGAGACGTAGCGCGCCATTTCCTGCGCGCGGATCAGCATGCACTCGATCTCCGGGTCGTCGATGACCGGGAAGTAGGAACGCGAGCTGACCTGGATGTTGAAGCCGGCCCGCGCGAAGAGCTGCACGGTGGCGTCCTGGAGCGATCCCTTGGGGATGCCGAGCTTGAGGGTCATCGAACCGTCACTCCTTCCGCCTTCACGAAGAAGCAGGTGCGCTCACCCGTGTGGCACACGTTGCCGTCGCCCTGCCGCTCGGCCTTCACGAGCACCGTGTCCTCGTCGCAGTCGATGAAGACCTCCTTCACTGCCAGCCGGTTGCCCGAGGTCTCGCCCTTGGTCCATAGCTTGTTGCGCGTGCGGCTGTAGAAGGTGACGTAGCCGGTCTGCTGCGTGATGTCCCACGCCTCGGCGTTCATGAAGCCGACCATGAGCACCTCGCCGCTGAGGTAGTCCTGCACGACGGCCGGAATCAGGCCGTCCAGTTTCGTGAAGTCCATTGCCATCTCTCTATCTCTCGCTCTCTCTCGTCTCGCTGGTGCTCCACCGCCAGACGGGGGCCGGGCCGCGCCGGCCCGTACAACAAAAAACCCCGCCTGATGTCCGGCGGGGCAGCTTCGGGGCTCTGGTGTCTGGTGGTGAAGAGACGCTCAGCGCGCGCAGCCCTGCCGGACGGCATGGCGGCCGTGATGGTGGACGTGCGCGTGGCGGCGGGTGGAAACCATGAGCGAATCGAGGGTACTTCAGGGTGCCGGGACCGCGCAAGCCCGAGAGGCTGAGCCCCCGGGCGAGACCGGGCCGCCGGGCCTATCTCTTGATGTAGATCTTGACCGTCACAGAGTCCGCCGGTCCGCGCTCCCTGCTCTTGTCGTCGTCCTTGCCCTTGTCGGTGCCCCGGCCTGGCGTCTTGTATTCCTGTTTGAAAGAGCCCAGGAACACGAATCCGGGCGGTGGCGCCGCGCCGTCAGCCAGATACAGCAGCGTCCCGGTCGGCCAGCTCGTCGTCCCTGCCGGACCAGCCGGCCCTTGTGGCCCCGGGTCGCCCTTCGGACCCTGCAGGCCCGGCTC
>Ga0194132_10009238_pt1 | contig 13693 bp, 12 predicted proteins | sample TA2KigOf80mmetaG_FD_148612 | JGI IMG/M metagenome (GOLD analysis project Ga0194132, IMG submission 148612) | Freshwater microbial communities from Lake Tanganyika, Tanzania - TA2015054 Kigoma Offshore 80m | ecosystem: Environmental > Aquatic > Freshwater > Lake | place: Tanzania: Lake... | reverse complement strand
AGACTGCCGGGGAAGGCTGGAGATGCGATCGGCTCGGGCGCTGTTGTGGGGCGCATTGAACCGCCGCATGTTGTCGCGCTGGATGCGCGTACGGAGCGGCAGTCGACGGCGCGCGTCAAAGCGGCCGAGGCCGCCGGCGTTGCGAGCGAAGCGCGGATCCACACTCTGGAAGAACAAGTGAAAATCACGCGTGTCGATCTGGATCATTGGAGGCGCGAGCGCGCCCGGGACGAAGGACTCGAGAAGTCGGGCGACATCCCGTCGTCGCGGCTCGATCAAACGTTGACGCAGTTTCGACGCGCCGAAACGGCGGTGGCGGCGGCCGAGAAAGCGGTGAGTGAAGCGCGTTCGTCGCGCGACGCGGTCCGCGCCGAGATCGTTGTGGCGCGAGAGGCGTTGAGCGGTCCGGCGGAGGCGGCGAACGGCGCCGTCATAGCGATCGCGGCGCCTACCGGTGGGCGCGTGATTCGGGTTCTGCGCGACAGCGAGGGAGCCGTTGCGATGGGCGAGCCGCTCATCGAAATCGGCAATGCGAACGCGTTGGAGATTGTCGTCGAACTGCTCTCGGCCGATGCGGTAAGAATCACGCCGGGTACGCGGGTGTTGCTCACGCGATGGGGCGGCGAGAAGACCTTGGAGGCGCGCGTACGCGTGATCGAACCGGGCGGTTTCACCAAGGTCTCGGCGCTCGGCGTTGAGGAGCAGCGTGTACGTGTAGTGTCCGACATCGCTTCGCCCGAGAACGACTGGAAGGCGCTGGGCGACGGTTATCGCGTGGAAGCGGCTTTTGTGTTGTGGGAGAGCGATCGCGTTGTGCAGATCGCATCGAACGCGCTGTTCCGCAGCGGCGATGGGTTCGCGGTGTACGTTATAGAAGGCGGACAGGCGCAGTTGCGCAAAGTGAAGGTGGGTCATCGCAGTGCGCTGGCCTCGGAGATCGTCGATGGACTGCGCGAGGGCGACGAGGTTATTCTGCACCCGGACGAGACGATCGCGGCGGGAAAACTTGTAGTCGCCAAGGCCAGCTAAAATAGAAGTTTGGAACAACAACAACTGGCCGGGAAGAACATCCTGATTACAGGAGGGGGCCGGGGTATAGGTAAACGCTTGGCAATGGGCTTGGCGGCGCGGGGCGCGCGAATCGGACTGCTGGCGCGCAGCAAGGCCGAGATCGATTTAGCCCAGCTCGAGATTGAACAGGCGGGCGGCGTGGCGCTGCGTTTGCGCGCCGATGTGCGAGATGCCGATCAGGTGACCGGCGCGGTCGAACGCATGAAGGTGCATTGGGGATCGATCGACGCTCTGATCTGCGCCGCGGGAATGCAGGGGCCGATCGGAGCTATTCACGAGGTGCCGGTCAAAGCGTGGACCGAAACAGTGGAAACGAACTTGTTCGGGGCGATGCATGCGTGCCGCGCCGTACTTCCGGATATGATCAAGCGGCGATCGGGCAAGATCATCGCGCTCAGCGGCGGCGGTTCGTTAACGCCGCGGCCAGCGTTTTCGGCATACGCCGCAAGCAAAACGGCGCTCGTCCGCTTCATCGAAACGCTCGCGGCGGAAGTCGCCGCCAGCAACGTGCAGGCCAACTGTTTGGCGCCGGGAGGCGCCTACACGGCTATGACCGACGAAATTCTTGCAGCCGGCGAACGCGCCGGCGCGAAAGAAGTCGAGGACGCGCAGAAGATTCGCGTCACCGGCGGCATCGCACCGGAGAGGCAGGTCGCGCTGGCGGCATTCCTCGCAAGCGAGCGGTCGAATCACATCACCGGCAAAGTCGTCCACGTAAACGACGATTGGAAAAAACTGGCCAACGGGAGGACCTCGACCGAGTTGTATACGCTGCGCCGCGTGACGAGGGTGCAGCCGGACTGATACACTGGCGGCGCTATGCGATTCGCCACATTGCTGCTCTCCATCTCCGTCCTCTGCGCGCAACAGCCAGCGCGGAAGAAGATTCTCGCGATCGGCCAGTCGAAGGGATTTCATCACGACTCGACTTCCGATGGACTGGCGACAATCTGGATGATCGGCAAAGAGACTGGCCTCTGGGACACCTACATCAAGACCGACACCCAACTCATCACCAAGAAGAAACTGACCGGCAACGCGAAGAACCTCGACTACTTCGACGCGGTGTTTTTCTACACATCGGGCGAACTCGATCTCGATGAAGAACAAAAGCAGGCCCTGCTCGATTTCGTCCGCAAGGACGGCAAGGGCTTTATGGCGTCGCACAGCGGCGTCGACACGTTGTATCAATGGCCGGAGTATGGCGAACTGGTCGGCGGCTACTTCGATTTGCATCCATGGAATCAAGTGAACGCGAAGGTAATCACCGAAGACCCGAAGCACCCGGCGACGGCGCACTTTCCTCCGGACTTCTTCCTGTTCGACGAGATCTATCAGTTGAAAAACTATTCGCGCGACCGCGTGCGCGTGTTGATGCGTCTGGGCACCGACAGCGTCGATCTGAAGAAGAACGGCGTGCATCGCACCGACGGCGACTTCGCGATTTCCTGGGTGCGCGACTACGGCAAAGGCCGTGTGTTCGTATCCACGCTGGGCCATCGCAGCGAGGTGTGGGAGAACAAGCAGGTGCGGAAGATGTGGCTCGAAGCGGCGAAGTGGGTGATGGGTTTGACGCGCGAAGGCGACGCCACGCCGCGGCCTATTGCAAAGTGACGAGATCCTGCGTCTGCATCTTCTTCAGCTGCCCGCATGCGGCGTAAATGTCCAGTCCGCGCGGCCGCCGAAGGTAGCAGGGGATCGACTTCATCACGATCTTCTGAAAGCTGTCTACGCGTTCGGGCGTAGGCGTCCCATACGGAATTCCGGGACCGGGGTTGAGCGCAATGAGGTTCACCTTCGCCTTGAGATTCGCCAACAGCCGCACAACACGGCGGGCATCGGCGTCGGTGTCATTGACGTCCTTGAGCAGAACGTACTCGAACATCAAATACTCCCACCGGCGCAGCGGGTACGCTTTGCACACCTCGAGCAGATCGGCAAGGTGATACTTTCGCGTAATCGGCATCAGCTCGCGGCGTTGCTCTTCCGTCGATGCGTTGAGCGAAATCGCCAGCGTTGGCCGTACCTCGGCGGCGCCGAGTTCAGGAATCTTCGGAATGATCCCGGAGGTCGAAACGGTCAAGCGCCTCTGCGGAAATCCGACGCCGTTATCGTCGCAGAGAATCGCCGTGGCCTTGAGGACATTGTCGAGATTGAGCAGCGGCTCGCCCATGCCCATCATGACGATGTTGCAGTGTTGCGTGCGCGGGTCGAGGGAGTGCGCACGGCAGACGTGCAGGACCTGGCCGACGATTTCGCCCGCGGTGAGATTTCGTTCGAGGCCCATCAGCGCGGTCAGGCAAAACTGGCAATTCACGGGGCACCCGACCTGCGAGGAAACGCAGATCGTGTGGCGATCGTCGGCGGGCATGACCACGGTTTCGACGGTGCGCCCATCGCTGGGTAGTTTGAGCAAATAACGAGTCGTGCCGTCGACCGAGTCAAATCGCTGCTCGACATCGAGGTGACCGAGTTGATACTGCTGGCGCAGTTCTTTCGGCAGCGCGGTGGATTCATCCAACGCGGCGACATTCCGCCGATACATCTCGCCGTAGAGCTGCCGGGCGCGGTACGCAGGCACACCGGGACCGAGCCGCTCGCGCAGTCCGGCGACGTCGAGTCCGAGTAAAGTCTGCTGTGTCACTCCTTCCAGAGTAACGCTAGCGCTTGGCCGACTTCACGTCGTCTCGCGCCAGGAGCGCCGCGCGCCGCTGCTCGACAAACTGTTTCAAGCTGGTCGACGGCGGGCCGCCAGGTCCTCGGAATCCGCGGCCGCCACCGGCCGGCTCTTCTTCGTGGAGTGTCTTGTCGATGCCGTCGAGAAAATGCTGCGTCGAGAGCACCTTCCGCGTATCGGCTTTTACATCTTCGAGGATTAGCGCCTTCCATCGTTCGACGATAGGCGCGATCTTCTTCCAGTCGAGCCAATCTTCCGCGATCGCGCGAACGTAGCCAAGATAGCGGGCCTTCAACGCCGGCACGGCGAGCAGCCGGTTCAGCAACGCCTTGTCTGGATCGTTGGAGCCGGAAGTTGGATCAAGATCCAGGCCGCCGCGCGCGCCAGGGCCTTCAGGAGTTCGAAAGGTCTCGTTGACATCGTGCGGGATGATGTGGAACTTGCCGGAGGGCTCCATGTAGATGTTGTAGTCGCTGGCGCGCGTCCAATAGCCGTCGGTATTGACGAGGACGTTTTCGAGCGCAAGGAATTTCAGTGCGCCATCGACATCGAGAATCGGCGCAAGCGCAGCTTCGAGTTTGTCCGGCGGGGTGGTGGAGAGCACCTTCGTCAGATTGATCAGCGCGGCCCAGTGTTTGGGGTTGTCTTTCGATTTGATCTCGTAGATCTTTTTGTAGTCGGCGACGTTTTCTCCGATGTAGTTCAAACCAGCGCGGCCTCGCGGACTGCCCGGCGTCTTCCAGCGCGCGCCGCCGCCGGCCGCGCCTTTGAACCACTCTTTCACGAAGTCGCCGTTGAACTGTTGCGCGTTCTGATAAACGCCCCAGTATTCGCCGTTGATCACAACGCGCACGAAGTTAGCCTTCGGCATCGGGATGTAGTTCTTGGCGATTTCGGAATAGAGCACATAGCGCATCATCGTCGGATCGCCATTGGAGTTGAGCAGGTTCAGCGTGCGGTAGCCGCCGAGCCGCTGTTCACTATTAACCCAATCCATCGAGATATTGAGCGACCGCTTGCGGCCGGCCGGCACCATCATGAAGCTCGACGCGCCGCGAAAATGAACACCGGCGTCCTTGTAGGTCTTGCCATCGACGGTCATAACAACAGGCATTTCGACGTCGGTATTGTTGAAGTCGGCCATCTCGGCTTCCCACTCTTGCGTGTCGAATTGAAGAAAAATCGTGCGAAGCGTGGAGAGATCATAGATCGGCTCTTTGCCGTATTGCTTCACGTCGGCCGGTGCCATCGTCCTGCCTGGTTGCGGCGGTTCCTGCTGACCTCCGCGACCGAATCCGCCGAAGCCGCCTGGACCGCGTCGCGGGCGCGCCGCCAGGGTCGCACGCGCGGCAGCGCGTTCTTCCTTGTTCAAGCGTCCGTCGCCGTCCTTATCGTGGTCCTTGACGACCTTCGTCGTGCCGCCAAATCCACCAGGACCGCCCGGGCCGCCCGGGCCGCCAAAACCGCCCGGACCTCCCGGAGGTCCGAAGCCACCTGGTCCGCCGCGCCGGCCCTCCGGCGGCTGCGCCAACGCGATCATCGAAATACCGATAGCAATTAGCTTCTTCATTCTGCCTCCTGTCCACGTCGAATCCAACGAACTTCCTGCACGCCTTCGATCCGGTTCAATTTCTTCACCAACTCCTCGGGAACAGCGTCGGTCGAAGGCGTAACCGCATAGGTGTAGTCCAGCGCACCGCCTTGTTTGGATGTAGCGACCGAGGTCAACGTCCGTGCGGCACAATGGAGTTTTGCAATGTCGGAGATCGACGCCTCCACATCGACAGCCAATCCAGCGCGAATCCGCAGCGAGAACTCTTCGCCTTCAACCGGCTCGACAATCGTCTTTCGATTCGCCATGGCAAACGCCGCGCCGCCGACGATGATCATCCCGGCCGCGCCGAGCCAGTAAGCTTGCGAACCCGCCGCCATTCCGGCGACTACGGCAAAAATCACAAACGCCGTATCGCGCGTATCGCGCACGACCGTGCGGAATCGGACGATCGACAGCGCGCCCACAAGACTGAACGCTCGCGCGACGTTGTCGCCGATCACTTGTGTAACCATCGCGATCAGCCCGGCCAGCAGCACCAGCGTCGCTTGCAGCGAGGGACTGGCATCGGCCGGCTTGCTCGTTCTCTGATGGATCCAGGCGACGGCCGCGCCGTACAAAATCGCGACCGCCACTCGAATCGGTATGTTCCAATCCAACTCAGGCATTTTTCACAAACTCCAAGGCTTGCGCCGCGGTACGATACTTCGAAAACGTAGCCGGTGTTAAACCAAACTCCGCGACGAGTTCCTTGAATACAGCCGGCATCGCGCGGCGGAACTTCAGCTCAACGACCGCTTTGTCCGGCAGCACTTGCGCGCCCTGTTCGGATCGAAACGCCGGCCCCTCGATACCGGAGGCGCGAAGGTCTTCGTCGATCGTGAGGCGAACGGGCCCGAGGCTCGTCATTTCCACCCGCGCGGTACGGTTGTAGCTGATTTGGACGATCGGGCGAAGTCCGCGCAACAGCAGTCGCCGATGAAACCAAGCACCCGTCCAACCGGCCTTCGCATCGCTCGCTTCCAGCGCGTTCAACGACGGCGTGTCCACCAGCGACCGGCGCTTGGTGACCATCGACCGAGTCTTCAGTTTGCGCTCCAGAAAGACGTTCGGCGCGCAACCGTACCGGCGAACGCGATACTTACCGCGCCCGAACGATCCGCGCCGGTGAAAGACATCGAAGCGAGGCGTGTCGAAGTAGAGGCTCGTCACACGGTAAAAATCTTCGGTTTCGGAATTCGGATCGGGCTGGAGGCGGAGCCTCGCCCAGTCACGGATACGTTGCGCCGTGGCGAGGTCGACCACGTACTTCAGCTCGAATGCGAATTCGCGCGTTTCCCATACGTTAGCCAAGGATTACATTCGTGTGAAAGGGCGATGACGCCCTCCTCATTGTTACGCAACTGCGGGCGCGGCAACGCTAAGTTCTGTAAAGAACGTCGCCGCATGAGCCGCAACGGCCTTCCCCCTTGGCTATTCGAATTTCGAGGACCACTCTTCGCGGATCGCCTCGGCGCGCGATTCTTCGACGCCCCACAGCACGAACTCGAAATACAACATACAGCCGCCCGTCACCGTTTGGGAAGAAACATTGAACACCGAATGATTCCAGTCCGGCACCACACCTGCGAACTCGGTTTCACCGTCGAAGACCATCGAAAGACCCGCGGGCGCGGCGGATCGAACCACGGCAAGCGCTTCGGCGCGGCTAACGCCAAGCATATGCTTGGACACGATAAAGTTCCGAGCGACCTCCCCGCGGTGTCGTTCCAACATAAGCTTCATCCGCAGGAAGCAGGCCCGCCAGCCCTGCCGAGTGCCTTCGTATTCTTCGTCCCAAGCCTCGGCGGAGCCAAATCCGGAGTGGACCATTCGTAACACAGTACGGCCATTTTCGGTTTCGAGGTAATACTCCTGCACCAGGCGCGCGGACGGCAGTTTGCGGCGTTCGGCGGCCGCGGAGAAGACCTCATCGCGTACTTCACCGAGCCGCAGATGTTTGAGCCGTTCGACAACCTCGACCGTCGTCCGCCATCGCAACCCCGGCCCCCAGTCGGCGACATGTTCACCGCCCGGCCGGAGGTCGATCTCCATTTTAGGCGCGAACCACCGCGCGGCTTCGGCGGCATCGGTGAGCGCTTTCCAGACATCTTCGATCGGGGCGTCGATCTCGACGCGTGTTTCGTGAGAGCGCATGGTCTCTATTCCTTCAATTTCGGAAGCGCGCCCACGACGAGACGAAAACTGCGTCCGCCGGGCGCGCTGTTGTTGTTGTATTTCGCCGCAAGCCGGGCAATCGTCGCGGTCAACTCGCTCGTGAACGCGTGCCGATCAGCGGCTGAAGCAAAGCGGACTTCGGACTCAAGCGTAAGCGTGGCCAGCTTCTTGCCCGCCTTGTCGGCACGAGAGCGAAGGACAGCCGTGTCGCGGACAACACCGGCGGCCGCGGCAATCAGGTAGTCCGACGAGAACTGATCCTGGACGTCGCAAACGCCGAGTTCGCCGAGCGCCTCGGGCGAAATCACGAACGCCTTCGCGGTGGCCTGCATCAGCCTCTCGGCGCAGTTGCCCTTCATTCGGCGCTCGACCAGTTCCACCAACCCCGCCTTCTCTAAGGCGTGAAGGTGATAGTTGACGGTCTGTCGAGGCATCTCCAATCGGCGCGCGACGCCCGCCGCCGAATCCGCATCGGCCAGCGCCGAAAGCACGGAGCGGCGATCGGAGTGAAACAGGGCCGCGGCCGAATCGGCGGTTTGGATGACTTGAAGCGCGGCTGCCATGGGTCAACAGTAGCACCGACCATTTCTTTGGTCAAGACCAAATATGTGAAAGGGCTTAAACTATTCAAGGTGGAAGAACTGCTCATTCGCCAGCCCTGGACAGCGCTGCCCTTGCGCGTCTTCGCCACCGGGTTCATGCTGCTCTTCGCCGGCATCGGCGCCTATAGTGTGATCGCCGGCTACGATGACTCTCCGAGCTACCGCCTTGTGCTTCCGCTGTACGCGGTCGGGGTCTACGCGGTCACCGCAATGTGGTTGAGCAAACGCACGGCAAAAATAACACCGGCCGGGGTGAGAGTTTCGATCGGGCCGCTGCCGGTCTGCACGCCTAGGAGCGTCACGAAAGACAAGATCCTGCACTGCTACGTGCACACGGTGAGAATTTACGACGACGGTACAGAGCTCGAAAACTATGACAGCGTCGGTGTCGAGGCGCTCGACGGCGAACAAATCAACATCTCCGGCCCGCATTTGGTGGCCGGCGAAGCGATGGAGGCGGCGAGACAAATCGCGCGAGTGCTCGCGCCCCTCGGAGTACAGGTCGTCGACTGGGAACCGAGCGGCGGCAGGAAAAGTCGAATCCTCAAGATAGCGGCGTTCTGGCTCGCGCTGTCTCTCCTCGCGCTTTTCGCCGGCACCGCGTGGGAACTGGAACTATGGCTATAGGCCGCTGAGGAGGCCGCGCGGAAAGCGGTCTTCGGCGGCGCATTCGAAGTCCGCCACACAGACTATCACGAAGAGAATGAAATGTTTTGAAACCGGTTTACGCCTGTATGGGTGTATGAAAGTCCTCATCGTACTCTTCGCCATCACCGTCGCTGCCGCCGAACCGGCGCGGGATTTCTACACCGCGTATAAAAACCTAAAATTCGAGGGCCTCCCGAACAAGGCGCAACTCGACAAACTGGCGCCGCACATGAGCACGGGCATGCGAAACGCCATCAAGAGCGCACAGGCATTGCAAGCCAAGTGCATGAATAAGTTCCCGACCGACAAACCGATGTGGATCGAGGGCGATCTATTCACGAGCAACTTTGAAGGCTTCACTTCGTTCAAAGTCGGCGAGTCGGACAACACGAAAGCAATCGTCGAATTCGAGTACGTCGAGAAAGGGCAGAAGGTCGTCTGGAAGGATAAGCTCCTGTTCGTCCGAGAAAAAGGGAAATTGGTCATTGACGATGTGCGCTTTGGCCGCACCGAAGGATTTACAAGCGGCTATGGGGAGTCGTTGCGGAAGTCGCTGGGAGGAACAGGCTGCGAATAGCGGCTGTCGCGAAGTAGAATTGGCCCAATGGGCCTCGCGCAACGGGTGTCGCTGATCCTCGCCGCCACAATGGCCGGATTCTGCCAGCAGATCGGCCCGGGAACGCCACAAGCGGGAACAATTCGCGCGGGCGAAACCAGGGACTATTCCTTTGAAGCCGGCGCGGGGCAGTTCATTTGGCTGACCGCCGTTCCGGAAAGAGGGAGCGAGGTTTCGTTGAGCCTCCACGGCCTTGATGGCACAAAGCTGGCGTCGACGACACAAGGCGAGGTCTTCGCGATTGCTCCATCCGCGGGGACGTTTCGAATCTCGGTGCGGGGACACGGCGAGTACGCCCTCACGCTGCAGGCATTGCGAACGCCTTCGGCCGACGACCGTCGCCGGGTCACTGCGTTCGTGGCCACGACCGAGGCTGCCGAACTGTTGGAGCGACGCCCGCGAATCGCTGCAAACACGCGGCAGGCCATAGCCAAACTCCTGGAGGTTCTCCCGATTTGGCGCGAATTGGGCGCTTCGAATTGGGAAGGCCTCGCGGGTCACGATTTAGGCAACGCATATCTATCGTTGCAGGAATTGGCAAAAGCCAAAACCGTCTTGCTCGACGCGCTGCCGCTGCGCCGGGCGACCGGAGATCCGCGGCGTGCGGCGTTGACATTGAGCACACTAGCGGCGGTACTCAACGGGCTTGGCGAATATCGCGACGCCGTGCGATATGGCGAAGAAGCGCTACCGCTGCGCCGTGAAGCGCGCGATCGAAAAGGCGAAGCGAACACGCTGAATAACCTCGCCTTCGCGCACAACCGGCTGAACGAGCGAGACCGTGGGTTGGAGTTAAATTTGCAGGCTCTTGCGATTCGACGCGAGATCGGCGACCGCGAGGGTCTGGTGTTGGGGTTGGGAAATCTGGCGGTCGCGTACCGCTTCATGGGACTGTCCGACCGAGCCTTGGCGTTCAGCGCCGAAGCGCTGTCGGTCGCGCGAGAATTAGGCGACGATGGCGCCGTGGCGGACTCCCTAAGCGGCTTAGGGTTGTCGCACTCGCTGCTGGGAGACTTTCGGAAGGCGCATGGATATTGGTCGGAAGCCGAATCGCTGTACGAGCGCATCGGCGACAGTTTTGGCCTTTCGAGCGCGTATCTTGGTCTCGGCACTACCAACGCCCAGTTACGGCGCTATCCGGAAGCGATCGGCTATTACGAGAAGTCACTCGCGCTTCGAAGAAAGTCGGGCAACCTCCAAGACCAGGCGGCTTCACTGCTCGGACATTGTTCGGTCTTCGGCAAGCTGGGCGACTTGCCGAAAGCCGCGGCATTCGGCGAAGAGGCGCTCGGAAGAGCGCGACGATTGGGAATCAAGCAGACGATAGGAAGGTCATTGCGTTGCCTTGGAGAGTTGGATCGTCTCGCCGGAAGGTGGGAGCAAGCGCGCGCGAGGTTGTCGGAAGCCGTCGAAGCATTCCGTTCGACGGCTGCGGACGCTGTAGATCTGTCGCTCGCCCTTTCAGCGTTGGCGGCCGTTGAAATGCGGTCGGGAAATCTACAACGCGCGCTCGATCTCTTGAAAGAAGCGCAACAACTCGTTGAGGCGGAACGCACTGGCTTGAGCGGCGAACTTCGGGCCGCGCTGCGCGCATCCCGAACGGAGCTGTATGCGATGGAAATCGACGCGTTGATGCAACTGCACCGGATCGATCCCAGCGCTGGATTCGACTCTCGGGCGCTTACCGCCAGCGAGCGTTCGCGCGCACGCAGCTTGATCGAAACGATCGCCGATGCGCGCCTCGACCTGCGGGATCGAATGACCGCTGAACAATTACGCCGAGAGTCCGAATTGCTCGCCAAGATCGCGGAAGCGCGTTCAAAAAAGACGGCGTCCGCCGTGGACAAAGCGGAGCGCGAGTTGGAGATCCACCAAATCGCGGTGCGAAGCGCGGCGGTGGGCGCCTTCGCGAAATCGCAATATGACGGTGCGTTGCGAGCCGATCAGATCAGACTCGACGACGGCCACGCCTTGGTGGAGTACGCGCTGGGAGAAACAAGATCGTACGTATTCGCGCTCACGCCGGCAGGGCTAACGACGGCTGAGTTGCCGGGGCAAGCGGAGCTCGCGAAAGAAGTGACCGCATACCGGCAAGAATTGGCCCGGCCGGTAACCGAACTGACAGCCGCGACAGCAGCGGCGCGGTGGGCCGCGGCAAGCAGGCGGATGTACAAGTTGTTGATCGGCCCCGTTGAAAAAGCGTTGGAGCGTAGCAACACGTTGATCGTCGCTCCAGACGGGGCCCTGGCTTTTGTGCCATTCGAAACCCTCACCGCTACCACGCCTCTGCTCGAGAAGTTCACGATCGAATACGTTCCTTCCGCCACCGCGCTGGCGGAACTACGGAACCGGGCGAACCGAACCGACAAAGGCGGCACTCTACTGGCGCTGGGCGATCCGGCCTACGCGCGAACCGGCGACGCGAGCGAGCGAGGAATCGCGTGGACGCCGTTGCCAAACACTCGGGATGAAGTGCTCGGAATTGGCGGACTCTTCGCACCGGAGAAACGACGGATTTTCGTCGGTACGGCGGCCAGCGAGCGACAACTCAATGCGCAGGACCTTAACGCCGTTCGCTATCTGCACATCGCGGCGCACGGCTACGTCGACGAGGATCTTCCGGCGCGAAGCGGGCTGGCGCTTTCGGATGGCGTATTGGAAGTCGCCGAAATCTTGAGGCTGCGGCTGCGCGCCGAGATGGTGACTCTATCGGCATGCCGCAGCGGCCTTGGCCAGACGCTGGCTGGAGAAGGCGTAATGGGGCTGTCACGCGCGTTCCTCTTCGCGGGCGCGCGGAGCGCGGTCGTCAGTCTTTGGAACGTCAGCGACGCGGCGACCGCGGATTTGATGAAGACGTTCTACTCCAATTTGAACCGCGGCCAACCACCGGCGCACGCGCTGCGCGAAGCGAAACTTCGCCTGGCGAAAGGTCCGCGGCGAGCGTGGCGGCATCCCTACTTCTGGGCGCCATTTATCTTCATCGGCGCACCAGAATAACGGGCTACAATCTCACGCGCGGCGGCCGGCCATTCCGGAAATGCGAAGGCAAAGCCTTCGCGCAACAGGCGAGTGGGCACAACCCGGCGGCTCTTCAAAATCGACTCGCTCTCCGTGCGCAGGAACAGCGCGCCGAGCTCAATCATCCAGCGCGAAGCCGGCAATCCAAAACCGATTCCCCATTCCCGTCGCAGTTGGCGCATGAAGTCCGAGTTCGGCAGCGGATTCGGCGACGCTAAGTTGACTACGCCGCCCATGTCATCACGCGCATGCAGCAGGTCGACCGCCGCGCAAAAATCACGTTCGTGAATCCAGGGCATGTATTGTTCGTCGCTTCCGGCAGCGTCGCGGGCGTTTCGCAACCGAAGAAAGCCTCTTCCCACTTGGTGGCAACGTCAATCGAGAAGTGCCACGTGTCCGGCGCATCGGCAGCCTCGCGCAACCGGTAATGGCGCGGCCGATCCACTCAGTCGTCTGCACGCGCGAATCGATGGTCGTGCGGCGGTTCGCCGGTGTATAACGGCATTCGACGCTCCCGCCGGCGAGCACGATCATGGCAAGTAGACGCGAAGGAGTGTCAGTTCACCCGTGACGGCATAGCCGCCAAGCGCCGCGGGCACAAGCCAGCAGTCGCCCGCCCGCAAGGAATGGTCGCCGATTGCGCCCGCGCCTTCGGTGACGATCAGCAGGTGAAATCGATCGGGATCGGAGGCCGTTTCAAAGCGGCCTTCGATAGAGTGTCGTTCGGTCACGAAGTAGGGACACTCGACAAGCCTGTTCCCGTCAGCGTCCACCGGCCCCGGATGCGGACCAAGCTCGGCGACGGCCATCGATTCCTCGATATGCAACGGTCGCGGGCGGTCGTAATCCCACAACCGATATGTGACGTCGGAGTTCTGTTGAATCTCGCAAATGACCAACCCCGCGCCAACGGCGTGCACCGTTTTCGCCGGCGTGAAGTAGGTCTCGCCCGCTTGCGCCGGCCACCACCGGACCAAGGTCTCCAGCGACTTGTCCGCAAGCGCCGCTCGCACCTCGGCAACTTCGAACTGCCGCGTGAATCCGGCCGCGATCGTTGCGCCCGGATCGGCGCGCAGCACGTACCACATCTCGGTTTTGCCTGGCGACTTCTCGTGAATCTCCGCATAGGCATCGTCGGGATGCACTTGCAGAGATAGCTTGCCCGACGTAAAGAGGAACTTCACCAGAATCGGAAACCGGCCGCCGAAAGCGGGCTTCACTTTGTGACCCAGTAAAGCCGTCCCGTCACGATCCATCAACTCGCGGAGCGGCAGCCCCTCGGAGGTGCCACA
>Ga0194132_10009236_pt1 | contig 13698 bp, 10 predicted proteins | sample TA2KigOf80mmetaG_FD_148612 | JGI IMG/M metagenome (GOLD analysis project Ga0194132, IMG submission 148612) | Freshwater microbial communities from Lake Tanganyika, Tanzania - TA2015054 Kigoma Offshore 80m | ecosystem: Environmental > Aquatic > Freshwater > Lake | place: Tanzania: Lake... | reverse complement strand
GAGAAGCGCAATGCTTACATTCACCCCAACCCCAACCCCAACCCCAACCCCGACACCGACCCCGACACCGACCCCGACACCGACCCCGACACCGACCCCTACTTCCGTTCCGTCACGCGCACCTGAGACAACTTCGGTAAATGCGAGCAACAAGAAAGCAATTACTTGCACGAAAGGCAAGGTTGTCAAGAAAGTAAGTGGAGCAAATGCGAAGTGCCCTAAAGGCTTCAAGAAAAAGTCTTAGTCCCCAAAAGTGACTTCTACTGGATAGTGGGTCGTTGGCGGTTAACCTCGTCGAGACGTGTTCTTGAGTGACTGTAAGCGAGGGTAATGAAGTGGCTGGGGACGGGCTCGAACCGACGACGACCGGATTAGGAGTTTGGAAGCGATGACTGGGAGTAGACCGAACTACGCCAGTTTATGCAGGCACTTCCAAATAACTTAAGTTCCGACGCCCTTCCAAAACGGCCTCTGTTGGGGGAGCAAGTGCACGGAAAGTGCACGCATTGGGTCTGGGCCTATCTCCGGCTTAGAGGGCGACTCCTCTTTAATTTAGACGAGGCGGGACGCCATCCCGCCTCGTTTCATTTTTTCTTTTGGAACCATTTCCGAATTTCTTTTGGAACCATTTCCGACAAAACGAATATCAATTTAGCCAATTAAAATGGGGGCCTTAATCGGGCAACGGCCAAAAAGCGAGCAGGCGGTCAGTTGAGCAACGAACGAAGTTGAAACTTGGGCTCACGTCCTTTTGCGCCGCAAGATACCTCTGATAAATATCTGAGTTGAGCTTCTCCAATGGCGTTAATGCTTTTGGAGACAGAGATCGGGAAGGCGTAGGTGTAGGTGTAGGTGTAGGTGTAGGTGTAGGTGTTGGTACCGGCAAAGGCTTCTTGATAGCGACACCTTTATTCAACACAAGTATCTTTCCAGATTTAACGCATGTGAACTTTTTATCCGCAGCTGTCACAGTTGTTCCAGCTTTGGTGCACTTGGCTCCGGCTTTAACAGCTGCAAATGATGGAGTGGAGATTAAAGAAAACGACAGGAGCATCGCTACTAGGACTCTTCTGCGCGTCATAGGTAAAGGGTACCAATCGCCTCTCAAGATTTGAGCAAGAGATTGGTCATGAGGAGTGCACTATAGTTAATGCCAGGTAACAGGCTTAACGCGAAATGGATCAATTGTGCCCAGTGGAACTTAACAACCGATGCAGGAGGAAGAGTTGCCATAAGAACAAACCGCGTCCTTCGTGGTTACACGCTAACTCTTGCCTACGAGAATGAGGTCTTGGATGTATTCAAGGTGGCTTGATTCAAGTTTGTGACCTTTGTAAAAAATGACCCTTAGTCAAGTTTTCCGAAATCTTTTAGCTCAGTGTTAATAAAGTCCTTTAGCTCGGACGCTGACGAATTGGCATCCTTACCTACCGCAGGTTACTGAGTAAAAGCCCTTTTTTAAGCCCTTAATCAAGGATAAATAAAACTTGTAGGACAACTATTCTCTTTGCTATGCTTACAGGAAATGAGCATAACTAACCTAAGTTCCACAACGGATTTAGAGAAAATAGCCTCTATCGCCCATGGCATTCGCCACCGGGTTTTAGAGCACACCGTCAAAAACAATGGTGGCTACCTCAGTCAAGCTTGTTCTTCGGCTGAAATCCTTGCTTGCTTATATACAAATTTAGTCAACCTCAAAGCCCTTGCTGCCCCCTTAGAACCACGTGACTTTGTCCATGTGCCAAGTAAAAATTTCACAGATTATGTAACTGGTGCAGAATTTCATGGCGAAAGAGGACCAGACCTAGATCGCTTATTTGTAAGCCCTGCCCATTATGCGTTAGTAATTTATGCAGCATTAATTGAAACCGGAAGATTAACTGAAAAGTCTCTAGAAAAATTTAATAAAGATGGCACCACAGTTGAAATGATTGGTGCGGAACATTCACCAGGATTTGAAACCACCACAGGATCATTGGCTCAAGCAATTTCTCAAGCAGGTGGTGTTGCCTTAGCAAGAAAGTTGCGCGGTGAAACTGGAAAAACTTGGATATTTATGTCCGATGGAGAATTCCAAGAAGGACAAACCTGGGAAGCCTTAGCTGCTATTAGTTTTCATAAATTAAATAATGTTCGAGTAATTGTTGATGTTAATAGAAACCAAGTTGATGGTCCAATGGAAAAAGTAATGTCAATAGAACCATTAATTGATAGAATTAAGAATTTTGGTTGGGATGTTGAAAAAATTGATGGCAATGACATCAACCAAATCTTAAAAGCCTGTTCAACTGGAAATGACAAACCAAAAGCAATTCTTGGATACACCGATCCGGCTAAAGGAATTGAAATTCTAAAAGATAGGCCTGACGCTCTGCATTACGTAAGATTTGCTAGTCCTTTTGAAAAAATCAAATACAACAATTTCTTGAAAGCGTGGAAATAACATGGCTTACGAAATTGTAAAGAGACCACATGTGGAAAATTTTGTTAGGTGGAGCAAATTCAAACCAAAAGTTCTGGTGTTATCAGCTGACTTAACAAGTTCTTGCGAAGTAGGTAAATTTAGAGATACTTTCCCAGATAGATTTTTCTCATTTGGTTTAGGTGAGCAAAATATGTTGGGTTTTGCAGGTGGTTTAGCTAGAGAAGGTTTTGAGCCTTGGATTCACACTTTTGCGGTGTTTATCTACAGAAGACCCCTGGATCAATTGGAAATGTCAGTGGCCTACCCAAATCTTCCCGTGCGAATGGTTGGTTTTCTCCCCGGAATAACCACTCCTGGAGGGGTGACCCATCAAGCAATTGATGATGTGAATGTTTTAAGAGGTATCCCAAACATGACCATTTTGGAAACAGGTGATGCTACAGAAGTTGAATCTGTGTTAGAGGTGGCCCACAAGATCGATGGACCTGTTTACATAAGAATGCTCCGTGGAGAAATATCTAGAATTTTTCCTAAAAACGAACTTATGGAATTTAACACTGCTCGCGTCCTAAGTACTGGTACAGATGTCACAATATTAAGCTCTGGTATTTCAACTGAAGAAGCTTTAAGAGCAATTCCTGCGTTGAAAGAACATGGGGTAAGTGTGCAACACTTACACATTTCGACTTTGAAGCCTTTTACTGATCCACAAGTTATTGAAGCCCTTAAATCAAATAAGCATGGAGTAATTACCATGGAAAACCACAATGTGATTGGTGGATTAGGAAGTGCTGTTGCAGATTTAATGGCCGAGCATGGAATTGGAAAAAAACTTATCAAGATTGGTCTTAAAGACACTTACGCTCATGGAGCTTCTCAAAAGTATTTGTTGCAAAAATACGGGATGAGTGCCAGAAACTTAATTGAAGCAACAGAGAAACTGATTGATAAAAACTTGCAAATAACAGAAGACGAACTCTCACGAACTAGGGTTATTGATGTCCATAGCACGGCCAAAGCTGAGGCTTTGTAGTTTAAATGTCTTCGATTCAAATTACGTATTTAGTTAATTCCCAAACCAGTAAAGAAGTTACTGAGGCTATTCGTGTTGAGCAAACAATTGAGTTTCCCTTTGAGTTAGCACCTGAATGGATTCAACAACAAGTTGTTGGTCAAGTAGTTTCTGCTAAAGAAGTTGGAAATTCTAAGACTGAAGTTGTGATTGATTTTAACACAGATACCACAGGCTATGAAATCGGTCAGATGTTAAATGTTGTGTGGGGAAACGTTTCTATGTTTCCCGATGTCAGAATCACAAAAATTGAATTTCCAGAGGATTTTCTTAACACTTTCAAAGGACCACGTTTTGGCATAAGTGGTGTGAGAAAAATATTGGGAGCAAAGAAGAGGCCAATATTGGCTACTGCTTTGAAGCCAATGGGATTAAGTTCGAATGAATTAGCAAAAATCGCCACAGTCATGGTTGAGGCAGGAATTGATCTGATAAAAGATGACCACAGTTTAGCGAACCAACCATGGGCTAAATGGAATGAGCGAGTAAAGGTTATTGCCAGTGCTGTTGTAGAAGCAAATCAAAAATTTAATAGAAAATCTGTTTATGCCCCAAGTATTAATCGTCCCGCAGAACAAATCTTGGAAGCAGCAATTACGGCTAGAAAATTAGGCAGTGGTGCACTAATGGTTCTTCCGGGAGTTTCTGGGTTTGACACCATGAGAATGATTGCCGATAGTGATGAAGTAAGACTTCCCATTATGAGCCACCCGTCTAACTTAGGTTCACACATGATGAACAGTAATCATGGTTTAAATCATGAAATTGTCTTGGCAACAATTATACGTTTATGTGGTGCAGACATTAGTGTGTTTCCTAATTTCGGTGGTCGGTTTAGTTTCTCAAAAGAAGAATGCACAAATATTGCTAGTAGCTGCAGAGCTAAATTAGGAAATATAAAGGCAATTTTTCCTTCCCCAGGTGGAGGAATGACTATTGACAGAATTCCGGAAATTACTAATTTCTTTGGTCAAGACACATTTTTACTAATTGGTGGAGCCCTTCATCGAGGAAATCTTTTAGAGAACGCTAGAGGATTAAGAAACTTTGCTGATAAGTTAGAAAATTAAGCGTTTAAAACTGTTTGATCAAAGTAAGCGTGTACGGACTCAAATTTTCCATCTCTTACCTTAATAACATTTACTCTAGGAATATTAAAAACGTTTCCATTTTTATCTGTTAAAGTCGCATACCATTCTAAACAATTTTCATCACCGTTTCTAACTTCGTGCAGAATCTCAACTTTTAAACCAGGAAAGGCTTCTCCAGATGAATCATAAAAAGTACTTATCCGATCATGTCCTACAAGTTTTTGTCCAGGTGGACAAAAAGTCGCATCTGGGTGGTAGTGCTCTAAAACAGCTTTTGTGTCTCGAGCGCATTCTGCTTTCCAATATGACTCAGCAATTTCTCTGGGTGTTTTCATATTCTTCCTATTTCGTGGCTGTTTTCTGCATTATTTCTGCAGCTTCTGTGGCAAGGATCGCCCATGATTTAGCCTGATTTCTTTCTTTTGTGGTTTTTCTGGCGACCTGAAGGACCGCTCTTGCAGCACCTTCACGAACATTTGGTTCAAGAGTTTCAATGTCAGAAGTTTTAGCAAGACCCACAATTCGTCTTGCCATCTTTGCTCCTGCATAGCCCAAAGTATCTGCTCTCCAGGTTTTGATTAATTCTTCCAAAAGTTGATCAGTGAAAACTCTTTTATCGACTCTAGATGGCCAAAGTTTTCTAAATTCTTTTTCAAATTCAACCCAAGTTTGTTCACCCAGACTCAATGCCCAATGCATTTGGTCAATATTTCCTAAGGCCGAAGCTCTTGCTGCTGCGATTGTGTAATTTGCAACTAATGCCCCTAAATCAAAACCTATTGGACCATAAAACGAAAACTCTGAATCTATTGCTTTCACACTGAAAGCTACTTTTTTATCTTCACACTTGATCATGGCTGAACCAGTGTGAAGATCTCCATGAATCAAAGATTCCGCTGCAGTCATAAATTTGTATTTCAATAAACCAATTTCATTAACCATCTCTTTATCATTAGCAAGCTCTTGTGCGTCTTTTTCATTACTTGGTAAAACTGAGTTTCTACCGTTTTCAAAATAAGGTTCAGTAAAAACTAAATCTTCGGTAATCAAACAAAGTCCCGGATTTACAGCTCGAGCTACTTCTAATTTGTGCTTTTCTTGTCCTAAACCAAAAATAGAAGTTCCAAAAGCAGTTTTGGCAACATATTTACCAAGAGGTCCTGCAACACCATCAAATCTTAATCCAGAATTCAGTGCACCTCGCCAAACAACATGGTCAGATAAATCTTCCATGGCGATGATAAATCGATCCGGATCGTAATCATAAATTTCTGGGACAAGATCTTTTGCAAATCTTGAATGAATTATTGTTGTTTCAGACTCAATTCTTGCTCTGGATGGAGTCATTGGCCAATCTGGTCCAACCAAACGAACATAAGGTAAAGCTTGTTTCAAAACTATTCCTCTACCTGAGGAGTCTTTTATTATGAAAACAAGATTTAGATTTCCATCACCTACTTCTTTGAACTCAACAAGATTATTCGCGTCAATCAACTTTGCAAATACTTGTTTGCTAGATAAGTAGTCAGTGATGTTATTTTTTGTTAAGAATTCGTACTGGTCAGCCATTTTCTTCCCTTACACCGCTGGAACAAATCTAGACTTTCGTCTCGAGAGTGTAAAGGAGAATATCAAGGCTGTTAACAACACAAGACCTTTGACCACATCTTGGGCGTAGTAAGGAAAGCCCTTGATTGTGAGTCCGGTAATAACAATTCCAATTAATACTGCACCAAGAGTTGTTCCCCAGGCATTTGGTCTGGCCATTCCTAACACCGAAGTTCCCACTAGGGAAACTGCCACAGCGTCAAGCAAAAGTGAATTTCCAGCACTGATGTCACCTTGTCCAATTCGTGAAGAAAGAATTAAACCACCAATCGATGCAAAAACACCAGATAATACGTATGCAAGTGCGCGGTATCTTTGAACTTTTACTCCAGCTAATCTTGCGGCTTCTGGATTAGAACCAATTGCATACATGACTCTGCCCCATCTGGTGCGGGTTAAAAATATCCAAACTACAAATGCGAGTGAGAAAAATATTGCAACTGGTAATGGAACTGGTCCAATATAGGCACGATCAATTAACAAGAAGCCTTCAGTAAATCTTCCTGGTGCAACGCTTCCATCTCTTAAAATCAGGCCAGAAGAAACTGATTGACCATCAACTGGCACAAGTTTTAATCCCATGATGGTAAACATTGTGGCAAGTGTTGCCAATAAGTCTGGAATTTTCAAAACCACAATTAACAAAGCATTAAATAAACCAACTAATGCTCCACCTAAAAGCACAACAATTAAAGCTACCGGACCAGTTTGGGCATAGATAACCATGGTCATTGCTGAAAGTGTCACAGACAATCCAGCAGTTGCTCCTACTGAAAGATCTAATCCACCGACCACCATTGTCAAAGTGACACCAAGACCCGTGATTGCCACAACGGAAGTAAATTTCAGCATTGAAAAGAAGGTGTTTTGCATTCTAAAAGTAGGCTCTGTGGAAGCAAACCAAAAAAATAAAATTACCGTCACCAGAATGAAACCGTATTTAACAATAAAGTCTCTTAGGTCAAATCCTGTTGTTGCGGTTGTTTTACCGATACTCATTTCAAGCTACCTCCGACATTTTGTTAACTATTTTTTCTTTTGATGTTTCTCCTGCATTTACATCCATTACTATTTTTCCTTCAACAAGGACAATGATTCGATCTGCCACATCTAATATCTCATCAACATCAGATGCTAAAACCAAAACAGCAACATCAGTTGCTGCTAAATCTCTTACTCTCTTTGAGATATCTCTTCTTGCTCCGATATCTACCCCTCTAAAAGGTTCATCCAGAATCATCATCTTTGGTTTTGATTGCAACCATCTTCCTACAACTACTTTTTGCTGGTTTCCTCCTGAAAGTGAGTCAACGATAGCCTCGTGGGAAGTTGTCACTACCTTTAAATCATCAACTAACTGTTTTCCTCTAATTGATTCCGACACTTTTTTGATCATTCCTTTAACTGAGAATTCGCCCATAAATGGCAAAGTTGCAGTGTGGGCAATACTCCAGTTAGGTATCATTGAGTCAGCTGCGCGATCTTCTGGTACTAAATAAATGTCACTGCTGACCGCATCTGAAGGATGGGTTGGTTTGTAATTTTTCCCATCAAATTTCATGTTTCCTGAAATTAAATTGTCTGCACCATAAATTACTTTGGCTAATTCTGTTTTTCCTGCACCTAATAATCCAATGATTCCTGTTACCTGTTTGCGATGTATTTCTAAATCAAATGCAGAAGACTCTTGAAAGAGTTTTACCCCTTCTAATTTCAGAGCAACTTCGTTGCCTTGAATATAATCAAAATTATTTCTTTGTCCTAATTCTTGTTGACCTAACATTTCTTTTAGTGCGAGATCCCATGAGAATGGTGAACTTTGTTCATTCCTAATTTTTCCATCCCGGATGACAACTAGTTTCTTTGCCAATTGTTCAATTTCACTTAATTTATGTGAGACATATAGAATTGCTATTCCTTGTGATTCAAGATTCTTAATGAATTTAAATAAGTTTTGACTTTCAGCATTTGATAAAGCAGAAGTTGGTTCGTCTAAAATTAACAGCTTCGGTGAGCGCGAAAGCGCTCTAGCCAGTATGAGCATTTGTTGCTCAGCAATACCTAATTCGTAAACATCATTTCTAAGTTTGGATTTGCCCCATTTGAGGTCAAGGGCGGATGCTATTTTTTCTGCTTCATTAACAATTGTCTTTAGAGAAACTGTTCTGGAAATTTCACCTGAGACGATCCGTTCAAACAATAAATTTTCTGCCACAGTCAGTCCAGGAATTACGCCCTCATCAATTCTTTGATGAACAGTTTCAATTCCTGCGGCTTTGGCAGTAGTTGGCGAGTCAATAGTTACAGCTTTTCCATCAATCAATATTTTCCCGGTAAAGGATGAATAAACTCCGGATAATATTTTTATTAATGTGGACTTACCGGCACCATTAGCTCCTAACAATGCTGTGGTTTGTCCTTTGTCGATTATTAAATCCACACCAGTTAGCACTTGGTTTGTACCAAATGCCATGGAAATGTTTCTAACCTCAACAGCTGAAACCATTAACTCGCCCCCTTTTACGACTTAATTAGAACTTGACTGCTGGAATCCAGTCAGCGCCGCTGACGGATGCGAGGTTCAATTCTGGCAATTTGGCACGCAAGTCAACCATGTTCTTAACTGCATTGTCCTTTAGGAACTGTGCAGTAATTAGAACACCTGGGAAGTCAACTGATCTAACTCCCAATTGGCCTGCAATTTCAAGAGCCATGTTTCTCACAACTGCTGCACCGATCGCATTTGGATCAGTTCCTGCTGTTGCTACCCATGGTGAACCTTCTTTTGTCATGATTTCAATGTCAGCATTTGAAATATCAATTCCGTATGCTTTGATTGAAGCTTGAAGGTTGTTTGATTCAATTCCTGAAACAGTACCCTTAGTTAGTTCATCGTAAGGAGCAAAAATACCCACTACGTCTGGACTCTTCTTAAGTGCTGCGTCAACTAATTGTGCGTTGTCAGTTGCAACTGAGTTGGTGAATTTACCAACGAAGAAGGACTGGGTCCAATTGTTAGCTTTAACAATTGCTTCCCATACAACGTGACGACGATCCAAAGGTGCGATACCTAATACGTTTACGTATCCAACTTTGACATCTTTACCAAGATCTAGTGCCATTTGATCTAGCACTGCTTGTGCAAGAGATGCGTCGCTTTGTTGTGTTGTAACAGCTTTTGGTGCACATTCAGCAGTTGCAACGTCATAAACAACCACAGGAATTCCTGCTTCAATTGCTTTGTTAATCAATGGACACATGGTGTCTGCTTGACCGTGGTCAACAATAATTCCGGCTACGCCTGAACCAATTGCTGTTTCCATGTCGGTTGCTTGTTTAGCATTGTCAGCTTGGGCGTCATAGATTTGAACTTCAAATCCGATCGCTTCTGCTTGCTTGTTAGCACCGTTTGTCCATTGTTGGAAATAGTCTCCGGCACCACTGTTTTGCACGATGGCGATCTTTACCGGACCAGCATCAAATGGTGCTGGCTTTGTTCCGGTTGCTTCTGCAACTGTTCCTTCGTCTGCACCTGTAGCGGTATCGCTAGTTCCTTGGGAACATGCAGCAAGAAGCAACGCAGCAGCAGCAAATGTAATTCCAGCTAATGCTTTGTTCTTGATCATTCTTTCTCCTTCTTTTTACAAGTGAATTACTTAACTCACTTGCTCTTACTCATTTCCGTTTATCGCGGAAACGCAGCAGCCACCCCGCCGTCGACGGCGATGACCGAGCCTGTGGTTCTGGCGGATTCGTCAGATAAAAGAAAAGCAGTGGTATTTGCTACATCTTTAGAAGTAACATGCGATTTCAAAATATTTCTTTGCGCATAAAAGTCTTCTAATTCGTCAGGTTTAACACCGTGAGCTTTTGCTCTCTCTTCTCTGATTCCTCCTTCCCAGAGTTTGCTATTATCAAAAATTGCGTCAGGATTTATGGCATTTGCTCTAATTTGATTTGCGCCACCTTCAAGTGCTGCGATTCTCATCAGTTGCAACATTCCTGCTTTGCTGACTGAATATCCACCAAATCCTACACCAGGAGCAAAAGCATTTTTACTTGCTATATAAACAAGGGAACCACCAGAGTTTTGAGTTCTCATGGCATTCATTGCTGCTTTTGTCATCAGAAAGGCACTAGTTAAGTTGACTGCTAATCCTTTGTTCCATTTATCAATTGTCAAATCCTTTAATTGATCTGTTACTGCAATTCCAGCACTGAAAACTACTCCGTCTAATCCACCATAAGTTTTAATCGCTTGATCAACTGTTTTATTCACAACTTTCTCATCAGATTGATCTCCAGAAACAAGTTCTGGTTTTAAGCCTTTTACGTCTTTAATTTTGTCTGCTACAGAATTCAAGGCATTTTCATCCAAATCAGCTAAAACCAAACTGGCGCCCTGTTTGGCTAGTTCCAGAGAAATTCCTAGGCCAATCCCACTTGCTGAACCTGTGACAACAAAAATATTTCCAGCAAATTTCTTAGGAGCTGGTTTGCTGGCTAGCTTGTAAAGCTCCATTGGCCAGTAATCAAATCCAAAAATTTCAGCATCAGGTAATCCTTCAACGTTGCCAAATGAATCTTTGGCCATGGAGGCAACTTTGTGGGTGTGGAAAGAAATATCTGCATACATTTTGCATTCGGATAAAGAATGACCGGTAGTTATTGCCCCTAGATCAGGAACTAATACCACTCTTGGATCTGAATCGTGAATTGAATAACCAGGAGTCAATAGATTCTTATTTGCTTCAAAATAAGATTCATACTTCTTGGCAAAATCATCTATTGATTTAATTGATTTGTCTTTATCTTTTGGTTGAGTCAAAACTGCAGACCAAGGTTTAATTCTTAACATGTGATCAGCACTAGAAACACCCGAACTTAAAATTTCTTCAACATCTTTTCTGCTTGATATTTCTTTTAAACGAGTATCAAGACTTAAGATCTTTCTGCCTTTTTTGTTGAGTCTGCCTCTAATTTGAAGCAATAAATTTTTATATTCTTCATCACTATAATCAGTGTGTTGGAAAATTGACTCAGGTCTTTTTGATAGTGAGCCAAGATATTTCTCTACTTTATTTATGACATCAAGATTTTTTTGCTTACATTCATCACTGTCGTCTGACCACACGATTAATCCGTGATGGGCAAGAACAATTCCCTCAGCATCTTTGAGAAATGATGCTTGTTTACTTAATTCAAAACCTGGTCTAATCCAATCAACGTAAGCAAAGTTTTCACCTAAAGCTTCTTTAACTGCCTTTTCACCATTTTTATGATTAGTTAATGCACATATTGCATCAGCGTGCACATGATCAATATATCTAAATGGCAAGAATGCGTGCAAAAGAGTTTCAATTGATGGTCTTCTACTTGCAGGATCAACCAATGCTCTACTTACTAAATCAGTCATTTCCTCATCAGATAATGTCTCAAAGTTAAGTATTTGAAGTAATTCATCCATATATAAGGCTGGGTAATCAACTGCTTCGGCGTTCATCATGTCGGCCCCAGAGCCTTTAACCCATAAAACTTTTCTACTTCTGTTGAAATGATCAACAATTTCACCTTTAGCAGAAGTGTTTCCTCCGCCATAGACAACAAATTCTTGGTTGGCACCTAAGAATTTGGATCGTTCAACTAAATTTTTTAAAGGTGTTGGAATATTTGTCATCTAAGCCTTCGCTAACTTTGAGCTAGGTGTTATTCCATTTGATATCTCATAAACGCCTTTTTCAGTGACTAATGCTGAAATTAATTTAGCGGGGGTTACATCGAATGCAGGATTTAAACCTTTTGATTTAGCAGGTGAAATTCTTTGTCCGTTTAAACTTAAAATTTCATTTTCATCACGATATTCAACTTCAATATCAGCACCAGTTAATGTAGCAACATCAACAGTTGATTCAGGTGCTACAACAACAAAAGGTATCCCTGCATATTTACACGCCAATGCAACTGCAAATGAACCAATTTTGTTTGCTGTGTCACCATTTGCAGCAACTCGATCTGCACCAATTAAAGCAACGTCTACTTCACCGCGAGCAATAATGCTTGTGGCAGCTCCATCTGCAATTACAAAGTGTTCAATGTTGTCATGAACTAATTCCCAAGCAGTTAGTCTTCCACCTTGCAGTAGCGGTCTTGTTTCATCAGCAAACACATGTTTTAGAATTCCGCGCGCATTCATTTCTCTAATTACTCCAAGTGCTGTTCCCCAAGTTGTTGTTGCTAAAGATCCGGTATTGCAATGTGTGAGGGCACGTATTGGTCTATTTTTTACTTTGGATTCAATCCAACTGGAACCAAATTTACCCATTTGTCTATTGCCAGCTTCATCTTCTGCGGCAATTTGATTTGCCTTGGCAAGTACTTCGTCAATGCCTTGGTCGACAAAAGGTAAAACTTTATCCACTCCCCAAGCTAGGTTGACTGCTGTTGGTCTAGCATTTCTTATTTTTAAGAATTCTTCATTTCTTTTTTCATTACTCCAATTTTCTTTCACTGCCTGTCGCATGGCGATGACAACGCCCCAAGCACCAGCGGCTCCTAATGCAGGTGCTCCGCGCACCGCCAGTCTTTTAATGGCGTTTACTAATTGATCCACTGTCTCTATGTTTAAGTTGATTTCTTGTTGCGGTAATTTTGTTTGGTCGATTAGGACAAGTCCGTCACTTACCCACGAGATGGCTCGAATTTCACTCACTTGACACCCTTAAATTGTTAGTCAATAGTTGGCCTACAACTAGTGGATAATAGCCCATCAGAGTGGCCAAGCATCTCCTTGACCATGTTGGGAGTTGCTCCAGCAGAAATCGCGATACTTGCAGCCGTATGTCTTAAGTCGTGAATTCTGATTTTCTTTACTTCAGCCGCCTTTAGAGCAGGAACGAAGACTCTGCTTGTGAAATTGGTATTTCGCAAGAAGGTGCGCTAAGGCTTCAATTAATGCCTCTGACCTGCGTTTTTATTTGCAAACAGGAAATCAAGTTGATTTTGGAACATCGGATTATGAGTCGATAAAACCTTGATTTTAGGGGTGTCTTGTTGTACGTGGAGTGGCTAATTATGCGGGCTCTAGTCCTTACTTGTGCGTTGTTGTGTGCCCTTGTACGCACCAGGTGTTAGTAAAGTGTTAGTAATTTTTTTAGGCACACAGGGCACCCCTCAGTCCCTTGTTGCCTGTTATTTATCCACCGGTCGGTTACCCGTTTTAGTGCTCTTATGTTTTTAGTCGTGCCGTAATGGGTCATTTCTCTCCCCTTAATAGAACTGCCACAAGACAGTGGGTGTTCACGTACCTAACCCTTGAAGGCAAGGGTCGCTTTGTAGCAGACCACCGACTGTAAGGGATTGATGTCAAGGCGTAAAGGGCTATTTACCAGCCCCGAACAGATCCAACTATGAACTACCACCAACCCCTATTTCGCGCTCAGATTAGCCCCAAACCCCCGATTTCGGGTGTCCAGTCATTACCCGTTACTACACCCACCCAC
>Ga0194132_10009234_pt1 | contig 13698 bp, 16 predicted proteins | sample TA2KigOf80mmetaG_FD_148612 | JGI IMG/M metagenome (GOLD analysis project Ga0194132, IMG submission 148612) | Freshwater microbial communities from Lake Tanganyika, Tanzania - TA2015054 Kigoma Offshore 80m | ecosystem: Environmental > Aquatic > Freshwater > Lake | place: Tanzania: Lake... | reverse complement strand
TGGCCCGGCTCGTCGAGCTCGACCCCAGGTACGCCGACGTGATCTGCCGCCGCTGGCAGGAGCACACCGGCGACGTGCCGATCCTCGACCGGACCGGCCAGCCCGTGAGCTTCACCGACTGATGGCTCGCACCGGTCGGCCTCCCGTCCCCATCGAGAAGAAGCGTGCCCGCGGGAACCCGGGCAAGCGGCCCCTCCCCGACCCGGCGACCACGCCGGCGCTACCCGCCGTCGAGGTCCTCCCCGACCCCACCCGCCCCCTCGGCCCGCCCGGCCGTGAGCTCTGGGACCGTGCCTGGACCGCCGGCGCCGCGTGGATCGCCCGCACCGACCTCGAGCTGCTGCTCATGACGTGCGAGCAGCTCGACGAGCGAGTCGCCCTCCGGGCGCACGCGCTCCAGTCGCCCGGCGACCTCGACCGTCGGCGGGCACTGCGCGACCTCGACAAGCAGATCGTCGGCAACCTCTCGCTGCTCGGATTCACCCCCACCGATCGGACCCGGCTCGGACTCGCCGAGGTGAAGCGTGCAAGCAAGCTCGAAGAGCTCCGCTCGCGCCGCTCGGCGGGTTGAGGGCTGGCCGCCCCGCTACCTCACCAAGACCACCGCAGCGGAACGGCGCGCGGGGGACGGGGCGGCGTTCGCCGAGTTCGTCGAGGGCTTCTGCCGCATCACGAAGGATTCCTACGCCGGCCGGCGCGGAGAGCACATCACCCTCCGCCCGTGGCAGCACGAGCTGTTCCGCTGGGCGCTCGCCCGCCGCACCGACACGGGGCGCCGCCGACACCGACGGGTCCTCGTGGGCGTCGCCCGCAAGAACACCAAGAGCACCCTCGGCGCGGGCTTCGCCCTCAACGAGCTCGTGTGCGGCCCCGACGGCGGCGAGATCTACTCGTGCGCCGCCGACAAGTACCAGGCCCGCATCGTGTTCGGCACGGCCCGCGACATGGTCGCGCTCGACCCCGAGCTCGACGACCTCGTGAAGGTCTACAAGGACGTCCTCGAGGTGCCGTTGACCGGGTCGATCTACCGGGTCCTCTCGGCCGAGGCGTTCACCAAGGAGGGGCTGAACCCGACCGCAGTCGTGTTCGACGAGCTGCACGCCCAACCCGACCGTGAGCTCTGGGACGTCATGAACCTCGGCCTCGGCGCCCGCATCGATCCGCTCGTGCTCGCCATCACCACGGCCGGCGTGCTCACCGACTCGCACGGCCGCGACACGATCTGCGTCGAGCTCTACGAGTACGGGAAGGCCGTGGCCTCGGGCGAGGAGCACGACCCCTCGTTCGGCTTCTGCTGGTGGGAACCGAAGCGCGGCGCCGGCTCCGACCACCGGGATCCGGCCGTGTGGGCCGAGTCCAACCCTGGCCTCATCACCGGGCTCATCGACCCGCAGGACTTCGAGGACGCCGTCCGCACCACCCCCGAGTCCGAGTTCCGCATCAAGCGCACCAACGTGTTCGTCGCCGGCTCCCACACCGCGCTCCCCCACGGAGTGTGGCAGAAGCGAGCCGACCCCGACCGCTCGATCGAGGGGAAGCCCGTCGTGCTGTTCGTCGACGGATCCTGGTCGGGAGACTGCACCGGATTCGTCGGCTGCACCATCGAGGACCGTCCGCACCTGTTCGTCGTCGACTGCTGGGAACGGCCCCTCGACGCCGTCGAGTGGCGCGTCCCCATCAACGACGTGAAGCAGCGGATCCTCGACACCGCCCGGTCGACCAGCAACCCGGCCCGCGAGGTCGACCTCGACCCGTTCCGCTGGCAGCAGACCATCGCCGACCTCGAGGACGAGGGGCTGCTCGTCGCCGAGTACCCGACGAGCTCGCCGCAGCGAATGGTGCCGGCGTGGAAGAAGTTCTACGACGCCGTGCTCGACGGCGGCCTCTCACACGACGGCGACCCGCGCCTCGCCCGGCACGTCGCCAACATGCAGCTGAAGGTCGACCGGTTCGGCGCCCGGCCCGTCAAGGAGAACCCGGCATCGAAGCGGCACATCGACCTCGGGATCTGCGCAGTCGCCGCGTTCGACCGGGCGACAGCGCCGGCCGCCGGCGGTCCCGTCGTGCTCACAGGGGAGCTAATGGCATGAACACGACCGTGATGATCGACCGGGTGCACGACCAGGCGCGCGAGCTCCGCCCCCTCCGGGTGCTGCTCACCATCCTCGCCGCACCGTTCTTCGTGCTCGGCTTCCTCGTGCGCGCCGTGTTCGCCATCGTATGGGTCGCACTCACCTGGTGCTGGGCGGCGACCGTCGTCGGCTGGCAGGCCGGCAAGCGCAACGAGGACCGGTAGCGCGTGGGGCTGCTCGAGCGCATCGACGAGCGCCGCCGGCCGCAGGCGTTCGTCGGCGCCACCGTCGACGAGTGGGAACGGACCCGCGGGCACGACGATTCTCGGTTCTCCCCCGAGACCTACGGCGACTACATCGCCACGTCGAACCTCGTCTACTCGCTCGCGCACCTCCGGGCGCGGCTCCAGGCGAAGCTCCCCATCCGGCTGTACGACGAGGACACGCCGAACAAGCGGGAGATCACCGGCGGCGTCGAGTGGGATCTGCTCCGCTACGTCAACCCGTTCTGGACGCCGTACCGGCTGAAGATGCAGACCTCGCTCTGCCGGGACCTCTGGGGCGCGGCGTTCTGGGTCGTCGAGCGCGACGACCGCAAGGTGCCCCGCGAACTCTGGTGGGTCAAGCCGACGCAGATGCGGCCCGTGCCCCACCCCGACAAGTACCTCGCCGGCTTCATCTACACGCCGGCGGGCGGCGGCCCCGAGATCGCGTTCCGCACCGACGAGGTCGTGTGGTTCCGCAACCCGAACCCGCTCGACGAGTACTCCGCCCTCTCGCCGCTCGCCGCCGCGCGCCTCGCCGCCGACACGCAGCAGGCGATGATGAAGGCGAACAAGGGGATCTTCGACAACGGCTACAACCTCGGCGGGACCATTACGCCGCCCGAGGGCGTCACCTACGACGAGGACGCAGCGAAGCGCCTCGAGGCGCTGCTCGACCAGCGGCACCGCGGCGCCGACAAGCAGCACCGGTGGGCCGTGCTCCGCTTCGCCGCGCAGTTCCAGCCCATGGGCGCCGTCAGCCCCAAGGACGCCGAGTGGGTCAACGGGCTGAACATCACCGTCCGCGAAGCGTGCAACGCCTACGGCGTTCCGGCGCCGCTCATGAACGACCTCCAGTACGCGACGCTCGCGAACGCCACCGTCTACGACCGGCTGCTCTGGGAGAACACCCTCGTGCCCGAGGGGACGTTCTTCGCCGAGGAGCTCCGCGAGCAGCTCATCCCGATGTTCCGCCGATCGAAGGTCGGGCACATCGCGCACGACTACTCCAAGGTCGCGGCGCTGCAGGAAGCGTGGAACGCCGAGTGGGAGCGCGAGCGCGGCCAGATCGAGGCCGGTGCTCTCACCGTGAACGAGTGGCGCGCCTCGCGCGGACTCGCCCCGGTGCCGTGGGGCGACCGCTGGTGGGCGCAGGTGAACCGGGCGCCGATCGGCTCCGCCACCGACACGACCGTGCCGGCCAAGGACGCCTCCGCCGCCCAGGCGCTCGCCGATCTCATCCGCCCCCACCTCGAGCTCCCCGTCGCCGCCCACAACGGCAACGGCCGCCACTGACCCCAGGAGTACTCCGCCGATGGACTTCGACGCCCTCCGCGACAAGGTGCGCGCCCGGCTGCCTCGTGCGGCCGGCCGCTCCTGGTACGAGATCAAGAACGCCGAGGGGGACGTGGCGACCGTGCGGATCTACGACGAGATCTCCTGGTGGGGGATCTCGGCGGACCAGTTCGCCCGGGACCTCGCCGGCATCACCGCCCCGTCGATCGAGGTGCAGATCAACAGCCCGGGCGGCGACGTGTTCGACGGCCTCGCGATCTACAACGCGCTGCGCATGCACCCCGCCCGCGTGACCACCCGGGTCGACGGCATGGCCGCCTCGATCGCGAGCGTGATCGTGCAGGCCGGCGACCACCGGGTGATCGTGCAGTCCGCCCAGATGATGATCCATGAGGCGTGGGGACTGTGCGTCGGCCCCGCCGCCGACATGCGCGCGTTCGCCGATCTGCTCGACCAGCAGAACGACGTGATCGCCGGGATCTACGCCTCCCGCTCGGGCGGGACCGTCGAGGACTTCCGGGCGCTGATGAGCTCGGACCTGTACCTCACCGACGCGCAGGCGCTCGAGCACGGCCTCGTCGACGAGATCTTCGTGCCCGAGACGCAGGCCTCCGCCACCCTCCAGGTGCAGGCCGGCGGCACCGTCGACGTCGAGACGCTGGTCGCCGCCCTCGAGCGCCTCGCCAAGCCCGCGCCGGCCCCGGCCGCCGCGGCCACCGAGATCCCCGCCGCCACCGGCGGAGAACCCAGCCCCTCCACAGGGGCGCCCCCTACCACCCATGCCGACGCAGACGCCGAGGCGTTCCTGCGAGCGCTGCTCGCGCACACCAAGGAGACCCAGCAATGAGCGAGACCACCCTGGTCGAGCAGCTCGCGGCGGACATCACGAGCAAGCTCGACGGCATCCGCGCCGAGATCCCCACCGACGACGCCATCAAGGCGAAGGTCGAGGCGTTTCTCGACGGGTTCCTCGACAGCGACGAAGGCAAGGAGTACGCCCGCAAGCTCACGTTCGCGGGTGACCCCGACACGAAGCTCAAGGGCTCGAAGTACGGGCGGCTCGGCATGAGCGCGTCCGACGTCGAGTTCCTGCACAACCTCCTCACGTCGGCCCGTCAGCAGGGCAAGTCGGCCGGCCCGAGCGAGGAGCTGGAGAACGCGTTCCGGGCGGTGAGCGACGGCACCTACGTCGACGCCGCGACGGCGAAGTCCCGCGACCTCGCCGCCGTCGACCGGTTCTTCGACGCGCAGCCCGACACCCCGCAGAACCGCCTCGAGCGGGCGAAGGTGTACGCGGCGATGGACACCGCCGAGTCGGGCTACGGCTCGCAGCTCGTCGGCGCCCAGTACGTCGGCGAGCTCTGGTCGGCGCCGAGCCGCCTCGGCCGTGTCGCCCCGCTGATCAACACCTTCGAGATGACGGACCCGACGGCGTACCTGCCCGTCGAGGCCGACCTCCCCGAGATGCTGTTCGTGTCGGAGTCGACCGCCAACAACTCGTCGAACTTCTCGACGAGCAAGACCGGGTCGAACCGGGCGACGGTAACGGCGAAGAAGTTCGTCATCCACCAGATGTGGTCGGGTGAGATGGAGGAGGACTCCATCATCGGGTACGTCCCGTTCCTGCGGGGACAGGCCGCGAAGTCCCTCGCCCACTACCTCGACTCGCTCGCCCTCAACGGCGACACGACCAACGCGGCGACGGGGAACATCAACCTCGACGACGCCGACCCGGCCGACACGAAGCACTACCTGGCCTACGACGGGATCCGCCACGCGGCACTCGTCGACAACACGGCGAACGTCACGAACCAGTCCGGAGCGGCGATCACCTACGCGGCGCTCACCGGCCTCCGGGCGTTGATGGTCGACACGACCTACCTCCAGGACTGGGGCCACCCCGTCGACCCCGACGATCTGGTGTACGTCGCCGACCCGTTCACCGCGGACAAGGCCGCGGCGATCACCGAGCTCCTGACGGTCGACAAGTACGGCCCGAACGCGACGGTGCTCAACGGGGAGGTGGCCCGCATCGGCCGCAACCCGTTCATCTCGAGCATCGCGGTCCCGCTCACCGAAGCGGACGGGAAGGTGTCGACCACCGGCGGGAACAACACCCTCGGCCAGGTCGTCGCGTTCAACCGGGGCGGGTTCGTGTTCGGCTGGCGCCGCCAGGTGCAGGTCGAGCTCGAGCGCATCCCGGCGACCGACCAGACCCGCATCGTCTACTCGCTCCGCAACGGCCTCGGCCGGTACTCGCCCACGGGCGCAGCCGCGGGCCTGGAGTGCGCGGCGGTGATCCGCAACATCTCCCTGGCCTAGCCGGGGTTCGGGTTGGGGCCGTCTGACCCTCCGGGGTCAGACGGCCCTTTCCCACGCGTTCTCATCTGTCCTCACCGAAGGAGAACCGGACTGTGGGCGACTACGTCATCCGGCACGCGTACAGCAACGGCGCCGACCTGGCGTTCCAGGCCGGGCAGGAGGTCGAGCTCGACGACGAGACCGCCGCATGGCTCCAGGTCGACTCGCCCGGCGTCATCACGCCCGTTGACGGCCCCGCCCCGAAGAAGGCCGAGGCCGAGGCCGAAGCCGCGGAGCCCGCCGAGGACGCCAAGCCCAAGCGGGCACGCGCGAAGGGCTGAGGTGCTCTACCAGACCGCCGCGCAGCTGCGCGGCGCGTTCGACGCCCTCGCCGACACGGGCAAGTTCCCCGACGCCACCATCGAGGGGCACCTCGCCGCGTTCGACGCGATCGCGGTGGACTACCGAGGGGTGGCGTTCGCGACGCGCTCCCAGGTCGACCTCTGGGTCCTCCGGGAGTGCGACACGTCGCTGCGGCTCTCGTGGCCGAAGGTGCGGGCCGTCACGAGCGTGACCGTGACGAGCCCGGCCGTGGGCGGCACCGAGCAGGTCCTCGCCGCCACCGAGTACACCGTCGACGAGCTCGCCGGCGTGCTCTACTGCCCGGCCGGCTTCGCCGCCGGCGACCGGGTCGCCGTCGCGTACACGCACGGCCTCGGCTACCGGGTCCTCGCCGACGGCGTCACCGCCTCGGGCGACGCCACCGTGACCTCGGCCACCGGGGCGTTCACCGACGCCGACCTCGGCACCCCCGTCGCCGGCACCGGCATCCCCTCGGGCTCGGCGATCGTCGCCATCAACAGCGCGACGAGCGTGGAGCTCTCCGCCGCGGCGACCGCCACCGGGACCGGCGTCACCCTCACGCTCGCCGACCCGCTGCTCGTGCAGGCCGCCCGCGAGTACGTCCGCTCGAGCTCGCTCTCGGGCCGCTCCGGGGCTCCCCGGGACATCATCTCGCAGAGCGTCGAGGGGCTCACCACCCGGTTCTCGACGCCCGACAAGGCGAACCGGCGGCCGACCGGCTACCTCGACGTCGACCGGCTGCTCAACAGCCTCCCCGACTACCGGGCGCCGTTCTAGTGCCGGGTGCGCCGACCACGATCCGCTGGGCGCTGACCGAGCACCTCATCGCCCTCATCCGGACGCGGCAGGTGTACGACGGCGCCACCGTCAACGGCGACGCCACCGTCACCTCGGCGTCTGCCGCGTTCGTGTCGACGGACGTCGGGAAGCCGATCGCCGGGACCGGGATCCCCAACGGGGCGACGATCGCCACCGTGACCTCGGCCACCGAGGTCGAGCTCTCCGCCCCCGCGACCGGTGCCGGCACCGGCGTCACCCTCACGATCGGCGTCGAGGACCTCGCCGGCGTGCAGGTCGAGCCGGGCTGGCCCGGCGACCAGCTCGAGGCCGAGGCCGTGTGGGTCGACGAGCTCGACGGCGAAGTCACCTACCCCGTCATGGTCGGCGGCCGGAAGCACCGCGACGACAAGTTCACCATCCCGTTCCAGATCCGGGTCGCTGGCCAGAGCGATCTCGACTCGACGATGACCCGCCTCTCCGAGATCGTCGCCGCGATCGAGGACGTGTTCGCCGACGACCCGTCGGCGGACGGGTTCACCGGCCTCATCGACGCTGTCATCTCCCGGGAGCGCATGACCTCGGGCGACCTCCGCGGCGCCGGTGTCATCGGCTTCGGCGAGATCACCGTCGCGTGCCACGCCCGCTACGAGTAGGAGCCCCCGTGAAGGTCACCGCCCCCCAGGACTACAGCCACGTCACCCCGCTCGCGCGGCCCGTCGCCGCCGGCGAGGAGGTCGAGGTCGACGACGTCCTCGGCGAGCAGCTGATCGCGCAGGGGTGGACCGCGACCCGGTCCCGGTCCCCCCGCCCGAAGCCCTCGACCGAGGGCACCCCCGACGAGGCGCCCGCCGAGGCGCAGACCCAGGAGTAGTTCGCCATGTCGCTAAAGTCTGGCCTCGCCGCGCAGTGGGGCTTCAAGGCGGAGAGCTCGTGGGGCGTGCCCGTCGTCGTCGACACGTTCCTCCCGCTGATCTCCGAGACGCTCACCACCGAGGTCGAGCGCCTCGAGTCCGCCGGGATCCTCGCCGGCCGCCGTGTCGCGACCTCGGACCAGTGGGGGCCGGGCCGCAAGAAAGTCACCGGCGGCGTGCAGACCGAGCTGTTCAACAAGAGCGTCGCGACGCTGTTCCAGCACTTCATGGGCGACTCGTCGTCGCCGTACACGCCGGGTGACCTCGACGGCTACGGCCTCACCGTGCAGATCGGCACGCCCGACGTGTCCGGCACCGTGCAGCCTCGGACGTTCTCCGGGTGCAAGGTCGTCGGCTGGGAGCTCGCGTGCAACGAGGGGGCGATCGCGACGCTCGGCATCGACCTCGTCGGCGTCCGCGAGATCCTCGTGCGGACCGTCACCGACGGCGTCACCACCAACGCGTCGACGAGCATCACGTCGGCGTCGGCGGCGTTCACCAGCGACGACGTCGGCAAGCCGATCTCGGGCACGAACATCCCCGCCGGCGCGACCATCGCGAGCGTCACGTCGGCGACCGCCGCCACCCTCTCGGCCGCGGCGTCCGGCGCCGGCACGGGCATCACGTTCACGATCGGCGTGGCTCTCGCATCGGCGAGCTACGCCTCCGGGCTGAAGCCGGTCAAGTTCACCGGCGGCAGCGTCACCATCGGCGGCAGCTCGGCGAAGGTCACGCAGGCGAAGCTCTCGGCGAAGAACGGCCTCAACACCGAGCGGTTCTTCCTCGGCCAGGACGTGACCTCCGAGCCCCTCGAGGCCGACCTCCGCGAGTACATGATGACGCTCGACGTCGAGCTCACCGACCTCACGCAGTACCGGCGGTACCTCAACGGCACTGAGCACGCCGTCGTGCTCACGTTCACCGACTCGGCCGGCCTCTCGCTGGCCATCACCACGAACGTCCGCTTCGACGGCAAGACCCCGTACGTGAGCGGGCGTGGCCTCGTGACGCAGAGCATCCCGATGAAGTGCGTCGCTTCCGGGGCCGACTCGACCGCCATCTCGATCGCTCTCACCGAGGCGAGCTAGCCGAGCGTGGCGTTCGAGATCTCCGGGCTGCGCGAGTTCCGCGCCGCCCTCCGGGCATCGATGGCCCAAGCGCCCGAGCTGCTCGAGGACGCCCACAAGAAGCTCGCCGACAAGGCCGCGGACCTCGCCCGTGCTCGTGCCCGCGGGATGGGCGGCGTGCAGGCCCGGGCCGCGTCAGCGATCGGCGGGCGTGGCGACGAGCAGGCGGCGCGCATCTCGGTACTCCCCTCCCGTGTCGACAAGTTCGGCAACGTCGCGTTCTGGGGAGCGATCCGCCACTCGGGCTGGTACGCCAACCCGCGCTACGACGGGTCGACCGCGCAGCACCCGCCGTGGGTCGGGAACGATTGGGACGTGGCCGTGGCCGGCCAGGGTCCCTACGCCATCAACGACGCCCTCGCCGAGCACCTCGACGAGCTGCTCGAGTTCTACGAGCAGATGCTCGACGAGCTCTCCGACGGCCCGTTCCCCGGCCCGCTCGGCAACGTCGCTGGCAACGGCGTCATCTCGATCGCGTTCTGACCAACCCAACCCACGAGGGGGGATCCTCACCATGTCCACTCCCGCTCCCACTCCCGGTGTCGGCCGTCGCGTCGAGGCCGCCGCGCAGGCACCGACCACGATGACCATCCGGGTCCGCGACCAGCGGTACACGATCGTCCCGAACAACATCCCCATGAAGATCATGGACCGCTTCGAGCTCGAGACGGGCCGCACCGTCGAGTACGTGACCACGACTCGGACGGCGATCGGCGAGCTGCAGATCGCGCTGCTCTGCTACCTCGCCACGCTCATCGCCGGCGAGCAGGGCCGCTGGGCGAAGTTCCGCGACGCATGGCCCGAGGACCTCGCCGAGGGCGACGTCGAGGTCACCGTCGACGAGGACGGAGACGACTCCCCGGAAGCGTGAGGGCCGCGGCGCGTCGCTCGTGGCCCTCACTCACGTACCACTTCGGCATCAAGCCGTGGGAGGTCGGCCGACTCTCCGCAGGTGAGCTGAACGAGTACCTCGCCGCGCTCGAGGAGCTCAACCGCCCCAGGAGGTGATGATGGCCAGCAGCAAGGTTCTCAGCGTCATCATCACCGGCGACGTCAAGGGCGCCATGACGGCGTTCGGGAAGCTCGACGCAGCGTCGGGCGCGACCTCGAGCAACGTCGGCGCCCAGTTTGCCAAGGTCGGACTGCTCATCGGAGCGGCGTTCGCCGCCGCCGCCGTCGGCGCCGGCATCGCGCTGTTCAAGATCGGCGAGAGCTTCGACGAGGCTTACGACAAGATCCGGGTCGGGACCGGCGCCACGGGCGCCGACCTCGAGCGGCTGAAGGACGACTTCAAGCAGGTCGTGCAGGACGTGCCGACCGACTTCGGGAAGGCGTCCGACGCCATCACGCTGCTCAACCAGAAGCTGGGCCTCACCGGCACCGTGCTGCAGGACCGCGCCGAGCAGTTCCTCGAGGTGTCGCGCATCACCGGCACCGACCTCTCGGCCAACCTCCAGGCCGGCACCGACGCCATCAACGGCTTCAACATCGGCGCCGAGTACCAGGGCATCGCCCTCGACCAGATCTTCCGCGCCTCGCAGAAGTCTGGCCTCTCGTTCACCGACCTCGCGGGGCAGATGGCCGACTCCGGGCTCGTGCTCCGAGGGCTCGGCTTCGACTTCGCGCAGAGCGCCGCCATCATCGGCACGCTCGGCAAGGCCGGCCTCTCCGCCGCTGACGCCATCCCGTCGCTCACCAAGGCGCTCGGCGAAGCAGCGAAGGACGGCATCCCCGCAGAGCAGTTCTTTGCCGGCTTCATCGACCGGATCAAGAGCGCCGCCTCCGACGACGAGGCGCGCGGCATCGCGTTCGACGTCCTCGGGCAGCGGGCCGGACCGAAGTTCGCGCAGCTCATCCGTGAGGGGAAGCTCTCCTACGACGAGCTGCTCGCAAGCATCACCGGCGGCGGCGACACCATCATGGGCGCCGGCGCCGAGACGCAGGACTTCGCCGAGAAGTGGCAGATGTTCAAGAACAAGGTCCTCGTCGCCCTCGAGCCCGTCGCAACCAAGGTGTTCAACGCGCTCGGCGTCGCTATGGACCGCCTCCCCGGCATCATCGCAACCATCCGGGAGAAGGCGCAGCCCGCCGTCGACTGGCTCCGCGACGCATGGCCCGAGGTGCAGCACGCCGTCGAGGTCGTCGTCGCGTTCTTCGACGCCGAGGTGTGGCCCCGGCTCGTCGAGGGCTTCAACTACGCGAAGGGGCAGGTCGCGAACCTCGTCGCGTTCTTCGAGCAGCGCTGGGACAAGATCCGGCAGGCCGTGCAGAACGTCGTCGAGTACCTGAAGATCGTCTGGGGGCCGGCCCTCATCCTGATCCGCAACGTCTGGGACCACATCGGCGAGATCATCGACGCCGCATGGCAGTACATCCGGGGCGTTGTGAAGGCCGGCGTCGACGCCATCCGCGGCATCATCGACATCGTCCTCGGGCTGCTCACCCTCGACTTCGACCAGGCGTGGACCGGCATCCAGACGCTCGTCGGCGCCGCATTGGACGCCATCCGGAACACGATCAACCTCGCTCTCGACTCGATCCGGATCGGGATCTCGATCGCGCTCGCGACGATCGGCGACCTCTGGTCGATCGCGTGGAACGGGATCAAGGCAGCGGCCGGCGCGGCGTGGGACGGCATCAAGGCGGCGATCAGCGCAGGCATCGACGGCATAGTCGGCTTCATCGAGTCGCTCCCCGGGCGTATCGCCGGCTTCTACCTGGCCATGGCCGGCGCCGGGCTGCAGCTCGGCGGCGCGCTGCTCGGCGGGCTGAAGGCCGCGTTCACCGACGCCGTCGGCATCGCCGGCGACATCGCCGAGGGGATCCTCGGCGTGATGAAGGGGGCGTGGAACGCGTTCGCCAACACGGCCAACGACCTCGTGCCCGACAAGATCAACATGCCGTGGCCCGCCCCGGACATCGACCTCCCCGACAACCCGATCCCGACGTTCCACACCGGCGGCATCTACCGCAGCGGCATGACCGCCCGGGAGGGGCTCGCCCGCCTCGCCGACGGCGAGGGCATCTTCACCTCCGAGCAGATGGCGCACCTCGCTCCCGTCGGCGCCGGCGGGGGCCGCACCTACCAGATCGTCGTGAACGTGCCGCCGTCGGCGGACCGCGCCGAGATCGGCCGTGAGCTCGTCCGCTGCATCGACGCCTACGAAAAGCGCGGCGGGGCGTGACCAGCACCAGCGGCTACCCGAAGCCCATGGTGACCGCCGCGTTCGGCAGCACGCTCGGCACCAACTACCTCATCCTCGGCGACACCGCTCGAGGGCTGCTCGGCACCGGTGTCCTCGCCCCGCAGAACACCGGCGAGGACATCTCCGAGTACGTGATCGGCTTCACCTCCCGGCGTGGAGCTGCACGGCCGTTCGAGCCCGTGTCGGCCGGCACCGCGACCGTGCGCCTCGCCGACCAGAACGACGACTTCAACCCCCGCAACCTCGCAGGCCGCTTCGTGTCCGCCGGCGTCACCCAGGTCCGCCCCATGGTGCTTGTGCGCATCCGGGTCGAGTACCCGCAGGGGTCGGGCACCGTCTATTCGATCAACGCCGTCTACGCCGAGAGGTGGGACCCGGCGTACACGCGCCGCGAGGCGTTCGCGACGATGGTCGGCGCCGACGCATTCAAGGCGCTGAACCTCAACGTGCCGTCCGGCCCCTCCGCCGCCGCCGGTGCGGGCGAGACCACCGGAGCTCGTATCGGGCGGCGCCTCGACGACCACGGCTGGGCAAGCCTCGACCGGGACCTCGACACCGGGAAGAGCACCGTCGCAGCGACGACCCGCTCGACCGCTCCGCTCGAGGAGATGCAGGCCGCCGAGACCGCCGAGGCCGGCTACCTCGACATGGACGCCCAGAACCGGGTCCGTTTCCGCGACCGGCACTCCCGCTTCGAGGACACCGTGTCGCTCACCGTGCAGGCAACGTTCGGCGACGACGTCGACGCCGGCGAGCTGCACTACGACTCGATCGAGATCGCCAACGATGACGGGCAGATCCTCAACACGGTTACGGGCTCGATCGAGGGTGGCACGCCGCAGACCTCGACCGACTCGGCCAGCGTCGGCAAGTACTTCCCCCGCACCGACACGGCCACCGGGCTGCTGCTCCAGAGCGACACCGACGCCGCCCGCTGGGCCGAGTTCCGCCTCGGCCGCTACACCGACTTCGACACTCGCATCGACTCGCTCACCTTCGAGCTCGTGCCGGGCGACTACCGGTTTCCCACGCTGCTCGGCCTCGACCGCGGGTACCGCATCGCCGTCAAGAAGCGCACCCCGAAGGGGCTCACCTACACGTTCGCGCTGTTCGTTGAGAGCATCGAGTGGTCGGCCTCCGAGGACCGGTGGAGCTGCACGATCGAGACGAGCTCCGCACAGAAGTTCAGCGGCTTCATCCTCGGCACGTCGCTGCTCGGCTCGACGACCGACCTACTGGTGGGATGGTGACCGATGCCTCGTGACTCGCTGTTCGACGAAGGCGCCCACGGCCTCGACCTGTGGTCCGGGCCGTACTACTTCGACATCCAGGCGCGCCGCACCGGCGGCGCCGGCAACGTCGACGTGTACGCACCGGCG
>Ga0194132_10009230_pt1 | contig 13701 bp, 13 predicted proteins | sample TA2KigOf80mmetaG_FD_148612 | JGI IMG/M metagenome (GOLD analysis project Ga0194132, IMG submission 148612) | Freshwater microbial communities from Lake Tanganyika, Tanzania - TA2015054 Kigoma Offshore 80m | ecosystem: Environmental > Aquatic > Freshwater > Lake | place: Tanzania: Lake... | reverse complement strand
CCGTCATGCCTTGGCTGTAAAACGGCTCGATCAGCCCGCGCAGCGCGGGCCACGGCATGATCCGGTCCATCTCGGCCAGAAACAGGGCCCGGCGCGTCGCCTTGCCGTGCTTGTCAAAACCCGCCCGCGAAAAGGTCATCTGCCGCATCTTAACCCCCAATCGACCATTCATCCTTCAGCCGATTCTCGCACAAATCGAATAAGTCAGCGACCTTTTGCAGAGGTTCCTTAGAAGATTTTTCTCGGTCTTTCATCGCCTAGCTCCAATCGTACGCACCCACCTCACTCACACCGCCGTACCGCAGACCGTCGTGAGTTGAGCGACCGCGACCTAGGATGAGCGCGCGTCCTTTACCGTCGCCTCGCGGATCATCGCCTCCACGGCCTTTCCAAGTTCGGTCAAGCGGCCTTGCGCGGCGTTCCAGATGATCCGATCGTCCACCTTCGCGTATTCGTGGCGGAGCAGGTTCCCGATCGCGGCGATTTCCGGCCAGGGGATCGCGGGAAACCTCGCCTTCGTTTCGAGCGGAAGATGGCGGCTGGCTTCCGAGATGATCTCCATGCCGCGCTCGGTCGCGCGGCGCGTGGACCACGAGGCCCGGTAGGTCTCGAACGTGACGCCAGCCAGGGTCTCGGAAATGCCGTTGATCGCGTCGCGCATGTCGTGAAGGCGGATAAGAACGGTCTTCCCGGCCATCAGAAAACGCGCTCGGCCTCGGCGAGAATGCGGTCGCGGATCGCGGGATGCAGGCCGGCGCGGGTGGTGAGATCGACTTCAGTTCCGAGATAGCCCGCGATATCCGCTTTCAGGCGGATCAATTCGATCAGGCTGAAATCGCCGGCTTCGTCGTAGTCGATGAACAAATCGACGTCGCTTCTGGGTCCGGCTTCGCCGCGAAGGGCAGAGCCGAACAGGAAAAGCGCCGTCGCGCCGCCCGCGCGGATGTCCCGTTCGTGGCGCCTCAAAGCCTGGATGACCTGTTCCCGGTTCATGGCCGAATTATAGCATCGGCCGATTGACGGCTTGGCGCGAATTTCGCTCCGCGCGCCGCCCCCTCCCCGGTCCTCCCCCATCAAGGGGGAGGGGGATTCATAAAAAGTCTCCCTCTCCCTGTCGCGCCGATAGGCGCGCATTCGCGCGACGCGGGGGAGGGTTGGGGCGGGGGTTAAATCCGCCCGGTCGGAATTCCGTCTGAAACGGTCCGAAAAGGCGGCGGCGTTCACACCGCCGTGCCGCCGACGGTGAGTTGATCCACCTTCAGCGTCGGCTGGCCGACGCCGACCGGCACGCCCTTACTTCCTTGCAAGGGATGTCAAATTGTAGTAACAATTTGCGGTGGACTACGAATGGGACGACGCCAAGAGTAAAGCCAACGCGGCGAAGCACGGCGTGCCCTTCGAAGCGGCCGAAGCCTTCGATTGGGAATCGGCCCTGGTCGTCGAGGATGCGCGCGCGGGTTACGGCGAGTCGCGGTTCGTCGCGGTGGGATTTATCGCCAATCGTCTTCACGTGATGGCTTTTACCCGGCGCGGCGGCAACATTCGCGTCATCAGCCTGCGCAAGGCGAACAAGCGGGAGCACCGGTATTATGGCGAAACGATTGACTGATCGGCGCGGCGACGTGCGTCCTCTCGCCAAATCCGATTTTCGGAAGATGAAGCCGGCGCGGGAAACGATGCCGGACGTGGTCGCGCGCTATCGGCGGACGCGGGGGCCGCAGAAGGCGCCGACCAAGGTATCCACGACAATCCGACTGGATGCCAAGGTGATCGACTACTTCAAGGCCAAGGGGCCGCGGTGGCAGTCGCGGATCAACGACGCGCTCAAGGCAGTCGTCGATTCGGCGAAGTAGAAGTAGCTCACACCGCGGTGCCGCCGACGGTGAGCTGATCGACCTTCAATGTGGGTTGGCCGACGCCGACCGGCACGCCCTGGCCGTCCTTGCCGCAGGTGCCGATGCCGGGATCGAGTTCCATGTCGTCGCCGATCATGGAAACCTTGGTCAGCACGTCGGGGCCGTTGCCGATCAGCGTCGCGCCCTTCACGGGTGCGCCGATCTTGCCGTCCTCGATCAAATAGGCCTCGGTGCACGAGAACACGAACTTGCCGGACGTGATGTCCACCTGGCCGCCGCCGAAGGTGACGGCGTAGAGACCCTTCTTGACCGAAGCGATGATTTCGTCGCGTTTCGTCTTGCCCGCCAGCATATAGGTGTTGGTCATGCGCGGCATCGGCGCGTGGGCGAAGCTCTCGCGCCGGCCGTTGCCGGTCGGGCGCATGCCCATCAGCCGCGCGTTGAGCCGGTCGTGCAGGTAGCCGACCAGGACGCCGTCCTCGATCAGCACGGTGCGCGAGCTCGGCGTGCCCTCGTCGTCGACGGTGAGCGAGCCGCGCCGCTCGGCGAGCGTGCCGTCGTCGACCACGGTCACGCCCGGCGCGGCGATGCGCGTGCCCATCAGCCCGGCGAAGGCGGAAGTCTTCTTGCGGTTGAAATCGCCCTCGAGGCCGTGGCCGATCGCCTCGTGCAGCAGGATGCCGGGCCAGCCCGATCCCAGCACCACCGGCATTTCGCCCGCCGGCGCCGGCACCGATTCGAGATTGACCAGCGCCTGGCGCAATGCCTCGTCGACCACGTGCCGCCACGAATCGGGCGCGATGAAGCGGTCGTAGGCGACGCGCCCGCCGGTGCCGTAGCTGCCGGTTTCCATGCGGCCGTCCTTTTCCACCACCACCTGGACGTTGAGGCGCACCAGGGGCCGGATGTCGGCGACGCGAAGGCCGCCCCGGCGCACGATCTGCACCGCCTGCCACGAACCCATCAGCGACGCGCTCACCTGCTTGACGCGCGGATCTTTGATGCGCGCGTAGGCGTCGATGTCCTCCAGCACCTTGACCTTGGCGGGAAACGGCACCGGGGAAAGCGGATTGTCGGAACCGTAGAGCGCGCGGTTGGTGCCGCTCGGCGGCTCGGCATGGGTGCCGCCCCGGCCGGCGCGCACCGCCCGCACCGTGTCGGCGGCGCGCTTCAAGGCGGCGTCGGAAAGCTCGGTCGCGTGCGCGAACGCGGTCACCTCGCCCGACACGGCGCGAAGCCCGAACCCCTGCGCCGCGTCGAAGCTCGCGGTCTTGAGCCGGCCGTCGTCGAAGGCGAACGCCTCCGACTGGCGGTATTCGAGGAACAGCTCGCCGTCGTCGGCGCCTTGAAGCGCCTCCGCGACCCGCTTTTCGGCCTGGGCGCGCTCCAACCCGGCGCGGCCGTAGAACAGTTCGTCGGTCTGGGCGAGGTCGGAGGCGGGGGCCAGGGCCATCGGCGGCGGTTTCCTTCCCGAAAATGTCGCCCGTCCGTCGCGGGAGCGAATGACGGGGGCGGCGGTCCCCATGATATATAGGGGGCGGACAGCGAAAAAACGACCCGAAAGACCCCCCGAAAAACCGCAGGGGTTTTATGACGCCGTTTCCCGAACCCCCCCAGCGCCGCGCCCTGATCGACGAGGTCCACGCCCGGCCCTATCTCCTGCTGCGCGCGCCGACGCGGCTTTCCCATCTCGCGGTGCTGACCGGGGAAGGCGGCCAGGAGGCGGAGCGCGACCATCTCGCCCGGCTCTGCCAGGCGTTCAACGTGCCGCCGCCGCCCCGGGCGCGGCCCTGTTCACCGTCCGTCTCGGCGGGCTCCTGTTCCGCTGGGAACGGCACACGGAATTCTCGGCCTACACCTTCGTCGCCGACGGCCCGTTCGAGCAGCCGTTCAAGGACCCGCCGGCCGCGCGCCTGCCCGCCGATTGGCTGAAGGCTCTCCCGGGCGAAACCATTTCGGCGGTGCACATCGCGATCGAGCCCGCCTCCGCGCCCGACCGGGCGGTGGAGCAGACCTCGGCCCTGTTCGACAACAACACCGTGATCGGCAGCGCGGTGCACGGCGAGAAGGCCCGGGTGTGGACCGACGTGCGCGTGCACGCCGACGGCTACGGCCGTTTCCTGGTCAAGGACCTCGGTCTCAACCAGCGCCAACTCGGCCGCCTGGCGCAGCGCCTGGTGGAGATCAACTCCTACTCCCTGCTCGCCATGCTCGCCTATCCGATCGCGCGCGCCGCGTTGCCCCGGATCGCGGCGCTGGAACGCGAGCTTTCGCAATCGGTCAAGACGCTGTCCGGGCTTTCCGGCCTCGGCGACGAACGGACGCTGCTCGACCGCCTGTCGGCGCTGGCGGCGGAAGCGGAAGCCGTCGGCGCCGCGACCAGTTATCGCTTCTCCGCGGCCAAGGCCTACTCGGCGCTGGTCGCGCAGCGGTTCGAGGATTTGCGCGCGACCCGTCTCGAATGGATGCAGCCGCTCGACGAATTCATGCTCCGCCGCCTGGCGCCGGCGATGGAAACCTGCGCCAGCGTCGCCACCCGCCAGGACAGCCTGTCGGTCCGCGTCGCGCGGGCGAGCGATCTGCTGCGCACGCGGGTCGACGTCGCGCTCGAGGCGCAGAACCGCGACCTGCTCCGCTCCATGAACCGCCGCGCCCGCGCGCAACTGCGCCTGCAGCAGACGGTCGAGGGATTGTCGGTCGCGGCCATCAGCTACTACGTCGTCGGGCTCGTCGTCTACGCCGCCAAGGCGGCGCACGGGGCCGGCGTCAAGATCGATCCCGATCTCGCCGCCGGGATCGCCATTCCGATCGTGGTCGGCCTGGTCTGGTTCGCGATCCGGCGCCTGCGCAAGGCGGTGGTCGGCAAAGGCGAGGACGACGCCTAACAGGCGGCCGAAAAACTCCTCTCGCCCCGTCATCGCGAGGACGCGGAACGCGTCCGTGGCGATCCAGGGAAACGGCGCAATCCGCTGTTTTCTGGATTGCTTCGTCGGCTTCCGGCCTCCTCGCAATGACGGCAAAACCGTTTTTCGGCGGCCCGCTAAAGCGCCTTGCCAACGTCCCGGCGACCGGCTACAACCCGCGCCACGACAACTCGCGTCGACGTGGTGATTTGGCCAACCGGCTTGCGGCCACGTTAAAAAAAACCGCTAAAAGGTTGGAGCCCGCATGAGCCCCGACCCTGTCCGGTTGGGGCTTTTTTGTTGCGCCGAAAGGATTACGGATCATGGCCGAAAACTGCTTGCGGGGCGCCAAGACGCGGAAGCTCGCGACCCGGCTCGCGCGCGGCGGGCTTGCGCGCACGTCGTTCGCCGAGACGAGCGAGGCGCTGTTCCTGACCTCGGGCTACGTCTACGGCTCGGCGGCCGAAGCCGAGGGCGCGTTCAAGGGCAAAAGCCCGCGCTACATCTATTCGCGCTACGGCAACCCGACCGCGACCATGTTCGAGACCCGCCTCGGCCAGATCGAGGGCGCCGACATCTGCGTCGCGACCGCGAGCGGCATGGCCGCCGTGTTCGCCTCGCTCGCCTGCCTGGTGCGCGCCGGCGACCGGGTGGTCGCCTCGCGCGCGCTGTTCGGTTCCTGCCATTACGTGGTGCACGACATCCTGCCGCGGTACGGCGTCGAAACCGAACTGGTGGACGGTACCGATCTCAAGGCCTGGGCGCGCGCGCTTTCCCGTCCGACCCGCGCCGTGTTCCTGGAAAGCCCCTCCAACCCGACCCTCGAGATCATCGACATCGCGGCGGTCGCCAGGCTCGCGCACCGCGCCGGTGCCAAGGTGGTGGTCGACAACGTGTTCGCGACGCCGCTGCTGCAAAAGCCGCTCGCCCTCGGCGCCGACATCGTCGTCTATTCGGCGACCAAGCACATCGACGGCCAGGGCCGCACCCTCGGCGGCGCGATCCTCACCAACGACCGGAAGTATTTCCAGGACCACCTCACGCCCTTCTACCGCCACACCGGGCCGGCGTTGAGCCCGTTCAACGGCTGGGTGCTGCTGAAGGGGCTCGAAACCCTCGATCTCCGCGTCGCCGCGCAGTGCGCCGCCGCCCTCGACATCGCGCGCTTCCTCGAAGGGCGCCGGGGTATCGCGCGCGTGCTCTATCCCGGCCTTGCCTCCCATCCCCAGCACCGGCTCGCCATGAAGCAGATGACGGCGGGCGGAACGCTGGTCAGTTTCGACCTTCATGGCGGCAAGCGCGCCGCGTTCCGCTTCCTCGACGCCCTCGAACTGATCGACATTTCCAACAACCTCGGCGACACCAAGAGCCTTATCACCCATCCGGCAACGACGACGCACCAGCGCCTGGACGCGGCCGAGCGCGCGCGCATGGGCATCGGCGACGGGCTTGTGCGGCTGTCGGTCGGGCTCGAGGACGCGGGCGATCTCAAGGCCGATCTCGCGCGCGCGCTGGCGGCGGCAACGGGCGGGAAGCGGAAGCGTTGATCCCGCGCCTTGACCGGCGAAATGGGTTGTTTGCCGGGCTGCTTCGGCCATATTAGAAAGACGCGCGTCTCCCATCCCCGGCTTTTCCCGCCATGACCGATTCCGCCGACAACCTGCAACGGCTTTCCGACCTGATCGCGGCCGCGCGGCATGCGGGGGCGTCCGCCGCCGACGCCCTGCTGGCGGAGGGCGTTTCCATGACCCTCGGCTGGCGGCTCGGCCAGCTCGAAAATCTGGAACGGGCGGAAGGCGTCGACGTCGGCTTGCGCGTGCTGTTCGGCAAGCGCCAGGCGATGGCGTCGTCCTCGGATACGTCCGCCGCCGGCATGCGCGAGCTGGTCGAGCGCGCCGTCGCCATGGCCCGCGCCGCGCCGGAGGACCCCTTCTGCGGCCTGGCCGAGCCGGCGGACCTCGCCCGCGATTTTCCCGATCTCGATCTGGCCGACGCCCACGACCCGGGCGTCGACGACCTGAAGGCGCGCGCCCGCGCCGCCGAGGACGCCGCGCGCGCGGTCGAGGGCGTCACCAATTCCGAGGGCGCGCAGGCGAGCTTCGCGCGCTCGACCGTCGCCCTGGTCGCCTCCAACGGTTTCGCCGCAACGCGCGGCGAAACCCATCACGGCGTCGCCGCCTCGGTGCTGGCCGGCAGCGGCACGGCGATGGAAACCGACTACGACTACGCTTCCGCCGTTTACGCCGCCGACCTCGCGCGCCCCGAGGCGATCGGCCGTTCGGCCGGCGAACGCGCGGTGCGGCGGCTCAACCCGCGCAAGATGGACACCGCGAAGATGCCGGTGGTGTTCGAGCCGCGCGTCGCGGGCAGCCTGGTCCGCCACCTGGCCTCGGCGGTCAACGGCGCCTCGGTCGCGCGCGGCACCACGTTCCTGAAAGATAAGATGGGCGTCCGGATTTTTCCCGAAACCGTCGCCATCGTCGACGATCCGCTGCGCAAGCGCGGATTGAATTCGCGCCCGTTCGACGGCGAGGGGCTGCCCGCGCGCCCGCTCAGGCTGGTGGAGAAGGGCGTGCTCAAGTCCTGGGTGCTCGATCTGCGCTCGGCCCGGCAGCTGAACCTGAAAAGCACCGGCCACGCCGCGCGCGGCGTGTCGTCGGCCCCTTCGCCCGCGACCTCGAATCTCTACCTCGAACCCGGCGCGCTCGCGCCCGAGGCGCTGCTCGCCGGCATCAAGGATGGCTTCTACGTCACCACCCTGATCGGCATGGGCGTCAACGGCGTCACCGGCGACTACAGCCGCGGCGCCGCCGGGTTCCGCATCGAAAACGGCGCGCTCGCCCATCCGGTAAGCGAAGTGACCATCGCCGGCAACCTGAAGGACATGTTCCTCAACCTCACCGCGGCGAACGACCTCGCGTTCCGCTACGGCACCGACGCGCCCACCGTGCGGATCGAGGGTCTCACCGTCGCCGGGCTCTGAGGCCATCAATCCGAGTCTGGGTTACGCGGAACGGACCGGTTATCGGTCGGATTACGTTGTCGGCTGTCGGCGACAGCTGTTTATTTTTATGTTTTGAATCAATAAGTTATTATCATGAACATCAAATCTGGCCGATTTTAATGGGTTGAAAATCAGCTTATGATCTGATATTTTATATTTTAACTCAGTTTATAAACTGATTCTTATATACTGAAATCAGGCCATACTATGAAAAATGACTCGCGGCACAGAGCCCGTCAACGGCTCGACGAGCGCCTTAAGGCCTTGAAACCGGAGGATCGCTTCACGCCGCCGCCAAGGGGCTGGGTTCGAGCGATCCGCGACGCCCTCGGCATGACGGGCGTCCAGTTTGCCCGGCGGCTCGGCGTTCGTCCCCAAAGCGCGGAAGCGCTGGAGAAGTCGGAAGCCGGCGGCGCGATCGAACTCAAGACGCTGCGCCGCGCGGCGGAAGCGCTCGACTGCACGCTCGTCTACGCGCTCGTGCCGAACAGGCCGCTCGAGGAAACGGTTCTCGCGCGCGCGCGAAAAATCGCGGCGCGCGATTTGGGCCGCGTCGCGCATACGATGGAGCTGGAAGCGCAGGGCACCGAGGATTCCGACATGGCAACGCGGATCGACGCCTACATTCGCGACGTGTTGAACGAGCGCGATCTCTGGAACGAGAAGTGACCGACCTGTTCCAGGGGTCCGACGACGCGACGCCCCTTGAGCCGGGCGAGCGCGAGGGTCTGCTGCAAACCTGGATCACCCATCGCCGCGACCTGAACGAGGCCGAACGGGACAAAATAGTCAATGGCGTGGCATGGGCGCGCCGCGCCCGCGGCCTCGATGCCGCGGGCCTGTTGAACGACGCATTTGCCCGCGCGCTTCACAAGCGGATGTTCGGGGAAGTCTGGAAATGGGCGGGAACATACCGGCAGACCGAGCGCAACATCGGCATCGCGGCGCATCGGATTCCGACGGAGATGGCGGCTTTGTTCGATGACGCGCGCTACTGGGTGGAACACGCCACCTATCCGCCCGACGAGATCGCGGTCCGCCTCCATCACCGTCTTGTCTTCATCCATCCGTTTCCGAACGGCAACGGCCGGCACGCGCGGATGATGGCCGACTTGCTGATCGAGCGCCTCGGAGGGGAGCCCTTCGGTTGGGGCGGCGGCAGCCTTACCGACATCGGTAAACTGCGCGCGGGATATGTGGCGGCCCTGCGGGCCGCCGATCGGCATGACATCGGCCCGTTGCTGGCTTTCGCGCGTTCGTGAATCGATCGCCGGCGCGAAGGCCGATTCGTTATGTCAGCCCGAGTATCATCTTCTGGCAGCCAACGACCTCCCGTTCCGCTAGGGCACCGACGCGCCCACCGTGCGGATCGAGGGGCTCACCGTCGCCGGGCGTTGAAATTTTAGAAACGCTCCTGTTTTCAAGGCATTGGCAGGCACCAGGCGGTTGGCCGCGCACCCTCGCGCGTGCTATGGTCCGCCTCCGAAAGCTCCCGGTTCCGCAAGGAGAATCAAGCCCTTGACCGGCCCCGCCGCGCACTCGTCCTCCGTCCAGCTCATGCGCCGTCTGTTGCGGGAAAGCGTGCGGCCGTACTTCGGCCGGCTCGCGCTCGCCGTCCTGTGCATGGGGCTGATGGCGGCGGCGACCGCGCTCAGCGCCTGGCTGATGAAGCCGGTGGTCAACGACGTGTTCATCGGCCGCGACCCGGCCATGCTGTGGCTGATCGGCGGCGCGGTGCTGGCGACGTTCCTGGTCAAGGGCCTCGCCAACTACACCCAGGCCACGTTGATGAGCTACGTCGGCCTCAAGATCATCGCCGACAACCAGAACCGCCTGTTCGCCCATCTCGCGCGCATGGACCTTCGCTTCTTCCACGACAACGCCACCGGGCGATTGATTTCGCGCTTCACGGTGGATATCGGCCTCATGCGCGCGGCCGTTTCCACGGTGCTGACCGGCTTCGGCAAGGACGCGCTGTCGCTGGTCGGCCTGGTGGCGGTGATGTTCATCCAGGACTGGCGGCTGGCGTTGACGGCGTTCGTCGTCTTTCCGCTCGCGGTCTGGCCGATCGCGCGGCTCGGGCGGCGCATGCGGCGCGTCACCGCCCACACCCAGGAGGAAATGGGCCAGCTGATGACCATCCTGGAACAGACGATCCAGGGCATCCGCATCGTTAAGTCCTACGTCATGGAGGAATACGAAAAGCGCCGCGTCGGCGCCATCGTCGAGCGGGTGTTCGGCCTGACCCAAAAGGCGGCGCGGGTGCGCGCGCGCGCGAGCCCGATCATGGAAACGCTCGGCGGCGTCGCGGTGGCGCTGGTCATCGTCTACGGCGGCGCGCGCGTGATCGACGGCGCCACCGACGCCGGTTCGTTCTTTTCGTTCATCACCGCGCTGCTGCTCGCCTACGAGCCGGCGAAGCACTTCGCCAACCTGAACACCAGCCTGCAGGAAGGGCTCGCCGGCGCGCAGCGCCTGTTCCAGGTACTGGATACCGAACCCGGCGTGCGCGAATCGCCCGCCGCGCGCGCGATCGAGGTCCGGCGCGGCGCCATCCGTTTCGACAACGTGCGCTTCGCCTACGTGCCCGGCCGCGTCGCGCTCGACGGCGTGTCGTTCGAGGTGCCTGCCGGCAAGACCGTCGCCTTGGTCGGCCCGTCGGGCGCGGGCAAGTCCACCATCCTCAATCTGGTGCCGCGTTTTTACGACCCGAACGAGGGCGCGGTCCTGATCGACGGCGTCGACGCGCGCGAGTTCACCTTCGCCTCCCTCAACCGCGCCATCGCGCTCGTCAGCCAGGAAGTCACCCTGTTCGACGACACCGTCGCCGCCAACATCGCCTACGGCCGCGCCGGCGCGAGCGAGGACGACATCCGCGCCGCCGCGCACGCCGCCGGCGCCGAGGAGTGCATTGCCGCGCTGCCCCAGGGCTACGACACCGTCGTCGGCGAACGCGGCGTCAAGCTCTCCGGCGGGCAGCGCCAGCGCCTCGCCATCGCGCGCGCCATGCTCAAGAACGCGCCGATCCTGCTGCTCGACGAGGCGACCAGCGCGCTCGATTCCGAATCCGAGCGCCAGGTCCAGGCGGCGCTCGCGCAGTTGACCAAGGACCGCACCACGCTGGTGATCGCGCACCGGCTCTCGACCGTGACCGGCGCCGACCAGATTTGCGTGGTCGAGGGTGGCCGCATCGTCGAGCGCGGCACCCACGCCGAATTGCTCGCGCGCGGCGGCTCTTACGGCCGCATCCACGCCATCCAGTTCGCCGGCGCCGAGGTGGCCGCACCCGCCCCGCGCGCCGCCGGGGCGTGACGGGAGGGAGCTGGCGCGCGGTGGGGTTGTTCAAATCCTTCTTCCGCCGCGACGGCGTGCGCCGGGCGCTTTGTTGGCTCGGCGCGGGCTATATCCGTTTCGTTCATGCGACCGGCCGCTGGCCGGTCACGCGCGGCGAGATTCCGCGCCGGCTGTGGGACGAGGGCCGGCCATTCATTCTCTGCTTCTGGCACGGGCGGATCCTGATGATGCCCTTCGCCTGGGACCCATCGCGGACCATCCACATGCTGATCTCGCGCCATGCCGACGGCCAGTTGATCGCGCACACGGTCGCCCATTTCGGCATCAAGACCGCCGCCGGTTCGTCGAGCCGGGGCGGCGCCTTGGCCTTGCGTCTGATGGTGCGGGCGCTGCAGGCGGGCGACTATGTCGGCATCACCCCCGATGGGCCGCGCGGACCGCGCATGCGCGCAAGCGACGGCGCGATCCATCTCGCCCGCCTCTCCGGCGCGCCGCTGGTGCCGGCGGCGTTCGGCGCGCGCGCGCGCAAGGTGCTGGGCAGCTGGGACCGGTTCGTGGTGGCGGCGCCGTTCGCCGGCGGCGCGTTCGTCTGGGGCGAGCCGATCGAGGTCGCGCGCGACATCGACGAAAACGGGATCGAACGGGCGCGCCGGGCGCTCGAGGATTCCCTCAACGCGGTCACGGCGGAAGCCGATCGCCTGTGCGGGCAGGAACCGGTCGCGCCCGCGCCCCTGCCGTCCGCGCCGGAGCCATCGTCAGCGGGGGCGACGTCGTGATGCTGGCGCTTTATCGCACGGCGACCGCGCTGCTCGGTCCGCTCGCGCGCGGACATCTGTCACGGCGGCTGGCGCGCGGCAAGGAAGACCGGCAGCGCTTCGGCGAGCGCCTCGGCCGCGCGGGCCGCGCGCGACCCGAGGGCAGGCTGGTCTGGATCCATGCCGCGAGCGTCGGCGAAAGCCTGTCCATTTTGCCATTGGTGGAGCGAATCCCGGCGGCGACGTCGCGGCCGACGCGGGTGCTCGTCACCACCGGCACCGTCACCTCGGCGCGGTTGATGGGCGAACGCCTCGGTCCGGAAGCCTTTCACCAGTACGCGCCGGTCGATCTGCCGGAAGCGGCGCGGGCATTTCTCGACCATTGGCGGCCGGACGCGGCGTTGTGGGTGGAATCGGAATTCTGGCCCAATCTGCTGTCCGAGGTGTTCGACCGCGACATTCCCTCGGCGCTCATCCAGGGGCGCGTTTCCGACCGTTCTTTCGCCGGCTGGCAATGGGCGCCCGGCCTGATCCGCGCGCTGCTGCAAGGGTTCTCCCTTTGCCTCGGCCAGACGGCGGAAGACGCGCGCCGTCTCAACCAACTCGGCGCGCGCGCGGCACGCTGCGTCGGCAACCTCAAATTCGCGGCGCCGCCGCTGCCCGCCGACGAGGGCGAACTCGCGCGCCTGCGCGCCGCGATCGGCGACCGTCCGCCGTGGTTCGCCGCCAGCACCCACCCGGGCGAAGAAGCGATCGTCGCCAAGGTTCACCTTGCCCTGCGCGGTCGCCACCCCGGCCTGCTCACGGTGATCGCGCCGCGCCATCCCGAACGGGGCGAGGAAGTAGCGCGCGAACTTGGCGCGCTCGGCGTTCGCTGCGCGCGGCGCAGCGCCGGCGCATTGCCGGAGCCGGGCGTCGACGTCTATTTGGCCGACACCCTGGGCGAGCTCGGGCTTTTCTACCGTCTCGCCCGTCTCGCGTTCGTCGGCAAGTCGCTCGCGGGCGAAGGCGGGCAGAACCCGCTCGAGGCGGCCCGGCTCGGCTGTCCGGTTCTGCTCGGCCCGCGCACGAGCAATTTCGCCGAAATCGCCGAGCGCCTGAGGACCGCAGGCGCGGCGGCCGGCGTCGCCGACGCGGCGGAGCTGGAAAGCGCCCTCGATCGGTTGCTCGGCGATCGGGACACGCTCGCGCGCATGGCGCGGGCAGGCGAAGCGGTGGCCGATGCGGAAGCGGGCGCGCTCGATGCGGTCGTGGCCGCGTTGCGGCCGCTGCTTGGGGATAAATCCGATGCGCGTCCCTGAATTCTGGAACCGTCCCGAAGAAACCTGGCCCGCGCGCGCGCTCGCGCCCTTCGCTTATATGTGGGCGGCGGCGGGTCGCGCGCGCCGCGCCGTCGCGCGTCCCTACCGCGCGCCGGCCAAGGTGCTGTGCGTCGGCAACCTGGTGGCGGGCGGGGCGGGCAAGACCCCGCTCGTGCTCGATCTCGTCCGGCGGATTGTGCGGCGCGGACACGCGACCCACATCCTGACGCGCGGTTACGGCGGATCCCTCGCCGGGCCGGTCAAGGCGGACCGCGTGATGCACGATGCGCGCGACGTCGGCGACGAGGCGCTGCTGCTGGCGCGGATCGCGCCGACCTGGGTCGGGGGCGACCGCGTCGCGTCGGCCAAAATGGCGTGCGCCGACGGCGCGCGCGTGCTGGTGATGGACGACGGTTTCCAGAATCCCGCGCTCGCCCGGGACGCCGCGATCCTGGCGGTGGACGGCGCGACCGGATTCGGCAACGGCCGCGTCATCCCGGCGGGACCCTTGCGCGAGTCGCTCGCCGGCGGGCTCGCGCGCGCGGACGCGGTCGCGATCTTCGGCCGCGACGAAACCGGCGCCGCGTC
>Ga0194132_10009229_pt1 | contig 13702 bp, 14 predicted proteins | sample TA2KigOf80mmetaG_FD_148612 | JGI IMG/M metagenome (GOLD analysis project Ga0194132, IMG submission 148612) | Freshwater microbial communities from Lake Tanganyika, Tanzania - TA2015054 Kigoma Offshore 80m | ecosystem: Environmental > Aquatic > Freshwater > Lake | place: Tanzania: Lake... | reverse complement strand
CTTGCTCTAGTCTTTCTTGCTCTAGTCTTTCTTGCTCTAGTCTTTCTTGCTCTAGTCTTTCTTGCTCTAGTCTTTCTTGCTCTAGTCTTTCTTGCTCTAGTCTTTCTTGCTCTAGTCTTTCTTGCTCTAGTCTTTCTTGCTCCTCCACATAGGGAGTATTCTGGATTTTTCCCTCATCGCCAGATGCTATTATTTCATTAGGTATTACTAACTGAAAAATTATAAGAAAAAATATTACGATATGATAAATTTTATTTCTCATAAAAATCGCTAAATAATTTTAAAAATTTTTTTTCTTGAACTAATTAGATAAGATGGAACTAAGATTATCTTAATGAAAAAATGATTAGAGTAATTCCCACAGATTAATTTATTTTTATATTTTGATAATACTTGAATAATTAATTTTAAAAGATTAGCATCTAAGCCGAATTTTGTAAAAAACCTTCGTAAATAGTATGACCTGAAAAATGAAATTCCTGCAAATATTGATGATATTGCAAGATTTGCAACTAACGGATCATGTTCTAACCACGTAGTTGAAACTGGTAATATCAGAATTCCTATTAAATAGGCTAAAGGAAACCCCCCTATCGTATTGGCTAGAGATTCTGTAATACTCTTAGATGGTGTATCTATGATTATGGCTTTCAATTATTCACCAATTTCCATCACAAAAGAAACGAGATTTCTAAAGACTCCATCAATTTTGAATTCGATTTGGTCGAATTGATCTAAAAAAATACTTTCATTACATTGCGCCATGTGTAATGGTCTTTTTCATATTAATAGCGTGTAGAGATTTAGTATCAATACCATGGATACTATTTTTTAGATTATGAAATTTGGTCTACTTTAAAATGATTAAAACCACATGAACGGCTTATTTCTTACTTATAATTTGTATTTCGATAAATTTTTTTGAAGCATTTACTAGCATGTTTATTTTGCCCCAAAGCTAGGTGAGCCTCTGCTTTTAATTTCAAAAAATCGTAATTTTTGGGATTTTGTCTAAGAATTTTTTCTGCATCAACAAGACATTCTTTAAAATTAGTTAATTGATAATTTGCTTTTCCCCTATACAGTATGGCATCATCGTCGAGAGGGAATTTCAATGTTGAAGATACGCACTTGTTATAATACCAAAATGCTCTATCGATTAGATCAAGCTCTTCATAACATTTGCCTAATATGAAATAAGATTTGTAATCAGTAGTTTGCTCCTCGATTACAAATCTTAAATCGCTTATTGCATCATGTTTTTTCCCAAAAAGATAGTACAGGTTACCACGTTCAAAATGTGCATGTATCCAATTTGGATACTCTTCAATTAATTTACTATAACATTCTATTGCTTTTTCGAGTTTTCCCATATTATAGTATAATCTACCGAGATTCTCAATGATATAATCAATTTTACTATCAATATCAGAAATCATGTCATAGACATGTTTAGGAAATTCCAATTTTTCCGGATTATTGTTTTCATTTTTTTTACTCTCTAATTCCCATTCTTCTCTAGAGATGTGCCTCTGATATCGTTGAAGGTTTAGAAGATATGCCTGCTCGGCTTTATTATTACAAAAATCACTCATTGTGTAATTTTTGCCAGTATTATACAAAACCCCAAGATAATGCCAGGATAATCCATGGTTTGGATCCATACGGACCGCATTTTCAAAACATTTTATCCTTTTACTACGGTTTTCAAGTTTTTCACCCAAGCAATACCAATCATCTGCGCGAAATTGATTGATATCAAATTTATTCAATTTTTTATCACCAGTTTTCTATTTTTTAATAATTTAACCAAAAATTGAAGCAACATAATTTCGAATTTCATAATATGAATTCATGAAAAATTCTATTATGTATTAAGAAAACAGTATGCATACTTTGAATACTTTTAATTTACGATTAATTTTTAACTTTGAATTTCTTTGAACCGATAATTAATTCATAGGCAGTGTTAATTTCAATTGTCTTAATATTGGCATTAGGAGATTTATTCCTGTCAGGATGATATCTCAAAATTAGTTCACGGTATTTCTCTTTAATTTGTTCTAATGTGGCATCCAATTGTAATCCGAGAATATCATATGCAGATAAAATGTCCTCATTTTGAAATTCTGTGTAATCATAATTTCCACCAGAATCACGATTTTGCTCACGATAAGAGTCTCCAGTGTACTGTTCAGAGTTAGGATTTTGCCAGTCGTCTTGATAATATTCATCATAGAAATTATCAAATGGTCCTCTCCCATTGTTGCTAGTTCCTGAAAAATCATAGGAACTTTGCGTATTTGCTTCATATCTACTTTGTAGATCAGGATTTTCATTTATTACTTTTTGAATAATAAGAATAACTTTTTGAAGTAAATCACCTAGTTTGATTCGGTATTTATTTTTATAATCATATTTTAATTTTATTTCAAGTTCTTTAACAACAAAGAAAAACCTCCATTCTAAAACTCCTAATTTTGATGGCCATGCTTTTCCAAAAATTATCTCAGCTTGTGCCTCGGTAAGATCAAATTTTCTTAATCGCTCAATTATCCTATTTTCTTTGGTTGTTTTTTTCTTACTATATGAGGAGTATGTATTATTTTTATAGTAATTATTTTCGCCATAATCATATGAATAATCATATGAGCTTTCTTGTGTTTTTTTTGACGAATCATAGTATTTTCTATTATTATGACTACTTTGGCTTGAATTATTAGTAGAACGATTTGTCCCTGAGTTGATGTTTGAATATCTTACATAATTAGCATAACAATTATCACAATTATTAATTACAACATTTTTTATATTTTCATCATAATTTGAGGCGGTGCCGGAGTATGCATTGTATGAATTTATAAATAAATTTTCAAATTTTAAAATTAAATATTTTGGCAATTTGAAAATACTTTCTTCATCTAAACCAATTTTCAGTAATTTTGGATAAAGGTGATCAATTGAAAATAAAGCTTCGTCATCTTTCCCAAGAATTTTTTCTAGTTCTAATTTAGATACTTTCGAGTTCTTGATTAGATATAATGTAGCCGACTTGGGATCTTTTTTATGACAAGTTAGAAATTTTCTAAAACACCTTTGTTCGTTTTTTTTATTGAAATATGCTCGAATTTTATCTCTTTTTAAATACACAAAAAATAGAATCCCTATAGGTATCGTAATATACCAAAAATAGATTGCTAGGATGAGTATAACCAGAAATAGTAAAATCAGTACAGGTATCATTTCATTCAAAATTAATTACTGATGAGATAATTTATCCAATACATTATTACATTGTTTACTATCCATACTTTAGATACTATTCTTATTTTATTGTAAATTAGAAAATCTTGTTTGGATTAGAGAAATTTTATCGCATTTTTACCATTTTCGTTTAATTCAAGATAATAATTTCTTCCTAATTTTTCTACCTTGATTAGATTCCATTTTTTATCTAATTTCGTAATTATGTTTTTATCCAAACTTGCAAATCTTGCTTGAGAGTGATTTTCTTCTTGAGCATTAACAGTAATCAATCCCTCTTTTTCAGCAATCTCAGCCATTTTCTTTTTTGTAATTCTGCCTTTGGAAATAATTTTGAGTGCACCCACAAGTTCAGGTTCAGGGATTTTAATTTTGTATGATTGAATTTCGTACATAGATTTGACGCCAGTTGTGAGTGGTTTTTTCAAACTAAAACCCTCCCAGTTTTCCGCTTCAGCATAAAAGGGGTGTATGTCCAAATTTTTTTCAGGATCATGAAACATCATTGCTGACATCATCAATCCGACTGCTTGAATTTTTGAGCCTGATGCTAGATTTAGATAAATTTGATTTCCCGATTCCTTGATACTAATTTCTTTAATTACACGAATTATTTCAAATAAATCATGACGATTATGAATTTCTTTTTTTACTTGTATTCGGTTTTTCTTTAATTGTTCTTCGATTTTTAGAGCAAATGGAATTGCTTTATCTTCATTAGGTTTATCATGCATCAATAACCAAACACGGTCTGCCTTTGATTGAACTGCAGACAAAACAATCCTGTCAATTTCATATCCTACTGGAGCGATATGAATTCTTAGTTTAGAGATTCCCATTGTATGCTCAGTATGCATACTAAATTCAACCTATTAAAATTGCCTATTGAGAAACTTATTCTAGGAATAAATGATGAATTTGAGCAAATTTTGGCTATATCTTGGAATATTTTTAGCATGTAGCGGAATTGGAACGGGGTTTGGGATTTTTTTGATAATAGTATATTTCTGGGAGGATATAAAAAAATCTCTCAATAAAAAGCCAGATTATGAGAATTCTAAATATTTTGATGAAAAAACAGCTGAGGAGTTGAGGTAATGCCAATGATTAGTGACTATAGTCCAGACGCAGTTTACGAGGTATTTGAAACTCAAAATAGTGGAAAAAAATACAAAATTGGTGAAATTCACGGTAATGTTTTCTATGATATAGATAGAAATGGAAAACGAATTGGGGATGGAACATTATTTACAAATTCAGAGTCATTTTGGAAACAATTTCAAAATATTTCAATTAAGAAAAACCAAAGACCACTTTATGGTTACGAGCCGATAATTTGGGGGATTTATTGGACGATACACGTCTTTGTTACAATTGTGGTACTAGTTGGAGTTCCAGATAATGGAAAAATTTTATACTTTATTTCATCTTCTTTGGTTTTTGCATTTACTGTAAAATACAGATATAATAGAATCGTTGTTTATTTGATGCTGACAGTATCTATAATCTTTATTTTGTTTTTAATATTTTACAAGCCAAAGAGAATAAAATGATCCTTCATCATATTTTTAAACTAAGAATAATTGGAGAAGGTAATTGAATATTCAGATCGCCACAATTGGTCTAACACCTGAAGTTGTTCGAACCGGACTTCAAAAAGTTTTACCCGATAAATTATACATTATTCATACTAAAGATGAGGAATTAAAATCCGACCAAAAAGTTGAGACTAATGCTACAAATCTTAAGAAGGAAATAGAGTCAGATTATAAAATCCAGGTAATTTTACGAAAGGTAGAGAAATTTGATTCTAGGGGTGTGATCTATCAAATACTTCAAATAATTAGTGATGAAAAGAAGGCAAATAAAAAATTACAAAAAAAAGATTTTACAATAAATATTACTGGAGGTACAAAAGCAATGGTTGCAGGTGCTGCTTGTGCTGCATATTTAGCCCAAACAAAAATGTATTATGTTTTACATCCTGATGAAGCAAAAGGTAGAGAAATGATAATCGAATTACCAGTACTCTCACGTGCTGAAAATAATAATCAAGGAAAAACTGAAAAAACATCATCGTTTATTCTAGAAAAAATAAGTATGTTATCTCCAACAAATAATGGAATACTCCTTGAAAAACTAAATGATGGTCCACTAAGAAATAATAAAATTCCAGCAAATGGTCTAAGCTATCATCTAAAGAAATTAGAAGAAAAAAAACTCATCACAGTGAATCTAGGTTGGAAATATAGAAAAGACAACATTGAAAAGATAAATAAAAAATTACGAACAATAGAAATTACTGAACTGGGTAAATACTATGCTGATTTTCCTGATTTGATTGGGGAAGAATTATAATTTTTGCATATAATTTAGCAATGATTTGCCATTCTAATAGAACGAATAATTTGCTCACTGATGGATTTTCTAAGTAAAGAGTCAACATGTTCAAAATTATCACATACTACGAATTTTGAACCAAATATAGAGTGCATAAATTGGGCATATTCCTCACTATCTACTCCAACACATATGCCGTTGCAAATAATTCCATTTTTTTTCATGATATTTACCCCTTCGCGTGCCAAATGGACATCCTTTATTCTATTAGGCTTACCATCAGTAATCAGAATAAAGAGTCTTTTTTGACTAGATAATTTTTCCATGAAATGTTGGCAATACCACACAGCCGTACCCAGTGGGGTTTCCCAATTTGCTGTGAGTGAGCCAATTTCTGCAGCTGTAGTGATTTTCTTTATTTTGCATGAATTTGAATCACCAGACCAACCAATTATGGTTAAACGTACATTAGGCAATCCAGAAATTGCTTCATATAAAGTCGAACACATTCGTTTTACTTTATCAAGATCATTTTTCATAGAACCACTTTCATCAATAGCAATTACAATATCAAACCCTACAAAATTCTTAGAGCTAACTTGAAAATCTCCGATTTTTTTTATTCGAAAATCAATGTAGGAATCTACATCAATCTCATCACCTACAGAATCAATCTCTAACTGTTTGCCTCCCTGAATTTTTTTAAAAACTAATTTTAATTTCTCTGCGATATTTCTGTTAAAAGGGACCTTATTGGATAATTCAGGTTTTTCCTCAAAAATCTGTTTTTTAATTTTTGGTGAGTTATATTCGCTAATTAACATATTTTTAGAAATTTTTTCCAATTTCTCCTCGATTATTTTGATTTCTTTTTTACCTTCAAGTTTGAGGTTTTCCGTTAGTTTTTCAAAGTTAATCTTTTGATCTTCGTAAATTTTTACTGATTCCCTAAAATCTTTAAGCATGCTTTTTTTATCGGTTGATTCTTTTGATTCTTTTACTTCTTGCTTTAAAGAATAATCTTGTTTTTTTAGCTCATTTTGTTCTTTATCCAAATCCCCATATTCTAGAATTAATTGATGCATTCTATTTTCTAATAATTTTTTATCACCAAATTCTTTAATTGTTGGAAGTTCTTGTTTGATTTTTTTAATTTCGGATTGTATTTGTGATTTTTGATCTTTGACTTCTTGCAATTCATCATCCAGGGATTTAATTTTTTCATAGTATTGTCCTTGGGAGTTTTTACCTAGTTTTTTGTTTAAGAATGGCTCCACAACTTTTTTCCAATACATAATTGAGAGATCTATCGCGCCTTTTTTTCCAGTCATTTCTACTGCTTGAATATAGTCAATTGCTACTGCAAAATCACTTTTCTTTACTAGATCAAATTTGTCATATTTTGCTAATTTTAGCGCCTCTATAGGATCGTTAGGTATGAGTAATTCATTAGATCGAGTATTTGCTTCTTGAATTCGCGCTTCTATAAATCGCTCATGTGTACCTCTATAGATATATCCATAACAGGATTCAATTCTTCTTGATTCCAAATAGTTAAAAATTATTTTTAGATAATTTACAAACACCCCTCTGGTTTGCATTGTCCCATTTGTTTTAATTGTTGTAGATAATTTGTTAAATTCTTCAATGGGTGAATCAAATACAATTTTTGCAAGCTCTTTTTCAAGTTTAGTTTTTGATGATATTCCAACATGATCTAATCCAAGTTTAATTGTATAGCCTCTATTGGATTTTTTAAAGTCAACCTTGTTGTCTTCTGTAATTGAAAAATTTATTTTTTTATTTTTTAATTGCTCTACTATTGAAATCATATTTTCAAGAATTTCATATTTTGAATTTTCCTCAAATTCAAAATTAGAACTATCTAAAAATTTCATAATTCACCTATTTTACTGAAAATATTGACTTGCCAAAAATACTCTCAATTCTTGACTTTAATGTGTCTAGTTGATCTTCTGCATCATAATTTCCAAGAATTTTTAATTCAATAACTAGTTGTGGTGTATTTACTCCAACTCTGCCATTATAACTCCGATATAGATCAAATGCGTCTGCTAAATCCCTAGTAGATATTCCATAATCCAAGCTACCTTTTTTCTCTAATGCTCTTGTTTCTGTTGCTAATCTGAGTAATCCATTTGCAAATGATTCGGGTATTCCAGATAAATTAAGTAGGTTCTTTTCATCATCCATTGATGGATAATCCCAGTTCCATATTGCAAAACGACTCTTAAGATCAGCGTTTAACTCAAAAACTCCCCCATTACTGCTAGGGTTACTAGTAGCAAATACTAAGAGCGTAGAATTGGAATTCAGATGAAAGCTCTTGTTTAGAGCGTCAACGTATAATCCGCAGCGCCAATCCAAAAGTGGATTGAGAAGTTTCTGCATTGCAGGAGGTAAAGAGCTAACCTCTTCAAGACATAAAACTGCTAATCCTGCTATATTGGCAAGTTCTATTGCCGTTGGTATTACGCCTAGCTTAAACGGAGTCGTTCCATTTCTATGAATTATAGATCTGCCAATTAGATTACTTTCTTTTGTGCCCTCACTGCAATCATATTGTATAAATGGAATTCTAGGTCTATTTGCAGCCCAACTCGCTATGCTAAGGGTTTTTCCAATTCCCTTTGGTCCTTTAATGAGGAGTGGTTTCTTACTTGTCAGCATTCCATCATAAATTGCATATTCATTCCTTGTAGGAACATACTGGGGGGTATGACGAATGTAGTGCTCTTCTGGATTAACTTCAATATACTCTAGTGATAGTGTGTTTAATCTATCGTCAGATATCAATTTCAAACACTCCAAAAATTACTTTATCAAATAGAACATTTCTTGAAAAATTTTTATTGAATTTAATATTTTTTGAATTCTCAAAACTACCAGATTCTAATAATTTTATTTTTGATTTTATTTTCGTATTGCAATTAATGCTAGCGTTTTTTCTATTTGGAATTAAGTGATTCATAGAATTCCTTGATTATTTTACTAATACACATTAAGACAACAGTATGCATACTTTAGATACTAAATAAAAAAAATCAGATAATACTAAAATTGAATAAAAGACCAAATTTTTGAGTTCAGAGTGATTTGATTATTTTATTTTTATAATATCATTTTGAATGGATATATTTTTGTTAAAAAACATTTTAGCTTCCTGCAATAAAATATTCCATTCAGTAGGAATTACTTCGCTTCCATCTAGCTGTAGTTTTTGTTTATCTTTTAATTTATCTTTAATGATTTTTATCGTTGGGCATGATTCAAAAATTACAGGTGCAAATACCAACAATGCTTCTAATATCATGTCAGGATCAAATGGCCCATTAGGAATTAGGATTTTGATTTTTCCAATTGGTTTTATTGAAATATCAAAATACTTGGCTTTAAGCCACATTCGATCACTACCATCAAGAAAAATTTTCAATAGTGGTTTTTCAGAGTTACCAGATAAATCTAACTTATTTACCAAGTAACTTTTAGGAAAGTAAAAATTAGAAATTGCAAGTTGGCTCGAATTTTTCACTGATTTTTTGAAATTATTGATATTCGACTCTTCAATATCAAATCTATTAACCCAGTCACCACTAGGGATCTCTTTTAAATCGTTAGTTTTTTGATTCAAAACATACGTCCAAAAAAGTCCTTGTTGAGAATTTACTAAAACACGGATGAATAAAGAGTCTTCATCATATCCAACAAAATTTTCTATAGTATCTAATTTTTCAAATGCTTCTGGTTTTACTGTGTGAATTTCACCAAAGGCTTTTCCACCGCCTAAAACAATTCCAGGGTAAGATCCCACATCATACATTTTAGCTTCTAATGTATAATGAGATAATTTAGTTGATAAATTATCCATAACATGTTGTCGCGATTGAGTTTTTCGTAAAGTTCCATATACAAAAATTCGATCAATGTATAGTGTTTTTTTATTTAATGATGAATTTATCAGATTGATTTTGGTGAATGGATATTTGCTATTAATTTTAAAATCTGAATATCCCTGGAGAACAATATCTACATATTTTGAATTTGGTTTTACAAAATCTTTAACCAATTCTTCATTTAAGACATAAGTTATGGCATCCTCAAGTGAGCCATCCTCTGAAAATACTTTAACATTGATTTTTTTATAAAAATTTGGTGCTCCTTCTTTTAGTTCCAACAAGCCCAAATCAGGAATTTCATAAATTTTACCTGCGACAACATGTCCCTTCATTTGTTTTACATTTAAAATTCCCCCATCTCGTGAATTAGAGTAGGCTTGAAATGCCAATTCATGATCTGGGAGAAAGAATATCTGATCAGAAATTTTTAGACTATTAACGAAACTCTCGCCCTGACCATTTCGGAATTTTTTTAGATCAGATAAATTAAGATTTGAACCATATGCAAAATACTTCATCATTTTAAATCACAATTTCTAAGTTTTTTTTCCTGGTGTGATGGGTTATTTGGTATTGATAACGGTTTTTCAACGAGTCCATTACCATCATTATAGCACCTAGTTTGGTAGGGACAGAACTGACAGAAACTGTTAATTTCTCCATTTGGGGTATTCTTTGAATCTATAGAATCTTCAATTTCTTGAATTCTTTGTGAGATCCATTCTCTTCTATCCTTTCTTTGAATGTTAAATGTCACAATATCTGTCATGTCTGCATAGACTAGATTCAAGCCCTCAACAGGTATGTAGTTTGAGAAAATGGTATCATAAATTTGAAGTTGTAAAATATGTTCTGTTTTTGGCAAGTTCCCCTGTTTGATATTCCACTTGATCATATCAGTTGTTTTAAGATCCATTATTGTTTTAGTCTTCCAATCATACATGTCTAATCTACCTGCGACTGTTGCTATTTTTCCATTTTTTAGTTCTACTTTGTATTCCATGTCGAGCTCTCTCCAGTTGTATGCATAAGTCATCTGATGCAGTAGATTACCTCTAACTGTAGACCACATTGATTGTAATGTTGAATCGTGAATATTTTCTTCCTGCAATATACCAGATTGTTTGTAAAAGGATTTTCTTTTACAACCTACTAAGTCTAGAACCGAATATCTATATCTGCTTGAAAATTTATAATTATTATTATTTTTTTTCAAATATTTTAGAATGCCATTTGGTGTGTCGATTTCGTTAAAAGTACTTGGAGTATCAATTTTTTGGGTTTGACTCATAGTAATTCCTCCGGTTTTTTTGTCTCTACATAGTATCCTTTATTGATTATAGACACTAACCATAGTGGCTTTTCTTTTTTCATGAAAGCCTCAGAAGATATTTCCAAAATGGTTTCTATTGGGATATATCTTCCAAATAATTGAGCAATTATTTGTATTGTTACAGGAGAAATTTTTAACTCCTGATGTAAGAATACAATTGCCTGGTTGAAAATTGCCTGTTTTTTTCTCAAGGCTAGCTCGACAATTGTTTGAAATGCTCTTACGGCACTTTCATATTTTATCTTGTCAATTCCAAGATATTTTGCACTTTTTGATCTATGCACGTAATCTGCATACTGATCAAAGGTCCATTTGTTATGTAGGACTAGTGACAAGTCATCGATTATTTTTTGATCGAAGACACTTTCTAGTTTAAATGTCTCAAAGTTCTCTTTAGCGATAAGGCCGCCATCCATTTGATTTGAAATTTGTTTTTTCATACTGTAACTTGATTTCTTTATAGAATTGATTACGATTGAATGATTCAAATATTATTTGAATAATATTTTAGGTATTTATTTACCAAATACTGCTATGATCTTTTCTTTGATCGTATCTTTAGAAATTATCTCGTACAAATCCACGATTTCGGTTTTTTTAATTGTCTCATATACTTGATCAAACTCATTGATGTTCTTCTTGTAATAACTAAGAATCAAATCTAAAAGATCATCAATTACTAAACAATAAATCAAGAAAAATAACACAAGATTCTCTGCCTCATTTTTTTCAATTGAAGCATCTCTGAGATTATGGGTCATGGTGTTTCTAATACTGTTGACATATGTTATCAAATTATACCATTTACCATCTAATGGTATCGAGTTTCCAGATTTGTTTAAAAATTTATGATTCTTAAAATAATCTAGAGTTTTTTTATTTTTAATATTTATAATTTCACCTAAAAACGAAAAGAAACTACTTTTCTCCCAATTTGGCGGCGTTCGGTTTCCTGCATGAGTATTATGAAAATTAATTATTTTTGCTATGAGATTGTCTATAGCTATGGTATTAACTTTTAGATCATTATAGATCAATTTACCAAATGTCTCTGTTCTGTCAGTTATTTTGTTATTCATTACCAAAGAATTAATTTCTTGTTTCCATCTTGCATATTCCTCAGGCTCTAGAGATTTATTAGAATCATATATCATCATTGAAGAAACTTCCACCGGCATATTCTCAATTTTATTTAATAATACATCAAATGTCTGTTGCTCAAATATGCCTATTAGTCTGTACAATACGTAATTGATTATTGATTTATCTGGATTCGCTCTTGTGATATCCTTTTTTTCTTTCTCGTCAATGTTTTTTTTATAAATATCCCATTTAATCCCCAAAAGTGTACCTAGTCTATGAAATTCTGTATTTATCGCTTCTGGACTAGAGGCTTCTTTTAATGGCATTATCAAATAATTCAAATTTTTATTTAAAAGTGTGCTGTTCTTTATTTTGTTAAATGATTCCAGTGTTGGTGATAGAATCATTTTCTCATGAAGCATACATGCCAGCTCCGTCAAGTGATTATTATCACCTCTAATACCGTATTTACTCATAACTGATAATAAGCAAAATAACTCATTCCAATTATTTTCATTAATTTCAAATTCGACATATCTTAAAAATTCTGTTAGAACCGAATGACTAATTTTTTCAATCCTTAGAAATTTATCGAATCTATTGAAAATATCCTGATGTCGTTTACGACAAAATATACATACATCTAACATAAAATTTATTCTTCAACGGTGATTTTTAGATGGTCTTGAATCAATCAATCAGTTTTTGATTAATGATTTACGAGCTTTTGGCTTTACTTTGAGATTTTTTTATCTGAATTTTTCCCTGATTTGTTATTTCATATTTTTTTTCAGAGATAATTAATCTAATGAGTGATTGCCTTAGTAATGATCTCATAATAATTGCAAAATCATGACTTTCATTTTTAGACTTGAAACCTGATAGTACTCTTAATTTGGAATATGTTAAGGGTCCTTTGGATTTCATAATTTCGAGCATTTTCAATCTTTTTAGAATATTATTTTTTGTATCCAATAGTTTAGTGTTATCTTTATTCTTCTTTAATAATTTTTCACAGATACAAAGTGATTCTAAATATTTGCCGATTTTAAAAAGTGTTAATGCTTTATCTTGTAAAATGGAAATATTCCTTGGCTCCACCTCTAGTGCCTTATCGTACCACTTGATTGCATCTTCGTATTGTTTTAGATTGGAAAATGCTAGTCCTTTGTTATAGAGTGCAGCCACATCGTTTCCTTGGCTCCACCTCTAGTGCCTTATCGTACCACTTGATTGCATCTTCGTATTGTTTTAGATTGGAAAATACTAGTCCTTTGTTATAGAGTGCAGCCACATCGTTTGGCTCCACCTCTAGTGCCTTATCGTACCACTTGATTGCATCTTCGTATTGTTTTAGATTGTCAAATGCTAGTCCTTTACTATTGAGTGCATCCACATGGTTTGGCTTCACCTCTAGTGCCTTATCGTACCACTTGATTGCATCTTCGTATTGTTTTAGATTGGAAAATGCTATTCCTTTGTTATTGAGTGCAACCACATGGTTTGGCTCCACCTCTAGTGCCTTATCGTACCACTTGATTGCATCTTCGTATTGTTTTAGATCGTCAAATGCTATTCCTTTACTATTGAGTGCATACGCATGGTTTGGCTCCACCTCTAGTGCCTTATCGTACCACTTGATTGCATCTTCGTATTGTTTTAGATTGGAAAATGCTAGTCCTTTACTATTGAGTGCATCCACATCGTTTGGCTCCACCTCTAGTGCCTTATCGTACCACTTGATTGCCTCTTCGTATTGTTTTAG
>Ga0194132_10009227_pt1 | contig 13708 bp, 14 predicted proteins | sample TA2KigOf80mmetaG_FD_148612 | JGI IMG/M metagenome (GOLD analysis project Ga0194132, IMG submission 148612) | Freshwater microbial communities from Lake Tanganyika, Tanzania - TA2015054 Kigoma Offshore 80m | ecosystem: Environmental > Aquatic > Freshwater > Lake | place: Tanzania: Lake... | reverse complement strand
GCGTTCCCGGCGGCCGTGAGTGACACCGCCCCGCGGTCGCCCGGCGCGACATGCCCGCTTTCGAGGAGCGACTGCAGCGCGCGGCCGAACGCACCCGCCGCGAGCGGCAGGCCCTGGCTCGAGACCGATGCCAGGAGCGCCGCGGGGCGCGCGGGCCCGTGCGCCGCGAGGGCCTCCAGGAGGTAGAGACGGAAGAATGCGGTGGCGAGGCCGCTGGACGCGGGGCGAACCATGTCTTCCTCCAGAGGGCGGTGCTGCCGTCCTGAACGGAGACCCCTTGCGTCAGCCCCCCGGGGGCGGCGGGCTAGCTCGTGCCGCTCTCCATCGCCTTCGCGATGCTCACCAGGAACTCCTTGTTGGTCTTCGTCTTGCCGAGGCGCTGGATCAGGAGCTCCGTGCCCTCGATCTGCCCCACCGCCGACAGCATCTTCCGCAGGAGGATGACCTGGCGCAGCGTCTCCGGCGAGAGGAGCAGCTCCTCGCGGCGTGTGCCCGAGGCGGGGATGTTGATCGCGGGGAACGTGCGGCGCTCCTGGAGCTTACGGTCGAGGATCATCTCGGAGTTGCCCGTGCCTTTGAACTCCTCGTAGATCACGTCGTCCATGCGGCTTCCCGTGTCCACCAGGCAGGTGCCGATGATCGTGAGCGAGCCGCCCTTCTCGACGTTGCGGGCGGCGCCGAAGAAGCGCTTCGGCGGGTAGAGCGCGACCGGGTCCATCCCGCCGGAGAGCGTCTTGCCGCTCGTGGGCACCGCGAGGTTGTACGCGCGGGCGAGACGCGTGATCGAGTCGAGCATGATCACGACGTCCCGGCCGCTCTCGACCAGGCGCTTGGCGCGCTCGAGCGCGAGCTCGGCAACGCGGGTGTGGTTCTCGGTGGGCTCGTCGAAGGTGGACGAGAACACCTCGCCCTTGATCGAGCGCCGGATGTCCGTCACCTCCTCGGGGCGCTCGCCTACGAGCACGACCATCATGTGGGCGTCGGGCGTGTTGCCCGTGATCCCGTTGGCGATGTCCTTGAGGATCGTCGTCTTGCCGGCCTTCGGCGGCGACACGATCAGCGCGCGCTGCCCCTTGCCGAGTGGGTTCACCAGGTTGATCAGCCGCTGGCTGAGGTTCGCGCCCTCGATCTCCAGGTCGAGCAGCTCGTCCGGGAAGACCGGCGTGAGGTTCTCGAAATGCGGCCGGCGCTTGGCGACCTCGGGGTCGACGCCGTTCACCGCTTCGACGCGGAGGAGGCTGAAGTATTTCTCGGTGTCCTTCGGGGGCCGGGTCTGGCCGGTCACGAAGTCGCCGGTCCGGAGGCCGAAGCGCCGCACCTGGCTGGAGGAGACGTACACGTCCTCGGGCGAAGGGAGGAGGCTGCGGCGGCGTAGGAATCCGAAGCCGTCCTCGACGATCTCGATGATGCCCTGGGCGAAGATGTTGCCCTGGGCCTCGGTCTGGCCCTGCAGGATCCGCAGGATCACGTCCTGCTTCGCCGTCACGTTCGCGAGGTCGGTGACCCCGAACTCCTTCGCGGTTTCGAGGAGCTCGCGGCCCTTCATTTCGTTCAGCTCGGTGATCGTGTAGTACTTGCGCCCCGGAGGAGCGGCCGGCGCCTCGGCGGCGGGAGGGGGCGGTGTCGCGGGGGGTGGTGGAGGCGGCGCGGCGGCCGCGCCGCGCGACCGGCTCCCACGGCGGGTCGTTGGCTCGTCGACCTCTGAATCTGAGGTTGCCTGCGGTGCTGTGGCTTCTTCCACTGGGTATGGCTCCTTCGCTCTCGGCAGGAGTTTGGTGTCGTTCGGGGCGCGCGTCGCGCCGCACCCGGATCACTGGGAAGGGAGTGAGGTTCGTTCCCCTAGATCATACGGCTAGCGGGAAGCGGCGGGCGCCCACTTCTTCCCGGTCGGCCCGGTGTAGAGGGACTCCGGGCGGATCAGCCGGTTGTCGCCGTGCTGCTCCATGACGTGCGCGCACCACCCGGCGACGCGGCCGATGGCGAAGATCGAGGTGCCCAGCTCCGCGGGGATGCCGAGGAAGGTGTAGGTCGTCGCCGCGTAGTAGTCGACGTTCACCGGGAAGTGCCGGTGGCGGTTGACCTCTTCGACCAGCGCCTCCTGGATGTCGTAGTACGGCGTGCCCTTCCACGACTTCTGCAGATCGGCGGCGAACGAGCGGAGGAACTTCGAGCGCGGGTCGACGGTCCTGTACACGCGGTGGCCGAACCCGGGGAACTTGTACTTGTTCTCGAAGCCCTTCTTCACGAAGGCGGGAACGTTCGCGACGGAGCCGACCTGGTCGAGCATGATCATCGTCCCGTCGGTGGCACCGCCGTGGAGCGGGCCCTTGAGGGCGCCGAGGCCCGACGTGACGGACGCGTACATATCGGCGAGCGTCGCGGCGGTGATGCGTGCGGCGAACGTCGATGCGTTCATCCCGTGCTCCGCCTGGAGGATGAAGCAGGTGTTGAGCACCCGCGGCGCCAGGGCGGCGGCTTTGTCGCCGAAGGCCATCCTGGTGAAGTTCGCCGCGTGGCCGAGCGATGGATCGGGCGCGACCGGCTCCTCGCCCTTCTGGAGGCGCATGAAGGCGGCGAGGATCACCGGCATCTTGGCCGTGAGACGGATGGCCTTGCGGTACTCCGCGTCGCGCGCGTTGTCGGCCTCCTCGGGTTCTTCGGTGCTGGAGGCGGAGATGACCGTGCGCAGCACGTCCATCGCCTGGGCCTTCCGGGAAGTGCTCCTGAGGATGCCCATCAGATACGGGGAGAGCGCCCGGGCCTCGACGAGCTGCTTCTTGAAGGCGGCCAGCTCGGCAGCCTTCGGGAGCTCGTTGTTCAGCAGGAGGTAGGCGACCTCTTCGTACTCGGCGTTCGGGGCCAGCTCGTCGATGTTGTACCCGCGGTACTGAAGGAACCCGTCCTGGACTGAGCTGATCGAGGTGCTTGCCGCGACGACGCCTTCGAGCCCTTGCGGAGCGACGGCCGGGGCGGCCTCCTCAGGCATGGAGGTGAGTGTTGCACTGACGCGGGTCCTTCACCAGTCAGGCTGCTAATGCCCGTACGCTTGAGGGGTGGGCACCATCGCTCGCAAGCGCGCTCCGGTATCCCGCGGCGTCTTCCGCTCGGCCGGGCGGAGCGTGCCGCGGCGGCGTCCGGCCGCGCCGCCGTGGGTCAAGATCCTCGTCGCCGGCGCGATGACCTGCGCCGTGCTGATCGTCGTGGGTCGGGGCAGCTCGGCCGTCGTAGCGGGGTTCTCGTCGCTCGGCACCGACCTCCAGCGCGCCCTCCCCAGGCCCGCGCCGACCGCACTCGTCCTTCCGGCGGTGGGCGCCGGAGCCGCCAGCGCCGATCCGATCTTCGACGATCTGCCGTCGTTCACCTCGCAGTCGCAGCTGACGCTCGTCGGACGGGTGCCGACCTTCGCCATCGAGGGCGGGCGCGTGATCGAGTTGTCCCTCAACAACGACCGCCTCGGCCGGTTCGCCTTCGACAAGGACGGGCGCTTCGGCGCGGCGCTCGCGCTGCGGGACGGCGCCAACACGATCGTCGCCCGCCTGCTCGGGCCTCAAGGCGACCTCGTCTCGCAGCGGAGCGCGACGGTCGTGCTCGACCGCGCCGCGCCGTCGCTCTCGGTCACGCGTCCCCGCGCGAACGATTCGCTCGACGGACCGGAGATCGCAGTTGAGGGTCGGACGGCGGCGCGCGCGACCGTGCGCGTGAACGGACGGCAGGTGGCCGTCGACACCAACGGGCTCTTCGCGGACCGCATTCCCGTCGACGCCGGCGCCGTGACGATCACGGTCGTGGCACGGAACGAGGCGGGCGTCGAGACGACCTCGCGGATTCCGGTCACGGTGCGCGAAGGATTCGCCGGCGCGCCCGGGTCGGTCGCGGTCAAGGTGGGCTTGGACGCCTCGCGCGTGAAGCCGGGCACGCCCGTGAACGCGACCATCGTCCTGTCCAGCGCCGGGCGGCCGGTGTCCGGGGTCTCCGTCTCGCTCAGCGTCGGCGTCATCGTGATCGGCACCGCGACGACGGACACGAGCGGCCGAGCGAGCATCGGCTTCGCGGCGCCGGACACCGAGGGTGACATCGCGGTGGTGGTGCTCGCCGGCGGGTCGTCGGGCCGCGCCTCGCTGATCGTCGCGAAATAGACCAAGTGACGGCGCGCGCGTTCGTCGGCGCGTCGGGCTGGTCGTACGCGACGTGGATCCCGAAGTTCTATCCGCCGGGCACGAAGGCCAGGGGCATGCTCCAGCATTACGGCACGCGCCTCGCCACGACCGAGGTCAACTACACGTTCAACCACCTGCCCACCGACGCCACTGTCGCCGGCTGGCTCGCCGCGACCGCGCCCGGCTTCACCTTCGCACTGAAGGCGTCGCAGCGGATCACGCATTTCGACCGCCTCGCGCACCCCGCGGACACGCTGCCGCTGTTCCTCGAGCGCGCGCGGCTGCTGGGCGACCGGCTCGGGCCGCTGTTCTTTCAGACCCCGCCGTGGCTGAAGCGCGACGACGATCTCCTCGCGGGGTTCGTCGCGTCGCTACCGGCGGACATCCGCTGCGCCCTCGAGGTGCGGAACGCGAGCTGGTACGTGCCGGAGACCTACGAGATCCTCGCGCTGCGCGGCCTCGCGCTCGTGCACGCGGAGGGCGAGAGCGCGCCCTCGCCGATCGACACGCTCGACCGCACCGCCCCGTTCGTCTACGTGCGCCTGCGCAAGGACGAGGGCTACACGGAGGCCGAGATCGCCGGCTGGGCGGAGCGCTTGCGCGGCCACCTCGCCGCGGGCAGGGACGTGTACGCCTACCTGAAGCACGACGACGACGGTTCGAACGGGCTGTGGGCGGAGCGCTTGCGGGACCTGATCGCGGCCTGACCGCCTGATCGCGCTCCGTAGACTTCGCGCCAGCAATTCGGCGCCGGAGGGGATGGGTGCCCGCAGTCAATCCGATCGCGGTGGCCGCGGCGACGGTCGTCGCGATGATCATCGGCACGATCTACTACATGCCGAGCTCACCGATGGGGAAGCGCTGGATGGCGCTGGTGAAGGCGCCGGCGGAGGAGCGGTCGCCGGGGTCGGCGATGGCGCTCCAGGTCGTGATCAGCGTGCTCTCGATAGTGGCTCTCGCCGTGATCATCCGCGGCATGGGCGCGGCCGGCGCGGCCGCCGGCGCGGTGGCCGGGTTCTGGGTATGGCTCGTCGTGGCGCTCGCGACGGCCGGCGACTCGAACTTCTCGGGGAGGGCGTGGGCGCTCTGGGCCGTCAATCAGATCAACTGGCCGATCACGTTCCTGGCGGCGGGGGCGATCATCGCCTCCTTGTAGATGTGATCGAACGGGGCTGAGCGACGACGGGCTTTGCCCTGAGCAGGGGTAGGGGCCCCTGAGCCGCGAAGCGGCAAGTCGGGGCGGAGCCCAACGGCGAAGCTGTTCTCGATCGAGGAGTCAGGAGCACCTGAGGGCGCTCCTGACGAGGTCGGGAATCTCGGAGGGCGCGTTCGCCACCGGGATCCCCGCCGCCTCGAAGGCGGCCACCTTCGACGCCGCTGTGCCTTGGTTGCCCGACACGATGGCGCCGGCGTGGCCCATCCGCTTGCCCGGCGGAGCGGAGCGGCCGGCGATGAAGGCGACCGCGGGCTTCTTGCCGTAGGCGCGGAGGTACTCCGCGGCGCGCTCCTCGGCGCTGCCGCCGATCTCGCCGACGACGACGATCGCTTCGGTTTCGGGGTCCTCGTTCAGGAGCCGGACGGCGTCCGGCGTGGGGAGCCCGATGATCGGATCGCCCCCGATGCCGACGCACGTGGACTGGCCGAGCCCGGCGCCGGAGAGCAGGTCGGCGATCTCATAGGTGAGGGTGCCGCTGCGGGACACGAACCCGATGGGGCCCTCGAGGAAGTTCTCCGCGGGCATGATCCCGACCTTGGCTCGGCCGGGCGAGATCACGCCGGGGCAGTTGGGGCCGACGAGCGTGGAGGTTGAGGCGGCGAGCGCGACCGCGACCTTCGCCATGTCGTTCACCGGCATCCCCTCGGTGATCGCGATCACGAGGTCGAGCTCGGAGGCGAGCGCCTCGAGCACGGCATCGGCGGCGGCCGGAGCAGGGACGAAGATGATCGATGTGTTGGCCCCGGTAGCGGCCACCGCCTGCGAAACCGACTCGAAAATGGGCACGCCGTCCTGCGTGGTGCCGCCCTTGCCGATGCGGGTGCCGGCCACCACCTGGGTGCCGTACTCCTTCATGCGCGCCGCGTGGAAGGAGCCCTCGCGCCCGAAGCCCTGGACGACGACGCGGGTGTCGCGGCCGACGAGGACGCTCATGCGCTCTTCGCCAGGCGGACCGCCTCGGCCGCGGCTTCGTCCATCGTCGCGCGCGAGGCGAGCCGGGCGCTCTGGAGGAGCGCGCGCCCCTCGGCCGCCGCGGTGCCGGAGAGGCGGATCACGAGCGGCACGCGAGGCCTGGTCTCCTCGAGAGCCGCGAGGATGCCCTTCGCGACCTCGTCGCCGCGGGTGATTCCCCCGAAGATGTTGATCAGGACACTCTTCACGCGCTTGTTCGCGAGCACGATCTCGAGGGCCGCCTTCACGACGGCCTCGCGTGCGCCGCCGCCGACGTCGAGGAAGTTCGCGGCGTTGCCGCCGGCGTTCCGCACCGCGTCGAGCGTGCCCATCACGAGGCCCGCCCCGTTCCCGATGATGCCGACGTCGCCGTCGAGCTGGACGAAGGAGAAGCCCAGCTCCCGCGCCCGCTCCTCGGCCTGCTCGTCGGGGGAGACCTCCTTGAGGGCGGACAGCGCGGCCTGCCGATGCAGCGCGTTGTCGTCGACGTCGAGCTTGGCGTCACCCGCCATGATGGAGCCGTCGCGCAGGATGAAGAGCGGGTTGATCTCGATCAGCGTCGCGTCGGTCGCGAAGTACTGCTCGTAGAGCGTGCGCGCGATCTCGGCCACGGCCGCGCGCTGCGCCTGGGGGACCCCGGCCGCGAGGCAGAGCTCGCGCGCCTCGAAGCCCATGAGGCCGAAGAGCGGGTTGGGCCACGCCCGCGCAATCTTCTCGGGACTGGCTTCGGCCACCTCTTCGATGTCCATGCCGCCGACGGTCGAGAGCATCACCACCGGACGGCGGCGGTCGCGGTCGAGCGTGACCCCGAGGTACAGCTCGCCGGCGTAGTCCGCGGCGCGCTCGACGTACACCTTCTGGACCGTCAGGCCCTTGATGTCCATGCCGAGGATCGCGGCGCCGTGCGCTTTGGCCTCGTCCGGCGACGCGGCGAGCTTCACGCCGCCCGCCTTCCCGCGGCCGCCCACGTGCACCTGCGCCTTGACCACGACCGGGAAGCCGAGCGCCTCGGCGGCGGCTGCCACCTCGTCCGGCGTGCGGGCGGCGCGCCCTTCGGGGATGCGGATGCCGGCGCGCGCGAGGATCTCCTTGGCCTGGTACTCGTGGATCTTCACGCGGGCAGGATATCGAGACGTTCGCGCTCGCGCTCCATCTCCTGCATCACACCCCGAGCGCCGGTGATGAACACCTCCAGTGCCGCCGAGATCGTCCTGCGATGCGCCGGGGCGAGATCGTCGGGAAGCTCGTCCTCGTCCAGGATCTCCAGCGACCCGGATGGCCGGACGAGCACGTCGACCGCGAGGTCGAGATACGAGACCACGTCGCGTGTGATCGCCATCACGGTGCCGACGTTGGCGTAGTAGGCGACCGTCTTCCCGTCGCGGATCCAGTGGTAGACGCCGTACGGCCGGTCGATCCAGAAGTGTGCGAGGGTGATCGTGCCGGATCGCAGGACGAGGTCGGTGCCGTGCACGGGCCGGTCGGCGCGGAGGTCGTACCGCAGCGCCGCCCGGCGGCCCGGATCGAGCTCCAGCAGGTCACACCTCCAGCGGCGGACCGTCCCGTCGAGCCGCGTCTTCCGTTCTTCGATCAAGCCGAGGCTGTTCGTCTTTGACACTCCTGAGGCCGTCAGTAGCATGGACTCGTCTTGAGAGAGCTCTATCAGGTCGTTGAGGTCGGCCCGAGCTGGTACCAGGAAAACATCCCTTGCCAGGAAGCGTGTCCCGTGCGCACGAACTGCCGCGGCTACCTCAACCTCGCGGCCGCGGGGGAGTTCGAAAAAGCCTGGGACCTCGCGCTCGATCCGAACCCGATGGCGTCGATCTGCGGCTCGGTGTGCGCCGCACCGTGCGAGTCGGCCTGCCGCCGCAAGGAGGTCGACAAGCCCCTCTCCATTCGCTACGTCAAGAAGTTCCTCTCCGACTGGGCGCACAGCAACCTCGAGGTCGAGGGCCGTCCGTACACCCAGCCGGCGCCGCCCTCGTTCGGCGCCCCGGACAAGAAGGTGGCCATCGTCGGTGCGGGCTGCGCGGGCCTCGCGGCGGCGAGCGACCTCGCCAAGCAGGGCTTCGGCGTGGTGGTGTACGACGCGCTGGACCAGGCCGGCGGCACGACCCTCGCGGGCGTTCCGCCATTCCGCCTGCCGCGCGAGGTCATCGACCGCGACGTCAACGGGATCATGAGCGAGAACGTCGAGCTCCGGCTGTCGACCTATGTGGGCAGGGACGTCCCGCTCGCGAAGCTCCACGCCGAGAACGACGCCGTGCTCGTCACCGCCGGATGCTTCGAGCCGAACTACATCGGCATCCCCGGTGAGGACGCCCCCGGCGTGATGGCCGGCATCGTCTTCCTCGAGCGCGCCTATCGGGGCCGGCCGGTCGAGGTGGGGAAGCGGGTGGTCGTGCTCGGCGGCGGCTACACCGCCATGGACTGCGCCTCGACGTCGTGGCGGCTGGGCGCGGACGACATCTTCATCGTGTACCGGCGCGGCCGCGACGAGATGGTCGTGGATGAAGAGGAGCTCGCCGAGACCGAGCGCGAGGGCATGCAGTTCGTCTACCTCGCGAGCCCGCTCGAAGTCCTTACGGACGAGAAGGGCCACGTGCGCGGCGTGCGCTTCGTGCGGAACCGCCTCGGTGCGCCGGACGCCTCGGGCCGCCGCAGCCCCGAGCCGATCGCCGGCTCCGAGTTCGAGATCGAATGCGAGACGGTGCTGCTGGCGCTCGGCCAGTCGCCGGATACCACGTTCCTCGCCGAGTTCCCCGAGTTCCGGGTCAAGCGCTGGCGCGACGTGAAGGTCGACTCCGAGACGTACCAGTCGGCGGTGAAGAAGGTCTTCCTCGCCGGCGACTACCGCACCGGCCCCACCACGATCATCGAGGCCGTCGCCGACGGCCGCTCCGCCGCGCAGCAGATCGCGCGCTACCTCGACCCCGAGGGCATCTCGGTCAACGTCCCCGAGTACCACGAGGTCGTGACGCTGCGACGCTCGCCGATGGCCGACAACGTCGGCGCCATCTCGGGCGAGGGCGGAGCCGCCCGCATCTTCCACAACATGTCCGTCGACTACGACCGCATTCCGCGCCAGGAGATGCCCAAGCTCTCCAAGGGCGACCGCCGCGGGCTCTTCCTCGAAGTCAACCGCGGCTACGAGGAAGCGCAGGCGGTGGCCGAGGGTGACCGCTGCCTCAAGTGCAACTTCAACATCGAGATCACCGGCGAGCTCTGCATCATCTGCGGCGGCTGCGTCGACGTCTGCCCGATGGACGTGATCCACATCGTCGACATGAACGACGTCGTCGACGACGGTGCGATCCCCGCGGTGGGCGAGGCGAAGAAATGGGGACAGGGAGTCGCGTTCTATCTGGACGAGACGGCCTGCATCCGTTGCGCGCTCTGCGTCATCCGCTGCCCCACCGACGCGATCACGATGAACCGCTACGGCGCCGTCCTCCCATCGACCGGGAAGACCTTGCCGAAGGAGTCGATCGATGACGAGATCCACCTCGACCTGACGGTCGGCGGCGGCAAGACGATGCGCCCGCTCCCGCTGTACGACCCGTCGCTCGCGGCGGGCCACAAGGCGCTCGGCGCACGGAGCGGACGGAACGGACACAATGGTCATGCCCACCGGCACGCAGACGAGCCGGTCGGCGCGGGTCATCACCACGTGAGGAGCTAGCTGTGCTGGAGGTTCCCGCCCAGGTCTGGCAGAAGGTCAAGACCAACTACATTTGGCGCTCGCTGTTCCGACACGGCTATCCGGACTCGCGGAAGAACCAATCCCTCGCCGTGTTCACCAACGTCTTCTTGCACCTGCACCCGGTCAAGGTGCGGCGCCACGCGCTCGCCATTCCTTACACGTGGTGCATGGGTGGGCTCTCGTTCTTCCTGTTCCTGGTGCTCACGCTCACGGGGACCCTGCTCATGTTCTACTACCACCCCGTCTCGGCCGCGGTGCCCGGCGCCGACGACGCGTACCAGGACATCAAGGACCTCGAGACGGTCGTCATCTTCGGCCAGTTCCTCCGCAACATGCACCGCTGGGCGGCGCACGGCATGGTGATCACCGTCTTCCTGCACATGATCCGCGTCTTCTACACCGGCTCCTACAAGCCGCCGCGCGAGTTCAACTGGGTCGTCGGCACGCTCCTGTTTGTCGTGACCCTCGTCCTTTCGTACACCGGCTACCTGCTGCCCTGGGACCAGCTCGCGATCTGGGCGGTCACGGTCGGCATGAACATGGTCGGCGCCACACCCTTCGTCGGCGACGAGGTCCGCTTCCTGTTCCTCGGCGGCTTCGAAGTGGGCGGCAATGCGCTCCTGCGGTTCTACGTGCTGCACTGCGTCGCGCTGCCCGTGATCGCCGGGTTCCTCATGGCGATCCACTTCTGGCGGATCCGCAAAGACGGCGGGATTTCGGGGCCGCTGTGACCGTTCCTCGTGGGCCGCAGCCCTTCCCCGGCCAGGAGAAGCGCCTCCGGCTGCTCGCCTTCGTGCGGCAGGACTCGATCGTGCGCGTCGACAAGCGCGTCGAGGACACCGCGATGGTGTGGCCGCACCTGCTGGTCATCGAGTTCATCGCGGCGATGGTGTGGGCGCTTGGCCTGTTCGTGGTCGCGGCGCTGTTCAACGCCCCGCTCATGGATCGCGCCAACGTGGATCGGACTCCGAACCCGTCCAAGGCGCCGTGGTACTTCCTGAACCTCCAGGAGCTCCTGCTGCACATGAACGCGGCCCTGGCCGGGGTGATCGTGCCCACCGCGTGGATCGTGTTCATGATGACGATCCCGTACATCGACCGGAGCCGGGAGGGCGTCGGTGTCTGGTTCACGAGCCAGAAGGGGAAGACCGTCGCGGTCTTCTCGGCGGTCTACTCGACGGTTCTGACGGTCGGGCTCGTCGCCGCGGACTTCTTCCTCAAGAAGGCCGGCTACGCGGAGTGGGCGACCGCGCACCTCCCGGGCGGCAAGCTCATCATCCCGGACGTCGTCATACCGGTCCTGGTGATGCTGATCCTGCCGGTCGTCCTGGTCGTGCTGCTGAAGCGGCTCTACCAGGCGAACACGCGCGAGTGGATGATCGGCGTCTGGACCGGATTCCTCGCCACCTACGTCGTGCTCACGTTCATCGGCACGTCGATGCGCGGCCCGGGCATGGACCTCTTCGCACCGTGGGCCCTGCCTCCGACCCATGATTAGGTCCCTTCGCCGGCGCCGCGTGACTCAGTCCGCGAGCGCCGAAGGGCGCTTCGTCGCCGGTCGGCGGCGTGCCCCAGCCGAATGATCCGACCGCACGACGAGACCGCCACGAGCGCGGGAGGGCTGCTGGCGAAGCTGAAGCGGCGGCAGCTGCTCAGGCTCGGCTTCCTCGGCGGCACCACGCTCGCGCTCACCGAGTTCACGGCGATCCTCCTGCCGTTCCTGCACGTCCAGAAGCTCACGGGCCTCGGTGCGAAGGTGCAGGTGGGGAGCAAGGAGTCGGTGCTCGCCAAGTTCCGATCGACCAACGACACCCCGATCCTGAACATCGAGGGGCGCTTCTTCCTGCTCCATGCCCCGAACGGGATCATCGCCGCGTACCGCAAGTGCACCCACCTGGGCTGCACCGTGCCGTGGGTCCCTTCGCAGGACATGTTCCAGTGCCCGTGCCACGGGTCGCAGTTCCACAAGAAGACGGGGGTCGTCCTCGGCGGCCCGGCGCCCAAGCCGCTCCAGCTGTTCCACATGTCCGACACGGGCAGCACGCTCATCGTGGACACGAACCCGCTCAACCTGATCGACCGCCCGTCCAACGAGTTCAACTCGGCCGACGTCGAGGTGAAGGTGTGACGATGGACGTCAACCTGCTCCTGGCGGTGGCGAGCGTCATCCTGATGCTCGTCCTGACCGGGTTCTTCGTCTGGGCGGTGCGCCACCAGGCGTCCGTCGATCCGGTCGAGGAGGAGGTGCGGGGGGTCGCGCTCCTGCGCCAGCACTACGCCGCCGGAGCCACGCTCGAGCAGCCGACCCCGTACTGGGTGTCCCCGATCCCCGCATCGCCGGATCCGCTCGAGATCGCGGCCAACCTCGACAAGAAGATCGTCCTCTCGGGCGCGACGCTGTTCGCCGTGTTCCTGCTCACCGGCGTGTACTTCGCCATGAGCGTGGGCGCCGTCGGCTCCAACCCACGCGACCGCGGAGCGGAGCACCAGCTGAAGCAGCGCGTGGTCCGCGGCGGGGCGATCTACGCGAACCTCTGCTACGACTGCCACGGCGAGCGCGGTCAGGGGATCAGTGGGGCCGGCCTGCCGCTGAACATCGACGCGAACCGCCACTCCACTCTCGCGGCGGACCCCGCCAAGCTCGCCGAGCGCGAGACGGCGCTGCGGCTCGTCATCGAGCGCGGGCGCGCGAAGCCGCTCGGGCAGCTCTCGATGCCGCAGTTGGCGCGCTACGAGGGCGGCCCGCTGGGCCCGGAGGCGGTGAACCAGGTGCTGGCCTTCATCATGCACGCCGCACCCGCGCAGTGGGATGACCTGGCGCACATCCGTCTCGCGGCCGGCCTCCAGGAGAAGCCGCAGACGCCCGAGGCGCCCCGAGCGCCGACCGGGGCCGAGGGCGGCCGCGTGCTGATCAGGCAGAACACGCAGCAGTCGTGCACGACGTGCCACTCGTTCACGGCGGGCCAGGCGAGCACGCTGCCCACCGCGCCCAACCTCGCCGAGTTCGGCACGAAGGGCCCCGTGACCGCCGAGCTGCAGCGGCTCAAGGCGAGCGACCCGCAGTGGCTCCAGAAGTGGATCGCGAACTCGCCGGGCATCAAGCCCGGCACCGCGATGCCTCCGTTCTCCGACAAGAACGGCGGGCGGCTGACCGACCAGGAGATCAACTCGATCGTCGAGTACCTGAACCTGCTTGGCACCGGAAGGGAGCCGAAGTAACCGTGCTTGCTGAAATCGGGGAGTCCCTCGAGTTCTACATGGTGTTCACCCTGACCTTCGTGCTCACGGCGACGCTGTACTTCCTCGGCAAGTGGTGGACCACGTACCGCTGACCCCGGCGTCGCTCGCGCGCCCGCTCGCGGTCATGACCGCCGCGCTCGCGCCCACAGGGCTGCTGCTCTACTACCTCGCCGTCCCCGAGGCCAACGCGTCGCTCAACATCCCTCTCGAGCACTTCGTCGTGACGTCCAACGTGTCGCTCGTCGCGCTCGCGGTCGGGCTCCTCGTGGCTCGCTCGGCGCTGCAGCTGCGCCACTTCCCGAGCCTGCTCCTCGCGCTCGGATTCATCTGCCTGGCCGCGATCTTCGCGGTCCATGGGCTCTCGACCCCGGGCGTGCTCCAGCGCGGCGAGCGTGAGGGCGACGCGGGCCTCGTGGTGGGCGTCTCGGGGCAGCTCGCGCT
>Ga0194132_10009225_pt1 | contig 13708 bp, 11 predicted proteins | sample TA2KigOf80mmetaG_FD_148612 | JGI IMG/M metagenome (GOLD analysis project Ga0194132, IMG submission 148612) | Freshwater microbial communities from Lake Tanganyika, Tanzania - TA2015054 Kigoma Offshore 80m | ecosystem: Environmental > Aquatic > Freshwater > Lake | place: Tanzania: Lake... | reverse complement strand
CAAGGTCTGCATCCTTGCGGATGCGGATTCCGATGGTGCACACATCGCCACCCTTCTGTGTGCGCTCTTTCTACGCCACTTCCGCCCTCTCGTGGCCGCAGGTCATGTCTATGTAGCCATGCCCCCACTGTTTCGCATCGACATCGGCAAAGAAGTCATTTATGCCCTCGACGAAAGTGAAAAGAACGGTGTGCTTGACCGGATCGCGGCTGAAAAGAAGACCGGTAAACTCATCGTGCAACGATTCAAGGGTCTGGGTGAAATGAACCCCATGCAGCTGCGCGAAACCACCATGGATCCGAACACCCGCAAGCTCGTCAAACTGATGCTCGATGATGACCAGGTCACCGACGACCTGATGGACATGTTGCTCGCCAAGAAACGATCGCAGGACAGACGCGTATGGCTTGAAACCAACGGTGACCAGGCCGTCATTGGCTGAAGCGCCTCGCGACTTTCTGACTAATCCGCGAACGGACTGAGATTTCTGCCCATGGATAACCAGACCACTGACTACGAATCGCTGCCGCTACGCGCATACACCGAACGCGCCTATCTCGAATACGCGATGTACGTCATCAATGACAGGGCGCTGCCACATATCGGCGACGGCCTGAAACCCGTGCAACGGCGCATCATCTATGCGATGAGCGAACTCGGCCTCGACAACACGGCGAAACACGCCAAGTCGTCGCGCACCGTCGGCGATGTTCTCGGCAAGTTTCATCCGCATGGAGACACCGCTTGTTATGAAGCCATGGTGCTCATGGCGCAGCCCTTCTCGTTCCGTTATCCGCTGATCGATGGCCAGGGCAACTGGGGCTCACCGGATGATCCGAAGAGTTTCGCGGCCATGCGCTACACCGAAGCGAAGTTGTCGCGGTACGCGAATCTGCTGCTCGATGAGGTGCGGCAAGGCACCGTGGATGAGGTGCCGAACTTCGATGCGTCGTTCACCGAACCGAAACTGCTGCCGGCACAGGCACCGTTCGTATTGCTCAACGGATCGAGTGGCATCGCCGTCGGCATGGCGACGGATATTCCACCGCACAACCTCAATGAAGTGATTGCAGCGTGTATTCATCTGCTGGACCAGCCGAAAGCGAGGGTGGCGGAGCTGATGACGCACATCAAAGGGCCGGATTTTCCAAGCCAGGCCGAGATCATCACCGGTGCCGCGGATCTGCAGGCGATCTATGAAACCGGGCGCGGAACGCTCAAGAGCCGCGCGCGGTATATACGTGACGATGGCGATATCGTCATCACTGCGTTGCCGTTCCAGTCTTCTCCGGCAAAGGTGCTCGAGCAGATCGCGCAGCAGATGCAGCAGAAAAAACTGCCCATGCTGAATGATCTGCGCGACGAGTCAGATCACGAGAATCCGACACGTCTGGTTCTCGTGCCGCGTTCCAACCGGATCGATGTGGACCGGCTGATGAGTCATCTGTTTGCCACCACCGACCTTGAGCGCACCCATCGCGTCAACCTCAACATCATCGGTCTCGACAACAAGCCGCAGACCAAGAACCTCACCGGTCTCCTGCGTGAATGGCTGAGTTTTCGTCAGGACACGGTGACTCGCCGGCTGCAGTTCCGCCTCGACAAGATCAATGACCGGCTGCACATCCTCGAAGGCTTGCTGATCGCCTTCCTCAACATCGACGAAGTGATCCGGATCATCCGGAAGGAAGACCGGCCGCGGGATGCGCTCATGGCCCGTTTTGGTCTCACCGAGCGCCAGGCAAACGCCATTCTCGACATCCGGCTGCGTCAGCTCGCCAAACTCGAAGAGATCCAGATCCGCGGTGAACGTGACCAACTTGAGGCGGAGCGTCAGGAACTCCAAAAGGTGCTCGGCTCCAAAGCGCGCTTGCAGACGCTGGTGAAGAAGGAGCTGGCGGAGGTAGCGAAGAAGTATGGTGATCCGCGCATGACGCCCATCAGCGAAGGTGCGGCGGAAGCAGCAGCGTTTACCGAAGAAGATCTCATCTCCAACGAGCCGGTGACCGTCGTCCTTTCCGACAAAGGCTGGGTACGTGCGGCCAAAGGTCATGAGCTCGATCCGAAGGAACTGAGTTACCGCAGTGGCGATTCGTTTGCGCAGGCCGCACGCGGCCGCAGCAACGATCAGCTGATCTTTCTCGATTCGACGGGTCGCAGCTACTACCTTGCGCCCCACACATTACCTTCCGCGCGTGGACAGGGAGAGCCCCTGACCGGCCGTCTCAAGCCGCCCGATGCAGCGCGGTTTGTCGGCGTACTCATTGGCACCGTCGCGGCACGGGTGCTGGTGGCGTCGAATGCGGGTTATGGATTCGTCGGGCGCCTCGAGGACATGGTGACCAAGAACCGGTCGGGCAAAGCTTACCTCTCTGTGCCCGATGGTGCGCAGGCACTGCCACCGGTGCTTTTGCCGGAAACAGATGACCCCCTGCACGTCTGTGCGCTGACCAATCAGGGCAAGCTGCTGGTTTTCCCGCTCGCGGATCTGCCGGAGCTGCCCCGTGGCAAGGGTAACAAGGTGATCAACATCCCTGCGGCGGATTTCAGGAGCGGTGAGGAGTTCATGCTTGGCCTGCAGGTCGTGACCGGTTCACAACACCTGATCGTGCATGCCGGTCAGCGGATTCTCCGCCTCAAGCGTTCCGATCTCGAAGGTTACGTAGGCGAACGTGCGCGGCGCGGAAAGTCCCTGCCGCGCGGCTTTCAGCGGGTGGATGCGATATCGGTGGAGTGACTGTAACCGAGCATCGTGTCAACCTGACGTTCGAGTAAAGCGGCCTGGGTACCGTTGAAGGCGCGGATGCAATAGGCCGGGCCGCTGATGGTATTGATGTCGTCGAGCATCGGATGGTCAACGGCTTCGACATCGAAGCGTTCGGGGTGTTCGAGTGCGGTCATGAAATCATGGCTCGCGATCAGTGATTCTTCAGGCGCGAGTGTGGCGAACAGCGCTGCGTCAGCGAGCAGCTCTGCTCGAACCTCACGTTTCGGCGAGACCATCACCCGGTGCAGCGAAAAACGGTATTCCGCATCCGGTTCACTCAGATCGAGCACATCGGCAAGCAGCCGCGCGGCGCAGACCGCCTGGAAGCTGGCGTCGTCAATACCTTCAAACTCGAGCAGCAGCCCACCAGCCGAGAAGGTTCGTGCCGTACCGTGATAGAGCGTCGCCACTTCCTGTGCCTTCGGCAGGATACGTTCGTGGATCGTGCGCCTTACGTCACCGGAAAATGAAAACTGGTTGTGGAAGTTGCCCACCACGAGGCAGCGCGGTTTTTGTTCCGGTTCCGGACCTTCTTCCACTTCGATGATCGGCAACGTCTTGCGATGCAGCCGAATAACGTTGAGCTCAGCCAGCAACATCGCGAGAAAAGGTGTCAGCAACAACAGCGAGAGGGTTGCGATCCACTGTCGTAACGACATCGGTGGCGAAAAAGCTTCTTCTGCAAGCCGGACCCGGGCAATCGCCACACGATCCGGGCCGATGGCGAGGGGCATGCTGAATTCTCGCCATGCATCAGCAGCTGTCGCCATGTCACCACTTTCGACCAGTGATTGACCGTCCATGCCGTAAAAACCTGCACCCTGTACACCATCGAGTTCGGCGACGCGTTTGGTCAGCAGGGAGAGGTGAAAGGTATCGGGACCACGCACGTATTCGAGCCCCTGCATGGCAAGCGTATCGGCGAGTGTTTGGCCGAAGGCTAAGGTGCGTGCATGTTCTGGCGACGTGCTCGACCAGATGAATGAAAAACCGGCGAGAACCACCGCAGCACAGGCGAAACAGATCCATGCTGTGAGTTGCTGTCGTTTGACGAGGTCAGACCAAAACGCTAGCGTCAACGCGCTTGTGACTCCGGGAATGTTTGCAGTTGAAGAAGATTGTGCTGGCGACGGTTGCGGGGCGGGACAAGCCCGGACTCATGGCCATGGTGACATCGACGTTCGAGCGATTTCAAGTCCATGTGCTCGACGTGGGCCAGTCCGTCATCCACGACCAACTTGCCCTTGGCTTCTTGCTGCGGGTAGAAACCAGCGGTGATGTCGCGATGCGCGCGGAGCTGCTCTCGCTTTGCAACGACGCAGGTGCGCTCATGACCTTCGAAGACGTGCCTGCGAGTCGTTATGCGCAATGGGTGGAAGCGTCCACCCGCTCGAGTTTCATCATCACGCTGCTGGCATCCGGTGGTCTTGCCGATGAACTGCATGCGGTCAGTTCGATTACCCGCAGCGAAGGACTCAACATTGAGTCCATACGGCGGCTTTCAGGCCGTGTGCCGCCCCATGAAGTGGATACACCACGCCACTCCATCATCGAGATGCGCGTCCGCGGCGAGCCGGATGATCCACAGCGGCTTCAGGCGGCCTTGCTCGAAGCCTCATCGAAACAGGGGTTCGATTTCAGCGTGCAGCGGGACACGGTCTACCGCCGACATCGCCGGCTCGTGGCATTCGACATGGATTCAACACTGATCAACGCCGAAGTGATTGATGAGCTCGCCAAGCTGCACGGTGTGGGGGATCGAGTCTCGGCGATTACAGAACGGGCCATGCGCGGTGAACTCGATTTTCAGGCAAGCTTTCGGGCGCGGGTCGCGGAGCTCAAAGGACTGTCAGCGGATGCCTTCCGGGTGGTTGCGGAACGTGTTCATCTCAACCCTGGGGCGGAGCGGCTGATCAGGACACTGAAGCACCTGGGTTATCGAACGGCGATTCTTTCCGGCGGATTTACCTACGTCGGGCATCACCTGCGCCGGCAACTCGGCATCGATCATGTGGTTGCGAACAATCTCGTTATCCGCGAAGGGATCATCAACGGTGAAGTAGAGGGAGCGATTGTTGATGCGCGACGCAAAGCCGAGGCGCTGACAGATATTGCTCGCGCCGAGGACATTCACATCGAACAGACCATAGCCATCGGCGATGGTGCCAATGACCTACCGATGCTGAGCATTGCCGGACTCGGGGTCGCGTACCACGCGAAACCCCTCGTGCGCCAATCCGCTCATCATGCAATTTCGAACTTCGGACTCGATGCGGTGCTTTATCTGCTCGGATTTTCCGACGAGGATCTGGCTCACCTTGAACGTTGAGCGGAGCCTGTCGCGTCTTTGTACAGTGGTTCTGAACCGCCGCCCTGAACTGCAAAGGAGAAAACACATGGGTGATGCCATCGAACTGCCACGTGTCCGTCGATTCTGGGTGAATACTGAAACCTGTATCGATCAGCGACGCTGCGTCATCGAAGCGCCGCTGTTCGTGAGCGACAGCGAACAGCGCGGCGGCCCAATCATCACGAGCGACCGGCCAGGCAACGAAGTCGAGATGTTGGCGCTGCTGAATGCGGCGTGGGTTTGCCCGACCGCTTCATTCAAACTCGAACTCGAGGATGGCAGCGTGCGTGACAGTTCAGACCGCGATCTGCGGGAACTCTGCAAAGCCTGGTCTAAGGTGGTCGGTTGAGGACCCGGAGATGTTGCGTCGCCGGTCTTAACCGGCTTCTTCGATGCTGAAGTCGTAGTCCATTTCCGAGTGGGGCTCCTGGAGGTAACCCCTGTATGTAGTTGGCTCCACACTGCCAGAACGCGGTGAGCTGAGCGGTGTTTTCGACCATCGGCACGATGGAGAGTTTGCCCATCGATTGCAGCGTGAGCATCGGAGTGATCACGTCTCCGGGCTTTTGCAGGGTTTTTATGTGGGAACCATCGATCTTGACGAAGTCTGCCTGAACCGTTTCAAGCAGTTGGAACGGCTTTGCCTCCAGACCAAACCGGCCGATCGACGCCTGGCAGTGCATCTTCTTCAGACTCGCAATAAACTCTCCGGTCTGACGGACAAACTTGCTCGCGTCCTTTTCCGTGATCTGGAAGATCACCGCATCGCTCGGCAGGCGTGCGGCCTTGATGGCTACCGTCAGCCACTTGATGAAATCGTCGTCTGCCACGCTGTTGCTGGTGATGATGTGCCTGCGCGCTGCGACGACGCACTTCCAGCTCGCGCAGGATCTCCTCGTGCCGGCTCTTGTTCAGCCGGTACATCAGCACGAAGCCCAGTCCGCTGGAGACGATCAGGTAATACAGAGGCCCCATCATGAACATCAGGTTATCGATGACGGCAGGGTCCAGCGTCTCGATGCGCGCATTCTGCGGGAAGTCGATGTATTCGAGGCCAAAGCTGGCCAGCATCGCGCCCAGGCCGTTGCTGGCCTTCACCGCGAACAGCCGTACCGAAAAGATCAGGCCCTCGGCCCGGTTGCCGGTCTGCAGTTCGTGTTCGTCGGCCACATCCACCATCTGCGAGTTGATGACGATGGGCACGACGGCGAGCGGGACCGATGCGATGGCGCGGATACCGAAAAAGACGATGATGGAAAGCTCCGTGCCGTTGGCGGGAAACAGATCGAGCCACTTCAGCGTGAACGGCGCGCCAGCCAGCAGGCACGATGCTACGATGGTCCAGGTCACCGTCAGTTTCTTGTCGAGGCGAAGAACCAGCCAGGCAGCCCAGTTGAGGCGCCATCGATGAGTGACTGCTCAAATGGCCTGAGGGGTGACATGGGCCGCACCGTCAATTGTGTGTAGGTCATGAGGATGGCGTCACCAGCGCCACCTTCGACCGGCACGGCCATCGCGTCGAATTTGTCGAGATCCGGGGGACCGCGCCATTGTTGGCTTGTTGGGGCAACCAGCAAACCCTGGACCTTCGATCAACGCGTGTTTAACGCGAATTGATTCGATGACCGCGCGCGTACCCGGCTGTTCCGCGAGTGAACCCGTCCGCTACTTGATGCTGCCGTCGCAGTTTGGGTAGCAGTACTCCATGGTGTCGTCGGTCGACACCTGTCGCGTCGTGCCGGCACCACTCCAGTCCTGACTCCCCTTCTCGTCCGAAACGCTGTAGGTCTCCGAACCCTTCCTCTCCTCGTTTAAACCGTGGCTGCACCCTGTTACGGTACGGATGTCGATCGCCGTCAGAAAAAGTCGTGAAGCCGGTCAAGGTCCTCGTCATCCCCCCGTCCGCCATGCATCCGTTGTCGTGATCTTCGAATCGCTGCCCGGCTTCCACCAGCCGAACGAGCCGCTCAGACCCGTTGTTCGCATCCAGACCGGCTTGCCGCCACGTCGCTGCGTACGTCACGATCCGGCACCCGCAGGCAGTACCGGCTGAATCGGCAGTGGAAGCCACGAGCGACAATCTCGACTTCCGCCGTGTACTGGCCATCTTCGTCCGTACGTGGCCGTTCATTCGTCCGCTGTCGCAGCATGTGCTTGGTTATGTCGGCGCATCCATCGTGGTGGCGCTCATCGGGATGGCGGGTGGCCTCCTTCTGGTTGGTCTCGCCGCCAGCGGCATCATGGCGGCGGAGCCCATCGGCAGTTTGCCGGCATTCCTGTTTGGCCTCGACCCGGACGTCTTCGTCAACGTCACGACACTGACCGATGAGGCAAGGCGCGGACTGATGTGGCCAACGCTGCTGACCGCGCTGCTCCTGACGGCGTTCACCGTGCCCGCTGGTGTCGCCACCTACTACTACGCGATGTGGATCTTCCAGCAGATCAACCAGCGCATGCGCGTCCAGCTCATCGAGCGCCTGCAGGCGCAGTCGCTCGGCTATCACGCGCTGGCACGCACCGGCGACATGATCTATCGCGTCTACCAGGACAGCGCGATGGTGACCGCCATCATCCGAACGGTACTGCTCGATCCATTGATGTTCCTCGCGCGCTACCTGCTCGGCGTCGTCGTGGTCTTCGTCTTCGACCCGTTGCTCGGACTGATCCTGGGACTGACGACGTTGCCCATCCTGTGGCTGGGCCTGCGCTACTCGGGCTACCTGCGCTAGCGCTTTCGCACGGCGCGCGAAACCAACAGCACACTCACCTCGTGGATTCAGGAGAGCGTGCTCGGCGTGCGCATCATCAAGTCCACGGGTACCGAGGCTTCCCGCGTGCACGGTTTCCACGCGCGCTCGCGGGACGCACTGGCAGCCGCATTCGACGCACGTATCCAGTTGGCCATCTTCGGCATCCTCGCCTTCTCGGCTATTGGTCTTTCCATCCTCGCCGTCGAGGTCATTGCCGCGTTGCTGGCAAACCGTGACGCTGAGGTGTTCGCACAGAGCATCCTCTTGGGCTTCGGTTTCGCCGTCTGGAATTTCGGCACCTTCTCGGCTGTCAACGGGCGCGCCACAGATGGCTTGGGTGCGCTGCGCGCACTCATCGGCAACTGGGGTCGCGCGCAGGACATGGCGATGGGTCTGAGCCGCGTCTTCGAGATCCTCGACCTCGAACCCGAAGTGGCTGACCGACCGGAGGCCCGGCCGATGTCGACGTTTCAGCGCGAGGTCCGCTTTGAACGCGTCAGCTATGCCTACCGGCCCGAAACGCCCGTTCTGCACGACATCGAAATGACTGCCCGCAGCGGCACCGTCACCGCCATCGTCGGCCCCACCGGCAGCGGCAAGTCAACGCTGATGTCCCTGTTGCTGCGACTGGCCGACCCGAACGCAGGCCGGATCCTCATCGACGGCGTCGATGTTCGCGATCTGACGCTCGAGTCGCTGCGCCACCACATCGCCATCGCCACGCAGGAGAACATCCTGTTCTCCGCAACGGTGGCTGCGAACATCGCGTTCGCGACGCCTGGCGCCAGCCGCGCTGACATCGTCGCGGCGGCGCGCGTGGCCTGCGCCGACGAGTTCATCAGCCAGCTGCCTGCAGGCTATGACAGTGTGCTTGGCGAGCGCGCGACGAAACTGTCGAGCGGCCAGCGGCAACGCATTGTCATTGCCCGAGCCATCGCCAAGGACGCGCCGATCCTGATCCTCGACGAGCCGACGGCGGCACTCGACGCACAGACCGAGCTTGAAGTTCTGCGGAACCTCAAGCGGTGGGGCGAAGGCCGCTGTGTGTTCCTGATCACGCACCGGCTGTCGACGATTCGCCAGGCCGACAACGTCATCTGTCTGCGTGACGGCCGCATCGTGGCCGAAGGCTCGCATGCGCTGCTGATGACGAACTCGGTTGCCTACCGCGGGTTCATCGAAGCCGAAACCGGCCAACCCGCATGAGCAGCCCCGACTCACCCGGCATGACCACTGGCGAGGTGCTGAAACTGATCGGCCGCTCGCTGCGACTGGCGTGGCCCTTTCGGTTGCAGATTGTCGTCAAGCTGGTCCTCGCGCTGATCGGCGCCACTGTCGTGCTGATGTTGCCCTGGCCGCTGAAAATGCTGACCGACCACGTCGTGATGAAGATGCCGGTGGGAACTTCGCCGACGCCCTATCCGCCTTACGTTCAGCCGTTGCTCGACCTGGTGGCAGACATGTCACCGCTCGGCATGGTCTGGTGCTTCCTCGCCCTCGCCGTGGTTGGCATCGTGCTGATCGGTGCCTTCGGCACCGACGCCGCCACCAGCGACAGTGCGGAAGGCAACGTCGCCGAGGGATTCGACACGGCGACTCGCAGCGAGAACCAGGCCAACGTCTCCAACAGCCGCGTCGGCGGTCTGCTGGGGCTGTTCGAGTACCACTATCAGTTGCGCATCACGCATCGCATCAACCACCAGCTACGGGCTCTGCTCTACCAGCATCTGTTGTGTTTGCCGATCACGCGCTTCTCGGACTTAAGCATCGGCGACGCCATCTACCGGGTGATGTATGACACGCCATCGATCTCGCGGCTGTGTTACGACCTGCTGGTGACGCCGGTGGTGGCCATCTACAGCGTCGGCGTGATCATCTGGACTACGCACTACAGCTATTCAGCGGTGCCATCGCTGATCGCCACTGCGTGGCTGGCGGCGCCCATCGTGCTGCTGTCTACGATTCTCGGCACGCACCTCGCCCGCCGGCGCTCGCTGGTGAGCCGCCAGGCTGGCGCCACGACGACGGCCAACGTCGAAGAAGGGATGAGCAACATCGCAGCCGTGCAGAGCCTCGGTGCCAGCGCCAGCCAGCGTGCGGCGTTCGCCAACGCCAGCGCGGAGTCGTTTCGCGGCTTCCGCCGCTTCGAGGTGCTGAATGCCATCGTCGTCGGCTTCCAGGGCGTCGTGGTGGCCGGCCTCGCCTTCGTCGTCTTCTACGACGTCGCCAACGTCATCATCGACAAACGCATGTCGGCCGGCGACTACGCCGTGCTCTACGCCTTCTTCCTGCAGATTGCTGCCATTACCGCCGGACTCGGCGCCCTCTGGTTCCTGCTGCAGAACAACATCGCCGGCATGAAGCGCGTGTGGGACATCGTTGATCTGAGCATCGACGCTGAACAGCATGACGCGCGTACGCTGCCTGCGCCTGCCAGCCACGTGCGTCTGGACGGCGTCTCATACACCTACCCGGACGGTACCATCGCAGTCGATAACGTCAGCCTCGACGGCCGCGTCGGCGAGATGATCGCGCTCGTCGGCGCCACCGGCGCCGGCAAGACGACACTTGCGTACATGTTGCCCGGATTCATCAGCCCTACCTCCGGCCGTGTCCTCATCGATGACATCGATGCACGTGAACTGCAGGTCGACGCGCTGCGCGCGAACGTGTCGTTCGTCTTCCAGGAGGCGTTTGCCTTCGACGACACGGTGGCTAACAACATCCGTATGGGGCACAGCGCCGCCAGCGAACAAGACGTCGAACGCGCCGCCCGCACCGCGCGCGCGTTCGACTTCATCAGCGCCCTGCCCGACGGGTTCGCCACCCGCCTCGGGCGCGCCGCCGCAACCCTGTCAGGCGGCCAGAAACAGCGACTGGCAATCGCCCGCGGGCTCGTCTCCCCCGCACCCATCCTGGTGCTTGACGAACCCACGGCAGCACTCGACCCGGAGACCGAAAACGCGCTGATGGAGGCGTTGCAGGCGGAGCGTCAGAAACGTCTGCTGGTGATCATCGCACACCGCCTGAGCACGATCCGGACGGCGGACCGCATCGTCTTCATCGACCGTGGCCGGATCGTCGAGACCGGCAGCCATAACGAACTGATGGCCAATCCCAACGGCGCCTATCGCCGCTTCGTGGATCTACATACCGGCGCCGTCAACTCCTGACGAGCCGCTCATGGTACTGCCCTCGCGCAGACACGCATCCCACACATTCCTGACTCTTGGGCGAACGCTGTTACCTTCACTCCAACAGAAACACCGCTTGTCCTTCCTGTTCTGCTTGCGCTCGATCGGACAAACAGGCGACTCTCGGACCCAACAGAGAAATCACAACATGAGTCACAGCATCATTCAGTTCGAGATTCAAGGGAGCGATCCAGAGAAGCTCATTCCCTTTTATGAGCAGCTGTTCGGCTGGCGATTCACCCGATGGTCGGGCGTGGACTATTGGATGATCGAGCTCAATGCAGAGCGAAATCCCGATATCAACGGCGGAATGATTCGCAGAATGGACGCGGCGCCGGCAGCCAATGCACCCTTCTGCCTTTGTTTGCACGGTCCAGGTCGCTTCAGTCGATGACGTACTGGCGCACGCGGTGTCGCTGGGTAGCGAGGTCGCTTTACCCAAGATGGCGATTCCAGGTGTTGGCTGGTTGGGTTACATCAAGGACCCCCATGGGAACTTCCTCGGCGTGAGCACCCCTGATGCCAATGCTAGTCGAAGATATTCGCTCGACGCAGTCAGACACGCTGAACCAACGGCTGGAATCCAATCATCACGCTTGAGGAGTCGAACCATGCTATTCGGTGTGCAGGTCAACGTTTACCGCACGAGTTGGGACTCTATTCGCGGCAGTGTGCTGGCGATGGAAGCCGGCGTCGTCGAGATCATGTTTGGTGGTATTCCGTCGGGTGACGTTGCCGTGTTGCAGCGCTTCGAGAGCGAGGTGGTCGCAGCGTTGCGCTAGGAAGAAGCAGCGGAGCTGCGTCGCGTGCTAAGTGGGGTGAGACTCTGTTGCACCGATTCGATCACGCGCGATCACACCGAGCCGCAACCGCGGAATCAGCTCCCGGCCGTATTCAACTACATCATGCTCCGGATCAAAACCGCGTATCAAAAAGCTGGTCACACCCAGGTCGTAGTAGCGAAGCAACGAGTCCGCGACCTGCTCCGGGGTGCCAACAAGGCAACTGGAGTTGCCGACCGCCCCCGTTTGTTCAGCGATTCCCATCCACAACCGCTCGTCGTGTACTTCGGCTTCCTGCGCGTGGGCAAGCATGCGCTGGCCGCTCTGATCGATCGCCGGCCGGCCTCGCAGACCACCCATGCCCTGGCTGATGCGCTCGCGCAGGTCGTGCGCCTTGTCCCAAGCCTTGCCTTCCTGATCGGCAATGATGGGGCGGAAAGAACAGCTGAATTGCGGTTGACGACCATGCTCCGCCGCGAGCTGAAGAATCTTCTTCATTCGTTCGTTGATCGCCGCCAGAGGCTCGCCGAACAGCGCATATAGATCGCAATGCCTGGCGCCAGCGACCAGCGCCTCCGGCGAGGAGCCGCCGAAATAGATCGGCAGATGGGGCTTGGTGACGGGAAACACATCAGACTTTGCCTTGTGCAGGCGATAGAACTGACCCGCGAAGTCGAATGGCTCCTGTTCCGTCCAGGTACGACGCATGATTTCCAGATATTCATCGGACCGTCGATAACGATCCGCCTTGGCCATATCATCACCGTCGGAGCGTTGCTCGCCGTCCGACACGCCGGTAATGATGTGCACCGCGGCGCGACCAGGATAGAAACAATCGAACGTCGCGAACTTGCGTGCGGCCAAGGTGGGTGCAACGAAGCCTGGACGGTGAGCGATCAGGAAATTGATCCGGTCCGTGTGTGCAGCGGCATAACTGGCGATCTGAATGCCATCAGCAGAGCTTGAGCTATAGCCCACCAGGACACGATCGAATCCAGCCTGCTCGTGCGCCCTGGTAAACGACAACACAAAGGCGGGATCGATACCTCCACCAATCACGTGAACCCTGGCGCTGCCACCCTCGGGTGAAACCCCGATCATGCCCATGACCTGAACCGGCATAGGTCCTCACATTGAAGGAACTGCCGCTACGATGCCCTTCAATCGCGCTTGCTGCAAATCAGCATCGATGCGCTTTTTTGCTTTCTCTGTTTTTGCCGAACAGCGGCGACGACTTCCGTACGGATTTGTGCAATCGACTCTCCTCGCGACGCGCGCATCGCCATCAGTCAGGGTGCTGGCGTCAGAACCCCTATCCCCAAGAACCCGGGCCTCACCCGATGCGATTCGACACCCACTCCCTACACCCACAAACCATCACGCCAGGCGATACCCTCAGACCTGAATACTCAGGTCGTCCTTCCTGCCTCATCCTCGGCGATGGCCTCCTTGTTCTGCACGCGAACCCCGTTCAGGGAGGTCTGATCGATGCGCGTGCGCGAATTGGTCCGAGTGGCCTCGACAGATGTTCTGGACTGGAGTTTCCTGAGAATTGTCACTGCGGTCATCAACGGTCATGACGGCGGTTTACGATCAGGTCGTAGTATCAATCAAATGGGTCAATGAGCTTGACCCCGGCGTTTTCGAAAGCGCGTCGTTTGCGAGTGACGATGGTCAGGTTGTTCGCGAGTGCAGTCGCAGCCACGAGACTGTCCTTGCACGGCATGCTTCGACCGCCTTTGCGCAGGTCGGCCAGTACTCTTGCCCGGGCGGTATTCCCCGCGATCATCCCGTGATTCGTCTGCCGCGACACCTATGGCAGATGCGCCGGATACAGTGTTGGCGGATGAATGGTGGAAGTTCAC
>Ga0194132_10009223_pt1 | contig 13714 bp, 11 predicted proteins | sample TA2KigOf80mmetaG_FD_148612 | JGI IMG/M metagenome (GOLD analysis project Ga0194132, IMG submission 148612) | Freshwater microbial communities from Lake Tanganyika, Tanzania - TA2015054 Kigoma Offshore 80m | ecosystem: Environmental > Aquatic > Freshwater > Lake | place: Tanzania: Lake... | reverse complement strand
GGGCAGTTGGAAGGTCACTGCCAACGCCGTGGGATGCTCGGGCGTCGGCTCCGCCACAGTCCAGGTTCTCTGATCAGAGTCCAAACGGGCGATTCATCACCCTGAGCGACTGCGACGGGTGCGCTGAGTGATGTGCGTTCGGGTCCAGATTTCCATTGGACAATTTGGGCGAAGTTGGACACACTCAAGAGGCGTTCGTGAGGGTGCTGGTTGCGGCGTGAGTCGCTGCCGAACTTGAGCGAAGCATGTAGCGAGAACTTGCGGGCGAGTCAACAGACATTGGGGGGCAGAAATGATCAATATTGGGAATGGCAATCGGCACCGGACGTTGCTCACGATCGGTCTGGTGGCGGCGTTCGTGACCGTTCTGACGGCTTGCCCGCCGCCTCCGGCGCCGACCACCACAACGACGACCACCACATCGTCAACGAGCACGACGATTGCGCCAGGGTGCGTTGGCTACACGCCGTCCGGCATCGGCGTCAGCGACAACCTCGTCTCGGCCGGCGACTCCATCACCGTGTCCGGATTCGGCCAGTACAGCACGGTCATCCCGGTCGAGATCAAGATGACCCCGATCGGCCCAGGCGCAGCAACTGGAGTTCTCGCCACCACCCTCGTCCAACCAAACGGCACCTGGGCCACGGCAATCACCATCCCAACGCTCACGCCGGGCAGTTGGAAGGTCACTGCCAACGCCGTGGGATGCTCGGGCGTCGGCTCCGCCACAGTCCAGGTTCTCTGATCAGAGTCCAAACGGGCGATTCATCACCCTGAGCGACTGCGACGGGTGCGCTGATTCAACCACCACATCACTTCGACGGTCCCCCGGGTCAACGACCCGGGGGACCGTCTGGTTTTCAGACCCGGGGCACTTCCCGCAGTTCGTAGGTCTCGATGACGTCGCCCTGCTTGAGGTCCTGGAAGTCCGAGAGGCCGACACCGCACTCGAAGCCGGACGCCACGTCCTTCACATCATCCTTGAAGCGGCGGAGCGAGCTGATCTCGCCCTTCCAGATGATCGTTCCCTCTCTCAGGAAGCGGACCAGAGAACCCCGTGAGATCGTGCCCGACTGCACGAAGCAGCCGGCGACGCTGCCGATGCGTGGCACGCGGAACACCTCTCGGACCTCGGCCTCACCGGTGACGACCTCCTCGAACTCGGGAGCGAGCATCCCGACCATTGCGGACTCGATGTCCTCGAGGAGCTTGTAGATGATCTCGTAGGTCCTGATCTCGACGTCCTCTGCCTCGGCGAGGTCACGGGCCTGGCGACCCGGACGAACGTTGAAGCCGATGATCGTGGCGCTAGACGTGGCAGCGAGTTGGATGTCGGACTCGGTGATGCCGCCCACGCCTCGCAGGACGAACCCGATCCTGACCTCGGGGCGTTCGAGCTTCTTCAGACTCTCGGTCACTGCTTCGAGCGACCCCTGCACGTCGGCCTTGACGATCAGGTTCAGCGTGGCGGTCTTGCCAGCTTGAATCTGGGCGAAGATGTCCTCGAGTCGTGCGCCATGGGACATGACCGAGGCATCCCGGGCGCGAGTGGCCTCCCGGTGCCAGCGCTCCCGTGTCTCCGCAACCGCTTTGGCCTTCCGCTCGTCCGGAGCCACGACGAACTCGTCGCCGGCCTGAGCGACGTCGGACAGACCGAGCACCTCCACCGGAGTCGACGGGCCGGCTTCACGAACCTGCTCACCTCTGTCGTTGATGAGTGCCCTGATGCGTCCCCACGCCGGGCCGGCCACCAGCGGGTCACCGACCCTGAGCGTTCCGCGCTGCACCAGGACCGTCGCCACGGGTCCCCGACCCATGTCGAGGTGGGCCTCGAGGACCGCCCCCCGGGCGCGCCCCTCGGGCGTCGACCGGAGGTCCTCGACCTCGGCCACCACCAGGAGGCTGGCCAGGAGGTCGTCGATGCCGATGTTCTGGAGGGCCGAGACCTCACAGACGATGGTGTCGCCACCCCAGGACTCCGGAACGAGGTCATGCTCGGAGAGTTGCTGCAGGACCCGGTTCGGATCGGCATTGTCACGATCGATCTTGTTGAGCGCCACCACGATCGGGACCTCGGCGGCCTTGGCGTGCTGGATGGCCTCGATCGTCTGGGGCATCACGCCGTCGTCGGCGGCGACGACGAGCACGACGATGTCGGTCGACTCTGCACCTCGGGCACGCATTGCGGTGAACGCCTCGTGGCCGGGTGTGTCGATGAACGTGAGATCGTGCCCATCGAGGTGCACCTGATAGGCACCGATGTGCTGGGTGATCCCGCCGGCCTCGCCAGCGACGACGTTTGCGTTCCGGATCTGGTCGAGCAGCTTGGTCTTGCCGTGATCGACGTGTCCCATCACGGTGATCACCGGTGCACGGAGCGGCAGACTCAAGGAGTCGATGTCCTCGTCGTCGTCGATGTCGAGGACTCGCTGCAACTCGACTTCCTGTTCCTGACCGGGATCGACGAGTGAGATCTCCGCACCGACGTCGAGAGCGAAGAGTTCGATCATGTCGTCGCTGAGCGACTGCGTTGCGGTGACCATCTCACCCTGTTGGAGCAGGAAGCGCACGACGTCTGCTGCGGTCCGGTTGAACCGCGACCCGAGCGTCTGCGGCGAAGACCCTCGCTCGACGACGATGACGCCTTCGGGTACGGGGGCCTCGGCCGGCGTGTAGGTCGGAACGTCCATCGGCTGGAGTTCCTCGCGGTTGCGGCGACGGCGGCCCTTGCGTCGGGGCCCACGCTGCTGCGATCCACCGGGGCCACGACCCCGCCCCGGAGCTCCACCGGGACCACCGGGACCACCGGGACCACCGGGACCACCGGGACCACCGGGACCACCGGGCGTGAAGGGGCCGCGACCAGGGCCACCCGGCCTGGGTCCACCCGGACGGAAGCCGGGCGGACCGGAACCCGGACGGCCCGGGCCACCCCGAGCAGGAGCAGCGCGGCGGCCACCCATGCCCGGCGGCGGCGGGATCGGCTTGCCCGACTGGGAACGTGGGGGTCCGGGCGGTGGCGGGATGGGCTTGCCCGAGGGCGACATCGGCGGAGCGGGCGGGCTGGGGGAAACCGAAGCGGCCGGGGCTGCCGGCGGTTCCACGCCACTCGGCGCTCGAGCGGGAGCGGGTGGGGACGGCGGTGCCGGGTTCACCGCAGGCTCCTCGACCGGTCGCACCGGTCGCCCACCGGCCGGCTTGGATGACACGACCTTCCGAGGTGGAGTTGGGACCGCCGGGGGTTCGGTGTCCGTCACCGGCCCTCTGTCGGCCGATGCCACCCCGGTGGGTTGGGTGTTCGCAGACTCGGCCGGGACCGCAGCACCTCGAGTGTCCGGAATCGCCGCTGGTGGAGCGTCCGCAATCGCGGCGGCTCCGTCCGAGGGCGAGGATGCTTCCGTGGCAACCTCAACGGCTGCCCCGGCATCAAGGCCCTCTGGGTTCGGCTGGTCGGACGACTCCTCGCCCGGTGCCTTCGCCGCCGGTGCCTTCGCCGCCGGTGCCTTCGCCGCCGGTGCCTTCGCCGCCGGTGCCTTCGCCGCCGGTGCCTTCGCCGCCGGTGCCTTCTTGGCCGGTGCCTTCTTGGCCGGTGCCTTCTTGGCCGGTGCCTTCTTGGCCGGTGCCTTCTTGGCCGGCTTCTCCTCCTCGGGCTGAACCTCCCGGATCAAGCCGTCCATGGCCGCCTTGCGCCGGACGTTGTCGGCGTAGGCCTCATCGAGCGACACCGAGTGGCTGGCAATGCCGTAGCCGAGGGTGTTGCAGAGATCGATGCACTCGGCGTTGGTCAACCCCAACTCCTTGGCGAGTTGGTGCACGCGAAGTTTGGCCAAGAGATTCCTGTCTACTCAGTGTTCGATGGGTCACCACCGGGGCCACACGGGTTGTGGCCCACCGGGTCGGCGACCCTCCATCCTGTCACGGATACGTGGATCCGAACGAACCGATCCCCGTGATCAGGTGGGAGTGCTGTCCGCCTCAGAGGTCTCAGACGGGTCGGAGTCACCGTCGGCGTCACCGTCATGGGGTGGGGCTTCCTCGGCGAGTTCGTCGAGTTCCGCTGACTCCTCGTCCACCTCCTCGGCGGCGATTGCCTCCTCGGCTTCATCCACCGCCTGCTCCACCTCAGCTGCTGCCTCAACATCCTCCGGGATCGGATCCGCAGTGGCTGCGCCCGCCTGGATCTGCTCCTCGGTCATGGGATCGCTCCCATCGGCCGGATGCCACAGGTACGTGCCGGTCGCCTCGTCGAGCACCCATTCACCCTCGGCGTATTCGACCCCGGAAGCGAGGTTCGCCATCTCCGTCTCTGAACGAATGTCCACACGAAGACCGGTCAGGCGAGTTGCGAGTCGGGCGTTCTGGCCCTCCTTGCCAATAGCGAGGGAGAGCTGGAAGTCGGGGACGATCACCTCGGCGGTCTGCAGTTCCTCGTCGATGCGGACCTCCTTGACCTTTGCGGGTGCGAGGGACCGGGTCACGAAGTCGTATCGGTCGTCGGAGAACGGGATGATGTCGATCTTCTCTCCCCGCAGTTCGTTGACGATCTGGCGAACCCGGGCACCGCGCGCCCCGACGCACGCTCCCACGGGGTCGACGTTGCTGTCGTTGGACGCCACCGCGATCTTCGTCCGCTGCCCCGGCTCGCGGGCGCAGGCCAGGATCTCCACCACGCCGTCGGCGATCTCAGGCACCTCGAGCTCGAACAGTCCCTTGATCAGACCGGGGTGGGTGCGCGACACGACGATCTGCGGACCCTTCACGGTCTTGCGGACCTCGACGATGTACACCCGGACGCGCTCGCCCGGCTCCGGCCGCTCGTAGTTCACCTGCTCGGACTGGGGCAGCAGGGCCTCGACCCGGCCCAGGTCGAGAAGCGTGTAGCGGGCGTCGGACTGCTGGATGATCCCCGTGACGATGTCACCCTCACGGCCGGCGTACTCCTCGTACTTCAGCTCACGCTCGGCCTCACGGATCCGCTGACTCATCACCTGACGGACCGTTGCGGCAGCGATTCGACCGAAGTCATCCGGGGTGACGTCGAACTCCTCGCCGACCGGTTCGGCATCCTCGTCGAGCTCCTGGGCGTACACCCGGATCTCGCCAGTCTCGGTGTCGATGTTGACCCAGGCGAACTCGTAGGAATCGGGCGTCCGCTGGTACGCAGCGGTCAGCGCCTCGGCGAGCGCACCGAACAGTGTGTCGACGGAGATGCCACGCTCGACGGCGACAGCGTGTAGGGCTTCCATCATGTCTGGATTCATTTGCTTGCCTCACTGTTGGTGCGCGCCCCGGAGCGCGACTTGGATGACTTCGACTGGGACCTCGGAGGGGGCGAACCTCCCCACTCGAACACGGTTCGGGCCCGGTCGATCGAATCGATGGACAGATCGTGGGTGACGCCTTCGTCGTCGGTGAGTTGAGCCCGCCGATCGGCAACTGAGGTGAGCGTGCCGACGAGTCGGGCTCCGCCGTCGGCAGATGTCGTGAGGGTGACCCGTTGGCCGACCGCACCGAGGAAGTGCTCCTCAGTGCGGAGCTTCCGTTCGAGGCCCGGACTGGAGACCTCGAGCGTGACGGAATCCGGGAGGAGACCGTCGGCGTCGAGTCGGCGCGAGAGTGCCCTCGAGGCGTTGGCCAGCGTGTCGATGTCGACGCCGCCCGGACGGTCGAGCAGCACCGCAAGGACGCCACCACGCTGTTCGATGTCGTAGAGGGTGAGGTCGCTGTCTGCGGCAACTGACGCGGCGATCTGTTCGATCGTGGTCACGTTGCTCACCTGCCTCTCGTTCGACCTGTCTGATGCACGTCGGTCCACAGAAAAGGCGTGGGGCCGAGCCCACGCCCTTCCGGAAACCGGAGTTCGAACCCTACCACCCACCCCCCGCTCCCGCCCGTCCCCCACCGGAACTCGTACCGTTCCCGGCTGCGCCGGCCGGGAACACCACACCACCCGCAACACACGATCAACCGGTCAGCAAAGAGGTGACGGAGCCGGTCACACCAACCGGCACCAACACCGATGAGCACCCGCTTGAGCACCCGATCACCACTGATTCCGCCAGGTCACCCAACCCCGGGTCAACCCCGAAACACCGATACCGAACCCCGTGCGCTACGGGGATGTCACCACCGCCACCGGCGTCGGGAAGTTCACCGGACGCCCCAACTGCCCGGAGCTGTTGTTCCCCCAGCAGCGGGCCTGCCCGCCAGCCACCAACACACACGTATGGTTAGCGCCGGCGGTGATCTGGGTGGCACCCGACAAACCCGACACCGCCACCGGCGTCGACGAATCGGTGGTCGTTCCGTTGCCGAGCTGCCCGTCGCCGTTGTCCCCCCAGCAGCGGGCCTGCCCGCCAGCCACCAACACACACGTATGGAAACCGCCGGCGGCGATCTGGGTGGCACCCGACACACCCGACACCGCCACCGGCGTCGACGAATCGGTGAACGTTCCGTTGCCGAGCTGCCCGGAGAAGTTCGCCCCCCAGCAGCGGGCCTGCCCGCCAGCCACCAACACACACGTATGGTTAGCGCCGGCGGTGATCTGGGTGGCACCCGACGAAGTTCACCGCCGCAGGACCCAGCCCCCCACCAGCACCCCCCGACGCTGCAACACCGACCTCCGCTGCAACCCCAACCTCAACACCAACCCCGGCCTCAACAGCACCGACATCCCGTGCCGAAGCAACCAACACCACCGCACCCACCGCCACCAGACCCAACACCCACCGACCAGAACGACCAACCACGATCACACCCTCCCCGGACGGACTGTTTCAACGAACAACACCGAACCCTAACCGAGACCACATCACCCCACCATCGGGTTCGGGCCTCGGACGGTGTGGGGTCAGTAGGCGCGGGCGCAGATCGCCACGAGTTCGTCCTCCGGCGTCGACCCCGGGAGATCGCCGTCGGGACTCTGCAGGCACCGGACCGTGACAGCAGATGCGCCGAGCCGAGCGATGGCGGCGGCGTCGACGAGCCGCCACGGCAATCGGGCGAACCCCTCCCCGGCCGCCTCGAGAGCGGCGTCGACCGACCCGACATCGAACGTTCGCCGATCGCGAGCGTCCGTGGCCGCTGCCAACATGGCGTCCTGCACCTCCGCAAGGAGGGCGGGCACGGACGGGACCACGTCGGTGATCGACCGAGGCTCCTTGGTGCCGTCATCGCGGCGGGCGACGACGACGATGCCGTCGGCGAGATCCCGAGGGCCGACCTCAACGCGCAGCGGCACACCCTTGAGCTCCCACTCGGTGGCCCGACGTCCGAATCCCGTCGAGACGCGATCGTCGAGACGCGCCCGTACCCCTGCTGCGGCGAGGTCGGCGACCAACCCGGCAGCAGCCGGCGTAACGGCTCCGTCATCGTCGCGCACCACGATCACGACCACCTGCGTTGCTGCGAGACGAGGCGGCAGACGAAGGCCGGCGTCGTCGCCGTGCGCCATGATCAGACCCCCCATCATGCGGGTCGACACGCCCCAGGAGGTGGTCCAGCACACCTGCTGCTCCCCGTGTTCGTCGGAGAACGTCATGTCGAATGCCGTAGCGAAGTTCTGCCCGAGTTCATGGCTCGTCCCCATCTGCAGCGCCTTGCCGTCGCCCATCATGGCCTCACACGTGAGTGTGTTGGTCGCTCCGGCAAACCGTTCCTCGGCGATCTTCGCCCCGATCAACACCGGAATGGCCAACACGTCGACCATGAACTCCCGGTAGACGTTCCGCAGGATCGACTCGGCATAGGACCGGGCATCGGACTCAGAGGCGTGTGCTGTGTGTCCCTCCTGCCACAGGAACTCCGACGTGCGCAGGAACACACGGGGCCGCAGCTCCCAGCGCACGACGTTCGCCCACTGGTTCAACAGCAACGGCAGGTCCCGGTAGGACTGAACCCACTTGGCCATGAACTCGCCGATCACGGTCTCCGACGTCGGCCGGACCACGACCGGCTCCTCGAGTTCCTTGCCACCACCGACAGTGACGATCGCGAGTTCCGGACTGAACCCCTCGACGTGCTCAGCCTCACGCTGCAGGTAGGACTCGGGGATGAATAGCGGGAAGTAGGCGTTCTCGGCTCCGGCGCCCTTGATGCGCGCATCGACCTCGGCGACCATCCGCTCCCAGAGCGCATACGCATACGGCCGGATCACCATGGTCCCGCGAACCGGTCCGTTGTCGGCCAGTTCAGCCTTGTTCAGGACGTCCTGGTACCAACGGGGGAAATCCTCGGACTGCGGAGTGAGCACCGGGGCCTTGCCTGCCATGGGCGGCGACGCTACCAGTGCGGTCGGCACGCTCGGTGCTGGACCCCCTCGCTCAAGAACTAGCGTCCGCGACGTGGCCCGACGTCCTGCCGTCCAGAGACTCGTCGTCGGTGCCGCCCTGACCGCCGGAGCGGGTGCAGCACTCGGGCTGGGACTGCGGGGCCTCGGGCGCCGGGTGCAGAATGCGAGCGACTCCGAACTCGATCCGCTGCTCGCACCGGCCACGGGCGTCAGCCATCACCACCTCACCACCGATGACGGCGCCACGATCCACGTCGCCGAGGCCGGAGCAGGGCCACCGGTCGTGCTCCTCCATGGCGTGACCCTGCAGTGGTCGATCTGGAATCCGCTGTTCCACCTGCTCGCGCCCCAGCATCGGGTGGTTGCGTGGGACATGCGGGGCCACGGTGCATCCACCCACGGATCCCGGGATCTGACGCTCGGAGCGGTGGCCGACGATCTGGCGCTGATCCTCGGGCGGCTCGACATCCACGACGCCGTGATCGTCGGCCACTCCATGGGTGGGATGGCACTCGCCCGCTTCTGCACCGACCACCATCGCATGCTCCACCATCGCTGCCTGGGACTCGTGTTCCTGGCCACCAGCGCAGCCCCGGTGGCGCTCTCGACGGTCACCGGTGGCGGAGCCGGGCTGATCGAGCTCGTCAACCGGGCGGTCACTGCGGGCATGGAATCCCCCCGGTGGAGCTACCAGTGGTCGGACAACGCCACATCAGCCCTGCTCGTGCGGCTGTCATTCGGACGCCACGCCTCCGGTGCCGCAATCGAGCAGGTTCGGGCGATGCTCGCCGAGGTCGATCCCCGGACCACCGCCTCAGCCGGTCGCGCCATTGCGCTCCACGACGTCCGCGATGACCTGGGCCACGTGGACGTTCCCGCACTCGTGGTGGTGGGCAGCGCCGATCTCCTCACTCCCCCGGCACATGCCAAGGGTGTGGCGGCGGCGATTCCCGGCGCTCAACTGCACGTGCTCGACGGGGTCGGACACCAGGTCATGCAGGAGGCCCCGACCCGCCTCGCCACGCTGATCACCTCAGTCGGAACGTGAACGCCGGGCCGTCAGGTCAGTCGAAACGCTTGCCGATCAACTCCACCCGCTGACCGTCCGCATTGGCGTCGTCACCTTGGATCTCGAGCAACTCGGCCCGGTCCTTGTCGGCCTCACGCCGGGCCTTCTCGGTGTCCACCCTCCCGAGCGCCGCCTCGGTCCCGTGTTCAGCGATGAACTCGGCCCACTCCACCAGCGTCGAGACCATTTCGTCCTCGGGAACCACAGCGACGTTGGTCCCCTTGACGAACAGGTGCCCGCGGTGCCGGCCGGCGGCGATCCCCAGATCGGCGTCCCGGGCCTCGCCCGGGCCGTTCACGACGCACCCCATCACCGCGACCTGCAATGGGAGCTCGCGGTCGGCGAGAGCATCTCGGGCCTCGCTCGCCACGGCGATCACGTCGATCTCGGCCCGCCCGCAACTCGGACACGCAATCAGGTCGACGTTCTTGCGCTCCCGCAGACCGAGGGCTTCGAGGAGGGTTCGACCGGCCTTGGCCTCCTCCACGGGGTCGGCGGTCAGGGAGAACCGGATGGTGTCGCCAATACCCTCGGTGAGCAGCGCCCCGATCCCGGCGGTGGCCTTGATCAGACCCTCCGGGAGCGGACCGGCCTCCGTCACGCCAAGGTGCAACGGATGATCGGTGGCATCGGCGAGCTGCCGATATGCCTCCACCATCAGCGGGACGTTCGACGCCTTGACCGAGATCTTCACCGCATCGAAACCGACCTCCTCGAACAGCGCCAGCTCAGCCATGGCGGATTCGACCATGGCCTCGGGTGTCACCCGGCCGCCGTGCCGCTGGTAGAGCTCCGGATCCAGGGATCCGCCGTTGACCCCAATTCGGATGGGAACACCCCGGTCACGTGCCTCCACGGCGACCGCCTGGATGTGCTCCGGCTTGCGGATGTTGCCCGGGTTCAGCCGAAGCCCGTGAACACCGGCATCGAGAGCAGCGAGCGCCATGCGGTACTGGTGGTGGATGTCGGCGACGATCGGAATCGGGCTACGGGGAACGATCTGCGCGAGCCCTTCGGCGGCCTCGACCTCGTTGCAGGTGCAGCGAACGATGTCACAACCGGCAGCGGCGAGGGCGTAGATCTGCTGGAGGGTGCCCTCGACGTCGGCGGTCTTGGTCGTCGTCATGGACTGGACCGAGATGGATGCGCCACCGCCCACAGGCACGTCGCCGACCGTGATCTGACGGGTCGTGCGTCGAGGGAAGACAACTCCTGTGTCCACGGGAGCAGGCTACCTGTCCTTCAGGCGCTGACCCGTCAGGCAGACACGCCCCGGGTGAGGTCGAGGTAGATCGCCACGAAGCCGATCACCACGAACACCATCACCACCCCGTAGGTCAGCGGAAGCAGACGGGACACGTCGGCGATGTACCGCTGCTCCCGCCGATGCCGCAGCTCCTGGGCCTTCTCGTAGCACGCAATGGCGAGGTGGCCGCCGTCGAACGGGAGCAACGGCAGGAGATTGAACACTCCAATGAAGATGTTCAACACGATCAGGAATCCGACCAGATTGGAGAGGTTCTCCGACGTGAGGTCCGAGCCGTAGAGGACCGCTCCGACGATCGAGATGGGGCGCGTGTCCGGAGCGGTCTGCTCGGCGCTCGTCGGTGCGTCAGCTCGATCAGAGGACTGCGCCGGGGTGGCGAGGAAGTCGATCAGGTTGGCCGGCCAGAGGAACTGCCCCACGCCCACCACGCTCGCCCCGACTGTCCGGCCGAACTCCGACACCGCCGTTCCGACAGCGACGTGCGGAGCTTCGGTGATCAGCACCGCCTCCTGACCGACTCCGAAGAACGCACCGGGTGGGGTGACCGACACAGCGGAACCGAGGTCCACCCGTCTCTCACCACCATCGGTTCCGATGACCACGACGCCACCGAGTCCGCTCGCTGCGGCTCCGGCGACGTCCTCGAGCGAGTTCACCTGCTGACCGTTGATCGTTCGGACGGGGTCGCCCTCGACGGCCCCGGAATTCTCGACCAGACCACCGGAGCGGGTGGCGCCGACGACCACACCGGTCGGTGTCTCGAGCAGGTCGAGGTCCTCGCCGACGGTTCCGATCACCTTGACGCGCCTCGACAACTCGACGGGCACAACCTGGGGCTGACCGTCACGAAGGATGTCCACCTCGAGTCGACCCGACTCTGATCCGGCGACCACCTCACGGAAGTCGAGGAACGAACCCACGGGTTGGCCGTTGATCCGCTCGATCGAGTCACCCGGTTGCAGTCCGGCCGCCGCTGCGGCGCTGCCCGGCGTGACGGCACCGACGGTCCACCGTTCTGGATCTGCTCGCCCGATCAGAGCGAACTGCACGACGAGGAGTACGAGCGCCAGAGCGAAGTGCATGGCTGAGCCAGCAACGGCGACCCCGGCGCGGGAACGAAACGGCGCCTGTCGATAGGTGCGCGACTCGTCGGCCGGGTCCACCTCCTCGAGATTGTTCATCCCGATGATGCGGACGTATGCGCCCGCCGGAATGGCCTTGAGTCCGAACTCCGTCTCGCCCCGCTGGAACGAGAAGATGCGCGGACCAAACCCCACGAAGAACTCGGTGACCTTCATTCCGGCGCGGCGTGCAGCGACGTAGTGGCCGACCTCGTGGAGGATCACCATGACCACGATCGCCAGGATCACGATCAGGATGGGAAGCCCACGGGTGACTCCGAGCAGGACGAGCAGGGCCCCGAGAACGCCGAGGCGCAGCGCCCGGGTCCAGGGTGATCCGACGATCCCGTCGACGTCGGATTCCTCTGCAGAGCGCTCGTCGACACTCACGACGTGGCTCCGACCGCCAACAGACCGGCAGTGGCGACCCGGGCCGCAGCATCGGCGGCCAGCACGTCGTCGAGGGAACCGGCGAGCGTCCCGTCCCACTCGTCGAGCGACGAGGCCAGCACTGCGGCGATGTCGCTCCACGTGATGGCGCCACTGAGGAACGCGTCAACCGCCACCTCGTTGGCCGCCGAGAACCACGCCGGCGCCGTCCCGCCGCTGCGACCGGCGGCGTAGGCCAGGTCGAGAGCCCGGAACGTCGACCGGTCCGGTGGCTCGAACTCGAGCGTGAAGGAGTGGGAGAAGTCGAGGCGACCGAACGGCGTCGACACACGGTCCGGAAACCCAAGTGCATATCCGATCGGCAGGCGCATGTCGGGCAACGAGAGCTGGGCGATCGTGGCCCCATCGGAGAACGTCGCCATGGAGTGGACGATCGACTGCGGATGGACGACGACGTCGATGTGGTCGTAGTCGACACCGAACAACTCGTGTGCCTCAATGACCTCGAGACCCTTGTTGACCAGCGTCGAGGAGTCGACGGTGATCTTGGGGCCCATGCTCCACGTCGGGTGGGCGAGCGCTTCATCGACGGTCACGTTGCGGAGGTCAGCATCGCTCCGCCCACGGAACGGACCTCCTGATGCGGTGAGCACGATCTCCTCGAGCCGCTTGGTCCCCTCGCCCGCCCGAAGGCACTGGTGCACCGCACAGTGCTCGCTGTCGACAGGGACGAGTTCGGCTCCGGGAGTCCGACGGGCTCGCTCGACAACGGGACCAGCCGCAATGAGCGACTCCTTGTTGGCCAGAGCGAGACGGCGCCCGGCGTTGAGGGCTCCGAGCGTGACCGGGAGGCCGGCGAAGCCGACCACGCCGTTGACCACGACATCAGCAGAGCCTGCGAGTGCTGCGAACGCTCCGGGTCCCGCTTCGACGGCGATGTTGTCCGGGAGCCGCTCACGCAGTTCGGCCGCTCGGGCGCCGTCGGCGATCGCCACGACCTGAGGACCGACAGCGTGCGCCTGAGCCACGAGATCGTCGACGGAGGAGTGGGCGCCGATCGCAGTGACGGTGAAGCGGTCAGGCTCTGCGGCGACGACCTCGAGGGTCTGGGTCCCGATAGAACCGGTGGAGCCGAACACGGCGACGGAGGTCACGGTGGAAATCTACCGAGGTCCTCGGTCGTCCGGGCCGCGCTGGCGGAGCGATCGCTCAGGGTCACTCAGCTGAGCGACCACACGTCGAACAACAGCGTGACGAAGTAGGCGACCGGGAGGACGAACAGGAGACCGTCGAACCGGTCGAGCACGCCGCCGTGGCCGGGCAGCACGCCCCCCATGTCCTTGACGCCGACATCCCGCTTGATGAGCGATTCGACGAGATCACCGAGCGGCGCTGCGAGTGCGCACAGGAGTGCGAAGACGAACACCCGGGGGAAACTCCCGCCGATCGGGGCGATGCCGAAGAACCCGACGACGATCACGACGACGACCACCGATGTGATGAATCCGCCGATCAACCCCTCGACGGTCTTGTTCGGACTCGCATCCGACAATGGCGTCCTACCCATGGAGCGC
>Ga0194132_10009222_pt1 | contig 13717 bp, 13 predicted proteins | sample TA2KigOf80mmetaG_FD_148612 | JGI IMG/M metagenome (GOLD analysis project Ga0194132, IMG submission 148612) | Freshwater microbial communities from Lake Tanganyika, Tanzania - TA2015054 Kigoma Offshore 80m | ecosystem: Environmental > Aquatic > Freshwater > Lake | place: Tanzania: Lake... | reverse complement strand
CGGCCTCGACATGCTCGACGGCGCGCTCGCGCGCGCGACCGCCCGCGCCACGCCTGCCGGCGCGCTGCTCGACTCCACGCTCGACCGCGTGTCGGAGGCCGCCGTGCTCGCCGGCGTGTTGCTCTACGCGCTTGACCGCGACGACAACACGCTCGCGACGCTGAGCTTCGTCGCGGTCACCGGCTCGCTGCTCGTCTCGTACGTGCGTGCGCGCGTCGAAGGCCTGGGCGCCCGGCTGACCGATGGCCTGTTCACGCGCGCGGAGCGTGTCGTCGTGCTCGGCGTCGCGCTGCTCGTCAGCATGCCGACGCTCGCGCTCTGGCTGCTCGCCGTGCTCACGCCGCTCACCGTCGCGCAGCGCTTCTGGCTCGGCCTGCGCACCCTGCGCGAGAGAGACGCACGATGACCACCCCGCCGATCGGCCGCGCCGAGCTGCAGGCCGTCGCCGCGCACTTCGCGAGCGCGCTCACCGCCCCCGTCGCCATCGACGTATGGACGCAGGCTGAGTCCACGCGCGTGCGCACCGATCGCGATCCTTGCACGCACTGCCCGGGCGTGCTCGCCGCCGCGCGCCAGCTCGCGGGCCTGCACGTGAACCTCTCGCTCACGCTGTACGACGTCGATCGCCACGCCGCGCGCGCCCGCCAGGCCGGCGTCGAGCTGCTCCCGCTCACGGTGCTGCGCGGCCGCGCCGGCCGCGAGCTGCGCGTCCACGGGCTGTGGTCTGGCCTGCTCTTCGGCGCTGTGATCGACGCGCTCGTCATGCTGAGCTCCGGCGACACCCCGCTCACCGATGCGCACCGTGAGCGCCTCGGCGCGCTTGACGCCGTGCCCGCCGACAGCGTCGCGCTCGAGGTGCTCGGCGCGCCGTACGACGTCTTCTCCGCGCACATGCTCCGGCTCTGCGCCGCCCTCGCCACGGAGACGCCGCGGCTGCGCCCGCGCTTCATCGAGATCGTCGAGTTCCCGCGGCTGGCCGCCGTGCGCGCCGTGCACGAGGTGCCCATCACCTACGTCGGCACGCGTCCCGCCGCCGGCCAGCGCTTCGTCGGCGTCTGGGACGAGAGCGAGCTCGTCGAGCAGCTCGCACGCGCGGCGGCCGGCGACAGCACGCCCGTGGAACGCGCCCAACTGCTCGCGTCGCCCTACCACACCGAGGCCGAGCTCTTCGAGCTCGCGCAGCAGGAGCAGCCCCCGCCCGAGCCCGGGCCCCAGCCCGGCGAGCGCCGCCCCGGCGGCTTCCAGGCGCGACCGAGCGGGCTCTACGTCCCGCACGACTGACAGTGGCGCGGCTCATCTACTCGATGCGCGCCTCGCTCGACGGCTACGTCGCGGACGAGGCCGGCAACTTCGACTGGGCCGATCCAGACACCGAGGTACACGCCTTCGTCAACGACCTCGCGCGCCCGATCGGCACCTTCATCTTCGGTCGCAGCATGTACGAGGTGCTGCTCGCGTGGGAGGCGCCGCCCGATCTCGACCAGCAGCCGCTGAATATCCAGGACTTCGCAGCGATCTGGCACGCCGCGGACAAGGTCGTCTACTCGCGCACGCTCGAGACGCCGGCGAGCGCGCGTACGCGCACCGAGCGCGCATTCGACCCCGCCGCGGTGCGCGCGCTCAAGGCGCGCGCCGAGCGCGACCTCGCGATCGGCGGGCCGCAGCTCGCAGGGCAGGCCCTCGCGGCCGGCCTCGTCGACGAGCTGCAGCTGTTAGTCGCCCCCGTGGTCGTCGGCGGCGGCACGGCGCTGTGGCCCCGCGGCGTCCGCCTGCCGCTCGCGCTGCGCGACGAGCGGCGCTTCGCCAGCGGCTTCGCGTACTTGCGCTACGACGTTGTGGTCTAGCGGATGTGCAGGAGGCTGCGCCGGGCCGAGGGAGGCTGGCGCCCGGAGGAGTGTCTACCTGACGAGCTCGGTGATCCACCGAATCGCGGTCGCTACGAGAACGATCGCCGCGAACCATAGGAACCATTTCATGTAATCACGGGATACCCGTCTGTTCGAGCTGACGGCAATTGCGCTGCTCGCCCCCGAGCTCGCGGCCGACGTAGCTCGCTCCTTTCGTGAGTAGAAAAGCCAACCGCCCGCGCCCAGCGCGGCCGCTAGCCCGACCGTGACCGCGAGCATCAGCACCGCGCCCGTCGCGTTCGATCCGCCCGAGTCCGGCGTCGCCTGCTGCCCCTCGCCTCCCTGCTCGCCGCCGCCGGGCTGCGCGGCCTGATTGCCCGCGCTCGAGGTCGGGATGCCGAGTGGCGCGCGCGTGGCCTCGACGGCGGCCGCGCCGCCGCCGCCGCTCGGGCCGCTCGCCGCCACCGGCGCGAGCCCGTTTTTCTGCCGCCACGCGTTGTACAGCCCGTCCTGGTCGATGCCGTAGACCGTGCGCAGCGCATCGTCCGGCCGCGCACCGCCGCGGATCGTGCGGAACAGCTGCGCGAACTTCGGCTGCCCGTACTCATCGATGAGGTACTTCACCGTCGACCACGACTGCCCGTAGAACACGTTCACCTCGTCCGCCCGGGACGCCGCCGACTGCATCGAGCGCAGCGACAGCGCGCGGTTCGCGAGGATGGCCGCACCCAGCCCCGCTCGGTAGCCCGGCCCCGGGTCCGCCTGCATGTACACCGCCGTGCCCTCGTCGAGCCATGCCGGCACGCCGATGAACGGACCGTCGCCCGCCACGTGCGTCACGATGTGCGCCGCCTCGTGGCGCACCACGTCTGGCACGTTGTCGAACACGAACAGCACGTCCGGCGCCACCCGCTGCCCGCCCGTGCGCACCTGCGCGTCGAAGCTCGCGCTCTGCTGGCGCATCGCGAGCTTGCCCTCCTCCTCGGAGCGCCACACGAGCACACGCACCGGGTACTCCACCTTCGCCTCCAGCAGCCGCCCGGTCGCGTCGAGCGCCGTGCGCGTCGCCTGTAGCGCCGCCTGCGCGGCCGCCTCGTCGCTGCCGTACCAGTACACCGTCACGTTGGCGTCGGTCTGGCTGCGCCACTGGTAGCGCCCGTCGAGGAACAGGTAGGCCGTCTCCGGCGTCGTGGTCTTCGCCCCATTGTTCGTCTCGATCTCCCAGCGGTACCCGAACATCGAGCCCACGGGGATGTAGCGCGTGTTGTCGCGCGTGGTGAGCGTGAAGCTCAGGTCCACCTCGGCGCCCGGCGACACCTGCGCGTTGCCGCTGCCGCCCACGGCCCCGTCCGGGTTCTGCACCTGGTAGTCGAGCTTCGCGCTCTTCACCCCGCCGGGCGCCGTTACGCGCAGCGAGAACGTGATCGCCGCCGGGTCCTTCGAGGTGACGCCGGACTGCGTCACCTGCGCCGCCTGCGCCCGCGCCGCACGCGGCGGCGCCGCCACGAGCGCCAGCGCGACGCTCGCCACGAACAGCGCGAGCGCTACCGCAGCCAGCGCGCCGCCTCGTGGCGCGGCGCCCCCGACCGGGACCATTCGACGCATTAGCCTGCCATCCCCTCCGCCGCGGCCGGCCCCACCTGGTGCCGCAGGTACGCGCTTATGAAGTCGTCCAGCCGCCCATTCAGCACCGCGTTCGGGTCGCTGCTCTCCAGCCCCGTGCGCACGTCCTTCACCATTCTGTACGGATGGAGCACGTAGGATCGGATCTGGTTGCCCCACCCAGCCTCCACGTGCACGCCGCGCAGTGCCAGCCGCTCCGCCTCCTGCCGCTCCAGCTCTCGCTCCAGCAGCCGCGAGACCAGCACCTGCATCGCTACCTCGCGGTTGCGCGACTGTGACCGCTCGTTCTGGCACGTCACGACGATCCCCGACTCGAGGTGCGTGATGCGCACCGCCGTGTCGTTCTTCTGCACGTTCTGCCCGCCGTGCCCGCTCGCGCGGAACGTGTCGATGCGCACGTCCTCCGGGCGGATCTCTATCTCCGCCTCGTCCGCCACGATCTCCGGCACCACCTCCACGAGCGCGAAGCTCGTGTGCCGGCCGTGCGCCGCATCGAACGGCGAGATGCGCACCAGCCGGTGTACCCCCCGTTCGGAGCGCAGCAGCCCGTACGCGTTCTCGCCGGCGATGCGGATGCTAACCGACTTGATGCCCGCTTCCTCGCCGCTGCTGACCGACAGGATCTCGGTCGCGAAGCCTCGCTGCTCCGCCCAGCGCAGGTACATGCGCAGCAACATCTCCGCCCAGTCCTGCGCCTCGGTCCCCCCCGCGCCCGCGTGCACATCCAGCACCGCGTGGTGGTCGTCGTACGGCCCCCCGAGCGTCAGCGCGAGCTCGAGCCCCTCGAACGTCGCGGCCGCCTCGCCGAGCTCGCGCTCGAGGTCCGCCTGCAGGCCGGCGCGCTCGGCTTCGCTCGCCTCGGCGCCGAGCGCCGCGAGCTCCGCCGCCTCCTTCAGGTCGCGTTCGAGTTTGCGCCACGTCGCGACGAGCGACTCAGCGCGCGACGCCGCGCGCAGCAGCTGCTGCGCACGGCGCTGGTCCTGCCACAGGTTGGGGTCGGCGCTCTGCGTGCGGAGCTGTGCTAGCTCTCGCTCTCTTGCGGGGAGGTCAAAGTCGCACCTGGACGTCTCGCACCCGCGCGAGCAGTTCCGCGATGCGCTGCTGCAACTCGTCCATCGCCGCCTATGTTCGCACGGCGGCGCGCTTCGCGTCCTGCTCCGCGCGCAGCGTGTTCGCGAGCAGCATCGCGACCGTCATCGGGCCCACGCCGCCCGGCACGGGCGTGATCGCGCCCGCCACGGCGGCCACGCCGTCGTAGTCCACGTCCCCCACCAGGCGGAAGCCACTCTTGCGCTCCTCTGCCGCCACGCGGTTAATGCCCACGTCGATCACCGTCGCGCCCGGCTGCACCATGCCCGCCGTGATCGTGCCCGGCCGCCCCACCGCCGCCACGAGGATCTCCGCCTCCCGCGTCACCGCGCCGAGATCGCGCGTGGCGGTGTGCGCCAGCGTCACCGTGGCGTTGCCGCCCGGCGCCTTGTTCGCCAGCAGCAGCGCCAGCGGCTTCCCGACGAGCATCGAGCGCCCCACGATGACCACCCGCGCCCCCGCCGGGTCGATGCCCGAGCGCAACAGCAGCTGCTGCACCCCCGCCGGCGTGCACGGCACGAGCCCCGGCGCGCCCTGCACGAGCCGCCCGAGGCTCTGCGGGTGCAGCCCGTCCACGTCCTTCGCCGGGTCGAGCGCGCACATCACGGCCTGCTCGTCCACTTGCGGTGGCAGCGGCGTCTGCACGAGGATGCCCGAGACTCCGTCGTCCGCGTTCAGCCGCGCCACCTCCGCCAGCACCCGCGCCGGCGGCGTGTCGGCCGGCAGCCGCACCGTGTCCGTCGACATGCCGACCTCGGCGCAGGCGGCCGCCTTGTTGCGCACGTATGTCGCCGACGCCGGGTCGTCGCCGACGAGCACCGCGGTGAGGTGCGGGCGGCGGCCGCCGCCCGCGAGGTGCGCTTCGACGGCGGCCGCGACCTCCGCGCGCACCGCCGCTGCGATTGCGTTGCCGTCGATGATCCGCGCCGCCACGCCCCCGAGTATAGGCAGCGGCCCGTGCTAGAATCCCGGCCGGTGATCACCCACGCCGTCGGCGTCGACATGATCGAAATCGACCGCGTGCGGAACGTCCTCGCACGCCACCCGGAGCGCTTCCTGGAGCGCGTCTTCACCCCCGCTGAGGCCGCCTTCTGCCGCGGCCGCGTCTCGGAGCTCGCCGCGCGCTTCGCCGCCAAGGAGGCCGTCATGAAAGCGCTCGGCACCGGCGCGCGCTCCGTCGCCTGGCGCGACATCGAGGTGCTGCCCGACCGTCGCGGCAAGCCGCTCGTCTACCTCACCGGCGGCGCTGCCGAGCGCGCCGCCCACATCGGCCTCGACGCCATCGACGTGTCGCTCAGCCACCTCGCCACGTTCGCCGTCGCCGTCGTCGTCTGCGCGCAGGCGCATCGCGAGCAGGACCCCGCCGAGGCGCGTGAGCGCCTCGTCGACTGGATGCGCGCCCGCGGGCGGCTCGCGTGAAGCTCGTCACCACTGCGCAGATGCGCGCCCTCGAGGCGCAGGCCGTCGCCCGCGGCAAGACCGAGTGGGAGCTCGCCAACAGTGCTGGCCTCGCCGTCGCGCAGGAGACGTGGCTTGCCTTCGGCCAGCTCGAGGATCGCCTCGTCGTGGTGCTCGTCGGTCCCGGCAACAACGGCGGCGACGGCCTGATCGCGGCCGCGAACCTGCGCGATTACAGCGCCGAGGTCCACGCCTACCTGCTTGCGCCCCGCTCCGACGCTGACCCCGCGCTCAAGCTCGCGCTCGATGCCGGCGTCGTCGTCGGCACCGTCGCGGACGACCCCGGCCTCGAGCAGCTCGACGCGATGCTCGAGCGCACCGCCGGCGTCGTTGACGCGCTGCTCGGCGTCGGTACCCACCGTCCGATCGAGGGCGACCTCGCCGCCATCCTCGACCACCTCGGCGCCGCACGCGAGCGGCGCCGCCGCCGCTTTCAGGTGATCGCGCTCGACGTCCCCACCGGCGTCGACGCCGACACCGGGCGCGCCGACCCGCACACCGTGGGTGCCGACATCACGCTCTGCTTCGGCTTCGCGAAGATCGGCATGTTCCAGTTCCCCGCGCGCGAGCTCGGTGGGCAGGTGCTGCGCGTCGACATCGGCATCCCCGAAGACCTCGGCGCCGAGCTGCCCTACGACGAGATCGACATGCGCGCCGCGCAGCGCGCCGCCGTGCCGCGCCCGCTCGACGCGCACAAGGGCACCTTCGGCCGCGTCGTGCTCGCCGCAGGCTCACGCCGCTACCCCGGCGCCGCCGTGCTCGCCGCCGAGGCCTGCGCGCGCGCGGGCGCCGGCCTCACCACGATCGCGGCGCCCGCGTCCGTCCAGCCGCTGCTCACCTCGTTCCGCGACGCCACGCACGAGCCGCTGCCCGACACCGACGGCGTGCTGAACGCCGACGCCGCGCGTGCCCTGCTGCGCGCGCTGCCGGGCGCAAGCGCGCTGCTCGTCGGGCCCGGCCTCGACCTTACGCCCGCCAGCCGCGAGTTCGTCGCCACGCTCGTCGCGGGCCTCGACGCCGTGCCCGGCCTCAACGCCGTCGTGCTCGACGCGGACGCGCTCAACGCGCTCGCCGCCGAGCCCGGCTGGCACGAGCGCTTCGCCGCCCCCCGCATCCTCACGCCGCACCCCGGCGAGATGGCGCGCCTGCTCGGGACGACCGCCGAGGAGGTGCAGGCCAACCGCCTCGAGTGCGCGACGCGCTACGCGGCAGCGACGCGCTCGGTGGTCGTGCTCAAGGGCGCCTGCACCATCGTCGCCGCCCCGGACGGCCGCGCCCGGCTGTCCTCGGTCGCGAACCCGATGCTCGCGCACGGCGGCACCGGCGACGTGCTCGCGGGGCTCATCGTCGGCCTCGTCGCGCAGGGCGCCGAGGCCTACGCCGCCGCCACCGCCGCCGTTTACCTGCATGGCGAGACCGCGGGCATGGTCTCGGCCGAGTACGGCACAGCCGCCGGCCTCGCCCAGGACCTGCTGCGCGCCCTCCCGGACGTGCGCAAGACGCTCGACGGCTCCTAGGCTGGTCCGTGGTAGCATGGTCCCCGGCGAAGGCGGGACGCCGAGGGGCTCAGGAGGTCCCGCAGCCGTGAACGACACCGCGCAGGCCCACCGGCCGGACGCCATCCACGGCGCGGACGGTCCGGACCGCAGCACCGACGCGCTCGCACTCATCTTCCCGGGTCAGGGCTCCCAGTCCCCCGGCATGGGCAAGCTCGTCTACGCCCACTCCGAGGCGGCACGCCGTACCTTTGAGGAGGCGAGCGACGTCACCGGCCTCGACATCGAGGCGATCTGCTTCGACGCGTCCGCCGACGAGCTCGCCGAGACCACCTACACGCAGCCCGCCGTGCTCACCACCTCGGTCGCGATCGTCGCCGCCATGCGCGAGAAGCTCGCCGAGGTCGGCCGCCTCGTGCGCCCGCGCGTCTTCGGCGGCCACTCGCTCGGCCTCTTTTCCGCCGCCGTCGCCGCCGAGGCACTGAGCTTCCGCGACGCGTTGCTCGTCGTGCTGGAGCGCTCGCGGCTGATGAGCAGCCTCAACCAGCAGCGCCCCGTCGGCATGGCCTCGATCATCGGCCTCGACACCGCGACCGTGCAGGAGATCTGCGAGCAGGCCACGCGCTCCGACGCCGACCGCGTCGACGTCGCGAACCACAATCTCGATACGCAGACCGTCATCTCCGGCGACTTGAGCGCGCTCGAGCGCGCCATGGAGCGCGCCCGCTCACTGCAGGCGAAAGTCATCCAGCTCAAGGTGCGCGTCTCCAGCCACACCCCGCTGCACATCGATCAGGCCGCCGAGTTCGCGCAGATCATCCGCGAAGTGCCGCTGCGCAACCCCGTGCGCCCGATCGTCTCCAACCGCACTTCCGAGCTGCTGCGCACCGCCGCCGAGGTCCGTCGTGAGTTCGAGGAGCAGCTGCGCTCGCCGGTGTACTGGCACGCCAACGTCCAGCGCATGGCCCAGCAGGGCGTCGACACCTTCGTCGAGGTCGGCCCCGGGCACGTGCTCGCGCGCCTCGTCAAGCGCGTGTCGGATCGCCTCGTCGCCGTCTCCCTCGACGACGCGCGCATCGACCCGATCCCGATCTCGGCGCTCCCTCCCGAGCCCGCGCCCCGCTAGCGCGTGCCGCGCGTCGTCGTCACCGGCCTCGGCCTGCTCACGCCCCTCGGCAACGACGCGCCCACCACCTGGGACGGCCTTATCGCCGGTCGCTCCGGCATCACCCGCCTCACGAGCTTCGACGCCTCCGCCTACGACTGCCCGATCGCCGGCGAGCTGCACGACTGGGACCCCACCGCCTGGGTCGAGCCTAAGCTGCTGCGGCGCATCGACCGCTCCTCGGCTATGGCCATGGCCGCCGCCCGGCTCGCCGTCACGGACGCCGCGCTCGACGTGCGCGCCGAGCCGCCGGGCGCCGTCGGCGTGCTGCTGGGCACCGGCATCGGCGGCGCACACCTGATCGTCGAGAACCAGCAGCTGCTTGACGACAAGGGCCCGCGCCGCGTCAGCCCGTTCCTCATCGCGCACATGCTCCCGGACACCGCGAGCGGCCTCGTGGCCATCGCGCTCGGCGCGGACGGCGCGAACTTCGCCATCACCGCCGCCTGCAGCACCGGCGGCGCCGCGATCGGCGAGGCCGCCGAGCTCATCGCTCGCGGCGACGCGCAGGTGATGCTCGCCGGCGGCTTCGAGGCGCCGCTCCGCCCCGTGTACTACGCCGGCTTCCAGGCGATGCGCGCGCTCGCCGAGCACCCGGACCCCGCGCAGGCCAGCCGCCCCTTCGATCGCGACCGCAACGGCTTCGTGCTCTCCGAAGGAGCGGGTGTGCTCGTGCTCGAAGCGCTCGAGCATGCGCAGGCGCGCGGCGCGCACATCTACGCCGAATGCAGCGGCAGTGCCACCACGAACGACGCCTTCGACATGGTGGCCGCCGCCGAGGACGGGCGCGGCATCCAGCGCGCCATGGAGCGCGCGCTTGCGCGCGCCGCCGTCGCTCCCGACACGGTCGACTACATCAACGCGCACGGCACCGGCACGCCGCTCAACGATCGCGTCGAGACACGTGCGATCCGCGCGCTCTTCGGCGCACACGCAGACCGCCTCTTGGTGTCGTCGACGAAGTCCGCGCTCGGTCACATGATGGGCGCGGCCGGCGCCGTCGAGGCGGCGATCGCCGCGCTCGCCTGCCATTACCAGCTCGTGCCGCCGACGATCAACTACGCGACGCCCGACCCGGACTGCGACCTCGACTACGTGCCCAACACCGCGCGGCGCGCTACAGTGCGCCACGCGATGAGCACCTCGGTCGGGTTGGGCGGACATAACTCCGCGCTCGTCTTCGCGCGCTGGGAGGACCACTCCCGCCTGGAGGACAACTCATGACAGCTGCGTACGCAGGCGCCACGTCCAACCACGCGCGCCGCGTCGTCGTCACCGGCATCGGCATGGTCACCGCGGTCGGCATCGGCCGCGAGCAGACGTGGAGCGCGCTGCTCGCCGGCGCCAACGGCATTCGCCCGATCACGCTGTGCGACCCCACCGACCTTGACTCGACGATCGCCGGCGAGGTGCCGGACTTCAACGTGCTGCAGTACGTCGACCGCAAGGACGCGCGCCGCATGGATCGCTTCGTGCACCTCGCGATCGCCGCGTCCGGCGAAGCGATCGCGCACGCCGGCCTCGACATCCCCGCGCACCGCGACGAGATCGGTGTGATGATCGGCGCCGGCATCGGCGGGCTCACCACACTCGAGGAGCAGTTCCACGTGCTGTTCGAGAAGGGCCCCGGCCGCGTCTCGCCGTTCCTGGTGCCGATGTTCATCCCCGACATGGCCGCGGGCCAGGTCTCGATCCAGTTCGGCGCGCGCGGGCCGAACTACAACCCCGTGTCCGCCTGCGCCTCCGGCGCCGACGCGCTCGGCACCGCGCTCGAGGTGATCCGCCGCGGCGACGCGGTCGCGATGCTCGCCGGCGGCGCCGAGTCGTGCGTCACGCGCATGGGCATCGCGTCCTTCGCCTCGTCGCGCGCGCTCTCCACGAAGCGCAACCACGACCCCGAGCACGCGTCGCGACCCTACGACCTCGAACGCGACGGCTTCGTGCTCGGCGAGGGCGCCGCCACGCTCGTGCTCGAAGAGCTCGAGTTCGCGCGCGCGCGCGGCGCGCACATCCTTGCCGAGTTCGTCAGCTACGGGCAGTCCGCCGACGCCTTCCACGTCACGCAGCCGTCCGAGCACGGCGAGGGCGCCGCCCGCGCGATGCAGATCGCGTTGCGCAAGGCCGGCATCCCCGCGAGCGACATCGACTACATCAACCCGCACGGCACCAGCACGCCGCTGAACGACAAGTTCGAGACGATGTCCATCAAGACGGTCTTCGGCGAAGCCGCGCGCGCCATCCCCATCTCCTCGACGAAATCGATGGTCGGCCACACGCTCGGCGCGTGCGGTGGCATCGAGGCGGCGGTGACCGTGCTCTCGATCCGCGACCAGCGCATCCACCAGACGCGCAACCTGCTCGTCCCCGACCCCGACTGCGATCTCGACTACGTCCCCGAAGGCCCGCGCGACCTCGCCATCGACTGGGCGATGTCGAACTCGCTCGGCTTCGGCGGCCACAACTCGAGCTTGGTGTTCCGGAGGTGGGACGGGTAGCTGTCCAGCTGCCGGCGCCATTCGCATGAAGGGCCACGCGCCATGGCGCGGGTCACTCCACCGGTGCGAATCCCTCGGCGCCCTCGAGCAACCGCCGGTCAGGGCCGAGCGCGCGTTCGATCACCGTGCGCGCCGCCTCGTACTGCCGGAGCCCCCACCCGTCGTCGCACGCCATGCGGCGGGTCGCGGGCGGAGTACCAGCGACGAACGCTGGGCCCGGCGGGTCCATGAACTGCGAGACGTACTCCGCCGCGTCCAGTGCCGCCAGCGTGGAGGCGAACGCTTCGATGTGTTCAACCGGCAGCATCGGACTGATCGAGACGCCGCTGGGGATGCCCGCATCAATCAGCGCGCGCGCGGCGCGTAGCCGCGCGTGGATCGCCGGCGCGCTCGGTTCGTACCGCAGCCGAACTCGCTCCGAGTCCGTCGTGATTGTGAAGTTCACGCGGATCCGGTCGAAGCGCTGGAACAGATCAATGTCGCGTGCGGCCATCGGACTGCGCGTCTGCATCGTGAGCCGTGGTTGCACGCCCGCGGCGAGCACCGTTTCGAGGATGGAACGGGTGAGGCGCAGGCGCCGCTCGGCCGGTTGGTACGGATCGGTCGCGCTCGACATGTAGACTGCATCGCCTGACTGGAGCGTCCCGTCGCGGCAGGCCTTCGCGAGGAGGGTTGCCGCGTTGCGCTTCGCCGTGACCCAGTCGCTCCACGTCGGCGCTTCTCCGGCGTGGGCGCGAACGCCCGCGCGTAGCAGTACTCGCACGCAAACCGGCAGCCCGAGTAGGGGTTGAGCGTGTAGCGGTACCTGCGAATGAAGCCCGACACCGGCGTGAGGATCGTCCGCGCGTCGGCCAGCACCACTGCGGCCGGAGTCGCGCTCTCCGCGGGTGACCCGAGCAGCGTCAACTGGCTCATCGCGGCGCGATCGTACCCGCCACGCGGCGTGCTCGGCAGGCCAACCTGGCACTCGCTCCGTCGGCTTCCGCGACCACAACTCGAGCCTGGTGTTCGGGCGGTGGCACGGGTAGGGCGCGCCTCGCGATGCGGTATCACTGTGCGCGAAGTAGCTGAGGCGGGTACGTTCAGTGCGCGGCCCGAATCGCTGCTCGAAGATCTTGCCGGCGAGTGACCCGACGGATGAGTTCAATTGCGAGTGCTGCGTCCGCAATGTCGAGTGCATCGCTGCCAACCGAAACGTAGTCAAGCACGATTTGGTCGTCGATCGTTGCTGCGTCACCGAACGATCCCTGCAGCACGATGCTCCCGACCCACCCGCTGATCAGATATACGATCAGGTATAGCCACCACTACCATCCGATCAGTGGGGAGACTGCCCTGCCCTCGGCGCGCTCGTGGGGCGGGCGCACGGGGTCACTCGTGCGCCAGATTTCGGACATCACTTGGTACGGTCGGAAAAGGTTCATGACGGGCACAAAGTACCAGCCGATAGCCCAGCCGGGCGAGAACCGTGGCCGGACTTGGTCGAGAGCCAGCAGGTTCCGGTATGCCCGGTGAATCCAGAAGCAGTAGGCGACGACGGCGAACATGAGCGCCCCGAGGTACACAGTGACTGGTGTTCTCACGTAGCTGTCGCTGTGAGCGAGTTCCTGTGTCGTTACTTCGAACGGCTGGTCGCGTAAGCGCACCAGTAGGTCGATCTCGTTGAGCGTTACGAGGACTGACAGGGCCGCGGCTGCACCCGCGGTCACAAGCGCGACCTTCGCCCACGCTGCACGCAGCGCTGCGGATTCGTAGGGCGGCGCATCTGCTGCGACGCCGAAGGAAGACTGTGTAGTTGGGCTCGGGGGAATGTTCGGATTCGGGTCGGCGGGCGTTTGCAGCGCCACTGACGCGGCCTGAGCGTTCGGCACCGGTCGGGTGGTGGCCGCCGGCTGCTGCGCCCCGCAATTCCGGCAGTACGTGCGCTCGTCGGCGACCGTGGTCCCGCAACGCACGCAATACGGCATGGGCGGGACTATATACGGATCATTCGAAGCGGTGCCCGGCTGCTTGACCGGGTCAGGCCCTCGCGGCTAATGCCCCGCCTCCCCCCGCGCGCAACGCGCGGTGTCATGGCGCGCCTGGGTGTTCACCAGGACTGCGCCGACACCCCCAAGCTCGCGCTCAAGCTGCAGCGCCGCTTCCGCCGCGATCGACTTCCTACCGCGCACGATCTCGTTCACCGTCTTCACGGGGCGCCCCATCGCCGGTAAGAGCCTCCTGCGTCATGCCGCGCGTCTCTAGTTCATCGGCGAGCACTCGCCCGCCGACTCGACATAGTCAGGCTCTGAGGCAGCGTAGGTGCTCATCTGGACGCATCTTACGATGAGCCTCAGCGCGCGGCGGCGAGGGTACCCCCTCGCCCGGAACCGGGAGAGGGGCGGGGTGAGGGTTCCCCCTTCCCGCCCCCACCCCGCACAATGCCGCACACCTCCCCCGAGGCACGCCCATGACCACCGCCCCCGCCCCTGACGCCGACCTGCTGCTCCCCGGCTCGCCCGGCCGCCGCTGGCGCCTGCGCGCGCCCGCCGACATCGCGGCGTT
>Ga0194132_10009220_pt1 | contig 13722 bp, 9 predicted proteins | sample TA2KigOf80mmetaG_FD_148612 | JGI IMG/M metagenome (GOLD analysis project Ga0194132, IMG submission 148612) | Freshwater microbial communities from Lake Tanganyika, Tanzania - TA2015054 Kigoma Offshore 80m | ecosystem: Environmental > Aquatic > Freshwater > Lake | place: Tanzania: Lake Tanganyika... | reverse complement strand
TTGCTATCGTATTCCGCACTATAGAGTACCGCTCCAATTGGGCTCTTAACAGATTTCAATAAACCTCGATCGTAGCTATAGGTTGTCGATTTACTGTTGGTCGTCATTTTGGTCATCACTCCATATTGGGCCGGATCGAATTCGCGAATGGTTTTGAGTGTTCCATCTGTGAGGGTAGACTTAGTTAGTAAATTATTCGCGTTATATTCGAATGCCATACTTTCCCCGGTTGGCAGTACAACTTTGGTGGGAAGAGGATTTGTGCCGGTATAGGTGTAAGCAGTCTTACGTGCAAAGTGATCCAAGAAAGCGGTTAGCCGATAAGGGGCTGCCGTTTCTCTTTGATAGGTTGCTGTAACTCCGTTTGTGACCTCAGACGCCAAGTATCCGGCTTTGAACGTTTCTTTTGTTGTTTCCCCTGTTGTGTTGAGAGTGACTTCCGTTCCCGTATAGGAAATCGCGGTCACTTGGTTATTGCTTTCGCTGCTTTTTAAAAGACCTCCCAGGAAATAAGTAAAACTGGATTCCGTGCCATTAGGCGAAAGAAGGTTTGAGATAAGGGAAGTTCCCTGTGCATAACTCATCTTCCATTTGGTTCTATTGGGAAATAGAATTTCTGTTAGCCGCAGAGAAGAATCATAGGTGAGTTGGTATCGCTCCCTTGCGATTCCAGATATTTCTTGTAGTAATCCTCCGTCATAATTGAACTGTATGCGCTGACCATTGGGAAAAGTGATGTCGGAAATTAAACTTTCTGAATTTCGATTGTAATTGGTTTGATTTGCAAAACGATCAACGATCTTTGTAAGCACAAAAAGTTCCTTGGAGTCAGATACGGCAGGCTCGTAACTCGCAATCGTTCCATCGGGCAATCGTTCCTCAATCAGTGAATCTGAAATCTGGATGTAGTTGATAATTGATTCGCTGGAGAGAGCGGGTTTCCATAAAGTGGTACCGGCGACACTCGTGGCCTTAATGAGTTCCAGGGTGCTTCCATCTCCGAAAAGGACGAAATTATTGTCGGTTCTATTTAGAAAAAGGCGCTTGTCATTAGAGAGAGAAAATCCCAATCCGTAGCCCAAGCTTCTGCCAGAGGCCACAGAGTTATGAATGATTGAAATTCCGGCGGAGGGAATACTCAAACTGAGGAGTAAGTTACCCGTACACAAACCGGAGCCTTCAAATGAGCGGGAAGCGCCCGCGCGAACTGGACACGGAGTATCTGAAAAACTGGTTCCAATCACTGCCTTTTTTGCTTCAGCTGGACTTGATAACCCAGAGAGTATATTACGCAATGATTTGTCTTTGCCTTCAACTTTTTGACCGCCGGTTTTGGAGCAACCAGCGAACCAAATGAAGGCGAGTAAGGTAGAAAATAAAGTTGTTTTTAGGAGCATGGGGTGTGTACCTCTTATAGAGCTTACGGCAGAAGCTTTATGGCAATTAAGTAGTCAATTATGAAGAATTCTTCATATTTCCTCCCTCAAGCATGGATAAATCTCAACCGATACTTCACAACGAGGACAATATATGAAATCAGTTTGCTTCTTGCGCTATGCTTTAGCCGGATTGTTGAGTTGCATTGCTCTGACCCGTTGCTCAAAGCTTCAAACTTTATTCAATATTAAATTTAACCCGAAGCTGTTGGTTTTATCGGGAGCTTTGACCGAACCGGGCGCGACACCCGGAACCGTCAGTTCCCCTAGCACACCCTGTCGGCCCCATGGTGGTCCCGCTCTATTGGGCGAGGGGTCTGGAATGTGTACCGGGAACTTTCGAACCATTTTAAGTTTGGGAAGTGCTGAAAGTTTTTTGTTTCACGATAGTCGAGCAAGCCGGAGTGCTGGGTTTGGGGTTGGATTCACTCCCTCCTTTGAAAGCTGGTTTTTTTTCAAGGACGGGAGCGCCACAGAAGGTTTCATTAAAGAAGGGAACGGTTTAGTTTCATTTTTTAGGAAACGAGCGGCGGATGCGCAATTTGAAGCGGTGGATTTAGAGCAAAATCGCAATTTATTAAATTTCACGACTACCGAAATGAAAGAGACCAGCCCCTTGGGAATTATTCGCACTTATAAAAAGCAGACATCAGGAAAATATACTCTCTCCAAAATTGTAGATCGAAATGGAAATACGACTACCTATAACCGTACTGGGGGCCGTCTTGATTCGATTACGTGGCCAAACAGGCTCATTACCAAATTCACTTATACCGGGACACATGTTACAACCGTAAAAGACGTCGCCGGAAATGACATAGTATTGGAATACGATGCGGCTGATCATATTTCTAAGGTCACCTATCCAGATGGGATGGTGGTTGGAGTCACTTTTACGGGTGAGTATGTCACCGAAATTCAAAATCCATATGGCAAAACCAATCGGATTGAGTATGACGAGTCCGGCGCCGTTACTAAAATTATCAGTAGCTCGGGCAAAGAAAATAGAATCACCTATACAGCAGACTCGGTACTTGTAGAAACACCCCACTCTAAAATTACGGAAACCTTTAATCCTGCCGGAAAACTGATTTCAACGAATGTGGATGGGGTTGAAGAAAAATTTGAAAGGGATGAGCAGGGAAGAATTATTACTGCTACCGATAGTTTGGGGGGCGTCACCCGTTACGAATATACCGGTGACTCAAGTCTAGTGACCAAGCAAACGGCGGCTGATGGGACTGTCAGTACCTATGGTTACAATTCATTAGGTCAGGTTACTCAGATGACCCAGGTGATTAATGGCATTACAGTGACCAATAGCACGGAATACAATTCGCTAAATTTAGTCGCTAGCTCAACGATTCAAGAAAAGAAGTCCACCTATTCTTACGATACTAAGGGAAATTTAAAATCCGTTACGGATTTTACTGGGGCCGTCATCTATAGCGCGACCTATAATTCTCAAGGCCAACCCCTAACCGAGAAAGACGCCTTGGGATTAAAAACGACCTATACCTATGATGCGAATGATTACGTTAACTCTATCGTTGCTGCTAACGGAAAAAAAACTACTACCAATGACATATTCGGTAGGGTGACGGCAGTAGACGAAGGTAACGGAATTAAGCAAAGCGCGGTTTACGCAGCATCGGGGCAAATCGCCAAGGTAGGCACTCATTTTGTCTCGGGTACCAAAACACTTGAAAAACAGGAGCAGACATTGACTACTCGTACGGATGGAAGCAGCCGGACTACTTCGACCTGGGTACTAGATGGCAAGTCTCTCAAAAATGAAGCGAGTGAATTTAGCAATAAAGGCCAACTCACTAAGAGGGTGAGAATAGAATGAAAATCTTAAGTCTTATTCTTTTAATCAGCATGAGATTAATGGCCGGTGAAGTTACCATTGAAGATTCAAAAGGATGCGTGAAACAACCCAAGAATACTCCAACACCCGATCCCTTGATCTGCGAAAAAGAATTTTACTGTTGTCGTAAAGACAAAATGCTGTATCCTCGTGTAGATAAGCGCCCAATGAGTTGTGCGGGCGATTTTGGGAACGAACAACTTCTATCAAGCCAATTCTCAGTGCCGTGTGCGAAATATCCTGCGACCTATGATCCTTATAATGACTGCCCTGAATCGGTACTTACCGTTTCTGTTGAGGGACCAGGAAAAGTGGCGTCGAATTCGAGCGGAATTAATTGCGGGGATGACTGCACAGAAGAATATCCCTCTGGAGTCGACGTTGAGTTAACGGCGAGCCCAGAGCCAGGAGCGGAATTTGTATCGTGGTCTGGGGCGTGTGCAGGAACCACTGAAGTTTGTCGCGTAAAAATGGACAAAAATCACGGTGTGCATGCGGTATTTAAGACGAACGTATTGACGGTGACCCTTGCGGGGGATGGTCAAGGATCTGTTTCTGGAACGGGAATTAGTTGTCGGGAAGATTGTGAGGAACATTATAGAACGGGAACGAGTGTTAGTTTAAGTGCGACGGCTATTTCGACGGAAGATTTTGACTCCGTATTTGTCAACTGGTCGGGTGATTGTAGCGGAACCGGATCGTGTGTCGTAGCGATGAATGGGGATAAGGCGGTTACTGCAAACTTTAAACGAATCTATCACTATAAGTTGAATGTCGTAAAAAGCGGGGTGGGTACAGGTACGGTAACCGGATTTGATATTAACTGCGGCGGGACTTGTGAGAAAATTTATGATGAGGGTACAAAAGTTGTTCTAACTGCAAAAGCGGATACGGGTTCCACTTTCAAAGGTTGGTCCGGCCCGTGTACTGGAACGAGTACCTGCAGTGTTACAATGGATACTGCAAAAACGGTTGTGGCAGATTTTGATAAACCTTCGTCCAAAATTTTAACCGTGATCCTAAGTGGAACTGGAAAAGGGTCGGTCACGGGTACTAAGATCAATTGCAGTCCCGATTGCAGAGAAAGTTACCTACCCGCTCCAGCACCCAACGAAAGCGTTCGCTTAACCGCTAAACCTGATTCTACATCGACATTTACTAGATGGACCGGAGCTTGTACGGGTGCTTTCCCAACTTGTACTGTCTTAATGGACGCTTCAAAAAATGTAACTGCGATCTTTAATTCTGCCCAGTTAACTATCGCTAAATCGGGAAATGGCTCGGGTGTCGTGACCTCGAACCCCAGCGGGATTAGTTGTGGATCTACTTGTGTAAAAAACTTCAAACCCCAATCCAGTGTGACATTGACTGCTAAAGCTGATCTTGGATCGATATTTAAATCTTGGACCTCGCCATGTCCAGCCACGGATAGTTGTACGATTACGATGGCAGCATCGGGTAATCGGGTGATCACAGCAACTTTTATTAAGGCATCAGAGTTAGTGGTTTCAAAATTGGGAGCAGGCACTGGAACCGTTACTTCCCCGGCCGGAATCAACTGCGGTTCGGAATGTAAAAAGGAGATTTTGGCCGGTACCAAAGTTTCACTTACAGCTACGCCGGATGCGAATTCATACTTTAAAGAATGGCAGGGTAAGTGTACAGGCACGAATACGACCTGTCACAACTTAGTTATTAATGGAGTGACCACGGTCAATGCAGTTTTTGAAAGTAATATTTTAACGGTTACTAAAACAGGAAATGGGACTGTAACAGACACGGGAGGAATGATCAATTGCCCAGGAACGTGCACTGGAAAATATGGTCGCGGTGTGAACGTAACTTTAAGTGCGACTCCGGCGGCAGGATCCACCTTTATAGGTTGGTCCGGAGCTTGTAGCGGTTTAGCCGCTTGTGTCGTGACGATGACTGCTTCCAAAACGGTAAATGCCGAATTTAGTGATTCGGGGTTGGTAGTGAGCAAAGAAGGAACTGGAAATGGGACTGTCGTGTCCTCTCCACCGGGGATTTCTTGTGGTTCAAAATGTGCGGCGGCATTTTCGAAAAATTCCAGTGTTAGTTTAACGGCAACAGCCGATAGGCTCTCCAAATTTGAGGGGTGGGGACTGGATTGTGCTAGCGCTAGAAAAGCGGATTGTGCTCTAACCATGAATGCTCCAAAAAAGGCCAGCGCTAATTTCAGTGAAATCTGTGATCATGATGGAAGGTGCGAAGGTGGTCGTGCTGAAAACTGCATGAATTGTTATAATGACTGCGGTTGTAAAGGATTGACAACTTGCGTACCATCGGGAGCTTCTTATATTTGCATTGCAAGTTGTGGAAATCATTCGTGTGACAATGATATTGGCGAAAATTGTAGGAATTGCCAGAAGGATTGTGGAGACTGCGAGACGACTTCCTCAACGGTACAAACAACAACTGCAGCGACTTCAGTTCGAACAACCGCTGCAACGACTTCAGTTCGAACAACCGCTGCAACGACTTCAGTTCGAACAACCGCTGCAACGACTTCGGTTGGAACAACCGCTGCAACGACTGTTCAAACGACGACTCCAATGACGTCGGTTCGAGTAACCACTGGAATGACTACTGCCTTTCCGACCTCTCGTTCTAAATATTTCACCACCATCCGCTAGGCAGATACACATTGTCGTGAATTCGGTGACTCAGCGCCTGTTTTTTTTGTGCAACGCACCGTCTCTGCGTCTTCAATGGAGAGGCATCTCATTGTGTCTTTCCGCTCACAGTTCTATCTCTAAAAGACGATAAGAAAATATACCCCTTTATTGATTGGATCCATTCGCAGCGAGGATTAGAGTGTTTTCAATTAGATTAAAATTTGGTTGGTTATGCCCTCCAGTGGCAGTTTTAGTTCTGGTGATCTGTGCTGGAATTTATTTTGTTAGCCAATATGTTACCTGGGATCTCTTCCAAGTATTGTCCGTGACCTCTGTAGTGACCTTGAACGCTGCGGGTCTACTCGGCTTAGTCGGTTTGCTTTTAGAATGGGAGAAGTTCCAAGACTTTTGGAGAAACATTGACCGTTCCTATTTACGGAAACTCGGAGGTCTCTTAGTAATTACTACGACTATCCTTTTAGCGCTGGTTCCAAAAGTTAATCGAATTTTATTTGACGAACACCTCTACGAAAGTATTGGAATGAGTATTGCTGAGAACGGAAAAGCATTCTTATGTAATGACGGGCAAATTCGAGATGGAGAATTTCATTGTCCAGGATCTGATTATAATAAAGAGCCCAATGGATACCCCTTTTATTTATCATTTTTCTTCCGGGTTTTCGGTTCGCACGAATGGGTTGCACATTTTGCAAATACTTTTGTTCATTTGGCTGGGGGAGTTTTGGTTTTCTGGTTGATAATCTTAATCAAAGGATCTGGATTGGCGGCTCTTTTTGGGAGTGCATTTTTTCTTTTGACTCCAGAAACACTGATTTGGGCTCGGACTGCCGCAGTAGAACCCTCGGCCACCACTGCAGGTATTGCAGCCGTTCTCTCAGCCTTTTGGTTTAGGGAACGTCGAACGTGGGGTGCAGCACTATTTTTTTCTGGAATTTTTAGTATTGCGATTCAGTTTCGAATGGAATCTGTACTCATTCTCCTTCCGATTCTGTGGATTTTATTGGGTAAAGACTGGAATTTGGTTGAATACCAACAAAAGCTAGTCTGGGCTGTAGCGCTTATTTCTATTCTCACTCTTTCACACGGTGTCCATTTATGGGTTGTTCGCCATCAAGACTGGGGAAGTACCGGAGCCAAGTTTTCCTTAGAATATTTCTTTCCAAATCTAAAGACAAATGGGCTCTACTTTTTGAGTAATAAACGTTATCCATTAGTGATTTTTCTTTTCGCGATAGGTGCGCAGCCTCTCAGTAGGTGGGCAAAGTCGAACTCTCCAGTACTTTCATCACCTAGTTTCGCTTGGCTTTGGTTATGGATTATTCCAATTTGGGGGATTTTTCTATTCTTTTATGCGGGTAGCTATGAGTATGGAGCAGATTCGCGCTTTGCTTCTCTCGTTGTTGGTCCTCTGTCTATTTTGGCGGGACTCGGAGTATCGCAAATTTTTCAAGTTGGTACTTTCAAGGAACACAGACTGAGTTCCGTTTATCCATTGGTATTCATTTTGGTCCTATCCGGGTTGAAATTCATTCCGCTTATTAGGCGAGTTGGAATTGAGTCGTGGGAAGCTAGAGGTTCAGTCGAATTTATCCAAGAGGCAGTGAAGACTTTGCCAAAAAACGCGATTGTATTTACTCACGTCCCATCAGTTTGGATGATGCAAGGCCAGAGTGCAGCTCAGGCGAGCGTTGTTAGCCAGAATCCAAACCATTTACAAGATAATGTAATCAATCAATATAACGGGGGAGCTTACTTTCATTGGGATTATTGGTGTGAAATTCTGGGGCCTCATGAAAATGAGGTGTGTAATACAATTCGTTCGGATTATGAAAATAAGTTGGTGTTGAGTAAACAGTATCTCCAAAGAAAATATGCGCTCTACCAAATTCTTCCCAAGTCGGTGCCTATCCCCGAAAAGTTATCTCAACGCGTGGAGACTCCTCTTGATGAAGGAAGTTCAACCCCCTAAAGATTCTTTTCCTCTTTCGAAGAAAGGTTTTAATGGCCTGCTTCTAATTGGAGCAGGGCTGCTTATTTATCTGCGAGCGATTCATCTTCAAGATTGGATCCTTGCTAATGTTGATGAAATATCGCTGCTGAATCAAACTTATTTACCATTTATATGGGACGGATTTTTGAAATTGCTAGCTTTACCATTTTCTTTTGCGCGATGCATTTTGTATTCCTTGGATTGTGACTTAAAAATGGGACCTACTGGCATTTAGCGGTTGCAGCTATTTTCGCAGGGATCGGACTATCAAATCACTCGGCTCCATAGATTTATTACCTGCCATTTCCGGCCCTGCACATTTTTCGTAGGTTCTCGACCCAGGAATTATCGTGGAAACAAAGCCTAGGAGTTTTAATTCTGTTTTGCGTAGCGGCTCTTCCGTTTATTTATACAGTGGGATTTGTTTCATCCGTTTCCAAAAATTTAGTTTATCTGACAGGCTTTTCAAATTCTACTCATGTATTATTTGTTAATTTCTGGAATCCGAGTATTTTCCTTAAAACACTCTCAACCATTTTTGGAGATTGACTTTGGTTACCGTAGTAGGTGGTTTGGAATTCTATGTGACGACCATCCTTCAAAGACCCCAGGTTTCAGAGCTTGCGATGCTGGTTCAGGCCCGCGATGTATCGCTTAACAATGTTCTCTTTTCGGATGGTGCTTGGTTGAAGATCAGTAATTCCATCATTGGTAAAAATTTGAAAAAATCAATCGCAGAACCGGAAGTCTTCTCTTGTTCAGGGAGTACGGGCGGTGTCCTTTTGGAAAAACATTCATTCATATTTTTGACCACTTAATGCGAGGAGTTAGTGGGTAATCTAAATGGGAAGTACCATAGGGTGTGGAAGGGTGATCAGACGTTTGAATCGCATTTGCATCACGGAATGAGTTTTTACGTTCGTAACTGAGGCTGTCCCTATAGGCACTGCACAACGCTCCGAATCAATACTGTATCTAGGTCCGCAACATTTTTCGTAACAATTCTTTGAACTGAATTTTTCGCTCGTTTTTACCGATAAATAGAAAGGCCCTTCCAAATACATTTATAAAAGGAATTAAAATGGAAACCCTAGGTTCGGTTCGGCGCTGGTGGCGTCTTACGCGCAAGATTATACAAGCCAATCAAAACAAACTGACTAGACCCTTCAAACTAACCTATGTGGTGACGAAGGAGTGTCATTCAAGGTGTGTGCACTGCCACATTTGGAAAGAGCGGCCAAATAATGAGTTAAGCCTGAATGAGATTACTGAATTTACGAAAAAGGCTCCCTACCTATCGTGGATCGATTTTACGGGGGGGGAACCGACCGACAGGCCCGACATTGTTGAGGTCGTTAAAGCATTCATCGATAACTGTCCGGATCTCATGGTGATGCATTTTCCAACTAATGGTTTAAAGCCGGAAAGAACTTTTAATATCTGTAAGAAAATACTATCTCTCGGGAGTCGGAGATTGGTCGTCAGCGTAAGTATAGATGGGCCTCGTGACGTAAACGATTCACTGAGAGGAATAGAAGGAGATTTCAAACTAGCCCTGGACACCTATAAACGCTTAAAGACGCTTAAAAATTTAGATGTCTACGTTGGCATGACTCTGTTTCCAAAGAATATGGGTCTCATTGACGCCTTAGTTTCGGAAATTCAAAAGGAGATTCCTGATTTTAGTTATAGAGATTTACATATCAATTTGCCACATACTTCCTCCCATTATTATCAGAACCAATCAATTAATCGGATCAAGCTAGATAAACAGCTTTTGTTAAAGCACATCGAAGCATTTACCAAAAAGCGGGGAGTTCCGATTTCACCATTTTCTTGGATTGAAAAACTCTACCAACGACAAGTGGCAAAATATCTCGCTACCGGAATTTGCCCTCAGGATTGTGGTGCGTTAATGACCCAAGTATACCTCGCGGCGGATGGAAGTCTTTATCCGTGTTCCATGTGGGATGCTTCTCTTGGAAATATTCGCGACTGGAATTACTCGATGGTGCCAGGTCTTGAAAGTATGGAAGCAAAAAAACTGCGAACGGAATTATTGAAAAAAAAATGCCCCAACTGTTGGACGCCGTGTGAGGCGTATTCAACTCTAGCATCAAATTTTCTCAGATTTAAAGATCGAATACCCAAAGTAGCTGATCTTGAGCCACTGGTAGGGAGAGACAAAGAAGTAGCCTAATATTGGAGAAGCGAAGATGGATACAGCCTTAATTAACCCTTATTGGGACGAACAAATCGGGTTTGTACCGAGTCTTCCGTTTGACCGCAATCGAGTTTCAATTGTGATTCCGGCATTAAACGAGGAAGTATCGATTGAACGAGTGATTCGTGGGGTAAAGGGATATGCAAATCAAATCATCGTTGTGGATGGCCATTCCAATGATGCAACCGTCGAAATTGCAAGACGTTTCGATGTGGAAGTAGTTTGGGATCGAAAAAAGGGAAAAGGTGATGCGATTCGAACTGCAATCCATCATCTGAAAGGCGAGGTGGCCGTATTTATCGATGCGGACGGCTCACATAATCCACGAAGTATTCCGGCTTTGGTTCAGCCGATCTTGGATGGTCATTATGATCACATTACTGGATCTCGATTGTTGGGGGGGAGTAGTGAATTGCACGGTGGATTCGACGAGTGCTTAAGACTTATGGGGAGTGCTTTTATTACCGCTTGTATCAATAAAAGATTCAAAGTTCATCTGAGCGATTCGCAAAATGGATTCAGAGCAATTCGTACGAGTGTTTTAAAAGAATTACGCCTACGGGAAGATAAAACGACCATTGAACAGGAAATGATTATGGAGACGCTCCACCAGGGATTTAAAATGGGAGAGGTCCCAACACATGAGTATAAGAGAATCGGTGGTGTCTCTAAAATCCGTCTCAGTAAGGTCTGGCTGCGCTATGGCCTTTGTTTGGCCAGGAAGTTACTTCCCAAAAGGATCTCATAAATGAAGAAGCCAAAAGTTATCTTAGGTATCTGGGACGGTCATGATGCAGGAGTCGCATTACTACGAGGTTCAGAAATTCTATTTGCCATCAATGAAGAAAGACTCACTAGAAGAAAACTTGAAGTTGGCTTTCCTAAATTAAGTATACACGCGGCCCTAAAAGCGACCGGGTTGACTCCTGATGAAGTGGATACAGTTGCGGTCTCAACGACTGATTTTGCGAAAACCCTGACTAGAATCTTTCCTTCTCTAAAGGAGTCCTACTATCAATTGAGAAGGCATAAAATCCCACCCGGACTATTCTACGAGCAAAAAAAATGTTTGAAGTATTGGCTTACCACCCTCGCCCCTTCATCGCTGACTCAAATGATGAGTCAAAGGGTGATTATTCCTCAACTACGGAGAGAGGGATTCCGTAATCCTAAAATCGAATGGATTGCCCACCACGACAGTCATGCTGCAACGGCTATTTTTCCATCGGGTTTCGAAAAAGCACTCATTCTAATTTTGGATGGAATTGGCGATGGACTCTCCGGTTCGATCATGAGTTTTGAAAATGGAAGAGTCAGTCCAGTAATGAATCTAGATGGAAGAGATTCACTGGGAATATTTTTCGAACACGTGACCAATTTGTTGAATATGCGCGAATTGGAAGATGAAGGTAAGGTTATGGCTTTGGCTACCTACGCGAGTCCCATACCCGATCAAGATAATCCGATGCTCAAAGTTTTTAGTTTCGATGGGTTGAAGATCAAGGCGATGCATAGCCACCGCCAAATGTATCTAGAATTGAAGAAGGTGTTTTGGCGTTATCCCAGTGAACAGTTTGCATTTTTAGCTCAGCGGACGCTTGAGGTAATTGTTCTAGAGTTAGTAAAGAAATCATTAAAAGAAACCGGGCACAGAAATTTAGTATACGCAGGTGGTTTGGCGTCCAATATAAAGATAAATCGCCATATTCGGAATTTATCCACTCTTGAAAAGCTCTTTATATTTCCCCATATGGGAGATGGTGGGCAAGCATTGGGAGCCGCCATGTGGGCCAATTACCAAGAAAGCGAGGTTGCGAGCTATGACATGAAGAATGTCTATTTTGGTCCTCAATTCGGAAATGAGGAAATTGAAACTAAATTGAAGGAGCAAAATGGAATCAGAGTAGAGAGAATACAAAATCCTTCCCTGGTGGCGGCGGAACTGATTGCAAAGGGACAAACTCTGTTTTGGTTTCAGAATAGAATGGAATATGGCCCTAGATCTTTGGGCGCTAGGAGTATTATCGCTCCAGTGCATTCTTCTGAAGTAAAAGATGCACTTAATCTGCGCTTAAAAAAGAGGGTCTGGTATCAACCGTTTTGCCCCTCCATGCTGCACTCTGATGCGACCCATATCCTAGAAGACTATGACGGTGTCCCCAATCAGTTTATGACTTGTGCCTATCAGGTAAAAAAGGAAAAAAGAGAAATGGTAACAGGTGTCATCGGAGTGGATGGGAGTTGTCGACCACAGATCCTTAAGGACAACGACGAAGGGATATTCGTTCAAATGCTCCGAGAACTAAAGAAACTCACGGGAGTAGGGATCGTTTTAAACACGAGTTTAAACATACACGGGGAACCACTGGTCTGTACTCCGGGGGACGTTTTGCGAACCTTTTTAAAAACCGATATTCAGGATCTAATCATTGGTAACTTTCATGTAACGAAGGCACAATGAGAGCCCTCCTTCAAATAGAGCAGGCCGGGCCATTTAGTAAATCTACGAAATAATTTCTTCAAATAATGAGCGCGATTCCGAGTAAGTGGTATTCGTTACTTCTCTTCGGCAGATTGATATGTTTGAAACGATACGAAACTGCTAGGCTTTTCGAAAGATAAAGATTTAGCATTGCCCCTATCGAATCCAAACGCCCTTCAGTTTTTAGACCGGTTAAATATTTTCCTTGCAGCTCCACGAAATGAAAAAATCGAAGCGTCAGGTTTTCGCTCAGAGACGCATAGGTTGAATTTTCCGAGATGGGCGTAGTGATTTTAGGTGTGGGGCCTGTAGGATCTACGGATACGTCACCGGCTACTCGTTCGGAATTCTTAATTAACAGTGAAAAAACTCCATAATGAGCTCGGATAGTAGAAAGAAAAGGGATGTTTTTTAGGTTTGCTTTATGTTTAATCATTACATAGCAGTGGAGAATAGAAGTGAGTTTTCTACAAAAGCGCTAATTTGTCCGCTACTTTATTCACACACGGGACGAAAAACCAAGTTGGGGCGCTCCCAGGATTCGCGAGATAATCCAAAGCAAGTATCCGAGTGTTAAAGCTCCGTCGACAAGCACTGTTCATAATATTTTAGAGCGTCATGATTTGGTAAAGAAACACAGGCAACGAAGTAAATTCAAAGCTAGAGCAAGTTATCTTTCAAATCCTACTGAATCCAATGATTTGTGGTGCACAGATTTTAAGGGGCCGTTTCGGATGAAAAACAAAGAATACTGCTATCCACTTACTCTTTCTGATTTTGCAAGTCGCTATTTGATTCTTTGTGAATCTCTTAACTCAACAGCGGAAGGCCCCTGTTTTCCCGTCTTCGAGCAAGCTTTTAAAGAGTACGGACTACCTGTTGCAATTAGAGGTGATAATGGCTGTCCTTTCGCAAGTGGAATGTCGCTTTGGAATTTAACTAGGCTTTCGGTTTGGTGGATTCGACTGGGAATAAAATTAGAGAGAATAAAACCAGGCAACCCTCAACAAAATGGAAGACACGAGAGAATGCATCGTACGCTCAAACTAGAAGCAACACA